>CAJICQ010000521.1_pt1 | contig 13084 bp, 12 predicted proteins | sample 9199721 | NCBI WGS metagenome assembly CAJICQ01 (sample SAMEA7708344, study PRJEB35096) | sediment metagenome | biome: marine neritic benthic zone biome [ENVO:01000025]; feature: sediment [ENVO:00002007]; material: shallow marine sediment [ENVO:03000034] sea grass bed [ENVO_01000059] ...
AAAGGCAAAGATGTCGGCTTCAAGCCGGGTGAATTCGCATATATCGGGATGACGGCAAGCGCCTTGGGCGCCCTCATGGTTCCCAAGGGCAGCAAGTACAGTAGCCTCGAAGAGTTCGTCGCCGCCGCCAAGGCAAATCCCGGCAAACTGACTGTCGCGGGTGTCGGTAGCACCGGTGCAGCGAATTATGCCGAACTCGCCGGAATACTCGGGATCGAAACGGCCTACGTTCCGGTCTCGGGAGGCGTCGGCAAGATGATACCTATGCTGCAGGGCAAGCACGTGGATGCTGGAATGACGGCGTCCTCGCATGCCGTCAAACATGCCGCAACGTTAGACACGATCGTCATAGCTGGTACTGCGCCCTCGGAAGCGCTGCCAGGCGTTCCCAATGAGCCGAAATGGACCTACACGACGACGTGGGGTGTTATGGCGCCTCCCGGAACTCCGGCCGATCGTGTCGCGATTCTGAATAAAGCGCTTCTTGAGGCGACCGCCGACGCAAAAGTCAGAGAAATGGTGGTTAACAACGGTCTGACGCCAATGCGTCAGTCACCGGAGGAAGCCAAAGCATATGTCGAAGCCGCGATAAAGAAATTCTCAAAATAGCGGCGTTCGTGGTTCCAGGCTGCCCTGGCATCGAAAGTTACGATGCCAGGGCAGCCTCTTCGCATGGGCATGAACGCGACTTTCTTCCCAGTCTTATACGTATTGCCTGCGCGCGTTAGGAAACGCTCGCAAAAACTGCCCAGACAACAGACACCGCAATCACTTTAGGACTTTTTCGATGATCGAAGGCCTAATGCAGGCGCTCACGCCTACATACATCCTTTGGATCACCATTGGCGTGATGATCGGCATGGTGGTTGGCACTCTGCCCGGCCTAACCGCCACGATGGGAACGGCATTGCTCGTACCGTTCACATTCGCTCTACCACCTGGTGCCGGCGTCGCCATGTTGGGTGGCCTATATGTTTGCGCGATGTTTTCTGACGCCATACCAGCGGTGCTGGTTAACACTCCAGGAACACCGGCGGCGATGGCCACCGCCTTCGACGGCCATCCCATGGTCCTGCAGGGACGCGGACAAGAAGCGATCGTCGCATCCTGCTTTAGTTCAGCTTTGGGCACCCTGTTTGGTGCCGCATGTTACCTGCTGCTTGCGTGGCCGTTGATCACGATTGCACTTAAATTCGGTCCGCCCGAGTTCTTCTGGCTGGGGGTTTTCGCCCTGACGATTATCGGTAGCCTGGCTGGCGATTCTGTTTTGAAGGGACTTGCCGGCGGCGCGATCGGTCTCCTGATTAGTTCTGTCGGGATCAGTCACGGCAATGAACTAGCGCGCTTCACCTTTGGCGTCCCCGAGCTTCGTGGCGGTGTGTCCCTCGTCGCCGCGCTGATCGGCGTCTTTGCCATACCGCAGGTTCTTTCAATGGTCGCCGAGATACGCAAAAAGGAATTTATCGCTGAGTACAAACCCAAGCGCGGTGAAACCTTCAAGACGATAGCAAAGGTACTCTCGCATCCGGTGCACGTTGTTCGCTCTGCAGTGATCGGCTCCTTCATCGGAATCCTGCCCGGCGCCGGCAGCCCGATTGCCGCGTTGGTTTCCTACAACGAGGCGGTGCGCTGGAGTAAGGATAAAAGCGGCTATGGCAAGGGGGACTTGCGCGGTGTGACCGCGTCAGAGATCGCCAATAACGCGGCGGCTCCAGCGGCGATGATCCCGTTGGTTACACTGGGTGTTCCGGGCTCAGCGCCCGCCGCAGTCATAGCCGGCGCACTCATGCTTCGAGGCTTGAACCCCGGCCCAGAACTTTTCCAGAGCGATGGAACGCTCGTCTTTTCGTTCGGTTGGTCTTTGTTGCTGGCCGGGATCGTGACGTTCATCCTTGGCAGCTTGTTTGCGCCGTTGTTGGTTCGAATAATCCGCATCCCCTTGCGGCTTCTGGCTCCCCTGATCATGTTGTTGGCCGTCATCGGAGCCTATGCGATCCGAAATAATATCTTCGATGTGTACATCATGCTTGGGCTCGGGGTGTTCGTTTTCCTTGTCAGGCGGCTGGGCTTCCATCCCGGCCCGATTGGTCTCGGCCTGATTCTGGGCCCGATCATTGAACCCTCTCTTGTACAGGCCTTGTACATATCCGATGCAAGTTCAATCGGCAGGGTCTTCTTCACCGGCACAGTCAACATCATCTTCATCGCGCTCAGCGTTCTCTCAATTTCCTTCGTCGTATGGACACGCAGGAGGGAGCGGGCGCAGGAGCGCGCGAGCCAGCGGGGTGAAGAAGAGTAAGTGGCCATGGTTGAATTAGTGGAGAAAACCGCATGCAGAGATTGATGGATCGAGATCTTCTGACCGCGCTGGTCCTATTCGGCATTGGTGCAGTGTTCTGGTCAGGCAGTGGCGCTGATGTAAAGGACTGGGGATTTCCCCTTCTGGCGACGTACCTCATTCTAGGCATCGCCGTGGCCCTGCTCGCGCGCGTCGTCCTGGCGGCCATCCTGAAGCGTGCCCCGGACATCGTCGATGGGTTCCGCGAGAACCGGAATGTCGTCATCGACCTGCTCGGGTTCTGCGCAATCGTGCTTGCCTATATTTTCGTTCTGAACGGCCTCGGGTTCTGGCTGGCCAGCTTTCTGATGCTGTCGCTGGCGTCGCTCTATCTGACACGCGACAAAACGCGCCGTAACCTGGCCCTCGCTGTTCTTATGCCGCTTGGGGTGTGCATCCTGGCCTATTTCATCTTCCTGCGCGTGTTCTACGTGCCGCTGCCGGAGGCGACATGGTGGCCCGGCGTGTAATGAGTGGAACTGCGCACCGGGCGGCTGGAAGGCTTTTCAGGCCGGCTGCCGCAGGTTCGAACCCTGCCGGGCGCGCGGCCTTGCACCAAAGCAGATAAATCAGGGAGAAAAGCAATGCACGCCTTCACGCTTCAAGAAGAGCAGGAATTCGACCCCAACAAGCACGTCGAGAAAATCCTCGGCCGCGCTGGCGAAGGCGATTTTACCGTCGCCTGTTGGGAGCCCGGGCAGGTGAGCCCCAACCACTGCCACCCCGACGCCACGGAAATCTATTTCTGCTTCCAGGGCGGCGGCATCATGAAAACGCCCGACGAAACCATCGAGGTCAAACCGGGCGCCTTCGTCGTCCACCCGCCGGGCGAGGTGCACGAATACACAAACGGACCCGAACGCACGCTTCTGTTCCGGGTGCGCTACGGCAGCGACATGGTGTCACGCAAGGTTGACTGGCCGAGCAATCCCGAGTGGACGCCGACGCCGCAGGACATCGAGTATTTCGAGAAGAACCCGGTCGGCTAAGGCGAGCACAAAATCCCGTACCAAAACCAAGGCCGCGCCCTGATCCTGTGGATGGGCGAAGCCTGCCGGCATCGAATTGCCAAACCGAAACCTTGCTGCGCTCGAAACTATCGTCTCTGGTCACGCCGATTTTTTGTGCTGGTATGAGGCGATCTCGGCAAAGAGATCGACAATGCAATTAATCTATCCTCCTCCGTCTTTTGCGCAGAGGTTAAACCTGGACGACGAATTTGACCCATCACATAACACTCCATCTTTGCGTTTAAGATAAAGTGTTGCGTCCATCAGTTGAGACCACCAGCGCAAATCTGCCGTAAACGGGGTGGTCTACTGTTGATTTTCACGGCGGATGCTCCCTTGTGGCTTGTCCCCAGCATAGGGCTTCCCACAGTCCGACGAGACGCCAAATCCTTCAGGCATAGGCCGGCCGAAAGTGCGGCGTACGCGCGATCAGGCTGGCGATGATGGCGAGGTTGCCGGCGTTGAAGGCGACGCCGATCAGGAACGCCGTGCGGTAGGCGCCGGTCGCGTCGAACACCGCGCCGCCGAGCCACGAACCAAGCGCCATGCCGGCGCCGGCGCACAGCAGCACCATCCCGGTGCGCCGGCCGGCCTCGGCCGCCGGCAGCAGCTCGCGCACAATCACCGGGTAACAGGGCAGTATGCCTCCATAGCCGAGTCCGAACAGGGCGGCGGCGACATAGAGCCCCGGCAGACTTTCCACGAAGGCCAGCGCGGCGAGCAGAAGCGCCTGGCCGGACGAGAAGACGAAAATCGCGCGCAACCCGCCGAAGCGGCTGCCGAGGTAACCGACACCGAAAAAGCTCGCCAGAGCCGAGCAGGCGAGCATTAGCGACAGTATCTCGGCGCCGCGCGCCGGGTCGTAGCTGAGATCGCTGACATGGCTGACGATATGCGCCAGCGGTAGCGACATCGCGACGCAACAACCGATCGCCGCGGTCGACAACGCCGCCTGCACAGCGCGCGGTGACAGCACCGGCCGCCTGGGCGGAGACGACACAGGACCGTCGAAAGCATCGTAGGCTGTGGCTGCCGACCGGCGCGGCGCTGGGGCCGGCGGCCTCCGCCGCAGGATCAGTGCCAGCGGCAGCAACGTCGCCAGCGCGAAGATGCCGTAATACAGCGCCGCCTGGCGCCAGCCCACGGCGGCGATGACATGGTGGAAGGTCTGCGGCCAGATCATCCCGGCGAGCCCCTGACCCGAGCCGACGACGCCGACGGCGAAGCTCCTGTTGTGCTCAAACCAGCGGGTGATGTTTGCGGTCAGCGGCGCGAACAGAGTCGAACGTCCGAAGAAGCCGAGCATCACGCCGTAAATGAGGTAGAGCTCGAGCGGGCTGGAGACGTAGCTGGTGAGGATGCCGCCGAGGCCGATCATGCCGGCGCCGACCGTCGCCGGGATTGCCATGCCGCGCCGGTCGAGGCACCAGCCCATGAAGATTCCGCCGACGCCGGCGCCGGCATATTGCAGCGCATAGGCGATTGACGGCACCGCGCGCGGCCAGCCGAAATCGGCGGCGATCAGTTTCAGCGCGATGACGATGAAATAGATGCTACCCGTGCCGATCAGTATGAACAGCAGCGAGGCGACGAGCACGGTGGTGCGCCGCCGCACGGCGGGGTCAGAGAGGGGGTTCGGCATTGTCTTCCCAGTTGCAGTCCGGATTCATTGACGGGCGATCCGGACACTTGTCGCGCAGCCTGCCCCATGACCCCCGTCCCAGTCCAGCGCGCGGCGGGACGGGCTGGGTCGCCGCGGCAGAATGCCGGCGCGGTCTTTCTGAACTGGTTTCGATCTTTGCGCCGAAAGAGCCTCTGGCGTTGGCTTAAGTCCGGTTTTGGCTTTGAACTGCCCCGAACGGGCACCGCCGAACACGACCGGTTAACCCCCAACTTCGGTCATCCGGGCGCGAACGGCTGTTATTGGGGGCCAAGCGGTGGTAGATCTCGAGGGGTCCTTGCGGGCGGGATGACCCGCACGGGTCGTGGTAAGTATTCTAAACCGGCATTGGCAAGGTCAGGTTAAACTCGCGCCGTTTGCCCTGGCCCGCGGCTGTCGGGCGGGCAACCGCGTCAACCCTCGTCCCAGACTGGCCGACGCACTTCAGGGTCGACGATACGGCGATTGTTGTCGCGCAGTGTTCCGATGCGATCCATCTCGTCATCGCTGAGGATGAAATCGAACAGGCCGATATTCTCTTCGATCTCGCGGAAGTTGAGTGCGCGCGGCACCACCGCGACATCCGGCTGCTGGACCAGCCAGCGCAATGCCACCTGCGCAGCCGTCTTGCCGTGCGCTGCCGCGACCGCGACGATCACAGGATCGTCGAGCAACGTGCCGCGGGCCAGCGGCACGTGGCAGGTGACGAGCAGTCCGTGGCGCTTGCAGGCAGCGATCAGCCTGTCCTGGCGGATATAGGCGTGATACTCGATCTGGTTGGTGACCAGCGGCTCCGGGCAGACTTTGACCGCCTCGTCGAGCAGCGCGATCGTGAAGTTCGACACGCCGATATGGCGCGCTAGCCCGTCACGTTTGGCTTTTGCGAGCGCACCGAGCGTTTCTTCCAGTGGCACGCGCGGCTGCGGCCAGTGGATCAGCAGCAGGTCGACATAGTCGAGACCCAGGGCCTCCAGGCTAGTGTCGACGGAGCGCGCGAAATCGGCCGCGTGCGCATCCTCCTCGGTCACCTTGGTGGTGACGAACAGTTCGTCGCGAGCGATGCCGCTGGCGCGGATGCCTTCGCCGACCCATTGTTCGGAGCCGTATTTACGCGCCGTGTCGATATGGCGATAGCCGGTCTCGATAGCGTGGACGACGAGGCCGACCGCGCGCTCGGGTTCGGGAAATAGCATCGTGCCATAGCCGACGGCGGGCATCGCGAAGTCCGGACCGGCATTCGCGGAAGACAGCGTCGGGGCGAAAACCGGGCTGGCGTTGTCTGCTGGCATCGGGTTCCTCACATAGAATTGTCGGGCCGAGCAGCCGGCGTATTCCGACAGCATCGAGCAGCCGACGTTGCGCCGAAGATGCTAGGGACGCCGCAGCCATGCCGCAATGCGATTCTTGCATAACCCAATCTTCCCCAGGTAAGGGCGTCCCGGCCGGGAAGTTATGGTTCGGACCGGCTTTACCTGCAACCAGCTTGCTTCCGACCGTCGCCCAAAGGTCGATCAAGTCTATAGCGGATCGATTGACGGCTGTTACTGAGGGTAAATCGGTCGTTGTTCGAGGCGGGACGTCACGACCGGGTTTGACCCAAAGCTGCCATCTCAATGTTGACCGAAATCGCAGCTCGTGTTGCCTCAAGGACGATTGTTTTGTGTCAAAGCTAAACCTACGCGGTTGTTGCAAATTTTTTTCTCTGCCAACTCTACTTTGAGCCGAGCCATGCGAAATCTTGCGGTAGTTGTCGCGTTGTTTTTAAACGGTGTACTCCTCCTTGCGGAAGCAACGGGTGATAACGCTACCGCCCAGCAGATCGAGCGCTTCAACGAGCTTCGAGCGGTCAGGGCGCTTACCTGCGACTTATGGGTTTGGCAGCTGAAGATCGAGGACCTCGACCGAGAGCAGCCTTCCCTGGAGATCGAGAAGGAGAATTCCGATCGCGAGCGTTCGCAATCATTCGGCTACATATTCAATGCCGAACAAACTCGAGCCATCGAATTAATCGAAGTTGAAGTTACAGTGCGGTTGGATCCGCCGTTGCCGGCTCTAGCGGATCTACTGGATCTAACAGATCGAACAGATCTACTAACGTTAGAAACGCCGGTCACGCCTATCGAACCGCACGAAATTTTCTTTGACGATGTGCACGGTGCGCTCACTCTGGCTCCGGCCGCACGATTTCAATACTCGACTTGCGCGTCCCAGGATTTGGGATGCGCTGGCAGTTTGCGCATCGTGGCGGATCCCGAATACGCGACCTTCTTTCCGGCTATTGGGGCAGTTGTTGGAGCAGCTCTTGGCGAATCAACTGGCGTGATTGGCATTGTGGCAGGCCAATGCCGAAACGGCATAGACGGCCTCTTGAAGGAGGAGCTCACGACATTGCAGAAGAAACTCGACCTCTTGCAAAAAGCGGCGATTTGTACGTTTCCGGTTGGTCCATCGAGAGTAGACGCGTTAACCCAGAATTGGCTGGGGGCCGGTGTTTCTTACCTAGCCGCGCCGGATTTGGCGGACACTGATATCGTCACGGCCTACAAATGGTTTCAGATTGCTGATCAACACGTCGAGCAACTGTCACCCGATCAACGTCGCCTGCTTGAAGCCACTATCCGCACCGCCAAGGAAATTGCGGCAGAGCGCATGACGCCCGAACAGATCGAGGAAGCAAAGCGTCAAGCCCTGGCCTGGACGCCCGATAACGTTCGCTGCGACGGAGAGGACGACCCCAAAAAGGGAGCAGCGCGAGAGGAACGGTAGCGAACCGGACTAATGGCGAGGTCCGCTGATGTCGCGTTTTGGCTAGAAATTGCCGTCAGCGGGTGTCGTCAATCGCGACCGGTATACCTCCAACAACAGACAATGGTAGATCTGGCGTTACGTTTGCCCAACTCTCGTGCTGGCAGGCATTTAAAAACGGTCGAACGACGAACCCGCAATCCCCATTATTCGTCAAGCCCAGCATGAGGATTTTATGTCCCCTCACCGCAACCCCTCTGCCCAAAGGCGAGGGGCTTTGTGGCCGCGCGTTCCGGGAATTTATGATCACGCGCGAGCCTGCTGAATACGACCAATCGGAAAATGCTCTAGCTCCACTTGCGGCCGGGCATGTGGTTCATCACGCTCATCGACAGGCCGCCGTCGATGTCGAGCGCGGCGGCGGTCACGTAATCCGCCTCGTCGGACAGCAGGAACAGGATGCCGTTGGCGATGTCGACCGGCTGGCCGACCCGCTGCAGGGGCGTCACCTCGCTGCGCGCCTTCTTGATCTCGGGATCCTGCAGATAGGCGGTGAGCGGCGTTTCCGTGTGGCCGGGGCAAACCGCGTTGACGCGGATGCCGTAGCCGGCCCATTCGATGGCGAAGTGCCGCGCCAGCATGATCAGCGCCGCCTTCACTGTCGAGTAGCCGCCCGACATGCCATAGGGCTGACGCCCGCCGACCGACGACAACGTGATGATCGAGCCCTTGCGCCCGTGGTCGATCATCCAGCGGCCGGCCGCCTGGGTCATCAGGAAGGTGCCGGTCAAGCCGACATTAAGCATCAGGTTCCAGTTCTCGAGCGGCAGGTCCTTGAGCAGCCCCGGCGCCATTTTTACCGCGCTGTTGACGACGCCGTCGACGCCGCCGAAGGTGTCGACGGCCAGGTCGACGGCGCCCTGGCAGGCGTCGGGGTCGGTCACGTCCAGGTGCATATAGACTGCGTTGTCGGCGCCGATGCGCTCGCAGATCTCGGTTCCGCGCTCGTCGTTGACGTCGCCGACCACCACCTTGCCGCCCTGTTCGACGAACATCTCGGCAGTTTTTTCGCCGATCCCGCTGGCGCCGCCGGTCACGATGCAAACCTTGTCGGTAAATCTCGCCATGTCTCTCTCCGCTTGTTGCGCGTCAGGGTGTTCAGACGCTAGCCCGCCGAATATTCCATCTTCTTGCCGCCCCAGTTGCGGCCCGGTATGTGCATCATCTTGCTTTCGGCCAGGCCGCCATCGACCTTGAGCGTCGCCGCGTTCACATAGCGCGCGCGATCCGACAGCAGGAATACGCAGGCCTCGGCGATTTCCTCCGGCTCGCCGACCCGGCCCATCGGCACCACCGCCGCACGGCCCGCTGCGATCTCGGGGTCGGCGAACATCGCCGCGGTCATCGCGGTTCGCACCTGGCCCGGTATCACCGTGTTGGCGCGCACGCCGCGGCCGCTCCATTCGACCCCGAAGAGGTTGCCCATCATGATGGTGCCGGCCTTGGCGACGGAATAGGCGCCGGCGCCGTTATAGGGCTGCACACCGCCGACCGACGACAGAAACACGATCGAGCCCTCGCCCTTTTCGAGCATCACCCGGCCGGCTGCCTGGGCGCACAGGAAATAACCCTTGAGGCCGATGTCGATCACCATATCCCAGGCTTCTTCGGTCAATTCTTCCAGCTTGGCCGGCTGCAGTTTGATGGCGCCGCAGACGATGCCGTCGATGGTGCCGAACGCGGCCACCGCTTCATCGGCCATGCGCTGGGCGTCGGTGGCTTTCGAGGTGTCCATTTCGATGACGACCGCTTCGCGGCCTTCCGCCTGTACCAGCCCGGCGGTTTCTTCGGCGCCCGCCCGGTCGATATCGGCGACCGCCACATCGGCGCCTTCCCGAGCGGCCAAGACCGCGGTCGCCCGGCCGATCCCGCTGGCCGCGCCGGTAACGATGATCTTTTTGCCTTCAAGCATCATGAGTTTCTCTCCCTGTTTCCGTTGCCGCTTCGCCACGTTTGCGGAATTTCATGCCTTTCATCGGCATAGTGGGAACAGCGGCATATATTTGCAACTGAGCATTACCGACTGGGGTGTATCGCCACCGCCACGTTTGACCGCCTGAGAGCATGTGTTAACGTTGCCGGACCAGTTTTTCCCTTTGCCTGGTAACCGTAAAAGGGAGTCTGAAGCACGTAGAATTCCAATCCATCGACGGCGAACTTGCATCGCAACAAGGTGTCGCGCGAACGTATCGCCGTGCACAAAGGGGGGAGAATACAACGATGACAATCGAAGCCAATTCAGCGGCGATTTACGATCTTGTCGCCGAAGATGCCGAAGTCGAACAGCTGGCAACCGGGTTCACGTTTACCGAGGGCCCGATCTGGAACAAGGACGGCCAGCATCTCGATTTCAGCGACATGCCGGCCAATATCCGCCGCCGCTGGAGTGCCGAGGGCGGTGTCGTCGAGCTGCGCAACCCCAGCAACAAGTGCAACGGCATGACCTTCGATGCCGAGGGTAATCTCTACGTCTGCGAACACGAGACCAGCTCGCTGATCCGCGAGGCGCCCGACGGCACCCGCACCGTTGCGGCCTCGCACTATAACGGCAAGGAGCTCAACAGCCCCAACGACGTAGTCGTCAAATCGGACGGGTCGGTCTACTTCTCCGACCCGACCTACGGCCGCATGCCGGTGTTCGGGCTCGAGCGCGAGCAGGACCTCGACTTCCAGGGCGTCTACCGGGTTCCGCCCGGTGGCGGCGATGTGGAGTTGCTGGCCGACGACTTCGAGCAGCCCAATGGCCTGTGCTTCTCGCGCGACGAGGCTCTGCTCTATGTCAACGACACCTCGCGCGCCCACATCCGCGTATTCGACGTCAACGCCGACGGTTCGTTGTCGAACAGCCGTCTGTTCTTCGAGAACATCGGCACCGGCGAGATCGAGGGCGGCATTCCCGACGGCATGAAGCTCGACGAGCGCGGCAACATCTACGTCACCGGACCGCGCGGCATGTGGGTGATCACGGCCGACGGCGAACATCTGGGAATCATCGAAATGCCCGAGCACGCCGGCAACTTGAACTGGGGTGGCCCGAACTGGGACGAGCTGTATTGCTGCTGCGCCACTTCGGTCTACCGCGTGAAGATGAAGGTTTCCGGCAACAAGCTCGGCTACATGGATTAGGAGGGGATGATGGCACTGTCATTGGATCCAAAAAAGACCGCCCTGATTATTCAGGACCTGCAGAACGACGTGATCACCGAGGGCGGCGCCTTCGCCGATTCCGGCGCGCCGGCCCACGCCAAGTCGCAGAACGTCGTCGAGAACGTGGCCAACCTGGCCGCCGCCGCGCGGGCGGCCGGCATGCCGGTGATCCACGTGCATTTCATCGTTGAGCCGGGTGGACCTGGTATCGCCCGCAATGCGCCGCTGTTCGAGGGCCTGCTAGACACCAACGCGGTGGTCCGCGGCAGCTGGGGCGCGGCGCCGGCCGACGGGCTCGAGCCCCATGACGGCGACGTCGTTGTCGAAAAAATCCGTATGAACGCGTTCCACGGCACCAAGCTGGAACCGACCTTGCGTGGGCTCGGCTGCGACAGCTTCGTGATTACCGGGGCGTGGACCAACATGTCGATCGAGCACACCTCGCGCCACGGCGCCGATGCCGGATACAAGGTCGTCGTCGTCAGCGACGGCACCTCGACGGTCAATGACGAATGGCAACATGCGGCGCTCAACTATGCGCTGCAGAATGTGTGCCAGCAGGCGACCTGCGCCGAAGTTATCGAAGCGATCGGCGGGTAATTTCTCTCTAGATTACGCTTACGGCCCCGTGCGTCGCGCGGGGCCGTTTCTTTTGGTGTCCCGGTCAGCTGCCGATGATATTCCAGGTTTCGATAATCTCGGTACCCGATTTACGGAGTATCGCCGACACCGGACAGCGTGTGGCGAGCCGGCTCTTCAATTCGTCGATCTGCGCCGGATCGGCATCGGTCTTGATGTCTGCTATCAGCTCGATCTGCGGAAATTGCACGTCTATTTCTGCGGTTCCGAGAAAGCCTGCCGTGTCGTAATGGCCGACCAATTGCAGCCCCATCTCAGTGATCTCGATGCCCATCTCCTCGGCGATCACATTGGCGACCACGTTGGTGCAGCCGAGAAAGGACGACAGCAAGGTCTCGAGCGGGGTTTGCGCCAGATCAGTGCCGTTGCGCGACGGCGGTTCGTCGATCAGCACCGTGTGCTGACGGGCCGAAATTTCCGTTCGCGAGTGGGTGGGACAGTCGGCTTTGAGTCTGATCTTCAAAATGGCGGGCATTTCGAAAGCCATGGCGCGCTCCTCCGGTCTGGCTGGTGTTTTTATCCGCACTTTGTCGAGTGTACGGTTTTCTCCTTTGTTCACATTCGCGCATGCAAGAACGCAAACGATAACACTGTTCTCGCCGCGCCAAAAACTTTGCCAACGAATCCCCGCTTACGCGCCGGACCGTATCTGTTTTTCCGCTCGACGACGATTGGATCCGCCGACGTGCTCAGAGCTATGAACAATTTTTGAATGCTTGTTCAAATTGATAATTGAATACGCGATCAAATAACTCTACAGTTTTGTGACGAGTGGGGAGGATGACTCGACAAAAAAAATTCCGGCGCGACGAAGTTGTCGACCGCGCCATCGATGTTTTCATGGCGAAAGGCTATGAGGGATCTACGGTGGGTGACCTGGTCGGGGCGACCGGTCTTCACCCGGGCAGTCTCTACAATGCATTCGGTAGCAAACAGGGGCTGTATCAATCGGCGCTCGAGCGCTTCGATACCATGTCGCCGTTCAATCAATTGCTGGGGTTGGCCGACACCGCGCCGCCGCGCGAATCGATAAAGCGGATTCTGCAAATCGTTGTCGATCCCGACACGGATCGGGACGGCGTTTCGGGCTGTTTGATAACCTATGCCGCCGCCGAGGTTGGCGGCTCCAACCCAGAGATCGCCGACAGTCTGCATCGCTCGTTCCGGAGGATGGAGGACCGCCTGTGCCGCTTTATCGAACGCGGCCAGGACTGTGGAGATTTTAGATCGACGCAAGACCCGCGCGAACTGGCGCAGTTCCTGCTCAGCACCATTCAAGGCATTCAGGTGATGTCGAAAGTCAACAGTAATACGGCGCATCGGCGCGCCGCGGCGCAAGTCGCCTTTGCGGCGTTGGACCAAGTTAATCCGTCAGCGGACGCACGCTGACGGGAAGCGCCGTACACCGGAGCTGAATGAAAAAACGAACGAGGAAGGACGCAGAGCAATACCCAAGAAAAAGTACGATGGATCAGACGCCTAATC
>CAJICQ010000026.1_pt1 | contig 12976 bp, 14 predicted proteins | sample 9199721 | NCBI WGS metagenome assembly CAJICQ01 (sample SAMEA7708344, study PRJEB35096) | sediment metagenome | biome: marine neritic benthic zone biome [ENVO:01000025]; feature: sediment [ENVO:00002007]; material: shallow marine sediment [ENVO:03000034] sea grass bed [ENVO_01000059] ...
GCCGCAATGCCCCGGTGCAGGTACTTGACACCGTCGCCATTGCTCTTGGCGTCACCCTTGATGAACAGCTCGTTGTCCTTCTGGGTGATCTCGATATCGTCGGTGCCGAAACCGGCGACCGCCATGGTCACACGGTACTCGTCCTCGCCCAACTTTTCGATGTTGTAGGGCGGATAAGACGGCACTTCGGTATTGAACGCAGTGTCGAACAACCGGTTCATGCGGTCGAAACCGACGGTCGAACGAAATAGGGGGGATAGGTCATAGCTTCGCATTTCACTTGTCCTCCTTAGTGAAGCAACACAGTCTTCGGTGCGGTATTCACCACCATGGTCGAAACCCACCGGATGAAGCGCCTTTGGGACCCGTATCGGCATCCCAGGCGCGATGTCTATTTGGGGACGGAGTGAAGCGAATTCAAGAGCTTATGGTTAACGCAATGTAGTTTTTTGCTACCGTTTGGAGCGCATATTTGGTACAGTAGTATGCATTAAAAGTGGTGCACAGGAGGTGTCCACATGACGACAGGTAGTACCGATTTGGCGTTCTTCGACAAGACCTATAACGATGCGCTTGCGCTGACCGAAGACGCCTATGCCTACCTCGCCGAAATCGACCGCAACAACATCAGCGCAGACTCGCCGATCGAGGACCTGCGCTTGCGCGGCGAGGCGTTTCGGTTAACCACCCGCCTGATGCAGGTGGTCGCCTGGCTGCTGACGCAGCGTGCGCTCCACGCAGGGGAGTTGACTGCCTCAGAGGTTGCCGGCGACGCACAGCATCGTTTGGGCGCAACGAATGTGTGCCGCGACGACAGCCAGCATCATCATCCCACAATTCCGTCGGCCATGTCCGACCTGCTCGACCGCAGTCTTAATCTGTACATGCAGATCGAGCGGTTGGACGAGTGGATGCACAGCAGCGTTCATTAACTTCGTCAGGAGCCTTAAACGACGACGGGCGCGCCATATGGCACGCCCGTTTCTAATTTACGTATACGGAAACCGCGTTATTTCAGGCCGAGATCCGCATAACGCTTGTTGAACTTGGCGACCTGGCCGCCGGTATCGACCAGCCGGTGCTGCCCCGTCCACGCCGGGTGGGTCTTTGGATCGATGTCGAGGCGTAGCGTGTCGCCTTCCGCACCCCACGTGGAGCGGGTGACAAAGGTCGTTCCATCCGTCATCTGGACGGTGATTTCATGGTAATCAGGGTGAATTTCTTTTTTCATCGAAGTGCCTTCAAATTGCGGCGTGGGTTATAACCAAGCTGGACCCGGGCCGCAAGTATTACTGCCGCGAGCGCAACATATTGGCTCATCCCTTGTTGTGACCGCGCGGCGCCTGATAAAGGAAATTCCAGCTCGATGTCAGAGTTGCAACCAACAGGCCGGAATCTCCGGGAATGTCTGATAGTGAAATAGGTGCGCCGCCGCGGCGCGATATCCGCCTTTTGCGCCGGCTCGGCCGGTTTTTACGGCCCTACCGCGGGCATGTCGTCGCGGCGCTGGTGGCGCTGACCGTGGCCGCAGCCACGGTGCTGGCGGTCGGCGAGGGTATCCGGCGCCTGGTCGATGACGGTTTTGCCGCCGGCAATGCGGAATTGCTGGACGACGCGTTGCTGGTGCTGCTTGTGTTCATCATATTTTTGGCCTGTGCCACCTACGCGCGGTTTTTCATCGTCTCGTGGATCGGTGAGCGGGTCGTCGCCGATATGCGTAAGGCGGTGTTCGATCACGTGCTGAGCCTCAGCCCCGGCTTCTATGAAACCACACGCGTCGGTGAAGTGATGTCCCGGCTCACGGCGGATACGACGCTGCTGCAGACGGTTGTCGGATCGTCGGCGTCGATGGCGCTGCGCAACGTGCTGCTGTTCGTCGGCGGTTCGGTCATGTTGGCGATTACCAGCCCACGCCTGAGCGGGCTTGCGGTGTTGGTGGTGCCACTGGTGCTGGTGCCGATCATCGTGTTCGGACGCCGGGTGCGGCGGCTTAGCCGGGCCAGCCAGGACCGGGTTGCCGATGTCGGCGCGTATGTCGACGAAAGCATCACCCATATCCGCACGGTTCAGGCTTTCGTGCATGAACCGGTCGACAGGCGGCGGTTTGCCGATCGAGTCGAAGGGGCGTTCGCCACCGCGGTGCGCCGCATTCGGGCACGCGCGCTGCTGACCGCGGTGGTCATCATGCTGGTGTTTGGCGCCGTCGGCATCATCATGTGGTATGGCGGCCACGATGTCATCGGCGGCCGGCTGAGCGCCGGCGAATTGTCGGCGTTCATTTTCTACGCCATCGTTGTCGCCGGTTCGATGGGCGCGATTTCCGAGGTGATCGGCGATCTGCAACGCGCTGCGGGCGCGACCGAGCGCCTCTTTGAGCTGCTCGATATGTCGACCGATATCACCGTTTCGGCCAATCCGGTGGCGTTGCCGGTGCCGGTCGCCGGCCGCGTGACGCTGGACAACGTCTCGTTCTGCTATCCGTCGCGGCCGGAACAGTCGGCCCTCGATGGGTTTTCGCTCGATGTGGCGCCGGGCGAGCGGTTGGCCCTGGTCGGTCCGTCGGGTGCCGGCAAGACCACCGTGTTCCAGCTGCTGCTGCGTTACTACGATCCCGACAGCGGGATGCTCGCCCTCGACGGTATCGACCTGCGCGACCTCGATCCCTCGGTGCTGCGCGGCCAAATCGGCGTGGTGCCCCAGGAGCCGGTCATATTTTCCGCCGATGCGTGGGAGAATATCCGCTACGGCCGGCCCGACGCCTCCGACGACGAAGTGCGCGCCGCTGCAGATGCGGCGGCGGCGACCGAATTCCTCGACCCTCTGCCGGACGGCTTCGCCACCTTTTTGGGCGAGAAAGGCGTTCGCCTGTCGGGTGGCCAACGCCAGCGCATCGCCATTGCGCGCGCCGTCCTGCGTGACCCCAAGGTGTTGCTGCTCGACGAGGCGACGAGCGCGCTCGATGCGGAAAGCGAACAACTGGTGCAGGGCGCGCTCGACCGCCTGATGAAGGATCGCACGACGATCGTCATCGCCCATCGGCTGGCCACCGTTGTCGCGTCCGACCGGATCGTCGTGCTCGATCAAGGCCGTCACGCGGGCACCGGCAGCCACGATGAATTGATCCGCCAAGGCGGCGTCTATGCACGCCTCGCGGCGTTACAGTTTGGCGTCAACGGCGGCGAGGTCGCGGCGCAGTAGCGCGCTAGCGTTGCGTGAGTTTGAATTCGATCCGCCGGTTGCGCCGGAAGGCGATCTCGTCGTTGCCTGGATCGAGCGGCTGATATTGGCCGAAGCCGGCGGCGACCAACCGGTCCGGCGGAATACCCTGGGCGATGAGGAACTGGACCACCGAAATCGCGCGCGCCGACGACAGCTCCCAGTTCGAGGGGAATTGGACGGTGGCGATGGGGCGCACGTCGGTGTGACCGTCGACCCGTAGCACCCAGTCGAGGTCTACCGGGATTTCGCTGGAAATCTGGCGCAGGGTGCTTGCCAGCTGTTCGAGTTGCGCGCTGCCGGCCGGATTGAGTTGGGAGGCACCGGAGGCGAACAGGACTTCCGATTGGAAGACAAACCGGTCGCCGACGATGCGGATGTCGGACCTGTCACCAAGCACTTTGCGCAGACGGCCAAAGAATTCCGACCGGTAGCGGGCGAGTTCCTGGACCCGCGTTGCCAAGGCGGCGTTGAGACGCTGGCCGAGGTTCACGATCTGCGTGTTTTGCGCCTCGTTCTTCGCTTCCGAGGCTTCCAGCGCCTCGTTCAAGGCGGTTAACTGTTTGCGTAGCTCACTCAGTTGCTGGCCGAGCAACGATACCTGACGTTGCGCTTCCTGGGACAGTGTGCGCTCTTCGGAGAACGACTCCTCGGCGGTTTCCGCCCGCGCAAGTAGTTCGGCGAGGCGAATATCGCGGTTCTCCACCTCCTTTTGCGCCAGCACCGTGCGCTCGCGTTCGTCGGCAAGTTTCGCTTCCAACTCCTTGGCCAGGTCGCGAACCTCGCCAAGCTGTTGCTCGTTTTCCTGCAGCGACGCCGCCATGCTGGCGACTTGGTCCTCCAGTTCGTTGCGCACGGTGCGCAGCGCGGCGATATCCCGGTTGAGGCGTTCGAGGTCGCGCAGCTGAAGCTCGATCGACTCCTTATCGGCAGCGATGATCCGGTTGAGGTCGGCGATTTCATCGGCGCGCCCGCGCCGCTCGGCGGCCAGTTCTTCTTCGACGTCGGAAAGTTTGGCGACCAGCGCATCGCGCTCCGACACCGATGTTTGCAGCTGCGACGACAATTGCGCGACCGAGATACGCAGCTCGGCATTCGCGTCACGCTCTAAATCGAGCATCTGCGCCAACTCGTCGATCTCACGGGTCAATTGTTGGAGCACGGTATCGCGGCCCGACAGGGCATCGGACAGAAAGACCTGGGCGAGCGCGAAGACCATGATCAAGAAGACGACGACCACCAGCAACGCGGCCAGCGCATCGACAAAACCAGGCCAGTAGCTAGCGGAACTGTATCGGCGAGAGGCGGCACCCGGCATGGCTTTACCCGCGCGTTAGCGGCGATGCTCGCCTTCGTCGGCGCTGGCGGCGATGGTGCGCGCCAGCAGGCGAATTTCGGACCGTAGCTCTTGAACCATTTGCGAGCGCCCGCTTGCCGACTCTTCGACCAGGCGCGCCAAGTAAATGTCGACGTTGCGAATATGGCTTCGGGTCGCTTCGTCGATGCTGCCGCCGGCGCCGTCGGCGAGTCTTTGCAAGACCGGTTGCATGTCGGTTTGAGATTGTGCCAGCCGCAGCATCAAATCCTGCTCGGTCCGCATCTGGTCGGTCAGGGTGGTCAGGCGGTCGGCGAGGATGGCCAGCGCCGTATCGGTCTTGCCGCGGGTCGCTTCGCCCTGCGCGATCGTGCGTTGCAAATTATCGAGCGAGTCGGCGGTGGTCTCGAGCAAGGCCTGAATGTAGGCGGGGACGCTTTGGTCGCCCTCGCCAATTCCGGCGGCAGCGCCGCTCGTAACCCGCGTCAAACCGCTCAACCAGTCCTCCAACTCGTTATAGAACCGGTTCTGCGCGGAGCCCGCCTGCAGGTCGAGGAAGCCGAGGACCAGCGAGCCGGCCAGGCCGAACAATGAAGAACTGAACGCTGTCCCCATGCCCGACAGCGGGGCGTTGAGCCCGCTTTTGAGGGAATCGAACACCTGGTTGAGATCGCCGCCGGTGACTTGCAAGCCGGAAATCACATCGGCCACCGAGCGCACCGTCTGCAGCAGACCCCAGAATGTGCCGAGCAGGCCGAGAAAGATGAGGAGACCGATCAGGTAGCGTGAAATATCGCGCGATTCGTCGAGGCGGGCGCTGATGCCATCCAAGATCGAGCGCATGGATAACGTCGACAAGCTCAGCCGGCCGCTGCGTTCCCCGAACATCTTCGCCATCGGCGCCAGCAGCTTCGGCGCCGCCATAACCGATAAACCGGGCCGTTCGCTCCGGTAGGTCTCGATCCAGTTAACCTCGCGGTTGAGCATCCAGACCTGGCGGAACACGTACAAAATGCCGAACACTAGGACAAAAACAATAACGCCGTTGATTGCCGGGTTGGCCATAAACGACTGGAACAACGGCTCGTGCAGCGCGCCCACCACAGCTGCGGCGAAGAGCAAGAATGCCGCCATACGTGTCAGATAACGCTGCGGGTTGGTCATAAACGGGTCACCGTGGCGGTACTGCCAAATCCGGGAGGTGTCATAGTGGCGTCGAGGCGTTCGGTACAGATACGCGCCATGGTTGGACGGTACTGTGACGAATTCAAGGCAGGGTCAATTCCGCGGGTCACCGCTCGACGAGGACCGCATCGACTCGGTCGGCCGGGCCGCTTTCGGCTTTGTTGCCCAGGGCGCGCACGTCCATGCGGGTGCTTCTCACACCTTGGCTGATCAAGAACGAGCGAACCGCCAGCGCCCGTGACAGCGACAGACGGCGTGCCTGGCTTGCGGTTTCCGACGTGCCGCTGGCATAGGCCAATAACTGGACGCGCAGATCCTCGCTTTCCTGCATCTTTTTCGACAGTTCTTCTAACGGGGCGCGGGCGGAATCGGAAATCTTCGCCGACTGATCGTCAAATAATACCCTGAACGACGGTTCCTGGGCGCCCGCACCGGTCGTCGACGCCGTTTGCACGGGCTCGGTCGGTTGCTCGGTCGGTGCCGGAGCCGGAGCCGCGCCGATGGGCGACGGCGTCAGTGGCGGCGTGGAGGCCGGCGCCCGGGTCGGTTTGCGCGGTGCAGGCTCTTGCGCGGGGGCCGGCGCGGGCGGTGCCGCCGCGGTTGTTGTTGGCGGCGGCGGTGGTGGAGCGACGTCCACCTCCTCCTTCGGGGCAGCGGCTGGCGCGGGAGCAGGAGCTGCGACGGCAGGTGCCGGCGGCGTAACGGGTGCCGGGGGCACCGGTGTCGGCGGCGCCGGCCGTGCGGAAGGAACTGTGACTTGGGCGGGCGCCGGCGCGATTGGTGCCGGCGCGACCGGCGTCGGTGCTTGCACGACGCGCGGCGGCGCTTGCGAGACCGTGGGCCGGGGTGGCGCGGATACCTGGCTGCGCGGCGGTGGCCGATCCAAGCTGAAGCGTTGGAGCGCCAATGGACCGGTTAGCCTCGAGACCGGAGGGGTGGCCGGCGGGAACGAAACCGGCGGCTGAACGATCCGGCGGCTCGACAAGTATTGTCCCGCCACGGTCGACGGCTGCCCAAGTTCTTCGAGCACACTCATATCGACAGTGACATTGGGGTCGCGGGTCAGGAAGCCGGCTTGGCCGAAAGCATCTGTCGCGGGCGTTAGAAACGCCAGCGCGACCACAAGCGCGGCGGCATAGCTGCACGTGCGCGCGAGATGTCGTGTCGACGATGCCGTTTTCGACGTGGACGGAAAGTTGCGGATCATCAGCCCCGGTGTCCCGGTCTTGTTCTTAACTGTGGGCGCCTTATTACCCGCGGCGGCAGTGACGGTAAAGCCGACCGGCCGAACGTGGCACCATAACCTAGCCGCTACGCCGGGAACAACCGATTCGAAAATTGTACTGTTGTTAAGCGCTTAAGCCGAAATCGGCGCCGCGCCGGGATCGGCGGTGCGTATCTGGCCCAGCAGTTTATCGTGTAACTGATCGTTCGCCGCGACGACCTCACCGCTGGCCATCATGCCGTCGCGGCCTTTGACATCGCTGATAAAGCCGCCGGCTTCCCGGACCATAAGAATGCCTGCGGCGATATCCCGGGGCGCCAGGTCGAAGCACCATAACCCGTCGAAGCGGCCAGCCGCGACATAGGCCAGATCGAGCGCCGGTGCGCCGAAATCGCGGATGCCGCCCGCATTGGCCATAATCGCGGCGAGCGTCGCCAAATAGCGCGGATGGTCTCCTTCCGCCACGTGCGGCATGCCGGTCGCGATGACACTGTCGTTCAAATGCTGGCGCGCCGATACGCGCAATCGTACGTCGTTTAGGAATGCGCCGGTGTTGCGCACCGCCCAGAACAGCTCTTCGCGCAAGGGGTCGTAGACAATAGCGTCGACGAGGGCGCCGTTTTCCTCATGCGCGATCGATATGGCGAAGTGAGGTTGGCCGTGCAGGTAATTCGTCGTGCCGTCGAGCGGACTGACGATCCAGCGATGGTCTGCGTCGGGCCGGTCGTCCGGACCTGTGCCATCGTCGTGAAACCCGAACGCGGGCCGCGCCTTTTCCAACTCGTAGCGCAGCGTTTGCGATGCCTTGCGCACTGCCGCGCCGACGAAGTCGCCGGCACCTTTGCGCGACACTTGCAGTTGCTGCACTTCGCCGAAGTCGCGCGCCAGCGCCCGGCCGGCGCGCCGCGCGGCGCGGTCCATGACATTGATGATCGGAGAACGCATCGCTGATCTTTACTCGTCGGTTCGCCGCCCTCGGGCGCGGCAACGGGTGGGCCAGGGACGCCCGTTAGTCTTTGGCGCGCTCGACGTAGGTTGCGTCCGCGGTCGATACGACGATGCGCGTGCCGGCCTCGATGTGGGGCGGCACGAGCACCTTCATGCCGTTTTCCAGAACCGCCGGTTTATAGGATGACGACGCTGTTTGACCCTTCACCACGGCGTCTGCTTCGACCACCTCGAGCGTGACTTTTTCCGGCAATTCGAGACCGATCGGCGCGTCTTCGTAGGATTCGATGGTGACGATCATGCCGTCCTGGAGGAACTGGTTTTGCTCCGGTCCCAGGATGTCGGCGCCCAGGGTTACCTGTTCATAGGTTTCCTGGTCCATGAACGTATAGTTGTCGGCGTCGGCGAACAGGAACTGGTACTCTTTTTGATCGAGGCGCACGCGCTCGACGGTTTCCGCCGAGCGAAAGCGTTCGTTGAGTTTGGTGCCGTCGCGCACATCGCGCAGTTCGACCTGCAGATAGGCGCCACCCTTACCGGGTTTGACGTGCTGGATCTTGACCGCCCGCCAAAGCCGGCCTTGATGCTCGATGACGTTACCGGGACGGATTTCGTTACCGTCGATTTTCATGCGTTCGTGCCCGTACCAAGGTGTTTGCGGCGCGGGTATCTAGCAGGTGCCTGGGGCCCAACGCAACGGGGGCGCTCAATCGTCGGTCCGCGCCTGCGCAATCGCCCGGGTGAATTCGGCGATCGCGGCGCCGGGACCGTCGGGATGGTTCCAAACGCCGGCCGAGACGGCGAGAAAATCGGCGCCGGCGGCGACCAGCGGCGCGCAGTTGTCTGCGGTAATGCCGCCGATCGCCACGCACGGCACTTCCATCAACTCGCTCCACCAGCGCAACAGGTCGGGGCGCGCTGACGCCTTGGGCGACTTCGTGGTGGTCGGATAAAACGCGCCGAACGCAACGTAATCGGCGCCCGCTTCGGCGGCGACTATCGCCAGATGGCGCGAATCGTGGCAGGTCACGCCGACGATGGCGTCGGCCCCGACGATCCGGCGGGCGTCTTCGTAGTCTGCGTCCTGCTGGCCGATATGGACGCCGTCGCAGCCGAGCTCGGCCGCCAGGTCGGGCCGGTCGTTCATGATCACGGCAACATCGCGGGCGCGCGCCACCGGTAACAAAGCTTCGGTTGCGCGACGAAAATCACCGTCGGGCGCGGGCGAGTCGTCGGGTTTTTTCAAGCGTATCTGCAAGCACGCCACATCGCCGGCGTCGAGGGCCTCGGCCAGCGCGTCGGCAAACGCCGGCAACGCGTCGCGGTCGAGGTTCGACGGCGTAATAAGGTAGAGCCGACACGAAGTGTCGGCGGAACGCGGTGGTTTGGCCAAGGCCAGCTGCTCAGAAACCGGGGCTTAGAATTTGCCCTGATAAATCCGTACGATATCGCCCAATAGCTTCAGCGCATCTTCGCGTGAGCGCTGGAAGCTGTTGCGGCCGATGATCGAACCCGACGCGCCGCCGTCGCGCAGCTGGCGAATCTCGTCGTAGATTTCCTCGGTGCCCTTGGCCGCGCCGCCGGAAAACACCACGAGCCGCTTACCGTCGAAGGCCGACTGCAGGACATGGGCGATGCGCGCGCTCAACGTCGAAATATCGATGTTCTGCGCCTCGTAGACCTTTTTGGCCTCGGCCTGCTCGATGAAGTCGGTCGGCGGTTTGACCTTGATGATGTGGGCGCCCAGCTGCGCCGCCATGTGCGCGGCATAGGCGGTGACGTCGATTGCCGTCTCACCCTCCTTGGACAGGTTGCCGCCGCGCGGATAGGACCAGATGACCACCGCCAGCCCGCACGATTTCGCTTCCAGGGCAATTTCGCGGATCTCCTCGATCATCTCGTACTGGTCGTCGGACCCGGGATACATGGTGAAACCGATCGCCGCGCAGCCCAGCCGCAAGGCGTCGTCGACCGACGCGGTAATCGCCTGGTTCTTGCTCGTTGCGTGGGAATTGGCGTTGTTGAGTTTCAGGATCATCGGCACTGAGCCGGCGAACGTGTCGGCACCAGCCTCGAGCTGGCCGAGCGGGGCGGCATAGGCGTTCAGCCCGGCATCGATCGCCAGTTTGAAGAAATAGTGCGGATCGTAGGCCGGCGGGTTGGGCGCGAAGCTGCGCGCCGGCCCATGTTCCCACCCCTGGTCGACCGGCAGGATGACCATCTTGCCGGTGCCGGCCAGTTTGCCGGTCATTAGTATGTGGGCCAGATTCTTTTTGCTGCCTGGGTTGTCGCTCTCGTACCACGACAGGATCTTGCGGACCCGTTGGGAGACTTTCATGGTTTTGATCCCATGCTTTGGGCTAGTGGATGTCGCCGCGCGGGGCCAGGTCGCACTCGACTTTCTGACTTAACCGACACGCCGTCGTTTTGCAATGTCACACAGCGTTTTCCGCGGCTTTGGCGGCTAGCCACGCGCGACACGTGGCCACCGCATCGGCACATTCGTTGAGGTCGAGCGCATTTTCATAGTCGATCGCGACGACCGCACAGCCGGCTTGGGTGGCGATATCTTGGATCTTGGCGCGCACATCGTCGGCCCCCTCGAAGCAGATCGCGCCGACGCCCTCGCGGATCGCCGCCAACGCATGCCCCGCCTCGCTTGCGCAGTCGAGTACGCCATAGAACGTCGCGCCGGGCACGGCTTCGCCGGCCTGCACCATCAGTTCGCGAAACCACGCCGGCCCGCCAAAGGCGGCCGCGCCGGCGGGGCTGACCAGCGTGACGGCGATATCGCAATCGGCCGCCGCCTGCAAGGCGGCGCGCGCATCGGCCAAGGCGTAGACGACAATCTGTGGCTTCGACTTGTCAGACACGCGTCGGTGCCCCTATTGATCATTCGGACAAAATATAAACATTATGTTCCGTTAGGGAACAAATGAGGGTGTCATGGACACACTGACCTCGATGGACCTGTTCGTCAAAGCCGTCGACACCGGCAGTTTCTCGGCCACCGCGCGGCAAATGAGCCTGACGCCATCGGCAGTGAGCAAGCAGATTGCGCGCCTCGAAGACCGGCTGGGCGCGCGCCTGTTCAACCGGACCACGCGGCGTTTGGCGCCGACCGAGGAAGGGCGGGCCTATTACGAACGCTGCCGCCGCATTCTGGCCGACATCGACGAAGCCGAGACGGCGATATCTCAACTGAATACCGAGCCGCGCGGTGTCTTGCGGGTGAACATGCCGGTGGTCTTCGGCCGCCGCCATGTGGTTCCCGCTCTGGGCGGCTTTCTCACCCGGTACCCGCAGATCCATCTCGAAGTGTCGATGAGCGATCAGTTCGTCGATCCGATCGCCGAGGGCGCCGATATGCTGATCCGGGTCGGGGAATTGAAAGATTCCAGTCTGATCTCGCGCAAGCTGGCCGATGCGCGCCGCGTCATTGCAGCAACGCCGGCCTATTGGGACCGCGCTGGCCGCCCCACCGAGCCGCGCGATCTGGAAGCGCACAATTGCCTCACCTACGCCTATCTTTCGACCGGCAATTCCTGGCGCATGATCGGTCCCGACGGCAAGGAATACATGGTGCCGGCATCGGGCAATATCGCGTCGAACAATGCCGAAGCGCTGCTCGAGGCGGCATTGGGCGGGATCGGCGTCGTCAACTTGCCGACCTGGATGGTCGGTCAGGATCTGTGCGACGGCCGCCTCGAAGAGGTGCTGCAGGCCTACAGCATGCCGGAGCCGGCGGTGCACGCGATCTATCCGCCGGGCCGCCATCTGTCGGCCAAAGTGCGCGCATTCGTCGACTACCTGGTCGATTATTTCAAGCAACGGCCGATGGACGTGGCGGCGTGATTGGCGATCCAGGAATGGAATTGCAAACAGTTCTCTAGATTTATTGGTCCTGGAGAATGAAGGTTTCAGGCAGCTTTCTGCTTAAACTGCGCGAATATTTTCGTCGGAGCCGCTTCGAAGTACCTAAATAGCGCTGGACACAGCCAACCTTCTTCTCCCAGGTCGGCGCTGTAGTACCAATTACCGCCCATTTCCTCCCGGCGCCATTCGAACATCGCTTGAAACCCAGGGAACGGGTTCTCGGAAAAGAGCAATGTAAAGCCCAATTCAGCATCGGGAATATCGACGACCATTTTATCGATTATCGTATCGGCTCCAGATACGAACGGCTCTTGAACCAGGCCGACCCTGTCATCGTCAAAGACCCACAGGCCTTCGAACTTGTACGGATGTATTGCGATTATCTCGTTCATCGTATCTGTGTCCAGATGTTTCCTTGGCTTAACGGTTGTCTCAATTATCTTTTAGTGAAACTCGAAAACTATCGTCAATTCCAAGCCAATCCTGTGCTACCAACCACAACTGGTAGATGTCCTGAACCGGCCCTGTAAAGATAGAAACCGGCGAAACTGCCGGTCCATTGTCTCAAACTCGTCGTAGCGCCGATCCGGTTTTCACCGGGCAGCGGCAAAGATTCCGCTAGTCGGGTCTAAGGTAACCGGCTCGTCGCTAGTCGCAAGCCACGACCGAAGTGCCGTTGTCAGCGGTCCTGCACTTGCGTGCTTATCGTCGCTCAGCGGACTTGGCGGAAGGACTCGCTCCAAAGGCCGCGGCCTTGCGCGCGGGCGATGCGTTCGAGCGCCTGGTACTCGAACGGCGCATTGGGCAGCGCCAAGGCGAGGCCGCGCTGCAGCAGATAGGCGCTCAAATCCTCGTCGGGCGCGGTAACCGAGCCGGTAGCCTTGACGAAACAGCGCGCGTTCAGGCTGCGGTCGCGGTTGCGGCTCACCACCTCGCAGCGCACGAAGCTCTGGATGCGGAAGTCGAGTGCCAGCGCCGCCTCGGGCGCGCAGCGCACCGGCCTGATCGAGCTACGGCAGGCGCGGTCGCCGCGCGGAATGTGGATGCCGAACAGGTGGATCGTGCGGCCGCGAACCTCCAGCGAGCCATCGTCGCGGACCAAGGCGTAGCTCTCGATGTCGGCGCTCGCCGGCACCGGAACAACCGCCGCCAAAAGGACGCAGACCACGGCGAGCAGACAACGGCGGATCGTGCTGGCCTTAATCGACGAC
>CAJICQ010000235.1_pt1 | contig 12975 bp, 12 predicted proteins | sample 9199721 | NCBI WGS metagenome assembly CAJICQ01 (sample SAMEA7708344, study PRJEB35096) | sediment metagenome | biome: marine neritic benthic zone biome [ENVO:01000025]; feature: sediment [ENVO:00002007]; material: shallow marine sediment [ENVO:03000034] sea grass bed [ENVO_01000059] ...
AATTCACCTCGCTCGAAGCACGGCTGGAGAATTTCGAGAAACCCCATGAGGCGCTGGCGCTCGATGAACAGGAATGGTCCGGCCGGGTCGTCCGCTACACTATGCACACGCCCGGCTCGCCGACGGTCGGCCAACGCATCTGGCCGCCGGTCGCGGACTAGAGGAGGCGCAGCATTTGGCCAGTATCGACATTCGCTTCGGCGGCTATCAGGGCCCCTTTTCGGTCCATAACCGCGCCGTGACGGTGTTTGGTGATGCGCTGGCGCAAGCCCTGGGTGCTGACCTCGCCTTCGACCACACGCCCAACGTCACCGATCAGGGGTACAACGCCGTCGATCTGCTCGACATGGTCTCGACCGGCGAGATGACCTTCTGTTACTTCGCGTCGAGCTACCTGGCAGACCGGGTCGCCGAATTTGCGCTGCTCGATCTGCCCTTCGCCATCCGCGACCGGGCGCAGGCCTACGCCCTGCTTGACGGGCCGCTGTGCCAGTTCCTCGCCGAGAAGATCGACGAGGTCTCGGACTTCCGGGTCGTCGCCTGGTGGGATAACGCGTTTCGCCATATCTCCAACGGCGTGCGCCCGATCCGCCGGCCGGCCGACTGCGCCGGCCTGAAGATCCGTACCCTGAAGAGCGATCTCTATATGCAGTCGTTCGCCGCGATGGGCTTCGAGCCGGTGTTCTACGACGTCAAGGACATGGTGCCGGCGGTCGCCTCGGGTAAGGTCGACGCCCAGGAAAACGCGCTCACCAATACCTACAATATGGGCATCGGCGAGCACCACCGCTGGATCACCCTGTCCGGCCATTTCTTCGGACCCGCCGTCGTGCTGTGCCACAAGCAAACCTATGACGGTTGGCCGGCCGAAGTGCGCGCGGCGGTCGATACGGCGCTGGCGGCGGCGACCGCGGCGCAGCGCGACTTCGCGTCAGCCGAAGAAGCCGAGGTGTTGCAAAAGTTCGATCCGGCGAAGAACGAGGTCATCACCTTGAGCGAGGATGAGCGGGCGGAATTCGTCGCCGCCGTCCAACCGGTCGTCGAGGCGACGGTCAGCCGCTTCCGCAATGAGCTGTTCGAGTTTCTGCCGGGCTGATGAAACTGCCCTCTCCGGACGGGAGAGGGTGGCGAGCGTTAGCGAGACGGGTGAGGGGGTTGAGGCTGGACCGTCACGCCAGTGGCGTGGCGTAAGCCAGCCGAAATAATTTCTGTGCCGTAACAGGCTTGTGGGTTCGAGTCCCACCGCCCGCACCAAGCTTCAGATTTTTCCTCGAGCGCCGGTTACGGCAGCTTTTGCCGGGATTACGTCCGCTCTCGATGAATAGCGGACAATTTGCCGTGCTGGCTCGCGGGCGCCCGCCACCCTCTCCCGGGGGGAGAGGGTTTCTCACAAATTCAGCGTCACTCGCTGGCGCGGATGGCGTCGAATTCGGGATAGAGCAGGCTGTAATCCTGTTCCGCCATGCCGCGGTCGATGGCATGGCCGAGAAAGTTCAGCGTCTCCTTGGCATAGCGCGCGTCAATGCCCATCGCATCGGCAAAGCGCACCGCCATGCCGAGATCCTTGTTCAAATTGTAAACCCGCGAGCGCGCGTCCCATTTTTCCGACAATATGTGCTTGGGAAAGCGAAACTCGCTGGAGTAACTCCGGGCGTTGGAGTTGTTGAACACCTCGACCATGTCGGCCAGCGAAATGCCGGCGGCTTCGGCCATGCGGCCGGCCTCGCAGTTGGTCAGGAAGATCGTGTGCACCACCATGTTGTGGATCAGCTTCATGGCGTGGCCGGCGCCGCTCTCGCCGAGGTAGTAGATATTACTGGCGATGGCGTCGAGCAGCGGCTTTGCGGCTTCGAACGCGCTTTTGTCGCCGCCGATCATCAGCGTCAACGTGCCTGCATCGGCGCCGGTGGCGCCGCCGCTCATGGCAGCGTCGAGATAGGTGACACCGGCCTCGGCGGCACGGGCAGCCACGCGTCTGGTATCCTCGGGATAGGACGTCGTCAGGTCGAACACCACGGTGCCCGGCGCGGCCTTGGCGAGAACGCCGTCATCGCCGTCGAGGGTCTCTTCGATTTCCGGCGTCGCGGGCACGACGTAGAACAGGGTCGCACCGGCGGCGGCCATCTCGCCCGGCGTCAGAGCGTGGGCGTTCTCGCGGTCGCGGAAGCGGGCGATCGCGTCGCCCGACACATCCCACACGCCGGTCTCATAGCCTGCTTCGATAAGGTTTTTGGCGACGCCGCCGCCCATATTGCCCAGGCCGATAACGCCCGCTTTAAGGTTGGTCATATCGAGTACTCCAGGTTGATCGGGCGTTCCAATTCGAATTGTGCGTGGCTGCGCGTCATCCGCGCTCGGCGACATAGGCGTGATGGCTGGTATTGCACCGGCTCACTCGCCATTCGACCGGGCGCGCGTCGAGGGTGAGCGAGATACGGTCGATTTCCAACAGAGGCGCGCCGGTTCCCAGGGCAAGCAGATGGGCTTCCTCGGCTGTGGCGGCAACCGCACGCACGCGCTCCTGGGCTTTCGCGATCGTGATGCCGTATTCGCCCTGATAGAAGCGATAGAGGTTCTCCGGCAGCTTGACGTCGCCGCCCAGATTGGGAAACAGCGATTGCGATACCGTTACCCGGTCGACGATCGCCGGGGCGCCGTGCAGCGAACGCACCCGCCGCACGGTGACGATGTTGGCGCCGGCGCGGAGCTCGAGGCGGTCGCGCTCCTCCGCGGTGGCCTTGCGGTGCTCGCACGAAATAACGCGGCTGACCGGCATGGTGCGGCTGCCGTCTTCGCCGATCAGATTGAAGAATAGGAACAGGGCGCGGCGCTCGGTGTGTTCGGACACGAATGTGCCGCGACCCTGGCGGCGCACCAGTAAGTTTTCCGCCACCATGTCGTTGAGCGCCTTGCGCACCGTACCCTGGCTGACGCCGAGCTCTTCGGCGAGCTGAAACTCGCTGGGCAGCGCTTCGCCGGGCTTCCAGTAATTGTCGATCAGCCGCTGGCGAATGGTCTCTTCGACCTGGGCGTAGAGCGGCTTTGCCGTGCCGGAGCGTCGCCGGTGGGCGTGGGGGCGTTTCTTTGCGGCCGTTTTTGTGGTGACTGTTTTCGCCATGGTGCGCTTGGTGCTATCGGCTTATGCCGTGGCCTATCGGTAATAATCGTCGAGATCGAGGGGCAGCGTCAGTTCTTCCTCCCGGGCCGACGATAAATCCATCGCCATTGTGAGCAACAAGTTCCGGTGCCCGTCGGCGGCGGTCGCGTGGGGCGTTTTCATCCCGGTATAGAGGCGTTGGTACCACGAGTTGGTTTCTTCGCGCATCGGCCCCCAAAACTGGCCGTCATGGATATCGCCGGCGGGGTAACTGGTCAAAAAGTCGACGTGGCGCTGGTATTCCGGCGTGAATCCGTCCGGCACGTAACCGCCGCCTTGCGGGACTTCGGTGGCGAGAATGAGATCGCGGTGGGTGTCTTCGATATCGATCACGCCCTTGTTGCCGATGATACCAATTTCCAGCCCATACACCGCGCCGGGCCACACTACCGGGGCGGCCCAGCTGATGTTCATCGAGAACATGGTGCCGTCGTCCATCATGAACAGACCGAAGGTCGAATCCTTGGTGCCGTACTGCGACAGCGCCAGATCGTTGGAGCGCGCATAGATCGAGACCGGCGTCTTGCCCTCCATCAGCCACATCGACATATCGAGCGCGTGGGTGCCGGACACCACCATCGGGGTCAAATTCTCCCGCTGGTTGGTGCGTTGCACGGTGGCGATCGGCACCATGCGGTTCATGATCGCGCGGGTGACGACGCCGGTGACCTGGCCGATTTGCCCGGTATTGAGGCGTTCCTTGATGGCGAGAAAGCGGCGCCGGAAGCGGTTGGTATAGCCGACCACGGCGTCGACCCCGGCGGATTCGATGGCGTCGAGCACCCGCTGCGATTCCTTAACATCGGTCGCCAGTGGCTTTTCGATAAACAGGCGGTGGCCCTGTTCGACCGCGGCCAGCGTCGGCATCATGTGGTGGTTCTCGTCGGTCGAGATGATGACCGCGTTGACCTCGGGCCGTTTGACGAGCTCTTCGTAGTTGGTGGTGAAGAAGTCGGCATTCGCGTCTTCGGCGAGCTTCTTGCCGAGATCTTCCTTGATGTCGCACAAGCCGAGCCAGCCGACGCCGGGATAATCGCGCGCGATCTCGGCGCGGATCCGCCCGATTGTGCCGCAGCCGATTATCGCCAATCCGATCTCGTTGCGTTCGCCCGTCATCGTCTCTCCCCTGCTCTTCTGGCTTGCGGTTTCGCCCGCTCGGCGTCCTCACCACTAGCTCTACACGCGTGGCCGGATGGTATCCAGTCTTATATAAGTCATCAAGGAAGGGTACGCTGATACCGGCCGGTCGCGTTGGCATTCGCGTCACCGCCGTCGATTTGTATTGACGCGACAGGGATTGCGGTAGGATACGCTATCGCGTCATTTGCAGCAGGGAGGGGTGGCAGCTCACGTCGAGAGCCGGTCGCCGCTAAAGATTATTAAGGGAGAACACACATGTACTCGGTCGACATCCACGCACATTTCTTTACTCGCGGATATATCGATGTGCTCGAAAAGCACGGCCATACGGTCGGTGCGGAGGTCGAGCGGGACGCGGACGGGATAATCTGGATTTCTCAGGGAGGAAAACGCAAAGCCGGCCCGATCGATCCCAGCTATTACGATATTGACGCCCGCGTCGCCGGCGCCGACCGCCAGGAGACCGATGTCCATGCGCTGTCGTTGACCAACCCGATGTGCCACTTCCCCGACGACAACCTCAATCTCGATTTGGCCCAGGCTTACAACGACGAGACGTCGCAATTCCACGTCGCGCGACCCGACCGCTTCGTCGGGTTGATGACGGTGCCAATGCTCAATGAGGCCGACGCCGTGGCAGAATTGGAACGGGCGGCGGCTTTGCCGGGCATGCGCGGTGTCTATATGGGCACCAACGTCGCCGGCCATAATCTGGACGATCCTCGCTTCGAGGCGATATTCGACAAGATCGACGCGTTGAACCTGCCGATTTTTCTGCACCCGGGCAACGTGTTGGGCGCTGACCGCCTGAACGACTACCACACCATCAATACGATCGGGAATCCGACCGATACCGCTGTCGCGGCAACGTTCCTGATCTTTGGCGGCATCCTCGACAAGTACCCCAACCTGGAGGTTTGCCTGCCCCACGCCGGCGGCACATTCCCGATTCTGATCGGGCGGATCGATCATGGCTGGACGGTGCGCAAGGAATGCAAGCACCTGGTCAATGCGCCGTCGACCTATTTGCGGCGGTTCACCTATGACACGATCGGCCACGCCAACTACGTCATGAAGTACCTGACCGATCTGGTTGGCCCGGATCGCGTCTTGCTCGGCAGCGACTACTGCTTCGACATGGGACACGAAAAGCCGGTGCAGAACGTGCTCGACTACGACTGGCTAACCGACGACGAAAAGGCGGGCATTATCGGCCTCAATGCGGCCCGCATCCTGGGTGTGGAAGTGCCGGCGGCCGCCGCATAGCCAACTATGGAGCAGCGCCGGCCAGTCCTGATTCATGCCACGGCGGTTGCGCTGCCCGTCGAGGGCGGCTGGGCCGGCGTGCTGCTGCGCGGGCCGTCGGGCAGCGGCAAATCGGATCTTGCGCTGCGGTTGATCGACGCGGGCGCCCGCCTGGTCGCCGACGATCAAACCGAACTATGTGCAGAAAACGGCGCGCTGACATTGCGCGCGCCGGCGCGCCTCGCCGGCCGGCTCGAGGTGCGCGGTCTGGGGCTGGTCGCGGTGCCATCGCTCGACCAGGCACCGCTCGTGCTGGTCGCCGATTTGGCGCCGCCGGCCGATATCGACCGGCTACCGCTGCCGCAGACCGTTTCCTTGGCGGGCGTCGACGTGGCAATGGTGCGTCTGGCGCCGTTCGAAGCCTCGGCCACCGCCAAGCTGCGGCTTGCCGTGCACAGTGCCGCGAGTGGCACATTGGGCGCGCTCGATAGATTGGCTTTGCCATGAACGACAACGCACCTCCGGCGAATAACGACCAGCCGGCCGCGCAGGGCGGATTAACCGACCGGGTGATCCTGGTGACCGGCATGTCGGGGGCCGGCCGGACGGCGGCGCTCAAGGTGCTGGAGGATCTGGGCGCCGAGGCGGTCGATAATCTGCCGCTGCGCCTGATGGCGACCCTGGTCGGTCAGGGGCCGGCGGCGGGCCGCGGGTTGGCGGTCGGGATCGATATTCGCACGCGCGACTTCGACGCTGGCGCGTTCGCTGAAACCGTCGCCCAGCTGCGGCAGCGAACCTCCGTTCCCATCGACATCCTGTTTCTCGACTGCGATAGCGATGTTCTGCAACGCCGCTATACCGAAACGCGCCGGGTTCATCCGATGGCCAGCGATCGGCCGTTGGCCGACGGCATTATCGCCGAGCGGCGCCTGCTGGCGCCGTTGCGTGAAGCCGCCGATATCGTCATCGATACCAGCCACACCAATATCCATGAATTCGCGCGCATCCTGCGCAGCCAACTGGCGAACGCGGCGGCTGCCGCGCCGCACGTCCAGATCATCTCGTTCGCCTATCGAAACGGCGTGCCGCGCGATGCCGATCTGGTGTTCGACGCAAGGTTCCTGCGCAATCCCCACTACGTGCCCGAACTCCAGCCGTTGACCGGCCGCGACCGGTCGGTCGGCGCCTACATCGAAAGCGATAGCGACTTCGCGGCGTTTTTCGAACGCCTGACCGATTTATTGGCGCTGCTCTTGCCGCGTTTCCAGGAGGAAGGCAAAAGCTACCTCACGATCGCGGTCGGCTGTACCGGCGGGCGGCACCGTTCGGTTTATATCGCCGAAAAGCTCGGCGCATGGGTGGGCAAACAGGCATCGCGGGTCGATGTGCGGCACCGTGAACTGCTGGATAACGGGCCGGGCGGTGCGGTTATTCAGGAAACCGGCGGGAAGAACGCTCCATGATCGGTTTGGTTCTGGTCACGCACGGCCGCTTGGCCAACGAGTTCCTCGCCGCGCTCGAGCACGTCGTCGGCCCGCAGGCGAATACCGTCGCTATTTCGATTGGACCCGATGACGATATGGAGGCGCGCCGCCAGGATATCCTGGACGCGGTAACCCGGGTCAACGATGGCGCAGGTGTCGTCGTTCTGACCGACATGTTCGGCGGCACCCCGTCGAACCTGGCGATTTCGATCATGGACTCCGCCGCCGGCCGCAAGGAAACCGGCGGCATCGAAGTGATCGCCGGGGTCAATTTGCCGATGCTGATAAAATTGGCGAGCTTGCGAAGCGAGAAGTCGCTCGCCGACATTGTCGCGGAAGCCCAGGACGCCGGCCGCAAATACATCAATGTCGCCTCGACCTTGTTGCAAAAAGGCGACTGATGGCGGCACGGGGGGACGATGTGGTGCGCCGGCGCGTTTCGATCGTCAACGACCGCGGCTTGCATGCGCGCGCGGCCGCGAAATTTGTAAAAGTGGCGGAACAGTTTAACGCCGAAATAATCGTTACCAAGGACGGTATCGATGTGCCGGGCACGTCGATCATGGGATTGTTGATGCTGGCCGCGGCCAAGGATTGCGAAATCGAACTGCGGGCGAACGGGCGCGAGGCAGACGCTGCCGTTGCCAGACTGGCCGAACTGGTTGCCGCCGGATTCGACGAGGGCTAGGGCGAGAGGACGTCTAAAGACATTTCTCCTTAACCCGCCGGTTCAAAACTGAACCCGCTGTTGTCGCTTGGCGGCCGGTCTGGTAAGACGCCGCCAAAGTCGAACCAGCCAACTCAATTCCGAACCGGGCGAACTGCCGTTGGAATAGGTTGGCCAAACCGCCTCAGGAGTTAATGGATGACCGCCGTTGCCGATGCCACCGCAGGTGGCGATTACAAGGTAGCCGATATTACGCTCGCAGATTGGGGGCGCAAGGAAGTCGCCATCGCCGAGACCGAAATGCCGGGATTGATGGCGGTGCGCGAGGAATATGGCGAGGCCAAACCGCTGGCGGGCGCGCGGATCGCCGGTTGTCTGCATATGACGATCCAGACCGCCGTGCTGATCGAGACCCTGATCGAATTGGGCGCCGAGGTCCGTTGGTCGTCGTGCAACATCTTCTCCACCCAGGATCAGGCGGCGGCTGCCGTCGCTGCTGCCGGCGTGCCGGTATTCGCCTGGAAGGGCGAGACCGACGAAGAGTTCTGGTGGTGCATCGACCAGAGCATCGAGGGCCCGAACGGGTGGCGGCCGAACATGATCCTCGACGATGGCGGCGATCTGACAGCGGTGATGCACGAAAAATATCCCGATCTGCTCGACGATGTTCGCGGCCTGAGCGAGGAGACCACGACGGGCGTCCACCGCCTGCAAGAGATGGCGCGCGACGGCTCCTTGAAAGTGCCTGCTTTCAACGTCAACGACAGCGTTACCAAATCGAAGTTCGATAACCTGTATGGCTGCCGCGAGAGCCTGGTCGACGGAATCCGCCGGGCGACCGATGTCATGATGGCGGGCAAGGTGGCGCTGGTGTGCGGCTTCGGCGATGTCGGCAAGGGCTCGGCGGCGAGCCTGCGCAACGCCGGTTGCCGGGTCATGGTCACCGAGGTCGACCCGATCTGTGCGCTGCAGGCGGCGATGGAGGGCTACGAGGTCGTGACGATTGACGACATGGCTTCGCAGGCCGACATTTTCGTCAGCGCGACCGGCAATGTCGATGTCATCACTATCGACCACATGCGCGACATGAAAGACCGTGCGATCGTGTGCAACATTGGCCACTTCGACACCGAGATTCAGGTCGAGTCGCTGCGCAATTACCCCTGGCACAACGTCAAACCGCAGGTCGACGAGATCGAGTTCCCCGATGGCAAGCGCATCATCCTGCTGGCCGAGGGCCGGCTGGTAAACCTTGGTTGCGCGACCGGGCATCCGAGCTTTGTCATGAGCGCCTCGTTCACCAATCAGGTGCTGGCGCAGATCGAGCTGTGGACCAACGCCGGGGCCTATGAAAACCAGGTCTATGTGTTGCCCAAGCATCTCGACGAAAAGGTCGCGATGCTGCACTTGAAGAAGGTTGGGGCGACCTTGACCAAACTGACGCCGAAACAGGCCGACTATATCGGTATCCCGGCCGCCGGCCCGTTCAAGACCGGTAGTTACCGCTATTAGCCGGCCGGTCTAGACCGCTTGCGGCGCTTCTGGCGCCTGCCTAGACTCTTGCCGGCCCCGCGTCCGAGTCGTTTTCCTGGTCGACGATGCGGCCGGGCGACTCGAAATGAGAGCAATATCCGACCAGATGGAAACAATTCTGTTGGCGATCGGGGCGGTAGTCCACGCGGAAGACGGCGCAGCGCGATGCTGGGACATCGGGCAAGCCGTCTGACAAAGTGGCTGCCCGCCGATCGCCAACCCGAAGGGGCGGGCGGCTGTGCGCCAATGCCGTCGGGTTTTGGCTCGCGCGTAGCTTCGGCTATGCGCTTCGCCGAACCCCCAAAGGCCCCTTGGGGCCTTGACACAAATCCGCGCCGCCAGAATGGTTCTATCTGGTTGGTTATTGCTCTAAGTTTAAGTTTCTGATTGTGACGATTCTGGACACAGTCCTGCTGCTCGCCCTCGTCGCCGGGTGGCTTGCTGCGGCGATTATAGTGTGGCGGCAGTCGAAGACCGCGCGCGCTGCCGCGACGGCGCGCGACAAGGCGGCGGCGACGCTGGCGAGTGTGCCGGGCGGCTTTATTTCGTGGTTTGCTGGTATCGACGAAACCATGTCGCCAGGCTTGGCGGCGTTGGCGCGCATCGACGCGACAGCCGGCTATGCCGGGTTGCGCGAAATTTTCTCCGACGCCGATCGGCAATCGCTCGATCGCAGAGTCGAAAATCTGCGCCAGCGCGGCGAAGAGTTTTCGGTCACCCTGTTGACGAGCGATGCGGGTCGGGCATTGCAATTGAACGGCCGCCGGTCGCGCACGTCGCCGTTGGACGTGTTGTGGGTCGGCGATGTCACCAGCGAAGCGGCGATGCAGTCGGACACCAACATTCAATTGACCGCCGCGGAAATCGAGCGCGACGGTTTACGGGCAATGCTCGACGCGCTGCCATTTCCGGTGTGGCGGCGCGGCAAGGATCTGGCGTTGGCCCAGGCCAATCGCGCTTATGTGGAGGCCGCCCGGCCGGAGTCCGACGAGCCGGACGCCCGGCAAGCCGAGCTCGTCGAGATCGAAAGCGGCCCGGAAGGCCAGTTGGCCAATCTGGCGCTGGCGACCGGTCTGCCCCAGTCGGAAAGCCGGCATACCGTTATCGGCGGTGAGCGGCGGTTGATGGAATTCAATGAAATACCGAGCGATGGCTTGGGCATCGTCGGCTACGCCGCCGATTTCACCGAGCTGGAAAATATCCAGAAAGAACTGGCCAACCACGTCGCTGCCCACAGCGACGTGTTGGAGAACGTGGCCGCCGCGATTGCCATTTACGGCCCCGACACGCGGCTGAAGTTTTATAATGCGGCCTATGCGCGGTTGTGGGACGCCGACACCGACTGGCTCGATACCGAACCGACACTCGGGGAGGAGTTGGAGAAACTTCGCGAGCGTCGGATGGTCACCGAGGAAGTCGATTTTCGCGCGTTCAAAGCGGAACAGATCAAACTGTTCACCTCGCTGATCACGCCGACCGAAACCCTAATCCACCTGCCCGACGACAAGACCTTGTTCAAGCGCATCTCGCCGCATCCCTTCGGCGGGCTGATGTTCACCTACGAGGATGTGACTGACCGCCTATCGCTCGAGCGGCAGTACAACACGCTGATCGAGGTTCAGCGGCGCACCTTGGATAATCTTTACGAAGGCGTCGCGCTGGTGGGCGCCGACGGCCGGTTGAAACTGTGCAATTCGGCTTATGGCCGGCTGTGGGAATTTTCCCAGACGGAACTCAATGGCGAGCCCCAGATGCGCGATCTGGTCGACCGGTGCCGCCATCTCTACGAGGAGGAAGGCGATTGGGAGGCGCAACGGCGCGAGATCGTCAACCGGATGATGTCGCGCGAGCCGGTCAGCGAAACGCTTGAGCGCACTGACGGGACGGTGCTCGAATATGCCGGCGTTCCGCTGCCCGACGGTATGAAGTTGATGACCTATTTGGACGTCAGCGACCGCCACCGCGTGGAGCGCGCGCTGCGTGACCGCAATGAGGCGCTCGAGCAGGCGGACCGGCTGAAATCCGAATTTGTCGCCAATATTTCCTACGAGTTGCGCACACCGCTCAATTCGATCATCGGCTTTTCCGAAGTGTTGCGCGACGACATGTTCGGGCCGCTCAATGAGAGGCAGGCGGGGTATGTCGGTGATATCTTGGAAGCCAGCGGGTCCCTGCTTGATCTAATCGACGATTTGCTCGACCTCGCCACCATCGAAGCGGGTTACCTGGAGCTCGACCGCTCGGATTTCGATGGCTACACGATGATCGGAAGTGTGGCGGCGCTGTACCGCGAACGGGCCCGCCACGCCGAACTCGATTTAGTCGTCGATTGCCCGCAGAATATCGGCCCGGTTCATGGCGACGAGCGGCGCCTGAAGCAGGTTCTGTCCAACCTGGTCAGCAATGCCATCAAGTTCACGCCGGCCGGCGGCGCCATCACCGTCGGCGCCCGGCACCGCGATTCGGATATCGTCTTTTTCGTGAGCGATACCGGCGTGGGCATTCCCGAAGGTGAGCAGGAGCGCGTGTTCGAGAAGTTCGAGCGCGGCAGCGGCGCGGCGGGACCGCAAAGCGGTGTCGGGGCGGGGCTCGGTCTCAGCCTGGTCAAAAGCCTGATCGAACTTCACGGCGGCGACGTGCAAATGGAATCGTCGCCGGACGCGGGGACGACGGTTTATTGCCGCCTGCCGACGGTGCCGCAGGAACAATTCGCCGCCGCGGCAAGCGCGGAATGACCGCGCCGCCGGCCGGCGAGGCGCCGGCGACTATTTCCCGCGACCTGCCGGATATGGCGGCGACGCAAAAATTGGGCGCCGCGCTCGCCCGCTTGCTGCGCACGGGCGATGTCGTTGCGTTGTGGGGCGAGCTGGGCGCCGGTAAGACCACATTGGCGCGCGCCGTTATAATCGAACTCGGCCATACCGGCGACGTGCCGAGCCCGACCTTCACTTTGGTCCAGACCTACGATTTGTCGCCGGTAGCGGTCTGGCATTTCGATCTCTACCGCATCGATAATCCCGACGAGATTATCGAATTGGGGTTCGAGGACGCGCAGGCCGAGGCGATTTCTCTGATAGAATGGCCGGAGCGCATGGGCCCCCTGTTGCCGCCCGATCGCCTGGATGTCGTTTTGTCCTATGCCGGCGACGATGACAGTCGGCGTGCCGAGTTGCGCGCTCATGGCGCCTGGCGCGACCGGTTAGCGGAGGCGGGCGATGAGCTCTGAACGGAGCGCAGCCGAACCGTCGGTCTATACAATTCCCGCCCATGTGCCGTTCGTCGACACGCTCGCGGCCGGCATTGCCGATCGCTATGCCCGCCCCGACGATCCCTTGGCGTTGGCGCGGGTTCTGGTCCTGCTGCCGACGCGGCGGGCCTGCCGCGCCTTGCAGGATGCCTTTTTGCGTCATAGCGGAGGCCGCGCCCTATTGCTGCCGCGCATGGTTCCGATCGGCGATGTCGACGAAGATGCGCTGCCGCTCGACTTACTGGCAATGGAAACAACTGAGGCGGCGCCGGAGGTTCCGCCAGCGATTGGCGATATGCGCCGGCGCCTGTTGTTGGCGCGTCTGGTGCGGGAGAGTGCGGCGCGAACCGGCGACGGCCAGTTACCGATCGACCAGGCGGTGCATCTGGCCGGCGAGCTGTCGCATCTGTTGGACCAGGTGCAGACCGAGCGGCTCGGTTTCGAGCGTTTGGCCGATCTGGTGCCCGAGGACTACGCCGTCCACTGGCAGCTGACCTTGCAG
>CAJICQ010000171.1_pt1 | contig 12945 bp, 9 predicted proteins | sample 9199721 | NCBI WGS metagenome assembly CAJICQ01 (sample SAMEA7708344, study PRJEB35096) | sediment metagenome | biome: marine neritic benthic zone biome [ENVO:01000025]; feature: sediment [ENVO:00002007]; material: shallow marine sediment [ENVO:03000034] sea grass bed [ENVO_01000059] ...
GGTGATCATTTCCGACGGCGCGCCGGTCGACGATTCGACGCTGTCGGTCAATGCCGGCAACTATCTCGAGCGTCATTTACGCCAGGTGATCGAATGGATCGAGACCTATTCGACGGTCGAGTTATTGGCGATCGGCATCGGCCATGACGTCACCCGCTACTACCGCCGCGCCGTCACCATCGTCGACGCCGAGCAGCTCGGCGGCACGGTGATGGACCAATTGGCCGAGCTGTTCGAGGAAGAAGACGGCATGCCGGCCCGCGCGCAAGGGCGCATGCGCCGCGTCGCGTAACCAAGCCCTCTCCCCCCGGGAGAGGGTGGCGAGCGAAAGCGAGCCGGGTGAGGGGACAAAGAAACCTTCACCGATGAAACTAGTCTAATATGAGGTAGCGCAGGGTGCGGCGGAATTATTTCCCCTCACCCCAACCCCTCTCCCGGGGGGAGAGGGGCTTTCCGCCTACTCGTTCTGATGCTCAGAGTCACTCGTGTGACAAGCTCCTTCGCTACCGATCAAACAGCAAACCAGCGCGCCCGCGCTGCGGCGTAACCGTCGGCGCGGATCGCGGCGCGGACATCCGCCATCAAACGGTTCATGAAGGCGACGTTGTGGATCGCCAGATACTGGACGGCGGTCATTTCGCTCGCCTTGACCAGGTGGTGCAGATAGGACCGGCTGAAGGTTCGGCAGGTATAGCAGCCGCACTCGGGATCGAGCGGGCCGTCATCGTCGCGGAAGCGGGCGTTTTTCAAGTTCACGTAGTCGCGCGCGTCCGGATTTTCGGCATGTACAGGACGCAGATAGGCGCTGCCGTGGCGCGCCAGGCGGGTCGGGTTGACGCAGTCGAAGGTATCGATGCCCTTGGCGACACCATCCCAGATGTCGCGGGCGCCGCCGATGCCGAGCAGATGCACCGGCCGTGGCGTACCGGTCGCCGCGTTCAGCGGCGCCATCGCCATCGCGACTACCGCGTCGAGCTCGAACGTGTCGCTGCCCAGGCAGCCGCCGATGGCATGACCGAAATAGGGCTGGGCGGCGGTGAACTCGGCGCTCTCGCCGCGCAGATCTTCGTACACGCCGCCCTGCACGATGCCGTAGAGCGCTTGCGGCCCGGCCGAACCCTCTGCCGCCCGGGCGAACTCGGCGACGCTGCGCTCGGCCCAGCGGTGGGTCAGCGCCATCGAGTTGGCGGTATAATCGCGCGCGACCTCGTAGGGCGAGCACTCGTCGAGAACCAGAATGATGTCCGCGCCCAGTTGCCGCTGCACGCGGATCGAATCTTCCGGCGACAAGGTATGTGTGCTGCCGTCGATATAGGAACGGAAGACGGCGCCCTCTTCTTCGATGGCAAGCAGCAGGCGCGGCCGCTCGCTCTTACGGTTGCGCTTGATTTCCGCCGAGGCTGAGCCGCCGCCCAGGGAAAAAATCTGAAAGCCACCGGAATCGGTCAGCATCGGACCGTCCCAGCCCATCATCGCGTGCAGGCCGCCGAGGCGGGCCGCCGCTTCGCCGCCGGGCTGCAGCATCAAATGGTAGGTGTTTCCCAAAATAACTTGCGTGCCTTCGGCGCGCATCTGCTCCGGCGTGACGCCGCGGATGGCGCCGCGGGTGGCGCAGAATACGAAGGCCGGCGTTTCGATCACGCCGTGGGGGGTTTCGAGCCGCCCGACACGCGCGGCCGCCGGCCACGCCGGATCGGCGCTGGTTTGGTGCTCGACGGTAAAGGCAAAGCCGGGATAGTCGGCCATTATTGCGCTATCCTTTGGTCAGCGGCCGCGGCCGGAAAACCGGGCGCCATGATATACCGCGACGGCACCAAAAAGCCCGCGCGAAGCGGGCTCGGCGGCACAATAGCCAACACTGACGTCATATCCCGCGGGGCTTCAAGCCTCGGCAGCGGCCTTAACCAGCTGCTTTTTCATGCGCCGCAGCTCCGGCGGCAGATCGACCGCAGCGGTGCTCCGCACGTAGGCATCGAGGCCGCCCTTGTGCTCGATGGTGCGCGCAGCCGCCGTCGTGATGCGCAGGCGGACCGACTTGTTGAGGGCCTCGCTGTAGAGCTGCATCGGCTGCAAATTCGGCAGAAACCGGCGGCGCGACTTGTTGTGCGCATGGCTGACATTGTTGCCGGTCATGACACCCTTACCGCTCACACTGCATCGACGGGCCATAAAACGTCTCCAAAATTCCGATTGGGCCGGTTGCCCGGCGCAATGAGCGGCGGTCTTAGCCGACCGGGTTTAACCGGTCAAGTCCCCACACCGCCTGGGCTAGGACCTAGTCGCTCTGGCGAAACGCGGCGAGCAGCGCTTGCGCCGCCGCGGTCGGGGTAAGCGATCCGGCCTCGACCTGCGCCTCCAGTTCGGCAATCCGGGCGGCAACCGCCGGCTTGCCGCGAAACGCCGCCAACAAGCTCTCGTCCACCTCGCGCCACATCCAACTCCGCGCCTGCTGCGACCGCCGCTCCTCCAAGGCGCCCGCGTCGGCCATGGCGGCGCGGTATTCCTCGACGATCTGCCAAATTTCGGCGATACCGGTACCTTCCAGGGCCGAGCAGGTCACCACCCGCGGCGTCCAAACGGGCGTTGCCGGCCGCAGGAAATTGAGCGCGTTGGCATATTCCGCCGCCACCCGGCTGACTGCCTCGACGAGGTCCTGGTCGGCCTTGTTGACGATCACCAGATCGGCCAGTTCGACGATGCCGCGCTTGAGCCCCTGCAATTCGTCGCCGCTGCCGGGCAACAGCAGCAGTAGGAACATATCCACCATGTCGGCGACCGCGGTTTCCGACTGGCCGACGCCGACGGTTTCCACCAGCACCACGTCGAAGCCGGCGGCTTCGCACGCCAGCACGGCTTCGCGGGTGCGCCGCGCGACACCGCCCGGAGTCCCTGCGGCCGGCGTCGGCCGGATAAACGCCTGCGGCGACTGGGCGAGGCGCTCCATGCGGGTCTTGTCGCCGAGGATCGAACCGCCACTGATCTGCGACGAGGGATCGACGGCGAGCACCGCGACGCGATGACCTTCGGCGATGAGATACTGGCCAAGCGCTTCGATGAAGGTCGATTTGCCCACGCCGGGGACGCCCGAGATGCCGAGCCGAATCGATTTGCCGGTATGGGGCAACAGCGCGTCCAGGAGCGTTTCCGCCTCGCGGCGATGATCCTCGCGCGTCGATTCGATGAGGGTGATCGCCTGGGCCAAGGCCCGGCGGTCGCCGGCGCGCACCTGTTCAACCAGCTTCATGCCCCTATCCATAGCGCTTTGCGACGCTCATCGCCATTGGCCCGTCGCTACGCCGTCATGGCTACGGCGCCGCGGCGGGCTTGTCCGTCACTGGCGACGACAGCACGACCGAGGTATGCGCGGTGCCGAACCGGCGAAACCGCGCGATCACGTCCTCCAGCTCGGCGACCGAGGTCACCGCCAGGCGAATTAGAAAGCAGTCTTCGCCGGTGATGTGATGGCATTCGACCACGGCATCGAGCGATCCGCACAAGGCGATCACGCGCTGATAACTGGTCGCCGACGTGGTCAGACGCAAATAAGCCCCCAGGGGACGGCCCAGCCGGCCACGGTCGACCGCCGCCCGGTAGCCAACGATGGCGCCCGCCTCTTCGAGGCGCCGGACCCGCTCGGCCACCGCCGGCGTCGACATGCCGACCCGCCGGGCGAGCTCGCTGAACGACAGCCGCGCGTCGGCCTGTAGTTCACGCAGCAGGCGCCAAGCCGTTTGATCGAGCCGACTTTCCGTTTGGTAGGACTCTTCCGCCATAAGCAACCGAATTTAAGGATATTTTACGTTACGAGTAATGTACATAAAACTTTATCACTAATCTATTACTATTTATTAGGTTTATTTGTATACCACCTACCGAATCGCAACGGTAGTGCTGAGCGGCCTAACAATCGGCAGATCTAGAAAATTTAAGGTTGAACGGTATCCGCGGTTTTTGAGAACCGACCAACACGAGAGCTGGGCGGACGTATTCCCATGTCTACCCATGACCGCTTTTGGGGATAATCCGGTCGTCCTCAGATGCCGTTACTGGCGGCTGGCTTTAGCCGATAACTGCCGTTCAGCAAATGCTAACATTCCAATAGATTTCAGATTATCGAAATCCCGGATTGCCATGTTGCGATGTTGATGGAACAGAGCCACCTACTGCATCGGTAGCGGTCGAGCCAATTCAATAGCCAAGCTTACATCGTCGGATTCCCATAGGTGCCACCGAGTGCATTAAGACCGTAAGCAGAGCCCGCAATGTCGAAATTGTAAGAAAAATGCTGATTGATGGCTTGCACGTCGCGCAGATACCGCTGCAGCGGATCGCGTGTGTAGAGCCCCTGTGCTCCATAGCACGACCACAGTGCCTCGATCGCTTCGCGCGACTGGTTCACGGCAAAGGCAGCATAGGCCCGATACTTCAGTTTGGTGTCGAGGTCCGGCGCCTTCCCGTGCGCTGCGATGTCGCTAAACCCGATCGCCGTGTCCCGCAATATCATTCGCGCAGAGTCGATCAGGCAGCGCGCCCGGCCGACCTTCGACTGCACCGCCTGAAAGTCGGCCACCTGCGCACCGGTGTAGGTCCCCTTTCTCCTGGTCATTGAGTCGACGAACATCTCGTATGCGCCTTCCGCCGCACCTACCGCCGCTGCCGCCAAAACGGTTCCTGCACTCGCCACAATCGGAATGCCATACAGCGGCGCCCGGTTCTGTGCGCCGCCCGGATGGTCATGGCCTCCCCGGGCCTTTAGGAGAGGCAAGGCGCGCTTCTCGGGAACGAATACGTCGCTGAAGGCGATGTCGTTGCTGCCGGTGCCGGCCATGCCCATCGCCTGCCAGGTGTCGATAATCTCGTAGTCCGATCTGGGAACCAGGCACAGTCGCCAGTCGACCGGCGCTCCGCTTTCGTCGTCGAGCACCGACATGACGATCAAGTTCCAGTCGGAGTTGTCGACACCAGAGGAAAAAGGCGAATGGCCGTTGATGATAAAGCCGCCGTCCGTCTTCTTCGCGTTGCCGGTGGCCAACGCGAACGACGAAGCGATCAGCGCGTCGGGGTTTTCTTCCCAGACCTCGCGTTGGGCCTCCGGATCGAAAAAACCCAGCATCCAGTGATGGCAGGCGTAGTTACAGACATTCCAGGCAGTCGAAGGGCAGCCGCGGGCGAGCTCGCCGGGAACGTCAACGATCGCGACAAAATCGAGCTCCATTCCTCCAAACGCCTTCGGTTGTAAAAACCGAAACAGCCCCGACTCGTGGAGTAATTGCTCGTTTTCTCTGAGCAACACCCGTGCATCTTCGGTTTGGGCAGCGCGCTCCCGCAAGATCGGAACGATCTCGCGCGCTCGAGCAACCGCCTCCTCGAGTTCAACATCTGCAAAATTACGTCTTACCGTCTGAGGTATCGTGCCAATAAAGGCGCCGTGCTCAGAATCACCACCGAGCGTAGTTGCCCCTTCTTGCAGCATGTCCATCAGGTCCCTCCTGCCAATTGAAACCAAGAGCCTCCGATATTGTAAATCAATAGAAAGCCCGGTTGAACCGAGTGGAATTATAGGCTCTACTTTTGGTGAGCGTTCTCGATAAAAACTTATCGCTTGTGCGTGGGAGCGTGTTCTATTTCGTAAAATTGGGGGAGCATAAAAATGCGTTTTCTGATGATTGGTTTGGTTGCCTTGGGCGCGGTTGCTGTTACCGGCCCCGCTTCAGCCGACAAGCACTTGTGGAAAGACGGTGTGATGTTCCAAGAGCAAGAATTTGGTCCGGTCGAAGGCCACACGGCAGTCAAGATTATCTTCGGCTTGGAACCGGGCAAATGCACCGGTGAAATCACCGCCGTGAGCGAGTGGTTGATTATGCGCGAAGGTACGATGGTGCAGACCTATCCCGGCAAGGGCGATTTTGAGCGCAAAAAAGGCGATGAGTGGTATCAGGCTGACGGCACCAAGGTCGTCGTGTGCAACAAGAGTAGCGCTCGGGCGATTTTGGAGGGCGTTCAGTTCCGTCCAAAGTAAAGCGCCCGCACCCAATCCATTTGGGTCATAACTGGCCGTCTGGCTGGCGCGAAATGGCCCCGTGTGGGGCCATTTTACGTCTAAGCAGGCATCATCTTTTCAGGAATGCGATCAAGCGCTGGGGCGAAGGGCCATGTTTCGGTTGGCAGCGATATGGTTGTTTCTCACCTCCGAAGTCGCCTGTAACGACAGGCGCTTGCGAACTCGATTGAGCCGCCCGTCGCGGCCCGAGCGGACTGCGTTCACATCACCCTTAACTCTTATGGAGCTTCACAATGCAACTCGAAGGTAAATCAGCAATCGTTACCGGTTCATCGTCTGGCATCGGCCGCGCAGCAGCACTCGCTTTGGCGAATGCAGGCGCGGACGTAGTGGTCAACGGCAATACCAAAATGGATGCAGCTGAAGAGGTTGCTCATGAAATCGAACAGCTTGGCCGCAAGTCCATAGCGGTGCAGGCAGATGTATCGAATGCGGAGGACGTGGACCAACTGGTTACTCAGGCCGTTGAGACACTGGGCAAGGTAGACATACTTTTCGCCAACGCCGGGATCTTCCACATGGGGATGATTGAGGATCATACGCCTGACATGTGGATGCAAACGTTGAATGTGAACCTGACAGGACAGTTTTTGGTCTGCCAGCGCGTCATTCCCGAGATGAAAAGTCTCGGCAAAGGCAAGATTATCAACAATGGCTCGATATTCGGTAGCCAAGGCGTGATGGGCTGCATCGCCTACGGCGTCTCAAAAATGGGTGTGCACGGCATGACGCGATGCATGGCTGCCGAGCTCGCACCGCACAAGATCAACGTAAATGCTGTAGCACCCGGCTGCATAGTGACCGATATCGCAGACGATTTCTTTACAGTCATGGGCGACGGTGACATGGAAGCGGGAAAGCAAGAGGTGGCCAAGTCATATCCCATCGGCCGGCTAGGCGAACCGGACGACATCGGCAACATGGTCGCCTATCTTGCCTCCGATGCGGCCGACTTTATTACCGGCCAGATCATTTTCGTGGATGGTGGGTATTCGGTTCCGTAAAGAGCCACCACATGCGAGCACTTCGATTTCCGCAATGGGTCAAAACTTGCCGTCACCATCTACCGCGGTTCACGACCGCTTTTGGGGGCATAGCGGAAGTCGTACCTACAACGCGTACGCGATATAGTCTCTTCAACAAGGGTTCAAACCGTCAAGGATTTGGCCGGCGTTTTGGCACGTTTTCAGTTACGAGGGTGCAACGAAACCGGATTTGGTCTTAGCGTCCTCCGGAGCCTAGCAGCGCCCTAGACGATCACTTACCGTAGCGGTCGATCGCCCGCGACATCAGCATATAGGCCTTGCCGACGTCGGCGGTGAGCAGGCTGGCGCTCAGCAGATCGTCGGGGTCGGCGTCGCCGGCCTGGCCGAGCAACCGCTCGAACTCGCGCATGTAGCGCATCGCCAGGGCCCTGAATTCGTCGTCGTCCTCGAACAGCTCGCGCACCCGGGCCAACGCGACGGGGTCCTTCGCGCGGCCGGCGACGCGCCGCACCGCCACCATGGTGTCGCCTCTGCCGTAGCGCTTGATCACGTCGGGCGATAACGAGCCCTCGAATGCGCGGTCGAGATCGACCCCGACCGAGCCCAGCGTGTCGAGCACCCGGTTGACCGTGCGCAGGAACGCGCCGCGCGAGGTGTCGACTTGCGCGAGCCGCAGTTCCTCGGCCTTGAGTGTGGCTTCGTTGGACGCTTCGAGCAGCGCGTGTTCGTGCATGCGGAAGGTCGCGGCGACGCTTTCCGCCTTCTGCGTCACCTGATCGAGCGAGGAGTGCATATCGCGCGCCTGTTCGCGCAGCGCATCGCGCAAGCCGTCGACGCGATGTTCCATGCGGTCCGACGCGCCGGACAGTTCCCCGACATGGCGGTCGAGCGACTGCATGGTCGCATCGACGCGCGCGACCGCCGCTTCGCCGACTTCGCGCAGGGTATCCGCGCGGGCGACCAGGGTATCGCCCAGTTCGCGCCAGCGCGCGACCAGCCCATCGACGGTATCGCGCACTTCGCGGCTTTGACCCGACAAGGTCTCGCCGGTCTCGGCGGCGGTGCGGCGCATGGCGGCGGCGCTGGCGGCAAGGTCTTCGCGGCGGCCACGCAGCATATCGGCGACCTCGCTCACCGCTTCGGTCGAGGCCTGTGTGGCGTCTTCGAGCAACTGGGATTCGCGCTGGATGGCGTTGCGCACGTCGGTTAGCTGGGAGAACGCCTCGGCCGCGGCGCTGCGCAGGGTCTCGGTGTGGGTGGTCAACGCTTCGCCGATGGCGCCGGCGCGAACGCTTGCATTGTCGCTGATGCGGCCGAGTTCCTGCGCCTGGTGGCGCAACGCCTCGCGCGCGGTGTGCGCCGAAGTGGCCGCCTCTTGCGAAGTTTCGCGCACCATATCGGCGCTCGCCGCCAACGCTGCGCGCGCATCGTCGGCCAATGCCTCCGCCGCCGTCACTGTTTCGGTGACCGATTCACGGTCGGCGGCAAGATGCTCGCGCAACCGGCGCAACTGACCGACCGCCCGCTCCGCGGTGTCGTCGACGGTGCGCCCGCCCTCTTCGATGGTCTCCATGACGCTACGCAGCCGCCGTTCGGCGCCGTCGGCGACCGCCTCGAGCCCGTCCTGCTGCGTCTTCAACCCGTCGCGCGCCTGCTGGGCACGCTGCGCGGCGACCTCGAGCGCCGTCCCGATCGCGCCGACATGCTCGCGCATCGCACTCTGCATGTCGCTGGTCGACGAAGCGGTGCGCCCCGCCGCCGCCTCCAGTTCCGTTGCGCCTTCGCGCAGGGTGTCGGCGATTTGCTCGGCATCGGCCACGGCGGTGCGCGCGGCAGCGCCCAGCGTTGCGGCCTCGGTGCGGAACACGGAAGAAATTGCCTGGCTTTTCTCCTCGGCGACATCGCCCGCCTTCGTCAGGTTGGTCGCCAGTTGCTGCAGCCGCTCGCCGATTTCGGCGACCTGGGTGGCATTGGCGCGCGACGCGCGCGCCAGTTCCTGCGCCTGGTCCTGGAAGCTCCGCGCAATGGTGTCGCCGCGCTCCTGCGATTCGGCGACGACGGCCTCGAGGCGTTCGCTGGCATCGCGCAGTTTTTTTGCCACCGCGTCGGACGTGGTATTCGCCTTGTCGGCTGCGGCCGATGAAACCTGCATGATCTGGCCGGACACGCTGGTCGCGACCGCTTCGAAGGCGGCGCCGGCATCGCGCACTTTTTGGGAGAGCTCGGACGTCAGCGTATCGGCGTGCACGGCAGCACCAGCCGTAATCTTTTCAATACGTTCGGCCGCCCGGTCGGCCGCCGCAGCGAACAGTTCGCCCGCCTCATTGGCGCGTTCGTCGAGCTGGGCGACCAGGGTCTGAGCACGGCCCAGCGCTTCGTCGGTCGCCTGCGCGATGGCGCCGGCAGCCTGGCTGCCCGCGTCACTGACCACGATCCCGGCATCGTTGGCTTGGCGCGCCAATTGATCGGCAACTTCGTCGGCGCGCACAACGACCTGCTTAGCGCTCGCTTGGATGCGTTTGGCAGCAGCGTCGGTCGATTCAGTGACGCCGGAAATTGTCGAGGTGATGGAATTCTCAAAATTCGCTTCGATGTCGTCAGCTTGCTGGCGGATCAGCTCTGTAAGCTCACGCACGCTCTCACCAGCGCGCGATGTCGCGGCATCGACCGCCGCGGCCTGGTCACCGCTCGCCGCCTTAATCTCTTCAAGCGTTGCCAACGCCTTCCGCAGCGTCGTCGACAGTGCTTCGGCGTGCAAGGACAGACTGCGCCCCGCCGCGCTCGAATTTTCGACCGCCGTGTCGGCCGCTGCCGAAAACGCGTTGACGCGTTCGTTGAATTCCGTATCGAGCTGTTCCAACTGAGCGCGCGAATTCGCGACAGCTGCGTCCGAAACCGCCGACAACGCATTTACCTGTCCAGCGAATTCCGTCCCGAGCTGTTCCAACTGCGCGCGCGATCTCTCGACCGCCACGTCGGAAGCCGTCGACAACGTATTTACGCGTTCGGTGAATTCCGTCCCAAGTTGTTCCAACTGCGCGCGCGATTTCTCGACAGCTGCGTCGGAAGCCGTCGACAACGTATTTACGCGTTCGGTGAATTCCGTCCCGAGCTGTTCCAACTGCGCGCGCGATCTCTCGACCGCCACGTCGGAAGCCGTCGACAACGTATTTACGCGTTCGGTGAATTCCGTGCCAAGTTGTTCCAACTGCGCGCGCGATTTCTCGACAGCTGCGTCGGAAGCTGCCGCCAACGCATTGATCCGGTCGGTATATTCGACGCCGAGCTGGTCCAACTGGGCGCGCGCATGGTCGACGGTACGCTCCAGCGTCGCCGCGTAGCCGCGCATTTCCTCGCCCAAATCGACCAGGCCCGCTTCGGCCTCCGCCTGCGGCATCGCCAAGCGCGCCACCTGAGTCTCCAGCCGCACCACGGTATCGCGGGTTCGCTGGTTGTTGGCGAACATCGCGGCGAGGGCAAAAATGGCGGCGGACGGGGCAATGAAACCGGCCACGATGCCGCCAATTTCATGGGGCAAAAGCTGGGTGACAAACGGCCATCCGATCGAGCGGCCGACAAACCAGGCGAACAGCGCCGTCCAAATGACACTTAGGACGAGCGGAACAAGCCCCGTCTTGGGCACAAGCGGCAACGGCTCGACGGGCCGCTTGCCCAATTCGTAGACACTGTCGCGGGCGCGAAAGAAATTCATGGTCTCACGCAGCCTCTTGGCGCCGGCGCCGGATCAGATCGATGATTTCACCGGCGGCAGCGGGTATGTTGGTTCCCGGACCGTAAATCGCCGAAACCCCTTTCTTCAGCAAAAAGTCGTAGTCCTGCGGCGGAATAACGCCACCGCAGATGACGATAATGTCGGTTGCGCCCAATTCCCGCAAGGCATCGACCAGCTGGGGCACCAGGGTCTTGTGGCCGGCCGCCTGGCTCGACACGCCAACCACATGAACGTCGTTCTCGACCGCCTGGTGCGCCGCCTCTTCCGGGGTCGCGAAGAGTGGTCCGATATCGACGTCGAAGCCGATATCGGCAAACGCCGTGGCGATCACCTTGGCCCCGCGGTCGTGCCCGTCCTGGCCCATTTTGGCCACCAGCATGCGCGGCCGGCGCCCTTCCTCGGCGGCAAACGCCTCGATTTCGCTGCGCACTTTCTGAAACATCTTGTCGTTCTCGTAGGCTTTTCCATAAACGCCGGAAATCGACCGGATCGTCGCCCGATGCCGGGTAAACACGGTCTCCATGGCGTCCGATATTTCGCCGACGGTGGCGCGCACGCGCGTCGCCTCGACGCACACCTCGAGCAGGTTACCCTCGCCACTGCGCGCCACTTGCGTAATCGCCGCCAGCGCGGCCTGGCAGCGCGCCTCGTCGCGGTCGCTGCGGACCTTCTCGAGCCGCTCGATTTGCGCTGCGCGCACCTTGGAATTGTCGATGTCGAGAATATCGATCGGCGCTTCGCTGTCGGGCCGGTACTTGTTGACGCCGACGATCACATCCTCGCCGCGGTCGACCCGGGCCTGGCGCCGCGCCGCCGATTCCTCGATGCGCAGTTTGGGCATGCCCGACTCGACCGCCTTGGTCATGCCGCCGAGCGCTTCGACCTCGTCGATCAGCTTCTTCGCCTCGCCCGCCAGGCTCTTGGTCAGGCTTTCGACGTAATAGGAGCCGGCCAGCGGGTCGGTGACGTGGGCGATGCCAGCCTCGTGCTGCAGCACCAGTTGGGTGTTGCGCGCCACCCGCGCCGAGACCGGGGTCGGCAAACCGACTGCCTCGTCGAAGGAATTGGTGTGCAACGACTGGGTGCCGCCCAACGTCGCCGCCAACGCCTCGATCGTGGTGCGGATAATGTTGTTGTAGGGGTCCTGCTCGGTGAGCGACACGCCCGAGGTCTGGCAGTGGGTGCGCAACATCAGCGAGCGTTCGTCGCGCGCGGCGAACAAATCGGTCATCAAGTGCGCCCACAGATAGCGCGCGGCACGCAGCTTGGCGATCTCCATGAAAAAGTTCATGCCGATGCCGAAGAAAAACGACAGGCGCGGCGCAAATTGGTCGACGTCCAGGCCCGTCGACAACGCCGCGCGCACATACTCGATGCCGTCGGCCAGGGTGAAGGCCAGTTCCTGGACCGCCGTCGCCCCCGCTTCCTGCATGTGGTAGCCGGAAATCGAGATCGAATTGAAGCGCGGCATGTGCTGGGCCGTGTAGGCGATAATATCGGCGACGATGCGCATCGACGGTTCGGGTGGATAGATGTAGGTGTTGCGCACCATGAATTCTTTGAGGATGTCGTTCTGGATGGTGCCCGACAGCGCCGCCGGCGCGACCCCCTGCTCCTCGGCAGCGACGATGTAGCCGGCCATCACCGGCAACACCGCACCGTTCATGGTCATCGACACGCTCATCTGATCGAGCGGAATCCCGTCGAACAAAATTTTCATGTCCTCGACGCTATCGATAGCAACCCCGGCCTTGCCGACGTCGCCGACCACGCGCGGATGATCGCTGTCGTAGCCGCGGTGGGTCGCCAGGTCGAACGCTACCGACAACCCTTTCTGGCCGGCCGCCAGATTGGCCCGGTAGAACGCGTTCGACTCTTCCGCAGTGGAGAACCCGGCATACTGGCGCACCGTCCACGGCCGGCCCGCATACATGGTCGCCCGAGGACCGCCGACGAACGGCGGAAATCCGGGCAGACCGCCGAGCCATTCGATGTCTTCCAAATCGGCCGCGGTGTAGACCGGCTTGACCGCGATTCCTTCCGGCGTTTGCCACACCAGATCGTCCGGCGAGGTGCCTTTCAGCTCCTGCGCCGCCCGTGCCCGCCAGTCATCGAGCGATTTGCCCGAGAAATCAGCCATTTCGCCTGTCTTTCAGCCGATCGAA
>CAJICQ010000438.1_pt1 | contig 12881 bp, 10 predicted proteins | sample 9199721 | NCBI WGS metagenome assembly CAJICQ01 (sample SAMEA7708344, study PRJEB35096) | sediment metagenome | biome: marine neritic benthic zone biome [ENVO:01000025]; feature: sediment [ENVO:00002007]; material: shallow marine sediment [ENVO:03000034] sea grass bed [ENVO_01000059] ...
CCATGCGGCAGACTTCTTGCCATTCCGCGGCCGTGACCGGCTGCACCGAAAGCCGCGAGTTATTGACCAGCACCATGTCGGCCAATTTCGGGTTGGCCTTGATGTCGGCCAGCGTAACCGGGGTTTCCACCGGTTTCACCGCCTTCAGGTCGACCATGCCAAAGCGGCCGCTTTCGTCGGTGTGGTCGGCATAGTGCTCGCGCACCACTTCGACGATACCGACGACCTGCTTCTCGTTGACCGAATGGTAGAAAAACCCGAGGTCGCCAATCTTCATCGCTTTCATATTGTTATTGGCCTGATGGTTGCGCACGCCGTCCCAAAAGGTCGTGCCGTCCCTCACTTGGTCATCCCACGACCACGCGCCGGGTTCCGATTTGAACAGCCAGTAAGCCATCTCTGGTTCCTTTTCCTAAAATATCCTTGGCTGGATCGCGGAGTGGTGGGGCGATCAGATTTCCGACCGGAAGGGTCGCGCGAGGACCTCGGCGATGGTCACGTCGATATCCGCATTGTCGTGCAGGATCGTGTCGATGGCGGCGCAGATCGGCAGCTCGACGCCGAGCGTCTTGGCGCGCGTCAACACCGCCGGTGCGGTAAACACCCCCTCGGCCACCGAGCGCCGGCCGATCTTGACGTCGTCGGGAGTCGCCCCTTCGCCCAGCGCCTTGCCCACGGTGTAGTTGCGTGATGCCTCGGACGTGCAGGTTAGCGTCAGGTCGCCGAGCCCCGAGAGCCCCATCAGGGTGCGCGGATCGACGTCGAGCGCGTCGCCAAATCGCGCCATTTCGGCCAGGCCCCGCGCGATCGTGGCGGCACGGGCGTTTTGTCCCAGCCCGCGCCCGTCGACGATGCCGCAGGCGATGGCGATGACGTTTTTAACCGCACCGCCGATTTGCGCGCCCACGACGTCGCGCGAGGCGTAGGGGCGGAACGTCGGCGTGCCGAGCGCTTCGACCAGCGCGTTTGCCATGTCCAAATCTCTGCACGCCAGTGTCACCGCGGTCGGCAAGCCGCGCGCCACTTCGCCGGCGAAGGTCGGGCCGGATAGGACCGCCGTGGTGATCTTCGGCGCGATCTCGGAGACCATCTCGCTGAGCAGTTTCCCGGTCGCCTGTTCGATACCCTTGGAGCAGATCACCAGGGGCGTTCCCTTGGCGAGGTGGGGCGCGACGGCGGTAACAGCGGCGCGCGCGAATTGCGCCGGCGAGGCCAGCAAAACCGCGTCGACGCCGGCCGCTTCGGCGAAGTCCTCGGTCGCGAAAATTTTAGGGTCGAGCTTGAACCCCGGCAGATAGTCAGGATTGGCGCGTTGGCCGTTGATGGCGTCGACCACTTCGCGTTCGTGGGCGCGAATGATAACGTCACGGCCAGCCCGCCGGGCGACGATCGCCAGCGCTGTACCCCAGGCGCCGGCACCGATGATCCCAATGTGTTGCATGGCGCCCTCAGCTCAAGTTAATAGCGATTGATATGCGTACGCCGTCGCCGGTGTAAGGCCGTACGGCATGGGACACCCAGGACGGAAAAATCAGCATGTTGCCCGCCGTTGGGCTCACCATTTCGCTGGCGCCGTAGGCGGCGCCGCCGGGAACGTTGGGGACCAGGTCGGGCCGATACATGGCCGGGGCGACACCGCGAGGATCCTGAAACTCCAGTTGCCCGCCGAGCGACGGATCGTCGGCGATACCGCCATCGTCGACATAATAAACCGCCGACCAGACGCAACCGGGATGGGTGTGAAATTCGTTGCCGTGATGCAGCCGGTTGACGTTGGCCCAAGCGTTCATCCGCCAGTCCTGCGGCGCTGGCTCGCCTTGCCGGTCGACCGTCAGCTTGTTGGCGACTTGGCGTGCAAAGGCGAGGATGGCGGCAGCCGCTTCGCCGCCCCATTCGGTGAGATCCCACGTCGATTGCCAACCGCCCAGGTTCGAATGCTCGGTCGAGGGTTCGGCTTCCTCGCGCGCGAGGATCGTCGCGCGCAACGCGCTATTGAGAGCGCCAGCGTTGGGAACGGCCGCGATGGCGATCGGCGTGGCGAACAGGGCGCGCACTTGGACTTGAGCGCCTGGGTTGGAAGTATCGGTCATTTGGTTCGTAACATTTTCAGCTCGGACGGTCTCTTTATGGCCGCTCCGGCGCGGCCAGCGCAAGCCGGAGTTAGGCGACCGCGCCTTTGATTTCCTCGAGCGGCCAGCGGGGGCGAGGCGCGAAGTCGAGGCCATCGGTGACCCCGCGGCGCAGGTGCTCGATACCGGCCCAGGCGATCATCGCCGCGTTGTCGGTGCACAACTCGGGCGGCGGCGCGATCAGCCGGCTACGGCGGTCGGCGCAAAGCTGGCTGAGGCGTTCGCGCAAGTGAAGGTTCGCCGCGACGCCGCCGGCGGCCACCAAGACCGGCGCGGCGTCGGGATAGGCCTTGGCAAAGGCATCGAGCGCGTTACCGCAGCGGTCGACCAATACATCGCCGACGGCCGCTTGAAATGCCGCGGCAAGGTCGCCCGCATCGCGTGCCGATAAGTGATCGCTGGGCAGGCGCGCAGCGGCATGGCGCACCGCTGTCTTAAGTCCGGAGAAGGAAAAGTCGCAACCGGGCCGGCCGGCCATCGGCCGCGGCAGCGCGAACCGGGAGCTATCGCCGGTCAGCGCCGCGGCCTCGACCGCTGGCCCGCCGGGATAGCCGAGGCCGAGCAATTTCGCGGTCTTGTCGAACGCTTCGCCGATGGCATCGTCGATGGTGCCGCCGAGACGCACATAGCGGCCAGCGTCTTCGACCGCCAGCAACTGACAATGGCCGCCCGATACCAACAGCAGGAGATAAGGAAATTCAACGTCGTCGGTGAGGCGCGCGCTCAGCGCGTGCCCCTCCAAATGATTGACCGCCAGGAACGGCAGGCCGTGTACGGCGGCGATGGCCTTGGCGGTCATGACGCCGACCATGACGCCGCCGATCAGGCCGGGCCCGCCGGTGGCCGCGACGCCGTCGAGCGCGTCGAAACCTACACCGGCTTCGTCCATTGCTTGCGCGATGATCCCGTCGAGATGGTCGAGATGGGCGCGCGCCGCGATCTCGGGCACAATGCCGCCATAGGGCCGGTGCTCGTCGAGCTGGCTGAGGACGACGTTCGACAGAATTGTCCGGTCGTCGGCGACCACTGCCGCCGCCGTCTCGTCGCAGCTCGTTTCGATGCCTAAGACTTTCATATCAGGCGATATAATCCTCCAAACGCAGCGCGGCCAGCGAAAGCACGACTTGTATGCGGCCGACCGCCGCCTTTTCAACCGCGGCGTCTGGGTCTATGACCTAACCATGACGACGCAAGCCCTTCGCATCGGCACCCGGGGCAGCCCGCTCGCGCTGGCGCAAGCTCGCCAAGTGCGCGACTCGCTGATCGCCGTCCATCCCGAGATGCCGGAGCCCGAACTCTGTGTCATCAAGACGACCGGCGACCAGGTCACCGACCGGCCGCTCGCCGATATCGGCGGCAAGGGGCTGTTCACCAAGGAGATCGAACGGGCGTTGCTCGACGATGTCATCGATATCGCCGTGCACTCGATGAAGGACGTCGAAACCTGGCTGCCCGACGGTTTGACGGTCGATTGTTTTCTGCCGCGCGAAGACCCCCGCGACACCTTATTGGGCGCGGCGTCGATCGCGACGTTGCCGGACGGCGCGCGGGTGGGGACCGCGTCGGTGCGGCGCAGCGCCCAGTTGCTGGCCGTCCGGCCCGATCTCACCATCACCATGCTGCGCGGCAATGTCGGCACCCGCCTCGACAAGCTGGCTGCCGGCGAGGTCGATGCCACGCTCCTCGCGGTCGCCGGCCTCAAGCGGCTCGGCCGGGCGGATGATATCGGCACAGTGCTCGAGCCCGACGAACTACTGCCCGCTGTCGCCCAAGGCGCGGTCGGGGTCGAACGCCGCGTGGACGACTCTCAAACCGTGGCGTTGCTGGCGCCGCTCAATGATCGGCCGACGGCGTTGCGCGTCGCCGCCGAGCGGGCGATGCTGGCGGCCCTCGACGGCACTTGCCGGACCCCGATCGGCGGTCTCGCGACCCTCGACGGTGACCGGCTCACGCTCGACGGCTTGCTGGTATGGCCCGACGGCAGCCGATTGCAGCGCTTTTGCCATGCCGGCGATAGCGCCGACGCGGTTGGTATCGGGACGGCGGTCGGCGGCGAACTGCGTCGCCGCGCCGGGCCAAAATTCTTCGAAGACTTGATGTGAGCGGCACGCCTCGCATGCGGGTTCTGTTGACCCGGCCGCGGCCGGACGCCGAGGAGACGGCGCGGCTGCTAACTGAGCGAAACATCGAGACGGTGATCGCGCCGTCGATCGACATAAGCGACGTTGGCGGCGTCACGCTCGATCTGGAAGGTGTCCAGGCCGTCTTGTTTACCAGCGCCAACGGGGTGCGGGCGTTTGCGCGCGCCACCGGGCGGCGGGATCTGCCGGTGTTTGCGGTCGGCGACGCCACTGCCCAGGCTGCGCTCGACAGCGGCTTTATCCAGGTCACAAGTGCCGGCGGCGATGTCGCCGCGCTGGCGGCGCTGGTGCAAGACCATCTCGATCCGACCGCGGGCGCGCTGTTACATGCCGCCGGCAGCGCGGTTGCCGGCGACTTGGCGGGCGATCTGGCCAACCACGGCTTCGCGGTCCGACGCAGGCAGCTCTACCAGGCGCAGACCGTCGGCGTGTTGCCAGTTGACGCCCGCAACGCGCTCGAACAAGGCACGGTCGACGCGGTCCTGTTCTATTCGCCGCGCACGGCCGCCCATTTCGCCACGTTGGTCGCTGCGGCCGGCTTGCAATCGTGTTGCCGGCAGATCGTCGCCGGCTGCCTCAGCGCCGCCGTCGCCGAGGCCGCCGCGGCGCTGCCGTTCGCCGAAATCCGCGTTGCCGCGACCCCCGATCAGGCAGCCCTGTTCGACGTTCTTGGAGCGAAAAATTAATGTACGTACGTGCGCCTTTTCTTATTTTTTCCTTAAAAACTGTTATGATTTCGGCCCGACATTGGGAATGTACCCGTACGTACGTGCAAACGCTGGGGCAGAATTTCGGATGAACGACGAAGCAAACACCAACTTGCGCGATACCGCCGCCGTGATCGACGCCTTCGGTGGCATTCGGCCGATGGCGCACAAGCTCGATGTCCCGGTGAGCACCGTGCAGGGCTGGAAACAGCGCGACGCCATCCCGGACAACCGCGTTGCCGACATTTTGGCCGCTGCTGCCGCCCATAACGTGGACCTGGCAAATATCTTGGGGGCGTCGGAAGCCACCGACGAAGGGACTATCAAAACAAGCGGGCCGGAGGAAGCTACCTCGGAGCCGGCAACCGCGCCGCCGCCGGAAGCGCGTCCCCAGTCGAAAATGGCGGGTGGCGGATGGCCGAGCAATAATCGCGCCGCGTTTCTCATTGCGGTCATCGCATTGATCGTCGCGCTGGGCGCCGGCGGGCTGCTGCTGAGCGGCGGCGATCAGGGCGTGGCCTTCAGGACGCGCGCCGATGTCGCGCAAATCACCGATCGGCTCGAGGCGCTTGAAGCGGCGCCGCGATCCGGCGCGGACGCGGCGTTGCAGCGACAAATATCGGACGACATCACCGATTTGCGCGCCGAAATCGGCCGGATCGCCGAGGCGCAGACAGTACTCGTCATGCCATCGGACAAAATCGACGCGTTGGCAACTCGCCTGCAGGCTGCCGAAACCAAACTCGGCCGGCTTCAAGACGCGACCGCCCGGCAGACGCAGGCCGCGGCGGCCGCATTATCGGCGGCGCAGGACGACATCGCGCAACTGCGTCAGCAACTCGCTGCACTGGGCGAAAGCCGGTCGGTCAGCGGACAGAACGTGCCGGGCGCGGTCGGCCTGGCATTGGCGGCTGGCAGACTGCAGCGCGCGTTGGACGATGGCGACCCCTACGATGAAGCGCTGGCGACGCTGCGTGCCCTTGCGAATGGGGACGCTGCCATCGGCGCCGTCCTCGACCGGCTGGCGGCGGGGGCCGGCGCCGGCATCCCGACACGCGCCGTCCTTGCGGGGGAATTTACCGGCGTCGCGCGCGCTATCGTTGCCGCCGGCAGAGCCGACCCGGCGAGCAGTTGGACGGACCGGATCCTGCAACGGGTTCAAAATACCATATCAATCCGGCGCATCGGTCCGGCCGTGCCCGGCGATGCGCCCGATGCGCGGGTCGCCCGCGCCGAGGCCAAACTGCTCGGCGGCGATTTGTCCGGTGCGGTTGGCGAACTGGACGGCCTGGAGGGCGCGGCGGCTGCGGCCGCCGCAGCCTGGCTTGACGGGGCCCGGTCGCGCGTCAGCGCCGAGGCCGCGGCCGATCAGCTCGAGGCGCTGGCGATCGCCCGGTTGCAGGCGGCCAGCGGCGGTTCGTGATGCGCCGGGCGCTGATCTTTTTCACCGAGGTTGCTGTCGTCGTGGCGCTCGCGGTCTGGCTCGCCAATCGGCCGGGATCGGTCGTCGTCGACTGGCAGGGCTGGCGCGTCGAAACGTCGGTCGGCATGCTGGGCCTTGCCGTCCTCGCCGCCGTGGTGGTGGTGGCGTCATTGTTCGGCATCTGGCGCTGGTTGCGCCGGCAGCCGCATGAAATCGTGATGGCGCGCCGGCATCGCCGCGAAGCATCCGGCTATCGTGCGCTGACCGATGGGCTGGCGGCAGTGGCAGCGGGCGACGCTGCGGCGGCGCGAAAGCTCGCCCGGCGGGCCGATTCGCTGCTGCAATCGCCGCCGCTGACCCTGTTACTGTCGGCCCAGGCGGCGCAGCTCGACGGCGACGAAGCGACCGCGCGCCGCTGCTTCGAACGTATGCTGGAGCGTCCGGAGACCGAATTTCTCGGTCTACGCGGCCTCATTCTGCAGGCGCTGCGCGAGGGCGATGACGAACGGGCGCTCGATTATGCGCAACGCGCCTATCCGCTCCAGCCCGCGGCGCCCTGGTTGCTCGACACGTTGGTGTCGTTGCACAGCAAGGCCGGGCGCTGGCGCGCGGCACAAAAACTTGTCGAAGAAGCGCAACGCCGCAAACGCCTGCCGGCCGATGTTGGCCGCCGCCAGCAGGCCGCGTTGTTGACCGAACGGGCCCGGACCGCTCTCAACAACGGCGCTTTGGCCGATGCGTTCGAACAGGTTCGCCGGGCCCACGACCTCGACCCGGCACTGCCGCCGGCCGCCGAGCTGTTGGCGCGCCTGGTGGCCGACGACGGACGGGTGCGGCGGGCGCGCAAGGTGCTGGAGCGGACCTGGCGCGTGGCGCCCCATCCGGCCTTGTCCGCGGCCTATCTCGATACTTTCGGCACGGCGGCGCCCCTCGACCGCTATCGCGCGATCACCCACCTGACCAAGGAAAACCGCGACCATCCGGAAAGCCGGTTTGCGGTCGCCGAAGCCGCGGTGGCGGCGAAGCTGTGGGGCGAGGCCCGGCAACAGCTGGAAGTGCTCGAAACGCTGGCGCCGACCGCGCGGGTCTATCGCTTGTGGGCACAGTTGGCGCAGGCGGAGACGCACGACGATGCGGCAGCGCGGCGCTGGATCGACCGCGCCGCAGAGGCCGAGGCCGACAAGGCCTGGGTTTGCGCCAATTGTGGGACCGTGGCCGACGACTGGTCGGCGGTGTGCGGCCACTGCGACGCCTTCGCGACGGCGTCGTGGAAGCAACCGCCGCGGGTTCATCGCGCGGTCATCGAACCGCCCGTAGCGCCCGATGCGCCGACCGATCCTGGGCGCGATCCTGCGGTCGACCCGGAGTCCCAACCCGATAAGGCAGCAGCGCTCGAAGCGGTTGCCGAAACCGACGCCGACGAACCGGCCCGAACCGCCTGAATTCCGGGCTGGCGCCGTCCAGCTTAATCTCCCGTTAATCATATTGGCTTTGAATGGGCCTACCGAATGGCCTGCCGCCGGCGGGCCGTCGAAACAGCGTTGTCTGTTAATGGCCGAATCCAACCTGCACGAGAAAAACCAGCTGTTTTTCACCTCCGCTTGCCCACCTGTCGCGGAGATTGTGCGTGTCCGTGAAACCGAGCTCACCCAACCGGTGTTCGACGACGCTGGCCATCTCATCGACGTAGATCTCGGCCAGCGCCGTTTATATGGTCGCCCGGCCGCCGAATTTGCTGCCGAACAGGTTGCCTCTTACTGGGCGCAGCCGACGCGTATTGTCGTCGAACCGCCGAAACTGGACGATTGGCACGACGCCTGCACCCATGCGATGGCGGCTGGTCTCGCGACCGTCGCGGTCGACCGGCCGGCGCTGGCGCTGCCAGACCGTGGTGGTGTGTTGATGGTGGCCGGCATCGGGCTGGGTCTGCACATCCCCGACTTGATCGCCCGCACCAGTCCACGGCATGTCGTCCTGGTCGAACCGATTGCCGAATTTTTATACCACAGCCTGTCGGCGCTCGACTGGCAGGCGGTATGGGCCCAGTGCGCCGACGTTGGCGCAACCATCGACATCATCGCCGGCGGTGATCCGGCGAGCATTCATCAGCGGCTCGAAGCCTTGATAACCGGCTACGGCGAGACCGCGATCGACGGTTCGTATCTCTACGTCCACTATCAGACCGACGTGACCCGCGCGGCGGCAACCAAGTTCCACGAGCTCGCCGGCATGACGGCGATTCTCAAGGGCTATTACGCCGACGAGAAGTTGATGGTCGAAAACACGGTCGCCAACGTCGCCGCGCACGATTTCTGGTTCATCGAGGGCCAACTGCGCGCGCCGCTCGAAGCTCCAGTGTTCATCGTCGGTGCCGGTCCGTCGCTGGACGACAGCATCGAGGTTATCCGCAAATGGCAGGACCGGGCCATTATCGTTTCCGCCGGATCGACTCTGCAGGCGTTGCTGCATCAGGGCATCGTCCCGGACTTTCATGTCGAAAAGGAAAACACCCAACCCACCGTCGATCGCCTGCGCCATATTCACGCGCGCAGCGGCGATCAGTTTAATGGCGACACCTTCGGCTCGATCCGGCTTGTCGCGTCGACCACGGTGAACGTCGGGGCGACCGAACTGTTCGACGAGAAGTTCCTATTTCTGCGCTCAGCCCTTAGCTCGACGGAGATGTTCGGGACGGGCCACGTCGCGGTCGAGGCGACTTCGCCCTATTCGGCGAACGCCGCGCTGATGATGGCGCCAATCATGGGCTTCCGCGAGGTTTATCTGTTCGGCTGCGATTGCGGCGCCAAGGATGCGGCCCGTCACCACTCGGGCGAGACCGCGTACTATACGCTCGACGACTATCCCGACCGAGGCGTCGATCTGCCGTTACGCGCGCCCGGCAACTTCGGCGGCGAAGTGCTTACCAATCCCTACTTCTCATGGAGCCGCTGGACCTGCGAGCAGGTCATCGCCGCCGCCGGTTTGACTGTGCGTAATTGCAGCGACGGCGTGATGATCGCCGGTGCGCAGCCGCTGCCGCCCGACGACCTGGTTCTGACCAACCAGCCGCTCGACAAAACCGCAATCGTCGAAGCCGTCAAGACCGGCTCCGCCCATTACACGCCCGGGGCTTACCTGATCGACCAAAACGTCCCCGCGGTGATCGATGATTGGCACAGATTTGCCGCGGCGTTGCGGGCCCATCTCGATACGCATCTGGAGAGCGCCGACGACATTCATCATTTCGACCGGCGTTTGCGCGACTTTTTCGATAGCGCGGCCGGCAAATATGGCGGCGTGACCATCATGGTGGCGGGCTCGGCGCGCTCGATGGTGCCGGTCGCCGCCTACTATCTCAACCGGGCGGGCGACGCAGCGGACTACGCGCGCCTGATGGAAATTTTCCGCGCCACCTACCGGGCCGAGATCGAGCGCATCTTGAGCGACGGCACGTCGCTGATGGCGAACTTGGACCCAGCGTCGCGCGCGGCGTTGCGGGACGTGGGCTAGCGTGGCTGGCTCGTTCGACATCGGCGGACGAAAGGTCGGCGACGGCGCGCCGGGCTATTTGATTGCCGAGGTCGCGCAAGCCCATGACGGGTCGCTGGGAACGGCGCATGCCTTTATCGACGCAGCCGCCCAGGCGGGCGCCGACGCGATCAAATTCCAGACCCATCTGGCCGAGGCGGAGTCGACCCGTGACGAACCGTTCCGGGTACCCTTCAGCCGGCAGGATTCCAGCCGCTACGAATACTGGCAGCGCACCGCGTTTAGCGCCGAGCAATGGGCCGGACTGGCCCGCCATGCCGGCGAGAAGGGCCTGGCGTTCCTAAGCTCGCCCTTTTCCGTCGAGGCGGTCGAGCTATTGCGCGCGCTCGATGTGCCAGCGTGGAAAGTCGCCTCCGGCGAAGTCTGGTCGGGTTCCTTGTTGGCGGCGATATGCGCCGACCGGCGGCCGGTGCTGTTGTCGACGGGCATGAGCAGGTTTGCCGAAATCGATGCGGCGGTCGCGGTGATCCGCAACACCCGCGCGCCGCTGGCCGTACTGCAATGCGCCAGCCGCTATCCCACACCGCTGGACGCCGTCGGCCTCAACGTTATCGGTGACTATCGCCGGCGCTATGCGTGCTCGGTCGGGTTGTCCGACCATTCGGGCAGCGTGCATCCGGCATTGGCCGCGCTGGCTCAGGGCGCCGATATCATCGAGGTTCACCTTACCCTGTCGCGCCACATGTTCGGCCCCGACGTGTCGGTCTCCCTGACGGTGGACGAGTTGCAGGCTGTCGCCGCCGCGCGCGATGCCTTCCATACGATGGCGGCCCATCCGGTCGACAAGGACGCGGCCGCCGACGATCTTTCCGAGATGCGCGCGATGTTCGGCCGCAGCCTGGCGCCGCGTGCCGATCTGCCGGCCGGCACGGTGATCGACGCCGCCATGCTGACGGCTAAGAAACCGGCCACCGGCATCCCCGCCGACGCGCTCGAGGCCATAGTCGGCCGGCAGCTGGTCCAGGCAGTTTCAGCCGACCGGGTGCTGACCTGGGAGGATATCGATGCCTCCGCTTGACAACCCGGCGACAGTCAACGCGAACGGCGGCCGGCGCCTGAACGGCAACGGCGGCGTGCGCAAAGTCTGCATCGTCGTCAACAGCCGCGCCAACTATGCCCGCATCAAGTCGGTGATGCGCGCGGTGCAGCGTCACAACAGCCTCGAGCTGCAATTGGTGGTCGGCGCGTCGGCGCTGCTCTACCGCTACGGCAATGTGGTCGATTTGATCCGCTCCGAAGGGTTCGAGCCGTCGGCGGTAGTCTATTCGATCGTCGAGGGCGAGAACCCGACGACGATGGCGAAATCGACCGGCATGGGCATCATCGAATTGTCGACCCAGTTCGAGAATCTGCGCCCCGATATCGTGCTCACGGTCGCCGACCGGTTCGAGACCATGGCGACCGCGATCGCCGCCAGCTACATGAACATCCCGCTCGCCCACACCCAGGGCGGCGAAGTCACCGGCTCGATCGACGAGAGCGTGCGCCACGCCATCACCAAGCTGGCGCACCTGCATTTTCCAGCTACCGAACGGGCCCGCGACAATGTGGTGCGCATGGGCGAAGACCCGGCGACGGTGCATCTCACGGGATGCCCGGCAATCGATCTGCTGGTCGACAACGATTTGAGCCTCGATCCGGACGTGCTCAACCACGGCAAGGGCGTGGGGCCGTCGGTCGATCCCGATGCGCCCTATCTGCTGGTCTTGCAGCATCCGGTGACGACCGAATACGGCAGCGGCTTCGAGCAGATCCGCGAAACCCTCGACGCGGTCGATCGCATCGGCATGCAGACCATATGGCTGTGGCCCAATGTCGACGCGGGCTCCGACGACGTATCGAAAGGCCTGCGCATGTTCCGCGAGCAAAACGCCGACGCCAACATCCATTTCTACCGCAATTTCGCGGCCGAGGATTACGCCTGCCTGTTGAACAATGCGGCGTGCATTGTCGGCAATTCCAGTTCAGGGTTGCGCGAAGGCGCGTTCCTCGGCGTGCCGGCGGTCAATGTCGGCACCCGCCAGCAGGGCCGCGAGCGGGGGCCCAACGTGGCCGATGCCGGACACGATGCCGGCGCGATCGAAAGCGCGGTACGCGGACAGATCGCCCACGGCCGCTATCCGGCCTCGTCCCTGTTCGGCGACGGCCAGGCCGGCCAGCGGGTCGCCAACGTGCTGGCCGACGCCGCGATCACCGTCCAGAAACGTCTGGCGTACTGAGGTCCCGCGATGGATAACGCGTTCGAACATAATGCCAAGGTCGATGCCGCCTCGGAGTATTTCAGCGCCGAGGGACTGGCCGACCTGGTGGCCTGCAGCCAGGCAACCGAAATCAATGGATACAGCGTGGCGTTCGAGCCCGATATCGACGATCTGGTGCGTCTCCACAAGCTGGTGCGCGAACGCCGCGTCTTCACGGTGCTCGAATTCGGCGTCGGCTACTCGACCCTGGTGATTGCCGACGCCCTGGCCAAGAACGCCGACGAATTTGCCGCCAGCGACGCCGCCGTCGAGCTGCTGCCGGCCGATGCCTTTCGCGTGTTCTCGGTCGATGCCAGCGAAGCCTGGCTGGAAACCGCGATGGCGCGCATTCCATGCGGCTTGCAGACCCACGTCGTCGCGTCCCATAGCCAGGTGCACACGGGCACGTTCAACGGCCAGCTCTGCCATTTCTACGAAAACCTGCCCAACGTGGTGCCCGATTTCATCTATCTCGACGGGCCCGACCCGCGCGACGTCGGCGGCGCGGTCAACGGTCTCGATTTCAGCCACCGCGAACGCACGGTGATCGCCGGCGATCTGCTGTTGATGGAACCGACCTTCGTGCCCGGCCTGATGATCCTGGTCGACGGCCGCACCAACAACGCGCGCTTTCTCGCCAACAATTTCCGGCGCACCTACGACTGGCTGGAAGACCCCGACGGCGATTACTC
>CAJICQ010000123.1_pt1 | contig 12799 bp, 7 predicted proteins | sample 9199721 | NCBI WGS metagenome assembly CAJICQ01 (sample SAMEA7708344, study PRJEB35096) | sediment metagenome | biome: marine neritic benthic zone biome [ENVO:01000025]; feature: sediment [ENVO:00002007]; material: shallow marine sediment [ENVO:03000034] sea grass bed [ENVO_01000059] ...
GGCGGTCGCCTCAAGAAGCGCTTTATTCAGAATCGCGACACGATCGGCCGGAGTTCCGGGAGGCGCCATAACACCCCACGTCGTCGTGTAGGTCCATTTCGGCTCATTGGGAACGCCTGGCAGCGCTTCCGAGGGCGCAGTGCCCGCTACGACGATCGTGTCTAGCGTTGCGGCATGCTTGACGGCATGCGAGGACGCGGTCATTCCAGCGTCCACGTGTTTGCCCTGCAGCATCGGTATCATCTTGCCGACGCCTCCCGAGACCGGAACGTAGGCCGTTTCGATCCCGAGTATTCCGGCGAGTTCGGCATAATTCGCTGCACCGGTGCTACCGACACCCGCGACAGTCAGCTTGCCAGGATTTGCCTTGGCGGCGGCGACGAACTCTTCGAGGCTACTGTACTTGCTGCCCTTGGGAACCATGAGGGCGCCCAAGGCGCTTGCCGTCATCCCGATATATGCGAATTCACCCGGCTTGAAGCCGACATCTTTGCCTTTGGAAGTGATAACGATATTCGGAACGACAACGTTGCTAATCGTGTAGCCATCCGGCTTCGAGCGCCACAGTTCATTGAATCCGACCGCGCCGCCGCCGCCGGTCTTGTAGACAATCCGCACCTCGACGCCCAGTGCCTTTTCCAAACCGGGCTGGAGCCTGCGCGCCTGCTGATCGGATCCGCCACCTGGCGAGTAGGGGACAATGAACGTGATGGGTTTCTCAGGGTAGCTCTCCGCGCTGGCGGCGCCGTACGCTGCGACGGCCGTAAACAGGCCCAAAACCACAGCAAGGAGTCTACCCCCCTGATATTTACGTTGTTTTGACATTCTTATTTCCTCTCGTGCTGTTTATTTTTATTTCACGAGCAGGGAATTTCTCCCCGACCCGATTACGAACTCGATACAGTGCAGCCATAAAAACCGGACACTGACAGCACCAGCGCTACAAAGCAATTTCGGGAAGAGCACACCCGATAACGCGATACAGGCTATCGATAAAAATCCTGGGACAAAGCCCATGCATAGTCAACCTGGCGCTATTCAGCTGCGGCCCAGCCGGTCTTGGCGTGTTGTCGCGCCGCCGCAGGAAACAAGCGGCCGTCGAACGTACAACGCATGCGCGACAAAGCTGCGTCAGCGAGGATCAAAATCGACAAGGTTTTGGCCGGTGTTTTGACGCGCGTCGGTAACGACCGATTCCGGACGCGGCACTTGTTTGTCCTCTCACCCGGCTCGCGAACGCTCGCCACCCTCTCCCGCCGGGAGAGGGTTTATTGCGAAGTGTGAAAACCGGTTTTGCGGACATCGATTCCAATTAAACGGAAAACGCTTTAGTGGTCGGCGACTTGGCCGGCTACTGGCGGCTTATGGAAGCCGACGAGACGGGCACCATTGCGCGTCGAAAAACCCCATGGGGCAGCGTTGGTCGAACCTGAAATCGCAACCCATGGCGGGCGAGGATCGAGTTCAGCGCAAATCAGCCCGAAAGCAACTGCTCGAACGTTTGATCGGCCTGCATGCGTTCGAACATCTTTTGCTCCTCCTCGCCCCAGAAGAAACCGACGATCACGAAACGCCGGCCGCTGGTGACCGGCATGGCCTGATGAAGCAGCGAACAGGAGAACATGGCGGCGCCCCCCGCCGGCGGCGCATAAAGCTGCGGCCCATACTCGGGAAACCGTAATAACCCGCCCTCGTATTCGCCGGTGTTGAGGTTCAACGTCAGCGCGTAGCGTCTGTGTTTGGTCTGCGGCGTGGTGTTATCGCGGTGCGGCGCAAAATGGCCACCGGAGGTCGAATCGTAGCAGCCGATCTTTAAGTGCTCGCCGCGGCTGATACGGAAGCCGAAGCCCTTGAGGACTTCAGGAAACAGGCGTCGGGATATCGCGTCCAACAGTTCCTGGCCTTCCGGCGAGTCCTCAGGGACGATCACGTCGGTGCGGATCTTGGTCTTGGGATCGGCAACGTTGGAGCCGACCTTGGAGGAGGCGACCGTATTGTCGAGCTTCGGCTCGCGTTCCCAAAAGGTCATGAGACGGCGGCAGTGGTCGCGGTCGAGCACGTTGGGCACGGCCAGAACTGGCGCCTGTGCCGCGACGACGCTCGGCCGCAGAACCTCGCTGCGCCTATGGGCATGGGCGAGCGCCACCTCGGCCTGGCTCGCCCCGTCGGCCCCGGTGACCTTCCGCTCCAAGCGCAGCACCGGGTCGAGCAGCAACGTGACGGCGCCGGCGGAGTCATCGAGTCCTGCGGCCTTGTGCAGGGCGCCCTCGGGATCGCTCAAGACGGGAAACGGTAGCTTGAGGCGCTCCGCAACGGCCGCGTTCGCCTCCGTCGGTGCCCGTGTGATCGCCAAGACTTGGGTATCCGTCTGGCCAAATTCCTTGGAGAGACTGGCGAAGCGCTCCAGCTCAACCACTGCGTCCTCGGGCGAAGCCGTAAGGTGTATGGCCGTAGGCCAGCCGTAGAATTCTTCGTCGTAAAGGGAGAACGGCTGGCCCCTGACGTCGAGGAACGCGAGGTCGTGCAGCCGCTCGCCGGTCGTCAGCGGCCTTTGCTTGGCAGCGGGATAGCTCGTCAACATGGTGACAACGCCTCGCGACGACGGTTCTTCGGCCAGTGACCGCGCACGCAAACTTATTGCTGCTGGCGGTCTCTCACCCCTAGCCGAACGCCCGGGAAAGCTCAATAGCTAGTAGGCTCCCCCAATAGCTGAAGGCGACCTTCTTTTAACTGAGTAGGAGCTGTACCCCGCGCAGTGCGAGATGTGCGCCGCACAGACCGAGAACAGAGGCTATAGTTGGTCGTCGGGCACGTCGTCGAACGAGGCGTAGTTCAGCGAATAAAGCCTCGCGTAGAGCCCGCCCTGGGCGACCAGCGCCGCGTGCGGACCGGTTTCGACGACGCGGCCGTCCTGCAGAACGATGATCCGGTCGGCGCCGCGCACCGTCGCCAGCCGGTGGGCGATGACGATGCCGGTGCGCCCTTCGAGCAGGCGCTTGAGCGCCTCCTGGATCTGCCGCTCGGTGTGGCTGTCGATATTCGCCGTCGCCTCGTCGAGCACCAGGATCTTGGCATCGGCGACCAGTGCGCGGGCGAAACTCAACAACTGGCGCTGGCCGAGCGACAAATTGCGGCCCTGTTCGTCGAGCACGGTGTCGTAGCCGTCGGCGAGCTGGCTGATGAATTCGTGGGCGCCGACCACGCGCGCTGCCCGTTCGACGTCGTCGCGGGTCGCGTCGGTCGTCCGGTAGCGGATGTTTTCGAAGATGGTGCCGGTAAACAGGAACGGGTCCTGCAAGACCATGGCGATATGCCGGCCCAGCGCCGCCTTGGCATACGCGCGCACGTCGTGGCCGTCGATCAGCACCACGCCGTCGTTCACGTCGTAGAAGCGGTGCAGCAGCGAGGTAATGCTGGTCTTGCCCGAGCCCGTCGGGCCGACCAGAGCGACGGTCTCGCCGGGCGCCACCGTGAAACTCACATTCTTCAACACCGGCTGGCCTGCGACGTAGCTGAAGGTGACATCGCGAAATTCGACCGCGCCTTCGATTGATTCCGGATCGAGAGCGCCCGGCGCGTCGGCAATCGCCAACGGCACGTCGAGGACTTCGAAAATACGCTTTCCCGAAGCCATCGCCCGCTGCATGACGCTGTACTGGATGGTCAGCGAGCGGATCGGGTCGAAAAAGCGCTGGACGTAGAACAGGAAGGCGACCATGACGCCGATATCGAGCGTATGGTCGAGCACCTGCATGCCGCCGAGCACGATCACGATCCCCATCGCCGCACCGGTCAGCGTATCGACGATCGGCACCATAACCTGCGCCAACTGCGCCGATTTGAGATGGGCGCGCAGGTTATCGCCCGCTTTTTCGTCGTAGAGATCGAAGTTGACCGCTTCGCGCCGCATGCCTTGGACGGTGCGCACCGCGCGGATGCCTTCGGCCAACGCGCCGTTGGCGATCGAATTGGTCTCGCGCGCCCGGCGGAACGCGCGCCGCGCGCGCGGCAGCCAGATAATGCGGACGATGAACAGGGTCGGCACGACCGACAGAGTGACGATGCCGAGCTGGAAATCGAGCGCCAGCATGATGACGACGATGCCGAATAACAGCACCAGATCGCCGAACGCGGTGATCGAGTTATCCAAAAACTCCTGCAGCGAATTCACGTCGCCGGTCAGCCGCGACATCATGCGCCCGACCTCGGTCTTGTCCATAAACGACAGCGACACGTTTTGCAGATGGGCGAACATGGCCTGCCGCAGGTCGAAAATGGTGTGCTCGCCGGTCAGCCCGATCAAGCGGTCCTGCAGCCAGCTGGCGCCGTAATTGACTAAAATGACGGCGCCGAACACCGCTACCACGAGAAGCAATTCCGTCGTGTTGCCGTCTTCGGCCAATATCACGTTATCGATACCGAAACGGATGATCAGCGGGATCGCCAGTTGGGCGCCAGTGACGGCGAGTACCGCGGCGATCGCCAGCCAAACCCGCTTGCGGTAGGGGCGGACAAAAATAAGGAACCGCCGCACCACGTCGCCGTCGAACAGCGCGCCGAACATCTCCTCGTCGCGGCTGATCTGCGATCCCACATAGGCGCGCGGCGGCCGGCCACGCTTGTTGTCAGTGTTGTCGGACACCGCAGTCATTCTGCCGCCCCTTTGATGCTGGCAACATCGCCGGCCGGCTCGTTGTCGAGCTCGCCGGCAAGGCGGTTTTGCAAGGCGTGGAGCTCGGCGTAACGGCCGCCCTGGGCGATCAGGCTCTCGTGGGTGCCGCGCTCGACGATGCGCCCGCCTTCGAGAAAGATGATCTCGTCGGCATGCGCCAAGGTGCCCAGGCGGTGCGAAATGATGATGGTGGCGCACGATTGCATCGGAGCTTTCAACAGCTCGCGGATCTGTTGCTCGGTGGCGGCGTCGATTGCCGCGGTCGAATCGTCGAGGATCAGCACCGCCGGCTCGAGCATCGCGGTGCGCGCGATGGCGATGCGCTGCTTTTGGCCTCCCGACAGGGACACACCGCGCTCGCCGACCAGCGTGCCGTATCCTTCGGGCAGGCTGCCGATGAAGGTGTCGATCTGCGCCAGCGAGGCCGCGTTGGCAATCGACTCGTCCTCGGCCCACGGATCGCCGTAGGCGATGTTGTTCTCCAATGAGGTGGTGAACAGAAATGGGTCCTGGGGCACCGCCAGCACTTGCCGCCGCAGCGATTCCAGGGTCACGTCGCGGATGTCCTGGCCGTCCAGCGTGATCCGGCCCTCCGAAACATCGTAGAAGCGGGTCAGCAGATGGGCGATCGTCGACTTGCCGCTGCCCGGCGGCCCGACGATCCCCAGCGTTTGGCCGCGCCGAACCTCGAACGAGACGTCGTGCAAGGCCGGCGGGGCATCCTCGCCGCCATAGGCGAACGACACGTTCTCATAGCGCACGTGGGAATCGCTGATTTCCAGCGGTTTTGCATCGGCACGGTCGGCGATGGTGGGTTCGAGGTCGAGGACCGCGAACAAGCGCCCGCCGCAGGTCGATGCCCGGGCGAACGAATTCACCAGCATGCCGAGCTGGCGGACCGGCATTTGCAGGATGGTCATGAAGGCGAGAAACTCGGTGAGGTCGCCGACCGTCAGCCGGCCGTCGAAGATGCGCAATCCGCCGACCCACAGGACCAGGCCCATGGCGACGAAAAAGGCGAAGGTCATCACCGAGGTCGACGCCACCCGGGTCTTGATCCGCGCGTCGGCCAGTTCCATCGCCGCGTCCGCGGCTTCGCCATACTTGCCCAGCTCATAGGTCTCGGCGCCGAAGGCGCGCACCACCCGAATGCCGGTGAGGTTTTCGTCCATGATGCGGCCGATCACGCCCATGCGCTCCTGCAGCGCCAGCCACAAGGCGCGCAGCTTGAGCCGCGCGACCGAAGATTGCCAGGCGACGAAGGGCACGAAACTGAGGCTTAACGCGCCGAGCAAAAGGTCGGACGAGAGCAGCAGATAGGCGCCGACGCCGATCAGCACGCTCAACAGGATAAGGCGTATCAGGCCGGTACTGACGAACATGCGCACGCCTTCGAGGTCGAGCATGCCGCGGGTGATCAATTCGCCGGTATGGACCCGGTCGTGAAATGAAAAACTCAGATTCTGCAGCTTGTCGTAGAACGCCAGCCGCAAATCGTAGGCAATCAGATGGCCGGTCGCCTCGCCGGTGTAGTTGTGGATGAGGGTGAATACCCCGCGCAGGATCGACACGGCGAGCAGCAGCACGGCGGTTTGGAACAGCGCCGCGCGTGCTGCTTCGCTCGATGCTGACCCGGTATCGAGCAGGCCGAGCGCGCCATCGACCGCGCTCCCCAGAAGTTGCGGCACGGCAAGCTGGAACACCGCGGCGACCAGGGTCGCCGCAATCGCCACGGCGAGGCGCAGGCGATGGCGCAGGCAAAGCCGGATAATCCGCCACAGAATCTGAGCGTCGTTGCCCAAACGGCGGTCGAGATTGGCAGACGAAGTGGTCAACGGTAAATCCAGTTTAGAACGTGTTTGCGCGGTTGCCGAGGCATTCCCGGCGCGTCAAACGCCGACCGGGAGGCGCCCGAATTCATGCCGCGAAGGTTTTCGTATGGTCTTTTTATACAACAGCGCGCGGCGCGCGCCATCGTGTTTGATCTAGTCTCTTTTTTGCCTTTTTCCCAGCTAATCTTATTAATGTTCGAAGCAGGAGATTTTGCAGCGGGACGCGAGTCGCCAGCTAGTGATTTGGCTTTCAGCAATCGTCGCGCAACAATCTCCGGGCCATCCGCCGAGGAGTTGCGCCATGCCGCAAAATTTCGATCCCGAAGGCAAACGTCTGCCGATCAAGCTGGATTCAGCCTCGAACGGCGAGTTCGAGCCGGTCCCGCTCGATGAGACCAATCGCCTCGCCAACCGGCTGGCCCAGGAATGGGCAAGCGAAAACGCCCGCCGGCGCGGCGTCGCGCGCCGCAACTTCATGATCTCCGCCTGCGGCGCGGCGAGTACGTTGCTGGCCTTCAACGCCGCCAATGCCAAGGCGGGCCGCATTGGCGGCTTCTTCGAAGTCGAGCAGATCGCCGCCGTCGACCCCGACGCCGCGGTCGGCCAATTGGGCGGGCGCGAGTTTGTGTTCGACGTGCAAGGCCATTTCGTCGGGCAAAACGGCATCGGGCGGACCGGGCTCGGCGATTCCGACACCTTCATCAAGGACGTTTTCCTCGATTCCGATACCGACATGATGGTGCTGTCGTTCATTCCTTCGCGGCGCGAGCGCGAGCTGCTGACCATCCAGGAGGCCGACGCGACGCGGCGTATCGTCGACGAGATGGAGGGCACCCACCGGCTGCTGCTGCACGGCCGCGCCAATCCCAATCAGGCGGGCGATCTGGAGGGGATGGACGAGCTTGCCGAGGAATGGGGGGTGTCGGCGTGGAAATGCTACACCCAGTGGGGGCCCGACGGCCGCGGTTTTTTCTTACACGACGACACCGGCTTGCGGCTGATCGAGAAGGCGCGGACGCTCGGGGTGAAGAACATCTGTGTCCACAAGGGCCTGCCGTTCGGCCGGCGTTCCTACGAGCACAGTCTGGCCAGCGACATCGGCATCGTTGCCAAGATGTTTCCCGACGTGAATTTCCTCGTCTACCACTCGGGTTTCATCGCCGGGCAACCCGAAGGTCCCTACAATCCAGACCGCGGCGAGGGCGTCGACGAACTCATTCGCTCGGTCGAGGAAAACGGCGTGGCGCGCAATTCCAACGTTTATGCCGAGCTCGGCAGCACCTGGCGCCAGGCGATGCGCGATCCCAATACCGCCGCGCACGTCATCGGCAAGCTGGTCAAACACATCGGCGAAAACAACGTGCTCTACGGCTCCGACAGCATCTGGTTCGGCTCGCCGCAGGACCAGATCCAGGCCTTTCGCACCTTCCAGATCTCCGAGGCGTTCCAGGAAAAATACGGCTACGCCGAACTAACGCCGAAACTGCGCGCGCAGATCTTCGGCCTTAATGCAGCCAAGCCGTATAACATCGATGTCGGCGAGGTGCTCAAGCGGGCGCGGCACGACACGATCGAGCGCCGCCGGGCCGATTATCGGGAAAATCCCAACCCCCATTACCTCACCTACGGCCCCAAGACCCGCCGCGAGTTTCTCGCCAATCTAAGGGCGCGCGGCGGCTCGCCGGTCTGAGTATCTAGGCGCGGGTGCGCGCCGGCGGGAACGAAACCGATACGGTGGTACCCATACCGGGCGCGCTCTCGATGGCGACCTTGCCGCCGTGCAATTCGGTCATCGATCGTACCAATGTCAGGCCGAGGCCGGTGCCGGGATATTTCCGGTCGTAGCCGGAATCGATTTGGTAGAACGGCTCCATGACCGACTTCAGTTTGTTGGCCGCGATGCCGATCCCGGTGTCTCTGACGCTGAACACGTAACCGCCATGCGGATCGACCAAGATCGTCAAGGTTACCGAGCCGCCCTCCGGCGTGAATTTTACGGCGTTCGACAGCAGGTTGAGGACGATCTGCTTGACCATGCGTTTATCGGCGAACAAGGGTGGCAGTTTGTCGCCAAGAACAAATTGGGTTTCGATGTTTCCGTTGTGCGCCCGCCCGTCGATCATCCGCAGGCACTCGCCCGCCAGGCCCGGCACGTCGATCTCCGAAGCCGACAATTCGAGCTTCCCCGATTCGATCTTCGACACATCGAGGATATCGTTGATGATGTCGAGCAGGTGGTGACCGGAATCGTGAATGTCGCGCAGGTATTGCTCATATTGCGGGGCGCCGACCGGGCCGTGAATTTCGTCGCGCATGATGCTGGAAATGCCGATGACCGCGTTCAGCGGCGTGCGCAGCTCGTGGCTTACATTGGCGAGAAACTCGCTCTTGCTGCGATTGGCAGCCTCGGCCTGTTCCTTTGCCGTGCGCAGACCGATCTCGCGTTGCCGCAATTCGTCGACCATATTGTTGAACCCGTCCGAAAGTACACGCAGTTCGCGCGGGCTGCCTTTCGGCAATACGTTGATATGTGTGTCATAGCTGCCTGACGCGACAGCGCTGGTCGCCCGGGCGATCGACACGATCGGCGCGGAGAGGAACCGAGCCAGCAACCAGGCGATAATCGATGCGACGATAATGCCGATCGCCGAGACGATAATTGCGGCGTCGCGCACGTCCTTTGCCCGCGCTTCGAGCTCGCTCATCGGCTGGGGAACCATGACGCCCCATCCGACCCTGGGGACGGCGGTGTGTCCGGCGATCATATCGGCCTGCATGGGCGGCGAATAGAACATGGCGACCCCGGTTTCCCCACGCATCATCTTCTGGACCACCGACAGTTTGGAAGCGTCCTTCGAAATCGCCTCCCATTCGGGGTTGGGGTGAGCCACCACACGGCCTTTGGCGTCGACGACCATCGAGTGACCGCGCTCGCCAAAGGTAATCGAGCGCTGGATCATACGAATGAACGCGGGATCAAGGGCGCCGATCATCAGTTGGCCGTCGTCCAGCGTCATCACCACATAGAATACGCCCCGTTCGTTCTCGCGCATCAGATCGCTGAAAATAACCTCCCCGGGCTGGCTGGGGGCAATTGACCGCAAATGCTCGCGCGTCGCGTCGGGCAGCAGGTCAGCCGCCGGGCCTGCCGCCGGAGTTAGATGAAAGCCGATAATGTCATTGCGGCGATCGACGATCGTCACATAGGAGAAGTCGAACGATTTCAGATACCGGTTAACGTCGATCCGGTGTTCCTGGGCGCCGACCTGAGTTGAAGCGACCACAAAAGCCCGCTCGATGTCCGAGACATAGCGCTCGAGCGCATCGCTGAGGTTTTTCGCGATGAGGAGATGTTTCTCGGTTACCGAATCTATCTCTTTTTCCAGCGCGCGCGTCTGTACCCAGGCCGCGAGCATAAACACCGGAACGGCGGAAATGAAAATCAATGCGACGAACAGGATAACCTGTAGCCGGAAACCGCGCGATTTCCGGGCGGCATTCAGACCCCGAAATCCCGATGCCGCGAACGACCGGTTTGCAGCCGATTCGGCCGCACCGGTTACCGCCGGTGTCCGCAAAATGCTCATTGGTCGCTGGATAAGCTCGCACGCGTCATACGGGATTATTTGTTAACAGGATTAAAAAATGATTAGCGCAATACCGCGCGTTGGCGCGCGAGGTAAGGCCCACCGACCTGCGCCTAGCGATCTAAAACGTCAGCGCGCCGGGGTGGCGGACCACCAGATCCCGGGTTTCGGCACAGGTGCGCGCGCCGACCTGGCGCATGGCTTCGGCGATTTCTTCGAAGAAGAAGCTGGCAACGTAACCGGGGCCCTCATCGCCCAGGGCGGCGAGGCCGTACATGAAGGCGCGGCCTGCCAGCGTCGATTTCGCCCCCAGCGCCAGGGCGCGCACCACGTCCTCGCCGCTGCGGATACCGCTGTCGAACAGCACCGTCGCGCGGTCGCCGACCGCGGCGACCACCGCCGGCAACACGTCGATGGAGGCCGGTGCGCTCTCCAGTTGGCGCCCGCCATGGTTGGAGACCACCACCCCGTCGACCCCCAGCTCGACCGCCCGTTCGCCATCGTGCGGGTGCAAGATACCCTTGACCACCAGCGGTCCTTTCCAGGCGTCGCGGAATCGGGCGACCTCGTCCCAGGTGAAGGTGCCGCCTGATTCCTGGCGTACGAACTTGACCACGTCGCGGTTGGGCGCGCTCTCGCCGGCATATTTTTGGTAGTTGGCGAACGCGGTCTGGCCGTGGCGCCGCAGCGCCATCAGCCACCCTGGATGGGGCAGCACATCGACGACGGTGCGCAGGCCGACGGTGTAGGGGATGATCAGCCGGTTGCGCAGCTCGCGCGGGCGCTTGGTGCGCGCCGGCACGTCGACAGTCAGGACCAGCGCCTTGACACCGGCGGCTTGGGCGCGCTGCACCAGGTCGAAATTGATCGCCAGATCATTGCGCGGCATGCGGTAGAGCTGAAACCAGGCGCAGTCGGGCGCCAGCTCGGCGACCCGTTCGACGCTGGCGCAAGCCGAACTGCCGAGGGTGAAAGGAATGCGCGCGGCTTGGGCGGCGCGGGCAAAGGCTTCCTCGCCGCCCGGCCAGACGAGCCCTGGCAGGCCCATCGGGGCGACCGCGATCGGCGCGGCATAGCGCTGGCCGAACAATTCGACCTCCATGTCCGCCGTGAAGTTCTCGACGCCGTAGCGCGGCACCAGCTCGACCGCGTCGAGGGCGGCGGCGTTGCGCGCCATACAGGTCTCGCCGGCGCCGGCGGCGCCGTCGACATAATCGAAGGCGAACCGCGGCACCCGGCGGCGCGCGCGTTTGCGCAGATCCTCGATCGTCGGATAGCGCAACGCCAGACCGCTCGGCGGTGGCTTCCGCGGCGGCGTTGCGTCGGCCGCTTTAGCCGCTGGCGTTGTCGATTTTGCCTCGTCGGGCATGGCTGCGTCCCCCCAACCCCAATATCCGCCCGGCCTTGTCGCGGCCGGTCGGCGACAGGTTAGCGCAGATTGTCGCCGAGGGGCAGATCGACCGCCTCGCCACGTTCGGCCGACTGGTCGGCGGCCATGGTCACCTCCATCACCAGGCGGGCTTCGCGCGCGGTGACCAGCACCGGGCGGTCGTAGGCGACCGCTTCCAAGAAATGCAAGGTTTCGTCGACCATCGCCCCGGCGAACACATGGTCGACGTGCTCGCCCGGCATCGACGACAGCGGATAGCGGATGCCGTGTTCGGTGGTGTTGACGCGCACTTCGCGGTGGGTGTCGTCGACGGTGAGGGCGCCGTCGGTGCCAACCACTTCGATCCAGCTCTGGGAATATTGCGGGTAGCCCAGCGGCAGCACCCAGCCGGAGCCGGCGGTGATCGTGGTGCCGTCTTCCATGGTCACCATGATCCACTGGTGGTCGGGCGTATCGCTGACCTGGGCGAACAGTTTGCCCGACTGCTGGGAGTAAACCCGAACCGGCAGGCGCGGCTGCAGGCACCACAACAGGAAATCGATCGAATGGGTGCCGCCCATCGCCGCCGGCGAGAGCTTGCTGCGGCCTTTGATCTTGGCGCCGATCTCGCGCGTGATATTGCGGCTGACCAGGCAGGTCACCGGCTCGCCGATCATGCCCTCCTTGAGCGCCTTGTTGACGTAGGCGTATTTGGGATCGAAGCGCCGCGTGTAGCCGACGGTGAGTTTCAGATTGCCGGCATCGGCCAAAGCGATGGCTTCTTCGGCTTCCTGCGGGCTCGGCGCGATCGGTTTCTCCACCAGTACATGCTTGCCCGCTTCGAGCGCCGCGCGGACGATGGGAAAACGCGTCGATTCCGGCGTCGAGGCGATGATGATGGCGTCGATCGCATCGTCGTCGATGAACTCGCGCCAATCGTCGGTGACCCGCGCCGCGCCGGTCTCGGCGGCGATCTCGGCGGCGCGTTCCGGGTTGATCTCGGCGATGTGCAGCTGATCGACCAGGGCGCTGCCGGCGCACGCGTTGGCGCGGATGCCGCCGACCCAGCCGGCGCCGATCACCGCGACGTTTATTTGCCGGAATGACATTCGCGCGCTCCCCTATTCGTAGGCTATCACGCCGACAGCGCGTCGCGCATGTCGTGACCGGTCAGCGCGTAGATCTCGAGAATATGGTCGAGGGTGATGCCGTGTTGCTGCTCCTGCGACAGCGGATGGTCGGTCGGCTCGAGCTCGAACAGCGGCCGTTGCCGGTCGTTCTGCGGGTGGACCTGGCACTTCAGACTGAAGGTGTCCGGATAGCCCGGCAGAGTGTTGGA
>CAJICQ010000070.1_pt1 | contig 12765 bp, 12 predicted proteins | sample 9199721 | NCBI WGS metagenome assembly CAJICQ01 (sample SAMEA7708344, study PRJEB35096) | sediment metagenome | biome: marine neritic benthic zone biome [ENVO:01000025]; feature: sediment [ENVO:00002007]; material: shallow marine sediment [ENVO:03000034] sea grass bed [ENVO_01000059] ...
AACGTGAAACCGTACGCCAAACTGAAGGAAAAATATCCCGACGTCGAATGGCTGGTGGTCTATGTGCGCGAGGCGCACCCCGGCGAGAAAGCCCATCAGGCGACAACGATCGACGAGAAGATCGCCTACGCCAAACGCAACCGCGACGACTACCAGGAACAGCGCAAGATCGCCGTCGACGACGTCAAGGGAACCTGGCACCACGCCTGGGGCCTGCTGCCGAACACCGTCTACGTGATCAACCCGGACGGCAAGGTGGTCTACCGCGCCGACTGGTCGTTCGCCCATAATGTCGACCGCGTCTTGTCGAACCGCGACAAGATCGACACCAACGAACATATCGCGATCATCGGCGCGGCGCCGTGGGTCACTGTTCCGGTCACCCTGAAGGGCGGTTGGATTGCGCTCTACGATATCCTAAAAGTCTTCCCCAAGGTCTACTACGAGCATTTCAAACTCGATATCCAGACCTGGCGGAACAAGCGCAAGAACAAAACCGCGGCGGCCGCCGAATAGGTCCCGCGTCGCTGAAATCACCGAAAGGCCGGCTAGCAAGCCCGGCCTTTTGTTTTTTGGCGCCGCTCGGCGCATTAGTTGTTGGTCGGAAAAGGATTTTCGCTGCCCTTGCGATTGCGCGGCGGCACGATATTATCCCCCGCCTGTCCATCTCGGCGGTACAAACAAGAAATAAGCACCATTGAAATTGCCGCGTGGATCGGGTGGGGCAGCGGAGGCATTGGCCGCAGTTACGGCGAACGTGCCCATTTGGGGGGTCTTTCATTGGTTCGGCTCGCGTCTTTCGCTGCCGCTCAAACATCGCTACCAACTAGAAAACAAGAAGCCATAGGAGCGGAAATATGAGTGGTGCTGACACAGCGTGGATTCTGACATCCACCGCACTCGTCCTGTTTATGACGCTGCCCGGCCTGGCGTTGTTCTATGCCGGCCTGGTGCGCGCGCAGAACGTACTGTCTGTCTTGATGAATTGCTTCGCCATCGCATGTGTGGTGTCGATCATCTGGCTGGTGTTCGCCTATAGCATCGCCTTCGGTGACGGCGGTGCCGGTAACCAGTGGTGGGGCGGCTTCGGCAAGTCGTTCCTGAGCGGAGTCGGCCTCGATACGCTATCGGGCACGATACCGGAATCCCTTTTCTTCATGTTCCAGATGACGTTTGCGATCATCACGCCAGCGCTGATCGTTGGCGCCTATGTCGAACGCATTCATTTCTCCTTCGTCATCGTATTCTCACTGGTCTGGGTCGTGCTGGTCTACGCGCCCGTCGTCCATTGGGTGTGGGGCGGCGGCTTCCTCGCCGATATGGGCGTCATTGATTTTGCCGGCGGCATCGTTGTTCACGTCACCGCCGGTGTTTCGGCGTTGGTGCTGGCGATCATGCTGGGGCGCCGGCGCGGCTTCCCGAGCGAAGTGCAACCGCCGCATAATCCGGGCATCACGATGATCGGCGCAGCGATGTTGTGGGTCGGCTGGTTCGGCTTCAACGCCGGGTCCGCCCTGGCGGCCGACGGGTCGGCCGGCATGGCGATGACCGTGACGCACATCTCCGCCGCCGCCGGCGCGATCGCCTGGTCGGTCATGGAACTGATTATTTACCGCAAGGCCAGTCTGATCGGCGCGGTGACCGGTATGGTGGCGGGTCTGGCGACCATCACACCGGCGTCGGGTTCGGTGGGCCCGGTCGGCGGGCTGGTGCTTGGCCTTGCCGGCGGCGTTATCTGCTACACCGTGACCCAGATGATCAAGCAGAAGTTCAAGATCGACGATTCGCTCGACGTGTTTGCTGTCCATGGTGTCGGCGGCGCGCTGGGCACCTTGCTGGCGGCGATTTTCGCCAGCACCGCGCTCGGCGGCAACGGGTTGGCCGAAGGTATGACAGTCGGCGGCCAGCTATACGTTCAAGTTATTGGCGTCATCGTTGGCATCGTTTGGGCGGGCGTCCTGACCTTCATCATCGCCAAAGTCATCGCAGTAATTGTCCCATTCCGGGTCAGCGAGGAAGACGAGGTCCAGGGTCTCGACCTTACGATGCACGGCGAGCGTGGCTACCACACGATGTAAGGGCGCACTTGCGCGGAGGTAAATTTGAAAGATGCCGGGTTCGGACCGCTTGGTGCGGACCCGGCAGCAAGATAAGCGGAGAGCAAAATGAAATTCATCGTTGCCATCGTTAAACCGCACAAGCTCGATGATGTTCGCGAGGCCCTGACCGGTATCGGCGTCGAGGGTTTAACGGCCAGTGAAGTCAAGGGCTATGGCCGGCAGAAGGGCCAAACCGAAATCTATCGCGGCGCCGAATACCAGGTAAACTTTGTGCCCAAGGTAAAGATCGAAGTCGCCGTCGACGATGGCGTCGCCGACAACGCGGTCGACGCAATCCGTCAGGCCGCCAATACCGAGAAGATCGGCGACGGCAAGATTTTCGTCTTCGATCTGCAACAGGCGGTGAGAATTCGCACTGGCGAAACCGGCGTCTCGGCGCTTTAGCTATAACCCTCTCCCGCCGGGAGAGGGTGGCGAGCGCTAACGCGCCGGGTGAGGGGCTGTGGGGCGAACCGTCGCGCAACAGCGCGGCGAAAGTCGCCCCACAGAAATATACGCCATATCAAACGGAAAGTGCTTCGGCTGGCTTACGCCACACCGCAGGCGTGACGGTCCAGCCTCAGTACCCTCAACCAAACGCTCTCCCCATGGGAGAGGGGCTTTGCGCAAAGCAGTCACTCCGGTTCGCCGAGGCCGGCCTGGCGTTCGATCTGCCGGATCGCGGCGGTGAGATTATCCGCGCCTTGACCGCCATCGGCGGTCGCCTCGTAGAGCCGGCGCACCGCATCGGCAATATCGGTGGGCACACCAACGCGGGCGGCGGCCTCGCAGATCAGACCCATATCCTTGGTCATGAGATCGGTCGCAAATGCCGGGGAAAAATCGCGCGCTTTTAACGGCGGCAGACTGTAGTTGATCAAAGGCGCCGCGACGACGCTGTCGCCGATGACATCGAGCATGACATTCCAATCGAGACCGCCTTTGCGCCCCAGCGCCAGCGCTTCGGCCATCGCCGCGATGAGCGAGCCGGCGAGCAGGTTCAAGACCAGTTTCATGTAGCGCGCCTGCTCCGCTTCGCCGACATAAAACTGTTTGGCCGCCATCGCATCGAAGAGCGGCCGGCAGCGCTGGTAGGCCGGCTCGGGACCCGACACCATGATCGTCAGGTTGCCGGCTTCGGCCAATATGGTGCTGCCCGACACCGGTGCCCTAATAAAATCAATCCCGGCCGCTTCCGCTGCGCCGGCAACTTCGCCCGACACTTCTGGCGACACCGTGCTCATATCGACGTAGACCGCACCCGGCTGCATGACCGATAGAACACCGTCTTCGCCGAGCGCGACGGCCCGCAGGACATCGTCGTCAGGGATCATCGAAAAAACGAACTCGGCGTCGGCGGCAACATCGTGGTTCGACGTCCCTGCCCTCGCCCCGGCGGCAACCGATGCCGCCATGTTGTCGGCCACCGGATCGAATACCGCAACGTCGGCGTCCGCGCCGATCAGACACCGGCTCATCGGTGAGCCCATATTTCCCGTCCCAACCCAACCGACCTTGTTCGCCTCAAGGCTCATGTTATCACTCCTCCCAAACCATGGAATCGGCCGGCGACGCTGCGACATCCGCCTGCCTATTTTCGCTTCGACAGACTAACATGGCCCTGGAGCCGCGCCCATCGCGAGCGACAACGAAGGGTATTCTCTGATGAGCCGAACCGCTGCAATCTTTATCTTCTTCGCCGGTCTGAACGGACTGATCGCCGTACTCGGCGGCGCCTGGGCGGCGCACGGCTTCGTCCTGCCGTTGATCGCCGGCGGTGACGTGCTGGCCGAGACCGCCAGCCGCTTTCAGATGTGGCATGCGCTGGCGCTATTGGGTCTCGCGATCGCCCACGACCGAGCGCCATCGCCGTTCGGGCCCCTCACCTATTTTTTGGGTACACGCGCCCTTCTGCGGTTGACCGGTATTGTATTCTTGATTGGCATCGCCGGGTTCAGCGGCGGTCTCTACGCCACCGCCGCCGGCTCCACGATCGCCGGTCTGGCGCCGCTCGGCGGCACCGCCTTCATGGTCGGTTGGCTGCTGCTGGCGCTGGCCGGGTTGGCGGCGCTGCTCGAACGCCGCTAGAGGATCTCGCACACCTCGTCGAATTCCCAGCGATACAGGCGCGGTCCCTTGATCCCTTCGAGATCGCCATAGCCGATATTGCACAGGAAGTTCGACTTGAAGGTCGTGCCGGCGAAAAATTCCTTGTCGGCGGCCGCGCGGTCGAAGCCGCCCATGGCGCCGGCGTCGAGGCCCACCGCGCGTACCGCCATGATGAAATAGGCCCCCTGCAGGCTGCCATTCTGGTAGGCGAAATCTTGCGCAAGGGCCGCGTCGGCTTCGAAGCGGTCTTTCATTTCGGGACGGATCGGATACAGCTTCGGTAGGTGTTCGTAGAAATTCACATCGTAGGCGATCAGCGCGGTGACCGGCGCCAGCATGGTTTTTTCGACATTGCGCGGTCCCAACGTCGGCTTTAGCCGCTCCTTCGCTTCCGCGGAACGCAAAAACAGGATGCGTGCCGGCAGGCAATTGCCGCTGGTCGAACCGAACTTCGTGAGGTTCCAAATCTCGCGCAGTTGGTCGTCGCTGACCGGCTTATCCTGCCACCAATTGTGGTTGCGCGCTTCGCGAAACATCAAGTCGAGCGAATTTTCATCGAGCCGCTCGATCCGTTGGCGGTAATTTTCGATCCGTGCGCGGGCCTGCGCGAGAGCTTCCTCTTCAGACATGTGACTCCTCGAATATCCGGGAAAAAGGGCTAACCAATGAACGCGGTGTTTGCGCCGTGCGGCCCTAAATGTCGCCGACGACGGCAAAAGTCAAACGCGCGCCGCCGAGGATCGCGCCCCCGCTGGAATGATCCGCCCGAATGCTCTATTGAGGCGCGGTCAATTCGGGAGAGACTTTCATGACCGACACCAACGGCGCCCTCGCCGGCATCACCGTCCTCGACCTAACGCGCGTGCTGGCCGGGCCCTACTGCACGCAACTGCTCGGCGATTTGGGCGCAGACGTGATCAAGATCGAGCGCCCCGGCAGCGGCGACGACACCCGCAAGTTCGCGCCACCGTTCGTGACCGATGACGCCGGCAACGAAACCACGGAGAGCGCCTATTTCATGAGCGCCAACCGCAACAAGCGCTCGGTCGAAGTTGATCTCACCAGCGAAGCCGGCCAAGACATCGTGCGCCAGCTCGCGCTACAAGCCGACGTGCTGGTGGAGAATTTCAAGACCGGCAATTTGGCCAAGTACGGCCTGGGCTATGACGATTTGAAAGACGCCAATCCGAAACTGGTCTATTGCTCGATCACCGGTTTCGGCCAGACCGGCCCCTACGCAAACCGGCCCGGCTACGACTTTTTAATCCAGGGCATGGGCGGTATCATGTCGATCACCGGCGAGCCCGACCGCGAACCGCAGAAGGTCGGGGTGCCGATCGCCGACATCATGTCGGGCATGTTCGCCGCGGTGGCGGTCAATGGGGCGCTGCGTCATGCCGCGGTGACCGGCCAGGGCCAGTATATCGACATCGGCATGCTCGACACCCAGGTCGCCTGGCTGGTCAATCAGGGCATGAACTTTCTCCATTCGGGCCAGGCCGAACGGCTCGGCAACGCCCATCCCAACATCGTGCCCTACCAGGTCTTCAAGTCTGCCGACGGCCACATTGTGCTGGCGATCGGCAACGACAGCCAGTTCCGCACCTTCTGCGATTTTGCCGGGGCGCCGGAATTGCCCGACGATCCGATGTTTGCGACCAACGACGCGCGGGTGAAAAACCGCGCGGCGACGGTGGCCAAGATCCAGGCGATCATCGAACGGCAGCCTTCGAAATACTGGCTGGAAGAGTTGGAAAAAATGAAGATCGGCTGCGGCCCGATCAACACGCTCGATCAGGTGTTCGCCGACCCCCATGTGCAGGCGCGCGAGATGGTGGTCGAGGTGCCGCACCCGCTGATCTCCGGCGGCGGCGCGAAATTGATCGCCAGCCCGCTGCGCCTGTCGGAAACGCCGGTCGCGTACCGACACCATCCGCCGCTGCTCGGCGAGCACACCGACGAAGTGCTAGCTGAGAAACTGGGGTTGGACGCCGCCGCGTTGGCCGAACTCAAGGCCACCGGCGCGATCGGCTGATTAGCCGCTGGGATTGAGCACGATCTGGTCGACGATTCGCGCCGCGGTCTCTTGGATATTCACGCTGAGCCGGGCCATGCGATCGTCGGGCATGCGCGCTTTAGGGCCAGTGACCGCAATCGCACAAAGCGCGCGGTTTTCCGGATTGAGCATCGGCACCGCGACCGATCGAACGCCTGGCGTCATTTCTTCGTCGTTGACCGCATAGCCCTGTGTCCGCACCAGCGCCAATTCGCGCAACAGGGCCGTGACGGTTTTCGCCGTGTTGCCGGTATGGACGCGTAGCGGCGCCCGCTCGTAGATGCTGCGGACCTCCTCGGGCCGGTGCAACGACAGCAGCGCCTTGCCGATGCTCGTCGCGTGGGCATCGAAATAGTCGCCGACTTGCACGTCGAGGCGCAGCGACCGGTCGGTCACCACCCGATCGGCGATGAAAGCCTGGATGCCTTCGAGCGCGCCCAAATTGACTGTCTCGTCGACCTCGTGCGCTAGCGCCACCAAGAACGGATGCGCGTGATGGGTAATCCGCGCGATCATGCTGGGCCGGTGGCCGAACCGGTGGAGCTGGAAACCGACCCAATAGCGGTGGTCGTCGCCTTTATAGGCGTAGCCCATGCGGCACAGCACCTCGAGCAGCCGGTGCGCCGTCGCACGGTGCAGCCGGGTCGCTTGCGCGACCTCCGAGACCGACTGCCCGGTCGTGCTGGCGCCGAGAAATTCGAGGATGCCGAAGCCGCGCTCAAGCGATTGATTGCGATACACCGTCATGGAGCAACTCCAACCCGTCTCATCTATTGAGATTAGTTGGCATGGCGCATGTTGGTGTCAACGGCAAAAGAAAAGGCCGCCCCGGCAAGCCAGGGCGACCCCAGTATCGCCGCACTTGTGTGGCGGCTTGTCCGCTCGCCGCTACTCCGCCGCCATGGCGAAGTCGGGAATTTCCAACTCGGGCAGGACCTTCTCCATGAACAAACGCAGCTCTTCCATCATGTCGTCCTTAGGCTGCTGCGCCCAATGCCAGATCAAGGTGATATATTCCGCCGGCACCTGTTCGTAGGTTTCCTGCCAGGCCCTGATCGATTCATCGACGGTGCCGCCGATGAAGATGCCCGAATCCTTCATCGATTGAACGAGCACGTCGTCGCTGCCCTGCGGGAACTGCGGGAAGAACGGCCCGTAGAAGTTCTTGTAGATGTCGAGGTCGTACTCGCGCAGCTTGCGGTCGTAATCCTCCGACGTCTTGGTGATGTGCGGCCACCGCACGACGTTCTGGTTCTGGCCGCGTTGGAAATGACGGCCGTGCTTGGCCGCTTCCTCGACATAGAGATCGATGTATTCGGCCATGCCCTCGGTAGTCATAAAGTAGGTCGGAATGAAGCCATGCTTGGCGCAGAACTTGATCGAATCCGCGCTTTTCGAGGCTGCGACCATGACCGGCGGATGCGGCTTCTGGTAGGGCTTCGGAACCACGCTGACGCGCTGCACCGCGCCCTGTTCGTTGATTTCGCCCTCGACCCCGGCCTCCGACGCGATCTTCCAGGCCGGATAATTTTCGACACCGGTTTCGAGCGGGTACGGCGCGACATAATGCTTGCCTTCGAGGCGAACCGACTCCTCGGTCCAGCATTTAAGGATCATTTCGACCCGCTCTTCGAAAATCTCGCGGTTGCGCTGGTCGGCGGCGCTGCCGTCCGACACCGTGGCCACCGAGTCAGAGAACTGGCCGATGACGTTGGTCCAACGCGACTGGTAGCCGCGCGCAAAGCCGACCCAGTATTTGCCCTTAGTGAGGTGATCGAGGATCGCGGTTTCCTCGGCGACCCGGATCGGATCGTGGGTGGCGGCGACATAGCCGAGTGCACCGATATGCGCGTTCTTGACCTGGCTCGCCCAATAGGCGTTCAAGACGCCGGGGTTGGGACCGACCTCATAGCCTTCCGAATGGAGGTGATGTTCGATCGTCGAAATGCCCCAGACGCCCATCTGATCGGCTTCTTTGACGACGTCGGTCCACTCGTGGACGATCTGGTGATACAACTCGGTATCGTTGCCGAGCGGCCGCTTGGCCTTGCGGTCCGCCTCGCCATCGGAGGGGAACATCGGGTAGAGCTGTAAAATAACTTTTGGCAGCGCCATGCTGTACTCCTCTAATTTGAAAATGTCCGAAACTTTACCCCCGGCACGAACCCGAAATTACTGAACCCACATCAGCACAACAAATAATAAGTTTCAATAATATCTATCTTGTGAAACTATAACTCAATTGCTCGCCAATCGAGGCCCAATACCCTTGGATCTTCGCCATATACGCTCATTTATCGCGGTTTTTGAGGAAGGCAGCATCAACCGCGCCGCCGCGCGCCTGCACTGCGCTCAGCCCAGTCTCAGCCTGCAATTGCGTAATCTCGAAGAGTCTTTGTCGGTCGAGCTGTTCGAACGCCACGCCCGCGGTGTCCGGCCGACCGCGGCGGCCCAGCGCTTCTACGAGCATTGCATTTCGATCCTTGGCGAGGTTGAGAGCGCCGAACAGCATATGCGGGACTGGGCGCGCGAGATTGCCGGCGCGTTGACCGTGGGTCTGATTCCGACGGTGACCAAGAGCGTGTTGCCGCAGGTGCTGCCCGATTACACCGAACGGCTGCCCAACGTCGATATCCGGGTCGTCGAAGCGTTTAGCGGCACCCTCACCGACTGGGTGGTATCGGGCGAACTCGATTTCGCCATCATCACCGAGCCGCCGAGCCACGAAGGTTTGCAATTACGCCGCCTGTCGGCCGAGCCGCTGGTGGTGGTTTCGGGCGCGAAGAGCGCCTTCACCCATTTAGCGCCCGTCAGCCTGCCGGAACTGCCGCCCATCAAGCTGGTCATGCCATCGCAGCAGCACAGCCTGCGTGGCATGCTCGAGCGCTATATCCGGGTGGGCAACATCGCTGTCGAGCGGTTGCTCGAAATCGATGGCTTATTTGGCGCGCTCGAGTTCGTCCACCAGTCCGACTGGTCGGCAATCCTGCCGGTAACCACGGTGGTCGGCGAACTGGCGAGCGGAAAGTTCATCGTCAACCCGATCGTCGAACCGGCAACCATGATCGAATACTATCTGATCCACCAAACCCAACGGCCGTTGATGCGTGCCTCGAGCGAACTGGTCGATCGGCTCGAGGCGGCCTTGCAACAATCGGCGGCAGAGTGGTCGGGTTGGCAGGATACTACCGCCGCGCCGGGCACCCGATCGACGTCGGCGCGCCGGCGAAAACAACAGGCCGCCGAATAACCGCGTTTCGCTTCAAGCGAATGATGGGAGTACTAGTCGGCAGTACCTCGCTCCCGCAAACCCGCTCCCCTTTGATGGCGAGGACTTTAGATCTTCGCGACCGGTCCGAAACGAGATCGGCTTGGCAAGCCCCGGCTGATCGCCTTTAATCCATCGCATAAATAATTTTTATGGGCGGTCATGGACCTACGCCAGCTGGAGCAATTCGTCGCCGTCTACGAAGAGGGCAGTTTCAGCCGCGCAGCGCGGCGCGAGAACTGCACCCAGCCGGGCTTGTCGGTGCAGATCCGCAATCTGGAGGAGCAGCTGGGCGTCGAATTGTTCACGCGCACGGCACGCGGCGTCGCCCCCACGGTCGCCGGCAAACGGTTCTATACCCGCAGCCTCGCCATTCTGAATGCTGTCGAGGACGCCAAACTCGACATGCAGAACCTGCAAGGCGCGATCACCGGCGCCATCGTCGCCGGCATGGTGCCGTCGGTGTCACGCAGCGCGCTGCCAGCGGCGCTGTCGCGCTTCACCGACCAGTATCCCAACGTCGAGCTGCGCTTCGACGAGGCCTACGGTGGCACCCTGACCGACCGCGTCGCCGCGGGCGAGCTCGATTTCGCCGTTATCACCGGACCGGCGGCAGCCGAAGGCTTGACCAGCGAGTTGATCTCGGAACATCTGCTGACCCTGGTCTCAGGGCCGGAATCGCCGCTGCGTCACCTGACCCCCTACCGCTTGCGCGACCTGCCGCCGCTGCGCCTGGTGTTGCCGTCCGATCGCCACACCATCCGCCGGGTCATCGACGACAATTTGAAACGCGGTGACGCCGCCGTCACGACGGTAATCGAGTCCGACGGCCTCAACGCCACGCTCGAATATGTCCGCCGCTCCGGTTGGTCGACGATCACGCCGATGGCCTCAGTGATCGACGAGTTGGAATCCGGCCGCCTGGTGATCAATCCGATCGTGCGACCGCAGATGACCGTCAATTATTTCCTGGTGCGCCAGTCGCGCCGCCCCCTGTCGCCGGCGGGTGAGCGGTTCGTCGCGCTGCTCGGCGAGGAATTGGCGGAAATCGCCCGGCGGTGGCGGCGCGCGACCAGCAACCGGTAGGATCCGCTCGAACGAATATTGGAGGCCCCATGTCCGAGACCCAGACACCGCAACGCGTCATCGTCACTGCCGGCGGTTCCGGCATCGGCCGCGCCATCGCCGAGCGTTTTCTGGCCGCCGGGGCGCAGGTTCATATCTGCGATATTGCCTCGGACATGCTCGACGATGCGCTCGCGGCCCTCGATGGGGTACGCGGCAGCGTTGCCGACGTCGGTGTGCCGGCGGATGTCGAGAAACTGGTCGCCGAGGCGGCCGGCTGGATGGGCGGTGTCGATGTCCTGGTCAACAATGCCGGCATCGGCGGGCCGCGCGCCGCCATCGAGGATATTTCCTATCAGGATTGGGACCGCACGATCACCGTCAACCTCAACGGCATGTTCTATTGCATCAAGAACGTGGCGCCCTTGATGAAGGCGCAGAACAGCGGCTGCATCGTCAACATTTCGACCGCCTCGGCCAAGGTGGCGCTGCCAATGCGCTCACCCTACGTCGCCTCGAAGGTCGGCGTGCTCGGCCTGACCCACACGGTGGCGCGCGAATACGGCCCCTTCGGCATCCGCTGCAACGCCATCCTGCCCGGCCTGATCGACAACGAACGCGGGCGCAATATCCTGGCCAACCACGCCAAGGAGAAAGGCGTCAGCTTCGAAGAGGCGGAGCAGGATTTCCTCGAGTTCATCTCTTTGCGCACCTGGATCGACCCGGCCGAAGTGGGCGATCTGGCAATATTCCTTGCCTCCCCTGCCGGCCGCCACATCACCGGCCAGAACATCGGCATGGACGGCAATGTGGAGTGGGAAATCTAGCGGCGGGACAGCCAACCGAAAAAAAAATGAAAAATGGCTCTTCCCTATATTTAACCATTCGGTTAAATATTAGCCCGATACGAATGCGATCGGAGGATAGGCCCCATGGGACAGTTTCACGACATTAGCTTTCCCGGCGAAAGCGACGAGTATCGTACCGCCCGCGACGCGCTCATCGCCGCCGAGATGAATTTGCGAAAGCAGGTGGAAGCGGTCGCGGCGATGCGCCGTGCCTTGCCGCTCGGCGGTGCGCTCCAGCAGGACTATGTTTTCGAAGAAGACATCGGCGCGTTGGGCGGCGCCGAAAACATCGTGCAGACGCCGTTCGCCGATCTATTCGCGCCGGGCAAGGACAGCCTGTTCATCTACAGTTTCATGTATGCGCCCGACGGCGACCCCTGCCCGGCCTGCACGTCGTTGCTTGACGCGCTGAACGGCAGCGCGCCGCATATTCGCGACAAGATGAACTTCGCCGTGGTCGCGAAGGCGCCGATCGGCCAGATCCGCGACTGGGCAAACGGGCGCGGCTGGTCCAATCTGCGGCTGCTTTCGTCGAACGGCAATTCCTACAACACCGACTACGGCGCCGAGAGCGACGGCGGGCAACTGCCGGCGATCAACATTTTCCGGAAAACCGCAGACGGCATTTTCCACACCTACAACGCCGAGCTGTTTTACGCCCCGACCGAGGAGGGCCAGCACCCACGCCATGCCGATTCGATCTGGCCGCTGTGGACGGTATTCGACCTGACGCCGGACGGGCGCGACGGCTGGTTCCCGAAATACGCCTACGACTGATTACTCGGCAGCGTTGGTAATACTTTCCGGTGTGTTGTCCTCGGATTTGCCGCCGAAGCTCTTGGGATAGTTCCGGTCGACGTACCAGCTTGCGTAATCGAAGATGCTGATCGGGTCGAATTTCGGCGGGTTATCCGGCCCGACGCAGGTCGGTAACGGTTCGGCGACGGTATCGGGGTTGGGGTTGAAGAACAGCGCCATCGAATAGCGATCGGTCTTCGGCGGCAGCACGCGATGGGGCGAGGCCAGGAAACGGCCGTTGGTCCAGCGGTTGAAGAACTCGCCGGTGTTGATGATGACGGCATCCTCGATCGGCAGGTTGGCGTCGATCCAGTTGCCGCGGCGCGTGCGGATCTGCAGCCCCGGCACGTCGGACAGCGGCAGTATCGTGATGAAGCCGTGGTCCTGGTGCGGCGAAATGCCGAACTGATTTTCCTCCGCCTCGACCGCGGGATAGCGGGCGTTGCGCGTCGTCCACATGGGATCGGTGAAGAACGGGTCGAAATAATCCGCCGGCAGGTCGAGCGCCAGCGCATAGAGCGG
>CAJICQ010000079.1_pt1 | contig 12750 bp, 14 predicted proteins | sample 9199721 | NCBI WGS metagenome assembly CAJICQ01 (sample SAMEA7708344, study PRJEB35096) | sediment metagenome | biome: marine neritic benthic zone biome [ENVO:01000025]; feature: sediment [ENVO:00002007]; material: shallow marine sediment [ENVO:03000034] sea grass bed [ENVO_01000059] ...
CGTGGGAGATCCAGCGCGGCAAGCCCGGCGACCAGTTCGGCAAGGGCGAGATCAAGGCGGTGGCCGCCACCGAAGCCTCGAACAACGGCGTGACCGGAACCTCGCTCATTCCCATGTTCGTACTCGGCATTCCGGGCGGCATCTCCGCCGCCGTCATTCTCGGCGCCCTGATGATCCACGGCCTGCAACCGGGCGACACCCTGTTCCGCAAGACGCCGGAGATTATCTTCACTGTGATGTGGGGCTTCGTGCTGGCGAACGTCCTGATGGGCGGAGTCGCCGGGCTTATGGCCCGCACGCTGGCTTATTGCACGCTGGTGCCGCGCGGCGTACTGGCGCCGATCATCATGGTTTTCTGCGTGGTCGGCACCTTTACCGCCAGCGGCAATCCGAACGACGTGTGGATCATGGTCGCATTTGGCGTTCTCGGTTATTTTGCGCAGAAGTATAACTTCTCACCCGCCGGTATCCTGCTGGGCGTCATCCTGGGGCCGATCGCCGAACAGGGCTTCCGCAATATGCTGACCCTCACCGACGGCAACGTGATCCCCTTCCTGGCGACCCGCCCGGTTTCGCTGATTATTATCGTGATGATTATCGGCGCGCTCTACTTCGCGCTCAGGCCGAAGGCCTGGGAAACGGTCGCCACCGGCGAAGCGCCACCGCCCGGTTTCAGCGAGGAACATGACGAATTCGTCGAGGTCAAGGACGACTAGGGCAGGACGCCGAAACATACAGCATCTCAACACTTCGGGGGCCGGCGGCCCCCGGCCAACGCATACCGATGATCTATAGGGAACTATCATGGCGCAAGCAGAAGCAAAAAATATGAGGCTCATCGCCCAGGACACGCTGGTCGGGTTCGGCGGCATGGGCGAGGGCATGTGCATGCAGGTGGCCGGCGACGGCCGGCGCATCCTGTGGCTGGCACACGAATCGGCGCCGAAGAACTTCACCGGCGTCGACGTGTCCGATATCAGCAACCCCAAGGTCATCGTGCAGACCGAGCTGCCCCATATGGACATGCGCTCCAACTCGCTGGAGGTGACCGGCGACATCATGGCGGTCGCCTACCAGACCAAGGGCAAGGGCATGGAGCCGGCCGGCGTCGAGCTGTTCGACCTGTCGTCGCCGGAAGAGCCGAAGACCATCTCGTTCTTCGATTGCTCGGGCCCGCACTCGCGCGGCGTCCATCAGCTTTGGTTCGCCGACGGCGAATACGTCCATTGCGCCGCCGGCCATGCCGACTTCACGCCGACCGATCCGCTCGACGATCAGTTCTACATGTGCATCGATGTGCGCAATCCGTCGCAGCCGGTCGAAGCCGGCCGCTGGTGGTACCCGGGCACCCGCGAGGGCGACAACGCGCCGCCGCCGCCGCGCCATCCGCAATTCAATTCCGGCTACCGCGCCCACAACACCAACGTCTACCCGGAGCGGCCCGACCGGCTCTACATGTGCTACCTCGACGGCGGCCTGTTCATCATGGACATCGCCGACAAGGCGAACCCGCAAGTGGTCGGCTCGTGGAACCCGCACCCGCCCTATCCCGGTTTCGCGCACACAGCGCTGCCGTTGTTCGGCCGCGATATCATGATCGTCACCGATGAGAGCGTCCGCGACGCCGCCGCCGACTGGCCGAAGCTGGCCTGGGTGGTCGACATGCGCCAGGAAGACAATCTGGTGCCGATCGGCACGCTACCGATCCCCAACCCCGAAGAGTTTCGCGACCGCGGCGGGCGTTATGGCGCGCACAATTTGCACGAAAACCGGCCCGGGCCGGCCTTCCGTTCCGACGATCTGGTGTTCGGCACCTTTTTCAACGGCGGCGTGCGGGTGTTCGACGTGAGCACGCCATTGAAGCCCCAGGAGGTCGCGTATTTCATTCCGCCCAAGCCGGAAAATTCGATCGTCGAGGCGGTGCAGATCAACGACGTCTATGTCGACGAAAACCGCATCGTCTACTGCGTCGACCGCCATGCCGGTGGGCTGTACATCCTCGAGCTAGAAATCTGATTCCGCACGGCGGCGTCGCACCGTCAAAATGATGGTGCGGCCGCCTGGCCGATCCGAAAGGGAGCCGGTCCGAACGGATCGGGCGGCACGGCGAGACCATGCCAAAAGCCGGTGACCGTTTCGCCGAGCTGTTCGGTAATTAAATCGGGGCCATCCAACGCGACCGGCGGATCGACGACAAGCAATCTCACTGTGCCGGTTAGCTGTTGCGCCAGCCGGGCCTTTTCGCCGCCCGCAAACACGATGGCGAGTAGTTCCTCGCCATCCCACATCGCCACATCGATCGCGATGAAGGCGTTTTCGGCAGCCGCAATGTGTGCGCGCGGCAAGGGCCGTAAGGCCGCCAGGCCCCACAGTAGCGGATCGAACGCCGCGTTCGGCGCGCGCACGAGCGCCTGCAGTTCCGCGCTGTGGGCGCGCGCATGCGCTGCCACGAAAGCGAAGTACAGGTCGATCCAGCGCCGCAGATATTTATCGAACACGTCACAGTCGCGCAGATGCAGCCGCCGTAATATTTCGAGGCGCGCGGCGCCGACACTTGCTTCGCTTTCCGCGTCGGAAAGGTGCGCCTCTTCATCGACCTCCCGACGGCGATAGGGGCCGTCGCCCAGGCGAAGCGGCGCGCGCGCCGCACGATCGATTTCCACGCGCGGCGCATGTTCGATGTTTTGCGCGGTTACGCGGGCAACGCCGTAAGGGACGATCAAACGCTCGCTGAATTTGGAATTTGTTGGCATGACAAGGTCGATAATTCGAGCAGGACCGATGGCCGGGACGTTTTCATTTTCCCGGTGCCGATGCCGGTTCTGGTCGACCGGCTGTTAGAAAGCGCCTCCGCCTACAGCGGAAAGCCGCCAAAACTGCCGCTGGTCAGCGTCGCCCACATATTCGCCAACGTACCGTCCCGTTGCAGGAGAATTAGCGAATAGACCAGGCCGATGGCGACAAGCACGATCGCGATCGTCTGGATGGTGCCTTTGTTCATCGCTCAACACTCTTTTCGGCGTTCAACCCCCTTTTACGCATTATGCCTTGAATTTGGTATTGGGGAACTAGAAAACTGGCGGCATGGTTAACCCGGTGCCCATTTTCTTAATTTTATCAACGCTTTAATTCTGCCCCCGGCGGTTGGGCGACGCTCGCGCCTGGCCCGGCCAGCGGCGCTTCAACCATCGCCAAGGGTTCACAGCAACAGCAGCAGGCCGCCGACGACAGCGATATTGCTGAACAGGAACGACAGATGCAGGTGGCGCCGCAGCGGGTCGTCGACCAGCCAAAACCGGTGAAAGATCGCGGTCGCCGCGACTGTAAACAGAATTAGCAGGTAAACCCCGATATCGGTGCGGATATCCAGCAGCACGAGAATGCCGCCGACATACTGGATCGCGAAGCCGGTCCACAGCGTCACGTGGGGCGCCGGCACGCCCATCGCGGCCATACGGTCGGCGTGCTGGTTGACCTTGGTGGTCGAGTTGATCAGCCCGGTGCCCAGAAACAGCGCGGCGATCATAATCTGGCCGACAATCTGCGTTGCCGTGTGATCGGCGTACATGGTGCCCCCTATATCCCCTGACGACCGCGAGAGATTATTGCCAACGCTCGCCTGACGTGGTTGGTTCCGCCGGTGCCCCCGTAAGTGACATGCCGGTGCGCAAACAGTGCACCATACGAAAACCAAGGCCACCCGTTAATGCCGCAGTCCCCATCAGACAATTTCGCGTTGGCCGAGCGCCAAGGCCTGCCCGACGATCTATTGCGGCTGCGCCAGAAGTATCCGCGCGACACCTGGCCGGGGCACGCAAATCTCGGCGAGTGGGTGCAGTTCTGGCTCGAGCGCCATCGGATGTTTCGCGAACTCGGCGCGATGCTAGCCGACGCTTGCGAGCAGTTGCAGGGCGGCCGCATCAGCGCCGGCGAGCTGGCGCCGTGGTTTGCACCACGCCTGGAATTCCTGCTCGGCCATTTGGATTTGCACCACAGAATCGAAGAGTATCATCTGTTCCCGGTGTTTGCCAAAGCGGAACCCACGCTGCAGCACGGTTTCTCGCTGCTGGAGAGCGACCATCGGGCGATCCACACGCTGGTCGACGCCCTGCAAGGTTCTACCGCGCGGCTAGTCGCCGCCGGTGATCACACGGGCGACCAATTGCGCCGCGCGGGTGACGATACGACCCGCGACCTCGCCGCTCTCCTGCGGGCGCTAACGGCCCACCTCGACGACGAAGAGGATCTCATCGTCCCGATCGTGCTCGATCACTCGGAAACAAAGTTGGGTCTGGTCTGAGGAACGATTAAGGCCCAGCCGGGAACCGGCCGGGCCTTTTGAATCTGGAGCGGGAAATGAGAGTCGAAGCCACGACTTTAACCCCAGCCAGGGTGTAGGCGGACACCGGGGCACAGCAGGCAAACCGCATTACAGGCAGGCTCGGATGGGTTCGGTTTCTCCCAGGTAGATGGTTAACGTGAGCATCCCGGAATTATAGATATAATCGCAGCTCATGTTTAAGCTTGCGGGTACTGATACCCGCCCCGGCGTCGAGCTGCAGGTGCTCTGGGGCGAACTGTCGGATCGGAAGCTATCATGGACTGCGCCACCCGCATCGTTGACATCCTCCGGTCGCCGGCCCGCTTAATACTCGCCGCAGTAGGGCTATTGATCTGCATTTCCACAGCCGGCATGGCGGCGGCCGATAAATACGCCAGCCGGCACAAACTGCAGAACCTGCTCCGGCAGGGTGATTTCGAAACGCTGGAACAGACGCTGGCCGGGCTGGAGCGGGCCTACGACGCGGGGCGTATCTCCGATGATATCGTCGATCACGCCTACTACGCCTTCAGCAGTGCAGATCCCGCCTTCGACGACCAATTTGCCAAATGGATTGCGGCAAAGCCCCGGTCGCACCGGCCTCTTCTCGGGCGCGGCGTCTACCGCCGAAATCTGGGCTGGGTCTATCGCGGCGAGGCGTTCTTTTCCGAAACGGCGGAAACGCGTATCGACTTGATGGTGAGGCACTTTCGGCTCGCCGAGCAGGACCTGCTGGCCGCGTTAAAGCTCAAGCCGAACTCCGGCGTGGCCTACAGCTACCTGATCGAGATGCAAATTGCCACAGGCTCGGATAAGCGCAGGGACGCCTTGCTGCGCGAGGGCCTGCGGGCCGATCCCAGCTCGCTTGCCATTCGCCGCCGTTATTTCTTTGGGCTATTGCCCTGGTGGGGCGGCGGCCGCGGCACGGTGAGCGACGCGCGATATCCGGTGATGTTGTCGCGACGGCTGCATACCTTTGCCCGCAGCGTCGAAAGCGATGCGGCCGGCGTGCCGCGCCTGAAGCCGATCCTGGGATATCTCGATTACACCGTGGCGCACATACTGCGGCGCGAGCGCCGCTACGAGGAAGCGGCCAGTTTTTACCAGCAGGCGATTGCGATCAGCGATCACTGGCAGTTTCACGATGGCGCGGGCGAGAATTATTTGCGCATGGGGCGCTACGACGATGCAATCGCTGCCTACAGTCACGCCCTGCAATTACGGCCCGGCATGCAAGCCGCCTACAAGTCGCGGGCCGCCGCCTTCCGGTCGATGGGGCGTTTCGACAAAGCCCTCGACGATCTGAACACGGCGCTGGCGTTGGCGCCGAACGATCCGGATTATCTTTTACTTAAAGCGAAAACCTTGCTGCAAATGGGACGCCCCCGGGACGCCTTGGCGGCCCTCGACGCCGCGCTCGTCTATGGCGAGTTCGACGACGAGGTCTGGCTCATCCGCGGCTCGGTTTACCTGTACCATTTCTCCGATGGGCAGCGGGCTCTGCCGGATCTGCAGCGCGCCAGAGAACTCGCACCCGACAAGTTCATGTATCGGATCCACATTCTGTATGCCCGGGTCCTGTCCTGGGTGTAGGTGACGCTGATAGTCGCGCTTTCGGGCGCGCGTGGCTCACATGCCGTGGCGGCGCGGCCGATCGGTTTGGGACATTGACATAGTGGCGCCCCTGACTCCCAGACGAACAAAGGCCCAGCCGGGAACCGGCCGGGCCTTTTGAATCTGGAGCGGGAAACGGGATTCGAACCCGCGACCCTCACGTTGGCAACGTGATGCTCTACCACTGAGCTATTCCCGCGCGCACGGTGCGAAGTAAGCGCATCACAGCGACGATTGCAAGCCCGACGATAACGTCCATTGGACACCTTTGTTAATCGTCGCCCGGCGAGCTATAGACGGTGCATCATGAGCGACGTGGATACGATCGAAGCGCCCCTGCTGGCGCGGCTCGCCGAGCTGGGGATAACGGTGGAAATCCACCGCCATCCGCCGTTGCACACGGTGGCCCAATCCCAGGCGCTGCGCGGCACGCTGCCCGGCGGGCATATCAAGAACCTGTTCCTGCGCGACAAAAAGCGCAACAAGTGGCTGGTCACCGTGCCGGAGGACGCCGAAGTGGACTTAAAGACGCTGCGCCGTGTTCTCGGCGCCAGCGGAAATCTTTCCTTCGGCAGCGCCGACATGCTGACTGAGTGCCTCGGCGTGGAACCGGGTTCGGTGACCCCGTTTGCGGTCATGAACGATTCCCAAGGTGCTGTGACGATGGTTTTGGCGCGCAATGTTCTGGACCATGATCCGATCAATGCGCACCCGCTCCACAATGAGGCGACCGCCGCGATCGCACAGGCCGATCTCCTGCGTTTCCTGGCGGCCTGCGACCATCCCCCGATAATTATCGATTTGCCGTGAGCGCCGACCCGACGCGGCCGCCCGGAGGTGGACAATTTCCGGCGATAGATTATTTCCAATGAGGACTTGATGAAGACGCTTTAAGCCGCCATTTTTGGCGATATCCTGATTTTCCGGCATTTGGACGCGAAGAATTATGGAACCGATCATCACCGGTGAGGCAGGTGCTACGCAGGCGAATGGGGGAGCCGCCCCACCGCCGGTGAAGGAGACCGACACTGCCGGTTTCATGAGCGATGTTATCGAGGCCTCGCGCGACGTTCCGGTGATCGTCGATTTCTGGGCGACCTGGTGCGGCCCCTGCAAGACGCTGACGCCCATTCTCGAAAGCGTCGTCGCAAAAGCGCGCGGCGCCGTCCGAATGGTAAAAATCGACGTCGATAAAAACCCCGATCTGTCTGCCCAGCTGCGCATCCAGTCGATCCCGACGGTATTTGCCTTCAAGAACGGCCAACCGGTCGACGCCTTCCAAGGCGCCCTGCCGGAAAGCGAGGTACAACGCTGGGTCGATCAGCTGATTGCCCAGCACGGCGGCGAGATCGAACCGTCGCCGATCGATCAGGCCTTGGCGGCAGCCGAAGAGGCCTTCAACGCCGGCGATATCGGCGGCGCCGGCGCGCTGTACGCGCAGGTTCTCAATCACGACGCGCAGAACATCAAGGCGCTGGCCGGTATGGCCAAAAGCTATCTCAAAGCCGGCAAAGTCGACAAAGCCCGCGAAATCCTCGATCAGATCGGCGAGGATCTACTCAGCAACGATGAAATCCGCGCGGCTGTATCAGCCGTCGAGTTGGCCGAAGCCGGGTCCACGGCCGCCGGCGAGGCGGACAATCTGCGCGCCCGCCTCGACAGCGACCCGGACGACCTGCAAACGCGCTACGATCTGGCCGTCGCGCTGTACGGCGGCGGCGATGCGGAGGCCGCAATCGACGAACTGGTGGAAGTAATCCGGCGCAAACGCGAATGGAACGAAGACGCGGCGCGCCAACAGCTGCTCAAGATATTCGAAGCCTTGGGGCCGACCGATCCGATAACGGTGTCAGGCCGGCGCAAACTTTCGTCGATCCTGTTTTCATGACCGACAATCCGTTCGATTCCAAATTCGAGGAATTGCCGGCTGAATTGCCGGTGTTTCCGCTGAACGGCGTCTTGCTGCTGCCGCGCGGCCGGCTCCCTTTGAATATCTTCGAGCCGCGCTACTTGAACATGTTCGAACACGCCTTGGGCCACCAGCGCCTGATCGGCATCGTCCAGCCCCAGGTGGACGGTCAGGCCGGTCTCAGCGCACCCGATGGGACGGCGCTTTACCGCGCCGGCTGTGCCGGGCGGATCACCAGTTTCCAGGAGACCACCGGCGGTCAGATCCAGCTCACGCTGCGCGGCGTCAGCCGGTTCAATATCGTCGACGAGTTGCCGCTGATGAACGGCTTTCGCCGGGCGCGCGCGGATTTCGCGCCCTACAAAAAGGATCTCTCCGGCGAAGACGACACCCCGATCGAGCGGCAACGGCTGCTGTCCGATTTGCGGGCGTATTTCGAAATGGAAAACATCGAGGCGGATTGGGATACGATCAAGCAAACGCCGGACGACCGGCTGGTCACCACGCTGGCCATGGTATGCCCGTTCGAGCCGCACGAAAAACAGGCGCTCCTCGAATCCGCCGATCTCGCCCATCGCTGCAAACTCATCATCGGCCTGATCGAGGCCGCGTTGCGCCGCGACGACGACGGCGGCGCGGCGGCGATGAATTAGCTGGCGGGCGCGGTATCGAGAAAAGGAGCGAGGGTATGGCCAAGAAATCGCGAACCGCTGTCGATCCCACACTACTGGAAATACTCGTCTGCCCGCTGACCAAAGGGCCGCTGCGCTACGACGAAGCGAAGCAGGAACTGGTGAGCGAGAAGGCCGGTTTGGCCTATCCCATTCGCGACGGCATTCCGATCATGCTGGTCGACGAGGCGCGCGAATTGAACCCGGATGATACGCCGTCGACGGCGTCCCGGTAATGGATACCGAGCGTGCCAGCGCCACGCCGTGGCCGCTGGAGATTCGCTACACCGCGGCGACGCGGAGCCTGATTATCGACTTCGATAATGGCGTCACCTTCACTTATCCCGCCGAGTTGCTGCGCGTCGAAAGCCCGTCGGCCGAGGTCAAGGGCCACGGCGTGGGCGAAAAACGCATCGTCGCCGGCCGGTCCCACGTCGGCATCATGAAAATCGAACCGGTCGGCAACTACGCGGTGCGGCTGCACTTCGACGACCTGCACGACACCGGTCTCTATAGCTGGCGCTATCTCTACGAACTGGGGGAGCGCCAGGACGAGATTTGGCAGACTTATCTGGCCGAACTCGAGGCGCGCGGTCTGTCACGCGATCCTTAGAGCAGTATTCAGCTAGATGGATACTGCTCTCATTACAACGCCTCGCCGCGCACCAGGCGCGGCAAATCGCCAACCGTTCCCATGGCGTGCTGCATGAAATTGCGCCGCAACGGCGCAATGCGGTTGACCGTCCCGAGGCCGATATCGCGGGCGACGCGCAGCGGCGCGATATCGTTTGAGAACAGCCGGTTCATGACATCGGTCACCACCGCGAGCACCAGATTGTCGAAACGCCGCCAGCGCTCGTAGTCGGCCAGAATGTCGGGCATGCCGATGTCGCGGCCGAGCCGGCGCGCGTCGATCACTACTTCGGCCAGCGCGGCGATATCGCGAATACCCATGTTCAGTCCCTGGCCGGCAATCGGGTGGATTGCATGGGCGGCGTCGCCGACCAGGGCGAGGCGCTGGTCGATGTAACGTTGCGCGTGCGAAAGCCCCAGCGGGTGCGACCACCGCGGGCCGGCCAGCTCAAGGGTTCCCAGAATGTCGCCAAATCGCGGCTCAAGTTCGGCGATGAAATCCGCCTCGTCGAGCGCCATCATCGACGGCGCCACATCGTCGCGGTCGGTCCAAACGATCGCCGAGCGGTGCCGGCCGTCGGCGTCGGTCATCGGTAAGATCGCGAACGGCCCGCCCGGCAGAAACCGCTCGTGAGCAACATGGTCATGGGGGTGGTCATGGAATACTGCGCAAACGATGCTGGTCTGGTTGTAGCGCCAGCGCGTCACGCCGATGCCGGCGGCTTCGCGAATGCCCGAATTGCGGCCATCGCAGGCGAGCAGCAAGCGCGCCCTGATCCGCCGCCCATCTGCCAGTTCCGCGAAGACGCCATCCGACGTGCGGCTCAGTTCGGCGATTTCCATCGGCGCCAGCAATTGCAACGCATCGAGCGCGCGCACATGATCGAACATTGCCAGGCGCAGGCGGCGGTTTTCGATGATATGGCCAAGCGGCTCGTCGCCGACCTCGCGATGGTCGTAATGGAGGAACAGCAGCGAGTCGCCATCGCTGACACGAATATCGTTGATCGCGCAAGCCTGCGGCGCCATCGCTTCCCACAGCCCGATACCCTGTAGCACGCGCGCGCTGCCGTGCGCGATCGCCGTCGCCCGGCCGTCGAACTCGGGCGCCACGGTCGCCGCCGGGTCGGTGCGATCGACCACAGCCACCGGCAACCCGACACCGGCCAGCGCGCTGCCCAGCGTCAACCCGACCAGGCCGCCGCCAACGATCAGGGCTTCGACGTCGATCGTGGTTTGCTTGGAACGGGGCGCAGCCATGGCCGCAACATTGCAACTTCGTCACACCCTGTCCACGCCCCCAATTGTCGCAAGGGGAAGCCAACATGTTGCCTAATAATTGGGCAATCCCGAAAATCTGCCGAAAAGACAGTCAAAATCAAGCAGCTTAGATACCTTACTCGCTCGGACAATCCTTAGTTAACAATAGCTTAGGAGGCTAAGGCCAAACCGGCACGGTTCTTGAAATACGCTGGTGAGATCGCCGGTCCTAGTGATCGGTGGTACCCGAAAACGAGCTCAACAAAGGGGTCCTCAATGAAAATGGTGATGGCGATCATCAAGCCATTCAAGCTCGACGAGGTGCGCGACGCTCTGACCGAACTTGGCGTTCAGGGTCTGACCGCGACCGAAGTCAAAGGGTTTGGCCGGCAAAAGGGTCAAACGGAAATCTATCGTGGCGCCGAATATTCGGTGAGCTATTTGCCGAAGGTGAAAGTGGAAGTGGTGGTCGACGATCCCCTGAGCGATCAGGTGGTCGAAGCGATCGGCAAGGCCGCCAACACCGGCCGTATCGGTGACGGAAAAATATTCGTCCTCGACGTCGCAAGCGCCATGCGCATTCGCACCGGCGAGACCGGCGTCGAAGCGCTCTAGATCATAAGGAGAGGGTCATTATGAAAGCATTCCAGCGCATGAGCGCTTTGCAGCGGATGTCGATCGCCGGGTTCGGCGCGGCAGCCGTTGCCTTAATTCTCGCCGGACCGGCCCAAGCCGCCGTCTCTGACGAAACCGCCTTCGTGTTCAACACATTCTCGTTTCTCGTCACGGGCGCCTTGGTGATGTGGATGGCGGCCGGCTTCGCGATGCTCGAAGCCGGGCTCGTCCGCAGCAAGAATACCGCGACGATTTGTTTGAAAAATATCGCGCTCTATTCGCTCGCCGGCATCATGTATTACGTTCTCGGCTACGAGTTGATGTACACCGGTGTCGATGGCGGATTCATTGGCTCGTTGTCGCTCTTCTATAACCCCAGCGACGCCGAACTGGCGCTGCTCGGCGCCGAGGAAGCGACCGATGAGATGGTCGCCGCCGTGGTGGACAACAGTTACTCCCGCGCCTCCGACTGGTTCTTCCAGATGGTCTTCGTCGCCACCGCCGCGTCGATCGTCTCCGGCACGCTTGCCGAGCGCATCAAGCTGTGGCCGTTCATGATCTTCGTGCTGGTTCTGACGGCGATCATCTATCCGATCCAGGGCTCATGGACCTGGGGCGGCGGCTGGCTCGCCGAGATGGGTTTCTCCGATTTCGCCGGCTCGACCATCGTCCATTCCGTGGGCGGCTGGGCCGCGCTGGCGGGCGCCCTTATCCTGGGAGCGCGCAGGGGCAAATACGGGCCGAACGGGCAGGTTAACCCAATGCCCGGCGCCAACCTGCCGTTGGCCACCTTGGGCACCTTTATCCTGTGGCTGGGCTGGTTCGGCTTTAACGGCGGCTCTCAGCTGGCGCTGGGTTCGGCACTCGACGCGACCGCCATGGCGATCGTGTTCACCAATACCAATCTCGCCGCGGCCGGCGGCGTGATCGCGGCAATGGCGATGACCCAGATCCTCTACAAGAAGGTCGATCTGACATTGGCGCTCAACGGCGCCATCGCCGGCCTGGTGTCGATTACCGCGGGGCCGGATCTGACCAACCATTTGCTGTCGATTATCGTCGGCGCGATCGGCGGCGTTCTCGTCGTCATCGCCATCCCGTTGCTCGACAAGCTCAAGATAGACGACGTGGTCGGCGCCATTTCGGCCCATCTGGTCGCCGGTATCTGGGGTACGTTGGCTGTCGGCATCTTAGGGGGCGGCAACCTCGGCGTACAGATCATCGGCATCGTCGCGGTCGGCGTCTTCGTGTTCGTTACCAGCTCGATCGTTTGGCTGGCGATGAAATACACCATCGGTATCCGCGCCGAAGAAGAAGACGAGGATATGGGCCTCGACATGGCCGAGTTGGGCCTCGAGGCCTATCCGGAATTCGGCCGCGGTTCCCAGCGCGCGTAAGTGGCATAGCGCGTGTGAGGGTCAAAGTGACGTAACCGGCCCTCGAACCCTACCCTGAAAGCCCGGCGCTCGTCGCGTCGGGCTTTTTTGTCGGTTGGGGAGCAGGCATCCTATTGAAAAATAAGCAACAAACCAGCCAGCGTGGCCCTTGGCGCCGCGTTCGCACCGGGGCCTTTTGCCGGCGCGAACGATCGCTGCTTTGCCACAGGCCTTGAGTCAAGTCTTAGCATATGGCGGCAAGCTTCTGACTCTGCTATGATTTTGGTTTATAAAGACGCGAAAACCCTGGCAACGTCGCGGCAATTTGCCGATGCACAACAATATCCTCGA
>CAJICQ010000141.1_pt1 | contig 12508 bp, 13 predicted proteins | sample 9199721 | NCBI WGS metagenome assembly CAJICQ01 (sample SAMEA7708344, study PRJEB35096) | sediment metagenome | biome: marine neritic benthic zone biome [ENVO:01000025]; feature: sediment [ENVO:00002007]; material: shallow marine sediment [ENVO:03000034] sea grass bed [ENVO_01000059] ...
CCGCGATGAGGGTCAGAATGAGGGCCCAAACGGCAAAGGCAGCAGCGATCACATACAGGGTAGCAGGCCGGTTCATCCTGTAATATTCGTCGGTTGTCCTGAACATCGTCTTCGTCCCATCCAGTCGCACCCATTGGGTGTAGTCTGGAGGTGGGAGCCCAAACTGCGGTCAAAAGTGACGGCGATCACAACTCAACGAAAAAAATTCGATGGAAAGTCGGATTGCCGCGCAGGTGGTATGGCTTTCTGTTGGACCGCCTAGTGTTTTTGCAACGGACGCAAATCTTGTATGCAAGCCCGTTGGCCCAAAACATGAAGCGGTTAGGCAGCTGCTGATGGGCGAAGAACAGCTTGTCACCCTGGTCATATCGACAATTTTTGTTGCCGGCGGGGTGTCCACTTACGGCAAGCAGATTTGGCAACTGCGCAGCTTGGCCAAAAGTGGCCAACGGGTCGCGGCACAAGTGACCTCCAAGGTCGACGAAGAGATATCGGAGGACGGACTGACGACCTTTTTCGTCGGCTACGAGTTCGTCGATAGCCGTGGCGCCGTATGGTCGCAACGGGTCGATGTCGAACGCCGGCGGTTTTACGATTCCGTGCAGGAGGGAGACCACATTTGCGTATGCTGGCATCCCAACAGGCCGGAAACCAGTTACCCCGAGCGGTTGATCAAGCACAATATCAAGCTTTACGTGGGGATCATTGCCGCCTTGGCCATATTCTACGCCTTTGTGAACATCACCGTCGCGCTGGTGCAATAATCGTACAATAGCGTAATGTTTCAGCGATTGCCGGCAACGCGCACCTTATGTTGCAGATATAATGCTGCGGGCGGGCGCGGACCTACGCAAAAGACACAACAGTAGTGAGTATCCTTAGGTATCGAAGATGCTACGCCTGAATTTTCGTGCTGCCTTGGGGTTTTTGGGGCTTATGGCCCTATCGGTAACGAGCGTTCCGGCGACGGCGCAATCCGCGCAACCCCACAGCCCCACGGCACCGTGCCGTGAATCGGGGCCCTTACCCAACCAGATCCGCTGTTTCCTGGAGGCCGCCGAGGCAGCGGGCGATGTGGCGATTTGCGAAGGCGCCTACGACTTTGCCGTGCGCTTCAATTGCATCTCCCTGTTTGCCGAAAACAGCGGCGACCCGGGCCCGTGCGAACGAATCCCGATCCGCAACAACCGGTTGCTGCTGATGCGTGATTCCTGCATCAGCGGTGTCGCCGCCGCCACCCGCCGGCCCGAGTTATGCGGGCAGGTGCAGCTCGATTTCGTGCGCGACGGATGCTTCATGACGCAAGTCGTCGAATTCAATGCGACGCCGGATCTGTGCGAGCGTATTACCCGAGCCGATGTGAGGGATATCTGTTTGATGCCGCCCGCGGACGCGCGGTAACGCGATCCAGGTCCGGTTTCAGCTGCGGTTCGGTTCGCCGGTTTCGCGGCCAATGCGTTCGGTCGGCCATGCTTTCGTCGCGAAACGGCGGACGATAAGGTAGAAACGCGACGACGGCGCGGGGAATCGGAGAGGCTCTCGATGTTACTTTTGGCAAACCTCCTCAAGGGGTTCGTGCAGCGCGGCCGGCTGGACCTTTTCGATGCGCGCGGCAACCGTCATCAGTTCGGCGACGACGGCACGGCGGCGCCGGTAACGCTGCGGCTGCACGACCGGGCCTTGCACTGGAAGCTTTTCCTCAACCCGGAATTGGCGGCCGCCGAAGCCTACATGGATGGCACACTGACATTCGAAGAAGGGTCGACGATCTACGACCTGCTCTATCTATTCTCGATCAACCGCCCGTCGCTGGGCGCGCATCCCGTGCAGAGCGTGCAGCGCCGGTTGTGGCGCGCCGCGCGCCGGCGCCACCAAGCCAACGACGTCGACCGGGCAAAAAAACAGGCCCGCCATCACTACGATCTGGCGACCGATTTGTACCGGCTGTTCCTCGATGAGGATCTCAATTACAGCTGCGCTTTCTTCCGCTCGCCCGATGACAGTCTCGAGGCAGCACAGAAAGCCAAGCTCGCCCGCGCCACGGCGAAGCTGGCGCTCGAACCCGGCATGAGCGTTTGCGAGATCGGCGGCGGCTGGGGCGCGTTCGCGATCCACCTGGCCCAGGCGGGCGCCGAGGTGACGTCGATCAACGTGTCGCCCGAGCAAATCCGCATCGCCGAGCAGCGGGCGGCCGCCGCCGGCGTCGGCGATCGCGTACATTTCGTTCTGAACGACTATCGCGAAGTCGACGGCACCTTCGATCGCGTGGTCTCGATCGGCATGATGGAACATGTCGGCATCGGCCATATCGACGACTATTTCGCCAAGATCCGCAGCCTCTTGGCGCCCGACGGCTTTGCCTTCGTCCATTCGATCGGACGCATGACCCAGCCCGGTACGACCGGTCCGTTTATCCGCAAGTACATCTTCCCCGGCGGCTATGTACCGGCGCTCTCCGAGGTATTTGCGGCAGCCGAGCGCCAGGGCATCTGGGTTGCCGACATGGAGGTGTTGCGGCTTCACTACTACTACACGATCCGCCATTGGCGTGAGCGCTTCGCCGCCCGCCGCGACGAAGCCGTCGCGCTGTACGACGAGCGGTTTTGCCGCATGTGGGAGTTTTACTTGGCCGCCGTCGAGTTGGGCTTTCTGAACGGCTCCAACATGGTCTTTCAGCTCTTGCTGTCGACCCGGCGCGACGCCGTGCCGATTGTTCGCGATTACATGTTCGAAGCCGAACAAACTGCGCTTGAGGCGGCGGACTGAGGCGGTAATGCGCCGGATTTAACGCCCGTTGCCATATTCGTGCCATGTGATTGTGCAATCAAATGTACCCGGTGGCGCTACGAAAACCGAAAATGGTTCTCTTTGGCGTTGCCCAACGGGATCAGAATAGGGTTAGAATAAGCTCCAATTAGAAATGCGCTCCCCGCCGAACCGGTTACGGCGGAGGGAGACAATGGGGCGGCGCATAAGTGCCGCCGACACAGGGCACAGGAGTGGACGGCAACATGTCTATGAGCGACGGCGAAAACACCACAGTTCCTCTACCTTCACGCAGATTACCCGACATTCCGCCGATGCGCCGCGATGCGCGCGACAATGACAAAATGTCATCGTCGATGTCCCAGGGAAGCCGAATGACCGTCGGTCCCGGCATCGAACTCAAGGGGGAAATCAGCAATTGCGCCGCCTTGGTGGTGGAAGGCAACATCGACGCAACCCTGGACGGCGAAGACCTGGAAATATCGCAGCGCGGCGTGTTCATCGGCACGGCGCGGGTCGATTCCGCCGACGTTCACGGGCGCTTCGAAGGCGATTTGACGGTGTCCGGCCTATTGCGCATCGAAAACGGCGGATCGGTCTCCGGCAAGGTGCGTTATGGCCGCATCGAAGTCGTCGCGGGCGGCGAATTGGCCGGCGAAATCAGCAAGGTTATCGCCGAGGAATCGACCGCAACGCCCGCCGAAAGCCCCGAGGTCTCGCCCGCGTCGACGGTCGCCGAACCCGTCGAAGTTTCCTCTGCTGTTCCTGCGGAAAACGTCGATATAGCGGCCGAAGGCGACTGATCTTCTGCCGTTTGCGGCGAAACGGCGCAGGGGCCGCCCAACCTGATTGACAGGTCACTGGCGGCTACCTACATTCCGGCCACCAATGACATTCCCTACCGGTATAAACGGTCGTGCGAGGCTCGGCCGTGGGCGATCTTGACCCGTCGAAACGATGGCGTCGCCCCGTAATAATGCACACCGGAGGCCGCAACGCAGAGGAGTTCATCATGCCGGAAAATAATCTACCAATCGCTATTGTCGCGGCCGCTGGGTTTATCGAACAGTCTTTGACCAACACCCAGAAAGCCTTGATTGCCGCCAACCTGCCGTTTCATGTGATCACGCCGGAGGGCGCCTTGGTGCAAGGCTGGCACGAAGATGCCTGGGGTCACCATTTCATGGCTGATGAAAAATTGGCCGATGTGATTTCCGCCGATTATTGCGGACTGATCCTGCTCGACGGCCCCAACTCAGCCGACAGCCTGACCGAAAACGCCCACGCCAAGCGGCTGGTCAAGGCCTTCATGGACGGCGGCAAGCCGGTTCTCGCCATCAACGATGCGATCCGCATACTGATTGCCGCCGAAGTCGCCGCCGGACGGCGTATCGCCGCGCCGGAAGCGCTGCGCAGCGAGTTGACGCGAGACGGCGCCGAACCCGTCGATACCGAATCGCTGGTTACCGACGGTGCTCTCGTCACCGCGACCGCCGAAGCCAGCGGACCCGCCCGCCTCGAAGCCTTCCTGGCGCAGATAGCCTCCGGTTCGGTACCGCAAGCCGCCTGATCCTAGCGCGAAAGGTCGTTTCGCAACCAAAACGATAGCTCCCGCGCGGCGCCCGCATTTTGTATAATTGCGGGTGATGTCCGATCTTGCCGATAGCGCGATAACGACACCCGACCTGACCCGCCAGGTCACGCGCGGCGTGTGCCGTTACCTGTCCGACCTGGGATACCGCGTGCTGACCGAGTTCACACTACGGAACGGTCGGCGGGCCGACGTCATCGGTCTGGCCGACGACGGCAGCGTGGTGATCGTCGAGGTAAAGACCAGAGTGGCCGACCTGAAAGCCGACCAAAAGTGGCCGGAATACGATGACTTTTGCGATCAGTTGTTTTTCGCCGTACCGCGCGACTTCGCGCTCGATCTGTTGCCGACGGAATGCGGGGTTTTAGTCGCAGACAGCTGGGGCGCCGATGAGATACGGGCGGCCGACGTCGTGCCCCTTCACGCCAGCCGGCGCCGGGTGCTCACGCTAAAATTCGCCCGCAAGGCGGCCCAGCGCCTCTACGATCTGACCGATCCGCGGATTGGCTAGGGTCCAGGCATTTCTTCAGGCGTATTTGCTATCGCGCGAGGCGGGCGATCGTCTCGGAGGTCGAAAATCCGTCGACCAAATCGGCCAACACCACGCGGCCGCCATAGCCCTGGACGATATCGCCGCCAACGACCTCGTCGAGCGCGTAATCGGCGCCCTTCACCAGAACGTCGGGGCGGATTTGGCGAATCAGTTCGATCGGCGTGTCGTCATCGAACACGACCACGGCGTCAACCGCGGCCACCGAGGCGAGGACGCGGCCGCGCGCGATGGCGTCCTGCACCGGACGGCCGGCGCCCTTCAGACGGGTGACCGACGCATCGCTGTTCAAGCCGACAACGAGGCGGTCGCATTCCTTCTCGGCCTGCTCGAGCAACGAGATATGTCCCGGATGAACCAGATCGAAGCAGCCGTTGGTGAACCCGATCGACAAACCGCGCGAGCGCCACTGGGCAACCTGATCGGCCAATTGTTTCTGGCCGACGATTTTTTCCGAAACGCTCACCGCAGCGTCGACGGCATCCGCCAACTCGGCGTTTCGGACCACCGCAGTGCCGACTTTCGCCACGACGAGGCCAGCGGCAACGTTCGCCAGCTGCGCCGCCTCGGCGACCGGCATACCTGCGGCCAGTCCGCTCGCCAGCACTGCGACGACCGTATCGCCGGCACCAGACACATCGAATATTTCGCGCGCCAGCGCCGGCAGGTGTACCGGCGGCCCCTCGGCGGAAACCAACGACATGCCTTCGCCGCCGCGCGTGACCAGCACGTGGCGCGCGCCACAGGTTTTGACCAAGTGCTGCGCCGCCGCGACGATTTCGTCCGAGCTGGCGGTCGCCATGCGCGTCGCCTCGCTCAGCTCCTTGCGATTGGGCGTCAACACATCGGCACCGGCATACTTGGTGTAGTCGGTGCCTTTGGGGTCGACAATCACAGGCACGTTTGCCGCCCGGGCCGCAGCGACAAGTTTGCCGATCACCGCGTCGGCCAACAGCCCTTTGCCGTAATCGGACAGGATCACCGCGCCCACGCCCGGCGCGCCCAAGGCAGCGGTTGCAGCGTCGGCGACCCGGTCCAACAAATCCTTGGCGATGCCGCCAACCGCTTCGTCGTCTGCGCGCAACAGCTGTTGGCTGGCGGCAATAAACCGCGTCTTGATCGTTGTCGGACGGTTCGAATCGACCAGCAATTGAGGATTGATTCCATCGACGCCGGCAATAATCTCGCGCACCTGAGCGCCCGGACCATCGTCGCCGACGACCGCCACCAATTGGGCAGCAGCGCCGAGCGCGGCAATGTTGCAAGCGACATTTCCCGCACCGCCGAGTGCGTGCGTGCGCCGGTGTACGGTCAACACCGGAATCGGCGCCTCGGGCGATACCCGCTCCACATCACCATAGACGTACTGGTCGAGCATCACGTCGCCGATGCAAACGACAGCGGCATTGTTGAGTTTCGGCAACCAGTTATGCAGGGTCTGATTCGTCGTCATCGGCCTTTTAATAGCAGGTGCGCCGGCCGCCCGTCACGCGTTCGCCGTCATTTGGCGCGGCGCGGCGCCTGGGCATAGGATATTGCAGCGGTGGCAGACAAACCGAGTCGTGCAGCATGGCCAACATTTTGGTGACCGGTGGCGCCGGCTATATCGGCAGCCATACTTGCAAGCAATTGGCCGCGTCAGGGCACACGCCGGTCGTCTACGACAACCTGTCCAACGGTCACCGCGATGCCGTGCGTTGGGGCCCGTTCGAGGCCGGCGATGTCACCGATGGCGTGCGGTTGCGCGAGGTGATCGGAACCCATAAGCCGCACGCGGTCATTCATTTCGCTGGCCTTATCGAGGTTGGCATTTCGGTCAGCGATCCGGCGGCCTTTTACCACGCCAACGTCAATGGCAGCCTTACGCTGTTGCGCGCCATGATCGATGAAGGCATCAATGAAATCGTCTTTTCCAGCACGGCGGCGGTCTATGGCCAACCCGATGCCGTGCCGATCCCGGAAGACGCCGCCACCGTGCCGATCAATCCCTATGGCGAGACCAAGCGCACGGTGGAGGTGATGCTCGGCTATTTTGCCCGCGCCCACGGCGTGCGCTATGCCGCGCTGCGCTATTTCAACGCCGCCGGGGCCGATCCTGACGGCGAGCTGGGCGAGCGTCACGATCCGGAAAGCCATCTCATCCCGCTGATCCTGTTCGCTGCGCTCGGCCAGCGCCCGCACATCGATATTTACGGCACCGACTACCCGACGCCGGACGGCACCGCGGTGCGCGACTATGTCCATGTCAGCGACTTGGCGCGGGCCCATGTCGCCGCGCTCGACCACTTGGCCGCGGCGCCCGAACCGCTGATTGCCAATCTCGGCACCGGGGCGGGGTATTCGGTGCGCCAGGTAGTTGAGACCTGCCGCCGGACCACCGGGCGCGAAATTCCGGCACGGGATGCGCCACGGCGCGCCGGCGACCCGCCCGAGTTGGTGGCCGCGGTCGAGCGTGTCCACAACCGGCTGGGCTGGCGGGCGCAGATGTCCGATCTCGACACCATCGTCGCCACCGCGTGGGCGTGGCATAGCAGCCAATCGAGTGAAAACTGAACCGCGGCGCGCTTACTACGTCGACAAGAACCGCCGCTCGCTTTGCCACAGAACCGCGCAGGTCAGCCGCCCGGTCTTATAGGCTCCGGTGTCGATACCGATGCGGTTGGGCAAATTTTCCGGTTCCGGCCGGATTGAGTGGCCATGCACCACGACCGCACCGAAGGCGCGCTGATCCGCCAGAAACTCCTTGCGAATCCAGATTAAATCCTCCGGATCCTGCTGATCGAGCGGGACACCCGGCCGTATGCCGGCATGCACGAAAAGATAATCGCCTTCGCGGTGGCTGAACTCGAGCGCGCGCAGAAACCCCTCGTGGGAGGGCGGCAAACGGGCGCGCAATTCGGCCTGAATGTGCTCAGGCCAGGCAGCGGCGGCGACGTCGTCAGGCGGTGAAATCCCGTAACTCATCAGGGTCTCGCGCCCGCCGTTCGCCAACCAGGCGGCAGCGACCGAGCTGTCGTCGAGATACCGAAGCAGGTATGACTCGTGATTGCCGATGAGACAAACACGCTCGAATGGCTCCGGCGGCGCCAGCAATAGGTGCTCGATAACACCGAAGGAGTGATCGCCGCGATCGATATAGTCGCCGAGGTAGACCATCAGCCGGCGTTCGGCATCGACAGTGGCGGCGTCGCGCCGGATTTTCTCCTCCAGCCGGTGCAGCAAATCCAACCGGCCGTGGATATCGCCGATCGCATAGACGACCGTTCCCGCCGGCACCGTCGATACCGTCGGCGCGCGCTCGTTGCGCGGGCGATCTCTGCGCAACCTGGAGAACCAGCCGGGCATGGTTCGCTGAAGCGGTTCGCTGCCGACGCGTTATTCGCGCGGCGCGTGTTTCGCCAGAATACGCTGCAACGTGCGCCGGTGCATGTTCAGCCGGCGTGCGGTTTCCGACACATTGCGATTGCATTGCTCGTAGACGCGCTGGATGTGCTCCCAGCGCACCCGGTCGGCCGACATGGGCCGCTCCGGCGGCGGCGGCAACGCCTGTTCCTCGCTGAGCAGCGCGGCCGCTACCTGGTCGGCGTCGGCCGGTTTGGGCAGGTAATCGACAGCGCCTGCCTTAACCGCGGCGACCGCGGTGGCGATATTGCCGTAACCGGTCAAGACAATGACGCGAACATCGCCGCGCGCCTGGCGCAACACCTCGACTACCTCGAGCCCGCTGCCGTCGCCAAGGCGCAGATCGACGACTGCGTATTTCGGCCGGTTGGCAAGCGCGAGATGCTTGCCTTCGGCAACGCTTTCGGCCGCCGCGACAGTAAATCCGCGGCGCTCCATCGCCTTGGCCAATTGGTTGCGGAGGTTCTGTTCGTCGTCGACGATAAGCAGCGACATATCCTCCGACGAAGAAGCAGTGTCGTGTGCCGAGCGTTGGATTTCCTGCGCCATGATGATCCGATTACCCCGCTGGTACGTTAACATCAAGACTGGCGCGCGGCCACGTAATCGTGACCTCGCCGCCGGTAACGCGCCCGCCGGCGCCGCGCAGGTTGCGAACGGCCACCCGGCCCCCGGTGCGCTGCAACAGCGATTGCGCGATAAAAATTCCCAGCCCTAGATGGCCTTCGCCGCGGCTCGATATATAAGGTTCGCCGACCCGATCGAGCACCGCCGGCGCAAAACCCGGCCCATCGTCGCGCACTGTCACGGTGATCGACTGATGACTCCAGGCAACCTGGACATCAACGCTGGTGCGGGCAAATTGCACCGCATTCTGGATGATGTTGCCAAGCCCGTGATTGAATTCGGGACTGTTGGCGACCACCGGCTCGGCACTATCGTCGTCTCCTGCGGCATCGATGTTCAACGCGATATCGGCCTCGCGATGGCGGTCAGCGGTGGCGCGCACCATGGCCGACAACAACGTCCGCGCGAATGGATCGCCGCTGTCGTCGCTGGCCGGTTGATGGGCCAGCTCCGCCAGAATCTGCCGGCAGCGATCGGCTTCCGTGCGCAGAAGATTAATATCCTCGGCATAGGGGCTGTTTTCCGGCATCTCCCGGCTCAGTTCTGTCGCGGTGACCAGAATGGTCGACAGCGGGCTGCCGAGTTCGTGGGCCGCCGCGGCCGCCAACCCGCCCACCGCCGATAGCTGTTGCTCGCGGGCCAGTGCAAGCTGGGTCGCCGACAAGGCATTCGACATGCGCCGACTCTCGGCCGCCAGACTGCCGGCATAGACCGCCAGGAACAGGGTTCCGATCACCACCGCCGCCCACAGGCCCCAGACGTACAAACCGGGCAATTCCAGGCCGATGTCCGACCACGGCAGGGGTAAATGTCCGAACACCAGCGCGGTCGCGCAAACGATTACCAGACCACAAAGGATCGCTGTGGCGCGCCGGGTCAGGACCGTCGCCGAAACCGTCACCGGGCCCAGGAACAACAGCGCGAACGGGTTGGTCAGGCCGCCGGTGAGATACAACAGGACCGCCAGTTGCAGCGTATCGAACGCCAGGTAAGCGGCCGCTTCCCACTCCTTCAACCGGCCCTGCTCGGGGCGCCGGAAGGTCATTACTAAATTCAGCAACACCAACACGCCGACGACCGCCAAGGCGGCGTCCATTGGCAACGGCCAGTTCAGGCCAAACCGCACGATGAACAGGGCGGCCAGCTGGCCGGCGATGGCGGCCCAGCGGATCCGCGTCAGGGTGCGCAGGCGCACCCGACCGAGGGGGTCGGGCAGCGTACTGGCGGCAGTCGGCGGCGACGCCGTCACCGGCAAAGGATTTGTCGTTTCGGCCTCGTTCATGTCGTCCGACGCGGCGATCCGATAATCGAGGTAGTTAATTTGGGTCTCGATGCCATCAATGTCGAGTTTCCGGGACCGAGCGCTCGCTCACTGCGGCTTCCTCGAAGGTCGCCATCCCGGTGTGGCAGGCCACCGCGGCGCGCACGATATTGATCGCCAGCGCCGCCCCCGACGCCTCGCCGAGGCGCATATCGAGGTCGAGCAGCGGCCGCTTGCCCAAGCGCTGCGCGAGATCGCGATGCGCCGGTTCGGCCGACAAATGGGCGAGCAGGCAATGGTCGAGCAACGCCGGATCGATCGCGTGGAGCACCGCCGCTGCCGCCGTGCAGGTATAGCCGTCGAGCAGCACCGGGGTGCGCGCCACCCGCGCCGCGAGCACCGCACCGGCGATGGCGGCGATCTCCTGGCCGCCCAGGCATCGCAGAACGTGCAAGGGGTCGGTCATCGCCGCCTGGTTGGCCGCCACCCCGGCGCGCACCGCGGCAACCTTGGCATCCAGCGTCGCGCCTTCGACGCCGGTGCCGGGTCCGGTCCAGTCGGCCGCATCGCCGCCCTGCAAAGCATGACAGATCGCCGCCGCCGCGGTGGTGTTGGCGATCCCCATTTCGCCCACGGCCAACAGTTCGATGCCTTCTTCGACGGCCATCATGCCGTAGGCAATGGCGCGGGCGCACTCGGCTTCGCTCATCGCCGGGCCCTGGGTGAAATCCTCGGTCGGCTGCTCCAGCGCCATCTCGTAGACCCGTAAATCGGCGTCGGCCATCTCCGCCAATTGGTTGACCGCACCACCGCCGGCGATGAAGTTCTGCACCATCTGCGCGGTCACATCCGACGGATAGGCCGAGACCCCGCGCGCGGCGACGCCGTGATTGCCGGCGAACACGCAAATCCGCGCATGGTCGACCCGCGGCGGATGGCGGCCCTGCCACAGGCACACCCAGCGGGCGATCTCCTCGAGCCGGCCCAGCGCCCCGGCCGGTTTGGTCAACTGTGCCTCGTGAACCTCGGCCGCGGCGCCCGCGCCAAGGTCCGGTCCCGGCAGGCCGCTCAACAGGTTGCGGATTTCGTCGAAATTCGCCAGCTCGGGCCCGGCAGGGGAAGCGGCTTCGTCGGGAACGTCGGTCATCATCGAACTCATGGGTGGCGCCGGGTATTGCCCGTTCCGAAAGGATGGCAGTTGTCCTATAACAAGGCCATGAACGCAAATACCGAGTCGTCTGAACGCGAGCCCCAAACCGCGGACATCTTGGCGCAGTTTCGTCTCGCCGGCGCGTTTTTGACCCGGCTCCCGCTCGACCACCCCGACGGGGCCGAGACGGCGCCCGCCGACCTCTCCCGCGCGATGTGGCTGTTTCCGCTGGTGGGTTTCGGTATCGGCGGTGCCGGTGCGATCGCGCTCGCGCTATTGGCATGGGCCGGCATCCCCGCGGCGGTCGCCGCGACGCTGGCGATTGGCATCGTCGTCTGGTTGACTGGCGCGTTGCACGAAGACGGTCTGGCCGACCTCGCCGACGGGTTCGGTGGCGGTGGCACACGCGAACAAAAACTGGAGATCATGCGCGACAGCCGGATCGGCGCCTATGGCGTGTTGACCTTGGCGGTCATCGTCGTCGCCAAGATCGCCGCGTTGGCGACCATCGCCGCGGTCGATATCGGCGCCGCCGCCGGCGCCCTGATCGCCGCGGCCGCCTGGAGCCGCGCGATGTTCGCCCCCACCATGCGCTGGTTGCCGCCGGCGCGCGACGAGGGGCTCGGCGCGTTGGCCGGCACGCCGAGCGAAGGCGACACCTGGAAAGGCCTTGCGCTGGGCGCTCTCTTGGCGGCGTTGGTATTGATTACGCCGGCGGGCGGCGGCTTGCTGATTATTTTGGTGGCCGGCGGTGTCGGCGCTTTTGCCGTCGGCTGGCTGGCGTTACAACAGATCGACGGTTATACCGGCGATGTTTTAGGGGGCGCACAGCAGGCCGCGGAAGCCGCCGTATTGATCGTTGCCAGCGCCGTCATCATGGGAAATACCGCATGAGCACACGTACCCGCTGGTGGTGGGTCCGCCACGCACCGGTTACCGCAACCGAGGGACGCATCTACGGCAATACCGATCCGCCCGCCAACGTCGAAGACCCGCCGACCTACACCGCCCTGGCGCGCTTCCTGCCGGCCGACAGTGCGTTGGTGACCAGTCACTTGCAGCGCACCCACCAAACCGCCGATGCCATCCGCGCCGCCGGTCTGGACCTGCCCGAGCCGATCGTCGAAGAGGACCTCGCCGAGCAGAATTTCGGCGAATGGC
>CAJICQ010000047.1_pt1 | contig 12446 bp, 10 predicted proteins | sample 9199721 | NCBI WGS metagenome assembly CAJICQ01 (sample SAMEA7708344, study PRJEB35096) | sediment metagenome | biome: marine neritic benthic zone biome [ENVO:01000025]; feature: sediment [ENVO:00002007]; material: shallow marine sediment [ENVO:03000034] sea grass bed [ENVO_01000059] ...
GCGGAATTCGTGATTGGCGCCGGACAGCACCCCGATCAGGCAGATCGCGCCGCCCGGCCGCACCGCCTTGATCGACTGTTCCAGGGTGCCGGCGCCACCGACCTCGACCACCAGGTCGACACCGCGACCCTGGCTGATGTCGCGGGCCGGCCGCGCCCATTCCGATGTTTCGGCATAATTGATGGTGTGATCGGCGCCGAGGCTGCGCACCCGCTCGAGCTTTTCATCCGACGATGACGTGGCGATTACCTTGGCCCCGGCCAGCTTGGCGAACTGCAGCGCAAACACCGACACGCCGCCGGTGCCTTGGGTGAGCACGAGATCGCCCGGCCCGGCGCCACCCTGATCGATCACCGCGCTCCACGCGGTCAGCCCGGCACACGGCAGGGCCGCCGCTTCGGCGTCGCTCAGATGGCCGGGGGTCAGGCAGAGGCCGTAATCGGGAAACGCCCGCAGTTCCGAGGCGACGCCGTCGAGCACGCCGCCCAAGCCCGACTGGAGGTTCTCCTGGTTCGGTTCGCCGGCCAGCCATTCCTGAAAGAAGTTGCCGACCACCCGGTCGCCGGGCTTGAACCGCGTCACCCCCTCACCTACCGCGGCCACCTCGCCGGCGCCGTCGGACAGCGGGATCAGATCGACCGTGCGCTGCTTCGAGCCGTAGCCGCCTTCGACGGTCAGCAGGTCGCGGTAATTCAGGGTGGCGGCGCGCAAGCGCACCAAGACTTCGCCCGGTCCCGGTTCGGGATCGGGTCGCTCGACGACAGCGAGGTTATCGAGGCCCGGTTCGGTGACGATGGCAACACGCATGGCAATCTCCCTATGCCTTGGATAGCACGACTAGGCGGCTGCCGTCGCCATGTGCACGACGCGTTGCGGGAACGGTATGCTGATGCCGTCGGCCTCGAGCCGCTCTTTCAGCTTCTTGGTCAGATCGAAGCGCACGCTCCAATAATCGCTCGCGTCGACCCACACCCGGACCACCAGGTTGACCGAGCTGTCGGCCAGTTCGGACACGGCGACCAAGGGTTCCGGATCGGCCAGTGCAAGCGGTTCTTCGCCGATGACCCGGTTTATCGTCGCCATCGCGGTGTCGATGTCGTCGCCATAATCGATGCCCATCAGCAGATCGATCCGGCGGGTGTCGTTGAAGCTATAGTTCTTGATCGCGGTGCCCCAGATCGCCCCGTTGGGAACGATGATCTGCACATTGTCCGGTGTCGCCAACTCGGTGGTGAATAGCGAGATTATTTTTACCGTGCCAGCCTGACCGCCCGCATCGATGTAATCACCGACTTTGAACGGGCGGAACAACAGCAGCATGACGCCCGCCGCCACGTTGCTCAAAGTGCCTTGCAAGGCGAGGCCGATGGCGAGGCCGGCAGCGCCGAACACGGCGACCAGACTGGTCGCCTCGACACCGAATTGTTGCAGCACCGCGATAACGGTGAACGCGACGACGGCGTACTTGACGAGACTGCCGAGAAATCCCGTCAGCGTATCGTCGACGCGGCCGGTCCGCCGTAACAAGCGCCGCACCGTCCGCTTTGCCCATCCGGCGGCGATCAGGCCGATAACCAGGACGACGATAGCGCCCACTACGTTCAAGCCGTAGGTGGCGATCAAGGCAATAATCTGATCAGTTATGAGTTGTGCGGTATCTTCCATCGTGCCTACTCCTATACAAAAAAATTTCCCCATAGGGGAAACAAAGTCACCGGGATCTCTGCCCCGGTCGGTTTTGATCTCCCGATTATGCGGATTACCGTTTTCGCCCGCTAGCGTCGCCTGACAATCCGCAGTGCCGATAAAACCAGCCAGATCGGCACCACGACGACGGCGCCGATCAACACGAACGGCACCGCCCACGCCACCACGTCGGCAACTCTGAGGAAAATAATCTCCACTGTGCCGCCGATCGTCCCCAGCAACGATTGCGGACTAACGTTCAACGCCGACAGGGCGAGCCCGACAACGAGAGAAAAGAAGAACAGGCGCAGCAGCGTGCGCGAGATATTTCTCGTATTCATTTGCCCCCCGTACGTGGGGTTACTCGACAGGCCGCATATCGTCGATGACCTTGCCGTCGTTGGGCAACGAACCTGGCGCGACGATCTCGACGGTCGCCTTGAGCTTGGTGACATCGGTGACGGTCGCCGAGACCGCTTCGGCGAACTCCGCGCTTTCGACCGCGGCCTCGCATTTCAGTGTCATGGCGTCCTGCTGGCCCTCGCGCGAGACGACCAGGCGCCCGCGGGCGACTTCGGGATGCCGCTTGACGATCGTGTCGATCTGTTCGGGGCGAACGAACATACCCTTTACCTTCGTGGTCTGATCGGCCCGGCCCATCCAGCCCTTGATGCGCATATTGGTGCGCCCGCACGGGCTAGTCCCCGGCAATATGGCCGACAGGTCGCCGGTGGCAAAGCGGATCAAGGGGTGATCCGGGTTCATGGTGGTGACCACGACCTCGCCGACATCGCCTTCCGCGACGGGGTCGCCGGTCCCCGGCCGGACGATCTCGACGATGATATCTTCAGCGATCATCATGCCGTCGCATAAACTGCCATTGACTTGCGTTTCGTAGCCGATCAGACCGAGGTCGGCAGTTGCATAGCTCTGCAAAACAGTGATCCCACGACCCTGTAATTCGGCGCGCAACGACGGTGGCAGCGCCGCGCCCCCCACCAGGGCCTTGCTGATCGACGAGACATCGCGACCCACCTCCTGCGCCTTGTCGAGCAGGACTTTCAGATAGTCGGGCACGCCGGTGTAGGCGACCGGCTTCAAATCCTCGATCACCTGCAACTGTTGTTCGGTATTTCCGGAACCCGCGGGAATCACCGGACATCCCAGCGCGTGCGCCGCCGATTCCATAATCGCACCGCCCGGCGTCAGGTGGTAAGCGAAGCAATTGTGCACCAGATCGCCCCGGCGAAAGCCTGCGGCGTAGAGCGAACGGGCGAGCCGCCAGTAGTCGTGGCGCTTGCCTTCGGGTTCGTAAATCGGCCCGGGCGAGGTGAACAGCCGCGATAACTCCGCCACCGGTTGCGCAACGACACCGCCGAAGGGCGGGTTCTGGCGCTGCATATCGATCAGCGCGCCTTTGCGCAGGACAGGCAATCTCGCCAGTTCCGCCCGGCTGGTGATGGCAGTGGGGTCGATATCGGCCAAGGTCGTGGAAAAATAGGGCGCGCTCGCCTTGGCGTGGGCGATCTGTCCGCTTAGCGCGGCGAACAGTTCCGTTTCGCGCGCTTCCGGATCCAGCGATTCATGACGGTCGAAATGGTCGGTGTCGGGCATGGAGGCGCCTCGCGGATAACGGGCAACGCTGGCTTCAGGCGAGCCAGCGTTTGCGCCGGCGGTAATGCTTGACGTCGCGATAGCTGCGCCGGCCGCCGGTCGACAGGCCGAGATAGAATTCCTTGACGTCTTCGTTGCTGCGCAGCGCTTCGGCGTCGCCGTCGAGCACCACGCGGCCGTTTTCAAGAATATAGCCGTAATCGGCATGCCGCAGGGCGACGTTGGTATTCTGCTCGGCCAACAGGAAGGTCACGCCTTCGTTCTTGTTGAGTTTTTCCACGATTTCGAAGATTTCCGCGACCAGCTGCGGCGCCAGCCCCATCGACGGTTCGTCGAGCAGGATCATGCGCGGCCGGCCCATCAAGGCCCGGCCCAACGCACACATCTGCTGTTCTCCGCCCGACGTATAGCCGGCTTGTGCCCGCCGCCGCTCCTTAAGCCGCGGGAAGTAGCCATAGACCATTTCCAGATCGCGGCGGGTCCCGGCCGAATCCCGCCTGGTATAGGCGCCGGTCATCAAGTTGTCTTCGATCGACAGGTGTTCGAAACAGTGGCGGCCCTCCATAACCTGGATGACCCCGCGCTTGACCAGAGCGTCGGGCGTCAATCCTTCGACCCGATCGCCCTGATACATGATCGTACCCTTAGTGACCTCGCCGCGCTCGGCGCGCAGCAGGTTGGAGATCGCCTTGAGCGTTGTCGTCTTGCCGGCGCCGTTGGCGCCCAACAGGGCGACGATGCCGCCGGGCGGCACTTCCAGCGACACGCCCTTCAGCACCAAGATGACGTGGTTATAGATAACCTCGATATTGTTCACCGACAGCAAGGGTTCAGCGGTCGCGGTGCTGGCCTGCGCGGCAGGGGCGCTGATTGCGGCGTCATTCATGGCGGCGGCACTCGATCTCAAACAGAAAACAAGCGGGCGGGGCCGCGAACGAACCCCACCCACCCGTTATCGGCAACACTCAGCCGCAACTGCGCGGCGTAATGTTGTTTTCCTTGGCGTATTGTGCTGCATCCTGTTCGATCAGCGGACGCACCACGTCGGTCATCGCGGGAATCCAATCGGTCTTGATCTCCCACGCTTTGCCGTTCCACTGCTGGATCAGGATCGCCGGGTTGTCACCTTCGTGATTGTCGCAGGTGACGCGCACCGGCGGCGCCAGGCCAGCGAGCCCGAGCTTGTCGACGTCGGCCGCCGTCAAGTTCAAATTCTCCAGACCCCAGCGGACCTCTTCGCCGGTCATCACGCGCTTACCGAACTTGGCCTGCGCCGTCCGAACGGCTTCGACGACATAGGCGGCATTGACGAGACCGCGATTATAGAGCACGCGGCCCTGGCGATCGCCCTTGCCGGCCGCTTTGTTTTTCGCAAAGACGTGTGTCTCGAGGTCTTTGTAGACGCCGTAGTCGGTGCCGACGCCGTTGAACGTCGCGGCCTTGTAGCCAATCGCACCATCACCCGCGGGGGTGACATCGGCTTCGTCACCCGACCACCAGTTGCCGATGAACTTATCCATTGGATACTTGATCGCGGCGGCTTCCTTGACCGCAGTCGAGTTCATCGCGCCCCAGCCCCACATGATCGCGTATTCCGGCTTGGACCGGCGGATTTGCAGCCAGATCGATTTCTGTTCGGTCATCGAACCGGTCGGCACCGGATATTTGTCATAGGTGAAGCCGAACTTGTCGGCCAGCACGTCGAGCGTCGGGATCGGCTCACGCCCATAGGGGTGATCGAGATAGATGAAGGCAAAGTTCTTGCCCTTCAACTTGTCGAGCCCGCCTTCCTCGTCGGCGATGTGCTGCACGACCGACGTCGCCTGGCTCCAATAGGTTGCCGGGAAATTGAAGACGTACGGAAATACGCGCCCGTCGGCGGCCGAGGTGCGGCCATAACCCATCGACAGGATCGGCGTCTTGTCGGCGGTCGCCTTCTCGATCAGCGCATAAGTAATACCGGTCGAATACGGGCTGATCGTTGTCGTGCCCTTGCCGATGCGGTCGTAGCATTCCACACCGCGGTCGGTCTTGTAGGCGGTGTCGCACTCGGTGACGTTGAATTTGACGCCGTTCACGCCACCGTCACGATCGTTGATCATCGTGAAGTAGTCGGAATAGCCGTCGGCGATCGAAATGCCGTTCGGCGCAAAAGGCCCGGTCCGGTAGACCAGCGACGGGATCTCTTGCATATTCTGGGCCTGGGCCGACGTCGCCGCGACCGCGCCAAAGGCGATCACCGCACCGGCTGTGGCCAAAGTAAGCTGTCTAATCATTATTTCCTCCCTCGAAAACTTTCGAATTTGTCTGGAACCGGCTATTTTTAACGCCCCTTTTGCCGGTGAATTTACGCAAGCTTAACACGGGGTTACCGTCACTCAACTCCGCAATTCGTTGTACGCGCACCCTCCCCAATCAATATGGGAACGGCCATTGGCGCAGCTTTTCCTTGGCGATCTCCCACAAGCGCGCCAAGCCGTGGGGCTCCACGATCAAAAAGAATATGATCAGCGCGCCGAATACCATGAACTCGATGTGAGTGATCAGATCGGTCGGTAAATTGAGACCGAGTGCGGCCGGCGCCGAGTTTAAGAAAATCGGCAGCAAGGTAATGAACGCCGCGCCCAGGAAAGATCCAAGGATCGAGCCCAACCCGCCGATGATGATCATGAACAACACGGCGAAGGATCGGAACACGTCGAACGCCGTCGGCTCGACCGAGTTCAAAAAGGCGAACGACCACAATGCGCCGGCGACACCGCAAAAGAACGACGAGATCGCGAATGCGGTAAGTTTCGCCTGCAGCGGCCGGATGCCGATCAACTCGGCGGCGACATCCATATCGCGGATCGCCATCCAGCTGCGCCCGATCCGCGAGCGCACCAGATTTTTCGCCAGCAGCGTCAGCAGGACCGTCAGCGTCAGCACGAACAAATAGCGCGCCCAGGTCGGCGATTCGGCGCCGGTCACCAGCACACCAAAAACTTCGCGCGGCGGCGCCGTCGGCACGCCGGCGATCGAATAGTTCACGAACCACGGCACCCGGATGAACAGCCACAGCAGGAAGAACTGGGCCGCCAGCGTGGTGACCGCCAGATAGAAACCCTTGATGCGCAGCGAGGGAATGCCGAACACCAAACCGATCGCCGCCGCGCACACACCGCCCAACAAGACGACGATGGGGATCGGCAGCCAGCCCAAGGCATCGGAGGTGGCGATTTTGAACGCCATGTAGGCGCCCGCCGCCATGAACCCGCCGGTACCCAGCGACAGCTGGCCGGCATAGCCCGTCAATATGTTTAGCCCCATCGCGGCGATCGCCATGATCAGCACCGGAATGATGATCGTGCCCAACCAATAGTCGGAGCCAATGACCGGCAGCACGACAAACGCGAATATCAAGACGGCAATGATGAACGCGCGGTCGAGCGGGATCGGCAGCAGACCCTGGTCGGCGGCGTAGCTGGTCTTGAATTGTCCGGCCTCGCGGTAAAACATCGCCTAGACCCTCTCGATGATGCGTTCGCCGAACAGGCCTTGCGGGCGGAAAAACAGGAAGATCATCGCCAGCACGTAAGCGAACCACTCCTCGGTGCCGCCACCGATAGCCTGTCCCCAGAACACTTCGGCGATTTTTTCGCCGGCGCCGATGATCAGGCCACCGACGATCACGCCGGGTATCGAGGTGAAACCGCCGAGGATCAATACCGGCAGCGCCTTCAACGCGATGATCGACAAGGAAAATTGCACGCCCAACTTGGCGCCCCACATGATGCCGGCGACCAGCGCGACGAAACCGGCGACCGCCCACACAATGACCCAGATGTGGTTGAGCGGAATGCCGACCGACATGGCAGCCTGATGATCGTCGGCGACGGCGCGCAAGGCGCGGCCGACCTTGGTGTAGGTGAAGAAAAACCCCAGCACGCCGACCAGAACCCCGGCCAGCACCGCGGCGAACAGATCGTTCTCCTGGATCAGCACTTCGCCGAGGAAAATCGAGTCGTCGGGGATGCCGATATTCAGCGGATGGACGTCGGCGCCCCAGATGCTCTCGCCCAGGCCTTCGAGGAAAAAGGCGATGCCAATGGTCGCCATGAACAGAATGATCGGGTCCTGGTTGACCAGATGGCGCAGCACCACGCGTTCGATGGCAAAGGCCAGTAACACCATCACCGCGATGGTTACGATAAAAGACAACCACACCGGCCAGCCAAGTTCGATGAAACCGACGAAGAACAGGGCGGCAAACAGAACCATGATGCCCTGGGCGAAGTTGAACACGCCCGACGCCTTGAAAATCAACACAAACCCCAGCGCCACCAGCGAATACATCACGCCCGTCATTAGGCCGCCGAATACGACTTCGATGAAGAAGAACGGCGAACCCAGGATATCGAGGATCGGTTCGGTGGTAACGCTGGCAATGAACTCCATGGCGTGGCCTTGTTGCTAGTTTTCGCCGCTAGTCGTGCGCAACGCCGAGATAGGCGGCGATCACTGTCGGATCGTTGCGTACTTCGTCGGGCGCGCCGTCGGCGATTTTGCGGCCGTAGTCGAGGACGACGACGCGGTCCGACAAATCCATGACCACGCTCATGTCGTGCTCGATCAATGCGATCGTGGTGCCGAACTCGTCGTTGACGTCGATAATGAACCGGCTCATGTCCTCCTTTTCCTCGACGTTCATGCCGGCCATCGGTTCGTCGAGCAGCAGCAGGTCGGGCTCGGCGGCGAGCGCGCGACCCAGTTCGACGCGTTTCTGCAAGCCATAGGGCAGGCGGCCGACCGGCGTCTTGCGGATCGCCTCGATTTCGAGAAAATCGATGATGTCCTCGACGAAGCGGCGATGCTCGATTTCTTCGCGTTTGCCACGGCCGATGAACAGCGCCTGCTCGATCAAACTCGCCTTCATCTTGAGCATGCGCCCGGTCATGATGTTGTCGAGCGTGGTCATGCCGTGAAACAGCGCAATGTTCTGGAACGTGCGCGCAATGCCGTTCGAGGCGGCCACGTAGGGGCGCATGTTGGGGCGGCTGACGCCCTTGTAGGTAATCGTACCCTGCTGGGGCTGGTAGAAACCGTTGATGACGTTGAGCATCGACGATTTGCCGGCGCCGTTGGGGCCTATGATGGCGCGAATTTCGCCCTTGCAGATATCGAAACTGACATCGTCCAACGCCTGCACGCCGCCGAAGGTGAGCGTGACGTGAGAAATATCCAGTAGCACCTCATCGAACACGCGCGCGGTCGCTTCCGGCGTCTCCGATACCGATTTCGTGTGAGGCGTGGTTTCTGTTTCGGCGATCGCCATCGCGTTACTCGGCGGCCAGTGGTGCAGCGGCTTCGACGGTGCGGGCATCGCGGATCGCCAGGTCGGCCGAGATTTCGCCTTTGCGGCCGTCTTCGAAGGTGACTTCGGTCGAAATTTGGCAATGATCGCCGCCGCTGTAGAGCGCGTCGATAATCGGCGCATATTTCTCGGCGACGAAGCGGCGACGGACCTTGCGCGTTCGGGTCAGCTCGCCGTCATCGGGGTCGAGTTCCTTGTGCAGGATCAGGAACCGGTGGATCTGCGAATCCGCGAGGTTGGATTCCTGCGCCAGGTCGCCGTTGACCTGCTCGATTTCCTCCTGGATCAGGTCGTAGACCTGCGACAGCGCCGCCAATTCCTGGTAGCTTGAATAGGCCACGCCACGGCGTTCGGCCCAGTTGCCGACCGCCTGCAGGTCGATGTTGATGATCGCCGTGCAGTGGTCGCGTTCGTTGCCGATGGCGACCGCTTCCTTGATGTGGGGGAAGAATTTGAGCTTGTTCTCGATGTATTTCGGCGCGAACAGGCTGCCGTTGCTGAAGCGGCCCACATCCTTGGCCCGGTCGATGATTTTGAGATGCCCGTCGTCGTCGAAGAACCCGGCGTCGCCGGTGTGCACCCAGCCGTCGGCCGTCTTGGTCTCCGCCGTCGCTTCCGGGTTCTTGAAATACTCCTTGAACACGCCGGGACTGCGGAACATCACCTCGCCGTTTTCGGCGACCTGCAGCTCGACACCCGGTGCCGGCGTGCCGACCGTATCGGGCTTGATCTCGCCATCGGGTTGAATGGTGATGAACACGCTGGCCTCGGTCGAGCCGTACAACTGCTTCATGTTGATGCCGAGCGAGCGGTAGAAGACAAAGATGTCCGGCCCGATGGCTTCACCCGCCGTGTAGCAGATACGCACCCGGGTCAGCCCCAGGGCGTTTTTCAGCGGGCCGTAGACGAACAAGTTGCCCAGCCAATAGAGCAGGCGATCGCCGAAGCCGACTGCTTCATGGTCGAGAATCTTGGCGCCGACGCGGCTGGCCACACCCATGAAATAGTCGAACATCCTTCGTTTCAACGCGCTGGCGTCTTCCATGCGAATCATCACCGTGGTGAGGATGTTTTCGAAGATCGGCGGCGGCGCGAAGAAGTAGGTCGGCCCCAGTTCGCGCAGATCGTTGAGCACCGTATCCGAGGATTCGGGACACGAGACGCAGAAGCCGGTGACGTAGGACTGGGCATAGGAAAAAATATGGTCGCCCACCCAGGCAAGCGGCAAATAGGCGAGGCTCTCGTCGCGTTCGGTGAGCCCCTCTTGCTGCGCGGCGTTCAACGCCGTGAGGTAGATGTTCTCGTGCGTCAGCACGACGCCCTTCGGCGTGCCGGTGGTGCCCGACGTATAGAGCATGATCGCGGTGTCGCCGGCGAAGCCGCGCGAGACTTCGGTGTCGTAGAAAGCCGGGTTTTCATCGTTGAATTTCCGACCGGCGGCGAGTACGTCGGCCATGTCGTGCAGGATATCTTGCGTGTAGTGGCGCATGCCGCGCGGCTGGTCGTAAACGACAAGTTCGAGCTGCGGGCAGTCGTCCCAGACCTGCAATAGCTTGTCGACCTGCTCCTGATCCTCGACCACGGCGAACCGGACCGACGCGTGGTCGAGCACGAATTTCATCTCGTCGGCGACGGAGTCCTGGTAGACCGGCACCGGGGTTGCGCCGAGCGCCTGCACCGCGGCAATCGTCCAATACAAGCGCGGCCGGTTGTCGCCGACGATCGCCACCGCGTCGTCACGGCGCAGACCCAAAACCGCCAGACCGCAGGCGAGCGCGCGAACCTCGGCAGCGACCTGCGACCAGGTCCACGCCTGCCAAATCCCGTAGTCTTTCTCGCGCATGGCCGGCCGCGCGCCGCGAACCGCCGCATTGCGCTGCAACAGCTTGGGAAAGGTATCGTATTCGGGGTCGACCGACGCACCCGGCCGAAACGGCGGGCTCGCCGTGCCGGCGGCGGTAACGCCTGGCCCGTCACCTTCGTTCATTTCTCTCCCTACCTCGTTTTTATTATTATGCAGAGGCGCCCGGCCGATAAATTGACTTCCGTCAGTTCCCGGCCTTTTTAGTGTAAGTGGTTCTGGTCACTCCTAATTCATCGGCCGATTGGCGACAATCAGCCTATAGTTGGAAAGCGCCGCCGGTTCACTCCCGGAAGCCCGGATCGAGCGCGTCCAACCGCCGCAGATGACCCGGCCAATCGCGGATCGAGAGATTGACATTCTTCTCGAACTGTTGCGCGGCATGCTCGCACACGTCGGGCGGCGGCATGACCAGCTTGGCGCCGCTGGCCATCGCCTGCAGCTGACTGCGCGCGCATTTCTCCAGATAGAAGATCAGCGAGAACGCCTCGTCGATCGTCCGCCCTGCCGACAATAGCCCGTGGTTGCGCAGCACCATCACATTGTGGGACCCGAGATCGTTGATCAGCCGCGCGCGCTCATCGAGATCGAAGGCGAGACCCTCATAATCGTGATAGGCGATGCGGTTATAAAAGCGCATCGCATGCTGGGTGATCGGCAGATAGCCGCATTCGAGCGCCGAGATCGCCATGCCCGCCACCGAGTGGGTGTGCAGCACGCACATGACGTCTTCGCGGCCGGCGTGGACGGCGCTGTGAATGGTGTAGCCCGCCGGGTTGATCTTGAACGGGCTTTCGCTCAACGCGTTGCCGTCGATATCGACTTTGATCAAGCTCGACGCGGTGATCTCATTGAACAGCACGCCGACCGGATTGAGCAGAAACTCCTCTTCGCCCGGCACCTTCGCCGAGATATGGGTGCGGCTCATATCCGACATGTCGTAGAGGTCGACCAACCGGTAGCAGGCGGCCAGATTGACCCGGGTCTCCCACTCTTCGGCACTTACCTTGCCATAGACCGACGGAATCTCCTCCAGCGGCGCAAAATCATCGACTGTGGCTAAATTGGCCATACTCAGCGTTCCCCTTATTTTTGTCGTCCGTAACGTTGACGCGTGCGCGCGCCCCGGTCAATCGGCCGCCGGTCAGGCGTCCTCGGCGACCACCCGGTTGCGTTGCCCGCCCAGACCCGCGGCTTCGGCCTCGACGATGTCGCCGGGATTGAGATAGGTGCCCTTGCCGTGACCGACGCCTTCGGGCGTGCCGGTCGAAATAATGTCGCCGGGATGGAGCGCCAGCTGCGCGGAGGTGTGCTCGATCTGCTCTTCGGCGGAAAACACCATCTCGCCGGCGGGATCGTCCTGCTTGGTCTCGCCGTTGACCTTGAGGGTCAGCTGAATGGCGCGGTAGTCGGGCACGAAGGCGGCCGGCACGAAATAAGGCCCCATCGGCGCAAAGGTGTCGTGGCTCTTGCCGGTGAACCAGTCGGTGCGCAGGGTCGGCCAGTCGGGGCGGGCCTGCGCGTCGCGCGCGGTGACATCGTTGGAGGTCATGTAACCGGCGACGTAGTCGAGCGCGCGTTCCGCCGGCACCCGCTTGGCGGTGCGGCCGATCGCCAGCGCCAGCTCGACCTCCCAGTCGACCTGCTGCGATTCCGGCGGGATGACGATGTCGTCGAAGGCGCCGGCCAGCGTGCTCGGCGCCTTGAGAAAGGAATAGGGCCGCACCCGCGCCTTGTCGCGGTCGAGCATGTTCTCGCGCTCTTCGTCGGTGCGCGCGGTGCCGGCATTGAGCATTTCGCGGATGTGTCCGCCGTAATTGGCCGCCGCATAAATCATCTTTCCAGGCCTCAGGATCGGCGGCAGCACCCACAGATCGGCGCGCGACGCCGCGCCGCCCCAATCGGCGGGGTCGCGGCCGCTGTTGGCGACAA
>CAJICQ010000253.1_pt1 | contig 12355 bp, 12 predicted proteins | sample 9199721 | NCBI WGS metagenome assembly CAJICQ01 (sample SAMEA7708344, study PRJEB35096) | sediment metagenome | biome: marine neritic benthic zone biome [ENVO:01000025]; feature: sediment [ENVO:00002007]; material: shallow marine sediment [ENVO:03000034] sea grass bed [ENVO_01000059] ...
CTCGCTGCCGCGCATCGAGGATTCGCGCCTGCTGGCCGGCGGCGGCCGCTATCTCGACGATTTGGCCTTCGATGGCCTGGCCCACGCGGTGTTCGTCCGCTCGCCCCATGCCCATGCGCGCATCGTCGGCGTCGACACCGGCCAAGCGACTGCCGTGCCCGGCGTGCTGGCGGTCTATACCGGCAAGCAGCTGGTCGACGAGCACGGCCTCGGCGCGGTGCCGTTTCGCCAGTTTCCGCCCCATCCGCAAGCGACGGCGCTGACGCCGCCGGCGCGCTACCCGCTGATGCCCGATACGGTTCGCTATGTCGGCGATAACGTCGCCCTGGTGGTCGCCGAGACGCTGGAGCAGGCGCTCGATGCCGCCGAACTGGTCGATGTCGACTATGAAGTTTTCGACGCCGTCGCCGATCCCGTCGCGGCGGTCGCCGATGGCGCGCCGCAACTCTGGCCGGAGGCGCCGAACAACGTCGTCGGCGTGTGGGCCCAGGGCGACGAGGCCGCCGTCGACGCGGCGATCGCCGGTGCCGCCCATGTCACCGAGATCGAGCTGGTCAACAACCGGCTGGTGCCCAACTCGATGGAGACCCGCGGCTGCACCTGCGAGTTCGATTCCGGGAGCGGCCGCTACACGCTGCACATCGGCGTGCAGATGCCGCATCTGCTGAAGACCCATCTGTGCGAAGACGTCTTCCACATGCCGGAAGACCAGCTGCGCGTGGTCGTCCCCGATATCGGCGGCGGCTTCGGCATGAAGGTGTTCTGCTATCCCGAATATGCCGCCGTGATGTTCGCCGCCGGCCAGTTGGTCCGCCCGGTGCGCTGGCGCTCGCTGCGCAGCGAAGCCTTCATCAGCGATATCCACGGCCGCGACCAGGTCAACCGCGCGCAGCTGGCCTTCGATAGCGACGGCAAGATCGTCGCCATGAAAGTGGCCTCGCTGGGTAACATGGGCGCCTATATCGCCTATCAAGGCGCGTTCATTCCCACCATCAGCTCGTTTCGCGTGTTGTCCAATACCTACGACGTGCCGGCGCTTTACGGCGAGTGCAAATGCGTGCTCACCAACACCGGGCCGACCGACGCCTACCGCGGCGCTGGCCGGCCGGAGGCGGTCTATCTGACCGAACGCCTGATGGATAAAGCGGCGGCCGAACTGGGCATCGACCCGGTCGAGCTGCGCCGGCGCAATCTGGTGCCGAAATCGGCGATGCCCTACACCAACGCCACCGGCATGGCGATCGACAGCGGCGACTTTCCCCGCATGATGGACGTGGCGATGGAAGCGCACGACTGGGCGGGCTTCGACGGCCGCCGCGACGACGCCCAGCGCCGCGGCAAGCTCGCCGGGCGCGGTCTGGCGATGTACATCGAACACACCGGGCGCAACGAGTTCACCGAGACCGTCGATATATCAGTGTTGGGGGAGGGGGCGGTGACGGTTTATTCCGGCACCCAGGAAATGGGCCAGGGCCTCAAGACCTCGTATGTGCAGCTGGTCGCCGAACGCCTCGAAGTCGATCCGGCGTGCATCGAGATCGTTCAGGGCGATACCGACCGGGTGGCGACCGGCGGCGGCAGTGGCGGCTCGCGCTCGCTCTATGTCGGTGGCAGTGCCACCGTGGCCAGCACCGAGACGCTGATCGAGGAAGGCCGCCGCCTCGCCGGCGATGCGCTGGAGGTGGCGGCAGCCGATCTGGAATTTGCCGACGGCCGCTTCACGGTCGCCGGCACCGACCGCGCGATCGGCCTGTTCGAGCTCGCCGGCGCCCAGCCCGACGGGGCGTTCGCGATTTCGGAGACCACCACTGCGGGCGATCTCACCTGGCCCAACGGCTGCCATATATGCGAGGTCGAGATTGACCCCGACACCGGCCAAATCGCGCTCTCCCGCTTCACCGCGGTCGACGATGTCGGCACGGTGGTCAATCACGTCATCGTCGACGGCCAGGTGCATGGCGGGGTCGCCCAGGGTATCGGCCAGGCCCTGCTCGAGCGCGTCGCCTATGACCGCGACGGCCAGATCCTGTCGGGCTCGTTCATGGACTACACCATGCCGCGCGCCGACGACGTGCCGTTCTACACCGTGGTCGCCGACGAAACCTCGCCGTGCACGACGAATATTCTCGGCGCCAAGGGGGCCGGCGAGTGCGGCTCGACCGGGGCGCCGCCGGCGGTGGTGAGCGCCGTCTGCGACGCGCTCAAGAACTACGGCGTGGTGCACCTCGACATGCCGATTTCCGCCGAGGACGTTTGGCGGGCGATCAACGGCCGCTGACGAAGATGCCCCGGCTCGCCGCCAACATCTCGCTGCTGTTCACCGAGTACCCGTTCCTCGACCGCTTTGCTGCGGCGGCCGATCACGGGTTTACCGGCGTCGAAATTCTCGTCCCCTACGAATTCTCGCCCGACGACGTCGCGGCACGCCTGGCGGCGCACAACCTCGAGAGTGTGCTCATCAATACACCCTATGGCCCGACCGCCGGCGGTCACACGGGCCTGGGCGCATTGCCGGGGCGCGAGGCCGCGTTCGCCGCCGACGCGCGGCGCGCGCTCGACTACGCGCAAGCGATCGGCTGCGCCCGCGTTCACGCGCTGGCCGGTGTTCCCGAAGACGGCGCCGACCTGGCGCAGTGCCGCGCGGTGTTCGTCGACAATCTGCGGGCGATGGCGGAACAGGCGGCAGACGCCGGCATCACGGTATTGATCGAGCCGCTCAACACGGGCGATTTTCCCGGTTATTTCCTCACCCGACAGGACCAGGCCCACGCCATCGTCGCCGATGTGGGTCTCACCAACGTCAAGGTGCAGATGGATTTCTACCACTGCCAGATCATGGAAGGCTTCGTCTCCGACAAGGCGCGCCGCTTCATCGACGGCATTGGCCATTTCCAGATCTCCGGCGTGCCGGGGCGCATCGAACCCGATGCCGGCGAGCTCAACCATACCTATCTGCTCGATCTGGTCGACGAACTGGGTTTCGATGGCTGGGTTGGCGCCGAGTACAATCCGCGCGCCGGCACCGTGGCCGGTCTCGGCTGGGCGGCGCCCTATGGGATTACCGTTTAGGTCCACGAGACGCAAATCAGACCGCAAAAATCTACGCCTCATGCTGAGCTTCCCCATCCCGAGCTTGTCGAGGGACGAAGCATGGGGCCCCGGTGTCCTCGTCCTTCGACAGGCTCAGGATGAGGCCACCGGCATGCGCGCGCTCGGCTGCTCGGCCACTGAGGAAGGGTAATTTGCGTACTCTCTAAGAAAACAGCATTCGCTCTCTTTCGCTGACTTAGATCAAAGCCTTGCGCGGCCGAGACCGGTATTCGGCTATGAGAGGAAAGGAGGGCGCCGAAATGTCTCTCAGCACACTCGATCACTGCTCGATACGCACGGTAAAGCTAGCGCAAACCCGCGATTTCTATGTCGATCTGCTCGGTATGACCGACGGCGAGCGGCCCGATTTCGACTTCCCCGGCAACTGGCTCTACGTCGAAGGAAAGCCGGTGGTCCATCTGGTCGGCGTCGATCCCGACGATCCGTCGGGACTGCAGGAATATCTTGGCGGCGCGATCGACGCGGACTCGCTGCAAGGGTCGGGGGCGTTCGACCACGTTGCCTTTCGCGCCAAGGACCCCGAGGCGTTGATCGCCCGTCTCAAGGAGAAGGGCTACGCCTACCGGGAACGCAAGGTTCCCGACATGGACCTGTTTCAGGTCTTCATCGAAGACCCCAACGGGATCACGGTCGAGCTCAACTACTGGGGCGAAGAACAACAGGCGGCGTGACAGCTGTTCGGTTTCGCGAACTTGTCCGAACGATGGTGGAGGAAAGATCATGACGCAGGTAGCCGAAGCGGTTCCGCCCGCGGTGACGCGCGAAGAGATCCTGAACCGTTGCGAAGCGCTGTTGCCGGTGCTGCGCGAACGCGCGGAGCAGTGCGAGAAAGCGCGCCGGTTGCCCGAGGTAACCGTCAAGGATTTCCACGACAACGGCATTTTCCGGATCCTCCAGCCCGCGCGGGTCGGCGGCTACGAACTCGACTACGGCATGCTCGTCGATGCGGGCGCGATCCTGTCGCGCGCCTGCGGGTCGAGCGGCTGGAATGCGACCAACCTGGCCTGCCACCACTGGATGCTCGCCATGTGGCCGAAAGCGGCGCAGGACGAGGTCTGGGGCAAGAACAACGAAACCTCCGACAGCTTGATATGCGCATCCGTGATCTTTCCCGCCGGCAAGGCCAAGCGCGTCGACGGCGGCTATGTTCTGAACGGACGCTGGCCGTTCTGCAGCGGCATCGACCCGTGCGCGTGGAACATGCTGGCTGGCATGGTCGAGCCCGACGGCGACCATGACGACGCCGAGCCGCGCCTATTCCTGGTGCGCACGTCTGACCATGAGATCATCGATACCTGGTTCACCTCCGGGCTGCAGGGCACCGGCTCGAAGGATGCCGCCTGCGCCGACCTGTTCGTACCCGAGCACATGACGGTGCCTGCCGACGGCGTGAAGGGCGGGCCGACCCCCGGCTCCGCTGTCAATCCCGGTGCGCTCTACCAGGTGCCGGTGATCGCGCCGTTCGCCTATGTGCTCTCGGGCACGCCGCTTGGCATCGCCAAGGGTGTTTTGGAAACCTATGTCGACGGCATGAAAAGCCGGGTCGCCCAGTACACCGGCTTGAAGGTCGTCGACCTGCCGAACATCCAGATCAAGGTGGCCGAGGCGGCCGCCGCGATCGACGCGGCGGAATTGATGATGCACGCCGACTGCGCCGAATCGATGGAGATCGCGGCGAGTGGCAAGGCGCCGGTTCTCGAGACCAAGGCCAAATTCCGGCGCAACGGGGCATACTCGGTGAACCTCTGCGTCGAGGCGGTCAATAAGCTCTTCCAGTCGAGCGGTGGCGGGGGTATCTACGACCGCAATCCGATCGCCCGGGCGTTTCGCGACATTCACGCCGCCCGCGCCCATATCGCCTTCAGCATGGATGTCGCGGGCACGACCTACGGCCGGATCGTCTTTGGTCTGGGCTCCGACAATAGGGTTTTGTAAACATCCCCCCGGCATGATGATAACCGGGCATCAGTAACCGACCAATGAGGACATGAGCGAATGCACGCAAGCGATATCATGACTGCACCGGTGATCACCGCCGCCCCGGGCGCCGATGTGCTCGATGTGGTCCAGCTAATGCTCGACAACCGGATCAGCGCGTTACCGATCGTGGCCGACGACGGCGAGTTGGTTGGCCTGGTCAGCGAGGGTGACTTGATCCGCCGTTCCGAGATCGGCGCGCGCGATTATTCCTCGTGGTGGCTTTCCGCCTTCGGCGGCAAGGTGCGCCTGGCCGAAGAGTTCGTGAAGACGCACGGCATGAAGGCCGAAGAGATTATGACGACCGACGTGGTGACGGTGGCGTTGGATACGCCGGCCTGGAAGATCGCCGAAACACTGGAGAAGAACAAGATCAAGCGGGTGCCCGTTTTGGATGACGGCTCCGTCGTCGGCATCGTAAGCCGCGCCAACCTGCTGCAGGCGCTGGCAGCGCAGCGCGAGAAGATAATGGAAGGCCCGTCGGTTGACGACCGCGCGCTGCGCGAAGCGGTGCTCACGGCTCTCGAAGGACAATCCTGGTCGGACCTGCCCCATCTTAATGTCGTCGTGGCGGACGGCGTGGTTCACTACTGGGGCGTGGTGAAATCGAAGTCCGTGCGCGAGGCGCTCAAGGTCGCCGCCGAGGGCGTGCCCGGAGTGCAGGACGTCGTCGACCACACCCACACGACGGTGACGCTGATTTAGGCAGCGAATTGCCGGGTCTATTTTTTGCTCCGTCGCGGTGCGCCTTTTTCCAGCGCCTTCAATAGATCCTTGGTCGCCCGGATAAGCGGTTCGCGATGGACCTCGTCGATCGGCGGCTGGGCGGCCACCGATTTGGCCGTCTCCGCGAGGATATCGGCGAGCAGAAAGTAGTGCAGGTGCAGGCCGGCGACGCGCGCGCCGTCGCCTTTGTAGACCAGCTTCAGGACCATCTCGTCTTCGTCGGTGCGCACTTCAAAGCTGGCATCGCGCTCGAAGCTGCTGCGGTAGTAGCGGTCGGCCAGGTCGATCGATACTTCCGCCTTATCGAGGATCGGTTTCATGATAACTCACCCACTTATATTGTTGACGCTGAGGGCGCGGCTCGCCGCAGGAACGCAATAAAGATCAAAGCGGTCGCGAACATGATCAGGCTGTAGGTCGCTGCCGGTATGGCGGCAAGGCCACCGCCGAACAACAGGGCGGCGATGGCAATTGCCAGGGTCCCATTCTGGAGGCCGCATTCGATCGAGATGGCGATCCGCTGGCGTAGGCCCGAAGCGAACATCTGCGCGACGCAATAGGCGAGCGCCATCATCACCACGTTGAGGACCAGGGTAACCAGGCCGGCCTGGGCGAAATAATCGACGATATTTTCGCGCTCGGCGAATATCGCGCCGGCCAGCACCAGCACGAACAACCCGATCGAAATTTTGCCGGCCAATGGTTCGAACCGGATGGCGAAGCTCTCGGCAAACCGTCGCACCACGAGCCCAATCAGCACCGGCACAGTCACGATCACGAACACGCTTATCGCGGTGCCGGCGATCGATACATCGCCGCCCCCATCGCCGCCAATCAGCCGGCCGTAGGAAAACACCACGATAATCGGGATGGTGATAACACTGAGCAGGCTAATCACCGCGGTCAGCGATATCGACAGCGCCACGTCGCCGCGGGCAAACGCCGTCAGAATGTTCGATGTTACACCGCCTGGCGCGGCGGCAATGATCATGACACCCAACGCGAGCTCGGGCGGCAGCGGCCACACGCTGACCAGCAGGAAGGCGACCAGCGGCAACAGCACGATCTGCGACAGGGCGCCGACGATAAAATCGCGCGGTCGCGTCGCCACCCGCGCGAAGTCGTCGAAGGTCAGCCCGAGGCCGAGCGAGAACATGATGAACGCCAGCGCAATCGGCAGAATTACCTCGACTACGATTCCCATAAGATCCCCCGTCCGGCGGCGCTATTTAGTCAGCCGCGGATCGACATAATCCCAGGGTTGCGCCGAGTCATGGAAGATCACCCGTTCGGGCTCGAATGCCGAGGGATCGTCGAGCGAGGCGGCGTAGACGCTGCACGAGTCGGGAAACCGTTCGGTCGAGCTGAACACCGGCGAGCCGCAGTTCGGGCAGAACTCGTGGCTCGCCAGGGCGCCGCTGTCGGCTGCCACGGCGTAGGATTTCAGGATACCGCTCACCGAAAGGTTCGCCCGATCGACCTTGAACCCAGGCGCGTGGCCGGTACCGGTCGCGCGCTGGCAGCGGCGGCACTGGCACAAGTATGAAAAGTCCGGTGTCCCGGTTATCTCGTAGCGCACCGCGCCGCAGGCGCAGCCCCCGGTGAGTGTCGTCGTCGCCATGGCGGATCCCTTTCTGTGCGATCGTTGCCTAGGCCGCCGTCCACACGGCGAGCTCGTAGCCCTCGGGGTCGGTGAAATGGAAACGTCGGCCGCCGGGAAACTCGAACACCGGTTTGACGATGGTGCCGCCGGCAGCTTCGATGCCGGCGATGATATCGTCGAGGTCGTCGCCGTACAGCACCACCAGCGGCCCGCCCGGCGTCACCGGCCCGCTGCCATCGAACCCGCCGGTCATGTGGCCGTCCGAGAACTCGCAATAATCCGGCCCAAAGTCGGTGAAGGTCCAGCCAAACGCCGCACCGTAGAACTCTTTGGCGCGGGTGATGTCGGCGACGTTGAACTCGATGTAGTTGATACAGCGATCTTGGCGCGGCGTTTCTGTGTTCATGGCGGCCTCCGGTCCGACATTCGATACGGTCCAGCTGGTTACACCAAGTCGCGTGGCGACGACACCCGCGCGGCGTTCAAATCGTTCGCGCCATCAGCACCGACGAGAGCGTCAATCCTTTGTCCATCGGCACCTCCAGGCGGCGCACGGGTGCGAAACCCATGGCAGCATAAAACCCTTCCGCATTGAGGCTGGCGTAACATTCGAACCGCCGCACCCCGGCGGCGCGCGCGTTCAGCTCGCAGCGGTCATAGATGGCGCGCCCGACGCCGCGACCGGTCCAGTCGGGGTGGACGGCGAAATGGCGAATATGGCCCAGCTCCGGCTCCGTTTCGCCGCTGCCCGGCCGTTCCCGGGTCCAGCCGCCGCAGCCGATAAGCGCGCCGGCTGTGGTCTCGGCCAGGTAGTAGGTCGACGATGCCAACAACGCCGGGTTCGCCCGGGTCATCGCGGGCAGCACCGCGGCCAAATCAGCCGCCTCGTAGCCCGCTGGCATCAGCGCCGTATACGAGGCGTCGAGCAGTTCGCCCACGGCCGCTTCGTCCTTCGGCGTGGCGACTCTAATCTCGAACTCACGTTGCACGGTTAGGCGCGCTACCCGGCCTCGCCCGCGCTGTCGGCCAGACCCGGCCCGGCAGCGCCGGGCTCGAGATCGTGACCGAACGCCAGCAGGTGGCCGTCGGGATCGCGAATATCGAAGTCGCGACATCCGTAGGCCATGTCCTCCGGATCGCGCACGATGTCGGCGCCGTTGCCGCGCATTTCCGCACACAAGGCATCGACGTCTTCGACATAGATATAGGCCGCCCAGTACTGGTTCACCGGTATCGTCACGCCTTCGCGCGATTTATCGAGTGCGATGGTGACGCGGCCGCGCTGCACGATGGCGAAGTCGGGTCCGTCTCCCCAGGTGCCGTGCGATTGGAATCCGAGCTTGTCGCAATAGAACGCCGCGCTGCGCTTGACGTCGGCGACCTGGAGAACGGGCATGGAGCGGATCATCGTTCGCGTATCTCCCTGGGCGTTTCTAGGCTGGTGTGAACTGGCTCGCCGATGCTTTCGACCAGGCGATCGCCAGTTGTGTGTCGCCGGCTCCATGGAGCAATTCGCCGGGCTCCGGCATCGGGAAGGCGACGTCATTCTGGGCGACGGTGCCGTCGCGCATGCGGGTAAACAGGTGCTGCGGACCGATCTCCTGCGGATGACCAAACCCCGCCGCGGCGATGGTCTCGGACAACGCAATCAGGGTATTGCGGTGGAAGCTCGCCACCCGCTCGGCCTTGTTGGCGACGACGAGGGCGCGCTGGCGCAGCGGATCCTGGGTCGTGACGCCCACCGGACACTGGTTGGTGTGGCACTTTTGCGCCTGGATACAGCCCAGCGCGAACATGAACCCGCGTGCCGAATTGCACCAGTCGGCGCCGAGACCGGTCAGACGCACCAGGTCGAATGCGCTGATCACCTTGCCCGAGGCGCCAATGCGGATGTTGTCGCGCAGACCGGCGCCGATTAACGCGTCGCGGACAAAGGTCATTCCTTCAGTGAGCGGGGTGCCGACATGGTTGGTGAACTCGATCGGCGCCGCGCCGGTGCCGCCTTCCGATCCGTCGACGACGATGAAGTCGGGCACGATCTGGGTCTCCAAGATCGCCTTGATGATGGCGAGGAACTCCCAGCGGTGGCCAACGCACAGCTTGAAGCCGACCGGCTTGCCGCCCGACAGCTCGCGCAGCGTCCGCAGGAACTCCATCATTTCGATCGGCGTGGCGAACGCCGAGTGCCGCGAAGGCGAGACGCAATCGCGGTCCATCGGCACGCCGCGCGCGGCAGCGATTTCGGGCGTGATTTTGGCCGCCGGCAGCACGCCGCCGTGGCCGGGTTTGGCGCCCTGTGACAGTTTCACCTCGACCATTTTTATCTGGTCGGCGCCGGCGTTTTCGGCAAAGCGGTCGCGATCGAACCGGCCGTCCTCGTCGCGGCAGCCGAAATAGCCCGAACCAATTTCCCAGATGAGATCGCCGCCGGGCTCGCGGTGGTAGCGGCTGATGCCGCCCTCGCCAGTGTCCTGGGCGAAGCCACCCAGCTTGGCGCCCCGATTCAGCGCGCGAACCGCATTGGCGCCGAGCGAGCCAAAACTCATCGCCGAAATGTTGAAGATCGAGGCGTCGTAGGGCCGCGCGCATTGCGCATTGCCGATTGCCACGCGAAAATCCGGGTCGGCCGGCGCCGTCGGGGCGGCCGAGTGGTTCAACCAGTCATAGCCATCTTCGTAGACGTCGAGCTCGGTGCCGAACGGCCGTTTGTCCAACTCGTTCTTGGCGCGCTGGTAGACGATCGAGCGTTGCTCGCGGCTGAACGGGACCGCTTCCTCGTCGCTTTCGACGAAATACTGCCGGATCTCGGGGCGGATTCCCTCGAAGGCCCAGCGCATGTGACCGAGGATGGGGTAGTTGCGCAGTATGCTGTGTTCGGACTGCACGATGTCCCACATGCCCACCACGGCAATCGGCAGCAAGACCACCAGAACCCACAAAACCTGTGGCAACAACGTCGCCCCGAGCAAAACTGCCAGCACGATAAGGGCGAGAACGGACCCGAAGACGGCAAAACGCAACATCGGCTAACCCACGTTTCGATGTAAGGAAGAAAATACTGCACGCTTCCCGCGTTGGCGTCGAGGACAGATGCGGGACCTCGACGACCTACGCAGTGATTATGCTCGTGCGTGCCGCCGCTATTTCTTCCGCGCCGCTTCCAGTTGCGCCAGCAGGGCGTCGATCGCCTGGTCGTGTTCTGCCGTGTGGTGGGCGAGCGCCTGGAACGCCGCCGACATTTCGAGCAGCGTGTCGAGGCGCACGTGCTGGCCTTCGCGCAGCAGGCGCTTGGCCATGCGCAGGGAATGGCCCGGGTTGGCGGCGATGCGACCGGCCAGGGCGCGCGCTTCGTCCATCAGCTCGTCGGCCGGGACGACCTTCGACACCAGCCCGCAGGCCAGCGCCTCGGCGGCGTCGATGGTGTCGCCGGTGAAGGTGAGTTCGGCCGCCTTCGACTGGCCGACCAGGCGCGGCAGCAGCCAGGCGCCGCCATCGCCGGGGATTATACCCAGCTTGACGAAACTCTCGGCGAACTTGGCGCGTTCCGAGGCGATGCGGATATCGCACATGCAGGCGAGGTCGCAGCCGGCGCCGATGGCGGCGCCGTTGACCGCGGCGATGGTCGGCACGTCGAGGTCGTACAAATTGAGCGGGATGTTCTGGATGTCGCGCCGGTAGTTGTTGCGGATCTGGTAGGGCGAGCCGGCCGACAGGCCCTTGCGCTCGGCCATGTCCTTGACGTTGCCGCCGGCGCTGAAGGCCGAACCGGCGCCGGTCAGGATCACCACCGAGACGCTGTCGTCGCCGCGGATGCGCGCGCAAGCCGCGACGAAATCGGCGTACTGGCCGCCGCCCGACAGCGCGTTGCGCTCGTCCGGCCGGTTCATGGTCAAGGTAACGACCGCGCCGTCCTGCTCGTATTGTAGAAAATCGCCCATTGGCTCCTCCCGGAAAATCGTTGCTTCGCTAGTTAGCACAACGCCGCCACTCCGCTAAGCTAGAGCAATTGCCAATCTGACAGAAACGCGTTGGGTTGGCGGACTGTAAAAATTACCCTCTCCCAGAGGGAGAGGGTGGCGAGCGATAGCGAGCCGGGTGAGGGGTTACAAGCGGTGATGGGTTTCCTAGACGGAACTTAACCCCTCACCCCAAACCCCTCTCCCTAAAGGAGAGGGGCTTAAGGCATTGCACGATATTGCTGACTTCGCCTGTACGAAACCTGCTCTAGGAAACGGCAGGGCCGGTGTGGTCCCGCTGATGAGGGAGAGAGATGCAGGCCTTTGCGCTCGATCTATGTGAACTACCGCCTGAAGCGGCCGAGCTGCGCGCGCAAGTGCGGGCGTTCCTCGCCGAGGCGCTGAGCGCGTATCCGCCGGCCGGCCGCGCCCGTTCGTGGGTCGGTTTCGATCCCGAGTTCAGCCGCAAGCTCGGCGCGCAAGGCTGGCTCGGCATGACCTGGCCCGAGCCCTATGGCCGGGCGCGCAGCGCGCTCGAGCGCTACGTGGTGATCGAGGAACTGCTCGCCGCCGGCGCGCCGGTCGCCGCCCACTGGATTGCCGAGCGCCAGAGCGGGCCCTTGATCCTGCGTTTCGGCACCGAAGAACAGCAGCAGCTCATCCTGCCGCGGATCGCCGCCGGCGAGTGCTTCTTCTGCATTGGCATGAGCGAGCCGGATTCGGGCTCCGACCTGGCGTCGATCCGCACCCGCGCGGTGCGCGGCGACGGCGGCTGGGTGATCAACGGCCAGAAGGTGTGGACCACCTACGCCCATATGTCCCACTACATGATTGCCCTGGTGCGCACCGGCGAGGCCGGCGACGACCGCCACGCCGGGATGTCGCAATTCATCGTCGATCTAAAAACGCCGGGGGTCACCGTGCGGCCGATCCGCAACATGATCGGCGACGAGGAATTCAACGAGGTGATCTTCGAGGACGC
>CAJICQ010000329.1_pt1 | contig 12297 bp, 9 predicted proteins | sample 9199721 | NCBI WGS metagenome assembly CAJICQ01 (sample SAMEA7708344, study PRJEB35096) | sediment metagenome | biome: marine neritic benthic zone biome [ENVO:01000025]; feature: sediment [ENVO:00002007]; material: shallow marine sediment [ENVO:03000034] sea grass bed [ENVO_01000059] ...
ACTTCTGAACGAACGCTTTCATCTTGGGGAAATTGAAGTTGGCGTCCGGATAGGCCCCGGGAAAACGCCAGCCGCCGGTGTGGATGGTCGCTGGCCGCATGAAAGCGCCCAAGTGCAATTGACGGGTTTCGGCCATTGCGTTCACTTTCCTCTCACCAGCGTCGACATCCGGTCAAATAGGTCGGTTGGCGCGACTTCTCAATCCGATAGACGCCCAAGCAATAATTTCCGGCGAAATTTAACTCACGAGGCGACCGCCGGCGCAACCTTGCCCAGCATAATCGCCTGACCTAGGGTGCCCGCCTTGGTTGATACCGACAATGTAAGGAAACACGGCATGACGACGGGCACCGGCGCGAAATCCATCGACGCCAAATCGTTCTGGCAGGCGATCGGCCAGCGCGCCGTCGGCGCGACCATCGTCACGGCGCAAGGCAGCGAAGGTCCGGCCGGCCTGCTGGGCCTGTCGGCCACCCACGTCACCGCCGACCCGCCGACCATGCTGGTGTCGATCGATCACAAGACCTCGGCGCTGGCGAGCGTGCTCGAAGCCAAGCACTTCGCCATTAACTACCTGCCCCAAGGCGCTGAAGACATCGTCGACTTGTTTTCCGGCAAGAGCCCGCTCAAGGGCGCCGACCGGTTCGAGGCCGGCCGCTGGAGCCAGCTCACCACTGGCGCGCCGATTTATAAGGGTGCGGTGGGCGCGATCGACTGCGAACTCGACGAGGTCATCGAGCGCCACGGCGTCTCGATTGTTTTGGGCCGTGTCGTCGATTTCACCGCCGATCCTGGCGTTGCACCGCTGGTCTACTTCGGCGGCGGTTACTTGGCTTAAAGGGATACTCCGATATGAAATTGATGATCAGCGCCTCTGGCGCCGTCGGCGTTCCGACCATCAAACACCTCGTGCAACGGGGCGAAGAATTACGCGCGCTGTCCTCAAGCGAAGCCCCGCCGGCGCCGCTTCGCGTTGTTTAATCCGGCCGGTTCGGCTATCCGCTCGTTATGAGCGACGCGTTCGATTACATCATCGTCGGCGGTGGATCGGCCGGCTGCGTTCTGGCCAACCGGCTGTCGGCGCGCTCGGCCTGTTCGGTGCTGCTGCTCGAAGCCGGCCGCGATACAGCTCCCGGCGATGAACCCGCCGACGTGCTCGATACCTATCCGGTATCCTACTACAACCCGGCCTACATATGGCAGGGTCTGAGCGGCCATACGCGCCGGCGCGACACGTCGCCGGACGCGCCGGTGCGCCAGGCGCGTATCCTCGGCGGCGGCTCTTCGCTGATGGGCATGGTGGCGCTGCGCGGCACGCCCGACGATTATGACGGTTGGGCGCAGATGGGCGCCGCCGGCTGGAGTTGGCAGGACGTGTTGCCGCATTTCCGCAAACTGGAAGACGACACCGATTTCGACGGCGAGCTGCACGGCAAGGGCGGCCCGGTACCGATCCGCCGGCTGGCGCCGGCCGACTGGCCGCCCCTGGTGCATGCCCTCAAGGACTATTGCCGTAATCGCCAGATCGCCGACATCGCCGATTTCAATGGCGACTTTCGCGACGGCTTCGGCCTGTTGCCGACCAGCAAGTTCCCCGACCGGCGGGCATCGAGCGCCATCTGCTATCTCGATGCGGCGACCCGCCAGCGGTCGAACCTGCGCATCGCCACTGACGCAGTCGTGCGCCGTCTCGAACTCGACGGCGCCCAAGAACGGGGTGGCGCCCGTTGCCGGGTAACCGGCGTTACTGCCGAAATCGGCGGCCAGCCCCAGACATTCACCGGCCGTGAGGTCATCGTCTCGGCCGGCGCCCTGCAGTCGCCGGCGATGCTGCTGCACGCCGGTATTGGCCCGGCGGGCGATTTGCGCCAACTCGGCATTCCTGTCGCCGCCGACCGGCCCGGCGTCGGCGGCAATTTGCAGAATCATCAGATCGTCTACCTCGTTGCCCATCTGCGGCGCGCGGCCAGCCACCGCGACGGCACGCGCGCCCACACCATCGCCACTCTGCGCTATTCATCGGGCATTGCCGATTGTCCGCCCAGCGATATGTACATCTCCCTCGTCGGGATGGCGGGCTGGCACGCGTTGGGCCGGCGCACCAGTGCGCTGACGCCGGCGGTGCTGCAGCCGGCTTCGCGCGGCCGGGTGTCCCTACGCAGCGCCGACCCACAAGAACGGCCGCTCATCGAGTTCGACTTTCAGTCCGACGACCGCGACCGCCAGCGACTGGCCGACGCCGTGCGCCGGGCCGCGGAAATGCTTCTGGCGCCTGCAGTCCGCCGGCTGTGGCACCATGCCTTCCCAGTGATGCGGTCCCACCGCATGCGTCAGCTAAATGACGTAACCGCCTATAACGCGCTGCGCGCCAGCGCGCTGGCGAAACTGATGGATGTCGTCCCGGCGGCAGGGCGGCCGATCCTGGGTTCCCTGTCGCAGACAGGCGTCGATATCGCCGCGCTGGTCGCCGACGAGGCGCGGCTCAACGAGTTCGTCACCGGCAGCGTTTCCGGTATGGCGCACCATGTCGGCACTTGCCGTATGGGTGCCGCCGACGACCGGCTGGCAGTGGTCGATGAACATGCCCGGGTTTATGGCGTCGCGGGACTGCGTGTCGTCGACGCGTCGATTATGCCGACGATCCCCCGCGGCAACACCAACCTGCCGACGGTCATGATCGCCGAGAAAGTCGCCGCCGCAATGGCCGACGGACGGTAGGCAGAGCAGGCGCTATAGGTCCCTCGATTGGCGCTTGACAGCGTCCCTTAATTATCAGATATTTCTGTTATGACAGAAATATCTGATAATTTTAGCCAACTCTCGCCGGCGGTCGAGCAGTTCATCCTGCATTGGGGCGATTTGGGCGGCCAGTGGGGCGTCAATCGGTCGGTCGCTCAGATTCATGCGCTGCTCTATCTGTCCGACCGCCCGCTGACGGCCGAGGACATCGCCGACACGCTGGGCCTCGCCCGTTCCAACGTCTCCAATTCGATCAAGGAATTAATGGGCTGGAAGCTGATTCACCGGGTGCCGGTTAGGGGTGATCGGCGCGATCATTTCGAGGCCGAAACCGACATCTGGGAAATGGTGACTCGCATCGCACAGGGACGCAAAGCGCGCGAAATCGATCCGGCAGCGGAAGCCCTGCGCGCCTGCATGGCCGAGGCCGAACGCGACAGCCAAATCAACCCGGTGGCGATGAAGCGACTCAAGGAAATGCTCGACTTCGTCGAAACCATCAACCGCTGGTACGAGCAAATGCTCGGCGTGCCAAAACCGGCTTTGGTCACGCTCATCAAGATGGGCTCCAAAGTCACCAATCTGCTCTCGCCGGTTACCAGGCGCGGCAGCAAAAGGAACCGTGAAAAGGTCGGCGAAGAGGTGTGAGTTTTTTTAGCTCGCTATTTCTGTCTCTTCAGAAATAACCGTTGTTGAAGACATAGTGGAGGGAGAGGTTATGGTGAAACTGCACTTGATCCAGAGCGGACCACGACCCTCCGCGCCGTCTTACGCGCCGGCGGAATCTCTATTGGACGATTTGCGCTTCCGCGCGTTGTTAGGCGCGGACGCCTGGAGCCGTCTTCCCGATAGCGTGCGTAAGCGTTTCTCCAAACGGCTTACCGACCAGCGCGCGGCGATCTACGCCGGCGAGATCGTCGAGACCCGCATGAGCCGGTTGGGTTGGCTGCTGGCGCAGGCGATGCGGTTTATCGGCGGCCCCTTACCCTTGCATCGCGACGCCGAGGTACCGGCCACCGTTTCGGTGACGGAAGATACACCGAGCAATGGTCAATTCTGGACCCGCGTCTATGGCCAGCGCCGGGGGTTTCCCCAAGTGATCCATAGTTCGAAGCGGTTCCAGGGTCCGACCGGTCTGGAAGAGTATGTGGGATACGGCGTCGGCATGGCGCTCACCATCCACGCCGACGCCTACGCAATCCACTTCCGCAGCGATCATTATTTCCTGCAGCTGCTGGGGCGGCGACTGCGTCTGCCAAATTGGTTCAGCCCCGGTACCGTTACGGTCAGCCACATCGATTTCGGCGCCGGCCAGTTCGCTTTCGTTCTCGATCTTCGCCATCCCCGGTTCGGTGAGTTGGTCTACCAGCGGGGGGTTTTCCGCGATTGGATTGTTAAGGAGTGATAGCCATGTGCAAGCCAGACAAAGCATTAGACGCCACCCCGAGTGTGACCCCACCGATGCGCCGCTTCATCGATTATTTCGGCGATCTGGGGCCCCGGTGGGGCGTGCGTTCCGAAACATCGAGAGCGCACGCGCTACTCTATCTCACCGGCAGTCCCGTCGCGCCCGACGACGTCGCCCAGGCGTTGGGCATCTCCAAAGCTAAGGCAACCAATGCGCTCAAGGATTTGCTCGGCTGGAATATGGCGCGCAAAGATGAAGAGGGCCGTTGGCGGACCGGAGGCGAACCATGGGATCTGCTGTTCGCCGCGCTCGATTCCCGCCGCCAACGGGAAATCGCGCCGGCGTTGGAGCTTTTGCGCCAGTGCGACGCGGACGCCAGGGCCGATGACGCCACGCCGGTGGCGGTCCGCCGCCGCATCGCCGGCGTGCTGAGGCTCGTCGAGAATCTGGCGGCCATCGACGTGCAATCGCGGCGGCTGCCGAGGAGCCTGTTGCCGCGCCTGGTCAGCGCCACTGTCTCGGCCTCGCGCCTCGTCGGCCGGTTCTTCCCGCAACCCAATTCAGCAGGGCGATAGGACAATGGACTCCGTCGGTCCCTTACGCGTGATGATCGTCGGCGCGGCCGGTGTTTTCGGCCGGCGTTTGGCCGAACAGTTGGTGTTGGAACCCGGTATCGTCGTCATCTTGGCCGGGCGGACGGCGCGCAAGCTCGCCAAACTGTGCGCCGAGCTTGGCGGCAGCATAGAGACTGCGGTCCTCGATCGTGACCATGTATCGCCCGCCGACCTTCGTCGACTTGGCGCGCAGGTGGTTGTCGACGCGGCGGGACCTTTTCAGAACAGCCACACGGCTTTGATCCGTGCTGCCATCGAGGCCGGCTGCCACTACGCCGACTTCGCCGACGGCCGCGCCTTCGTGAGAGGTATCCGTCGTTTCGACGCCGCCGCTCGGGCGCACAATGTAGCGGTGTTGTCGGGCGCCAGTTCGACACCCGCTTTGTCCCATGCGGCGCTCGACCGGCTGACCCATGGCTGGACAGCGATAAATTTCATCCGGGTGGCCATTTGCCCCGGCAATCGCACCCCGCGCGGCCTGTCAGTGGTGCGCGCCATCCTGTCCTATGCAGGCCAGCCGGTGCGGGTGTTTCAAGATGGCGGGTGGACCACTGCACTGGGTTGGGGCCGGCCGTATCGGTTGACATTTCCGGGCTTGGACAGCCGCCTCGCCTCGCTCTGCGAAACGCCGGATCTCGATCTGCTGGTCGAACGTTACCGGCCGCGCGAGACCGCAGAGTTCTGTGCCGGCCTGGAATCGAGTCTGTTGCATCACGGCGTCCGCCTTTCCGCGCTGGCAGTGCGCTGGGGATGGGTCGCGTCGCTCGTCCCCTTCGCACGGCCGATGCATTTCCTGGCGTCGCTCATTCAGCCTTTCGGCACCGACCGGGGCGGCATGATCGCGGCAGCAACGGGTCACGATGGCGACGGCCAGCCCGTGGCCGCCCGATGGACTTTGGTCGCCCATCACGGGCGTGGCCCCTATGTGCCGACGCTGACCGCTTTGGCGCTGGTTCGCAAAATCCGCGATGGCGCGCTCGCATTCCGCGGTGCCCAACCATGTGTCGGCGTGTTGTCGATTGACGATTTTCAAGCCGATTTCGAACGCCTCGGTATCGAAACTCGTTTCTGTCACACGGATCGCACAGCAATTTTCCAATCCCGGCAACGAAAGCGGCCAAATTTATCGGCGCGAGGATGGCTGAGTGGAACTTGGGAACAGTTGGGCGTCGCGACGGTGCGACGGCGCTGACGGCGTTCCTCGTACCATATTGAAGGCGACCGGCGGTTTCCTAATCGTCGCTATCCGATCGCGTCGGCAGGTCGACGTTGGTTCCCGATGAGTAGGCGACGCCGGACCGCGCCGATGTCCCGGTAGCGCGGTGAGGCTCCGCGGCTGGCGCTTGTGAATCCGGGCCGCCGGCCAGGAATACTTCGAGCTCGCGCCGCGCGGCGTCATCGCGCATTTGCCGCGGCGGGCTCTTCATGAAATAGGCGCTCGGCGCCTCGAGCGGCCCGGCAAGGCCGCGTTCGAGACCCAGCTTGGCGCACCGCACCGCATCGATGACGACGCCGGCGCTGTTGGGCGAATCCTGCACCGATAGGCGCAGCTCGAGCTCGAGCGGCACGTCGCCGAAGCCCTGCCCTTCCATGCGGATGAAGGCGATCTTGTTATCGTCCTGCCACGGTACATAGTCGGACGGGCCGATGTGAATGTCGTGGGTGTCGAGGCGCTCATCGAGCTGGCTTTGCACCGCCTCGGTCTTGGACTTCTTCTTCGACTGGAGGCGCGACCGCTCCAACATATTCAGAAAGTCGGTATTGCCGCCGGTATTGAGTTGGTAGGTGCGATCGAGGCTGACACCCCGGTCGGCGAACAAGCGGCCAAGCAACCGGTGGACGATCGTCGCCCCGACCTGGCTCTTGATGTCGTCGCCGACGATCGGTAGCCCGGCCGCCCGGAAGCGGTCCGCCCATTCCTCGTCGGACGCGAGGAATACCGGGATGCAATTCACCAGCGCGACCCCGGCATCTAGACACGCTTGGGCGTAGTAGCGGGCCGCCTGCTCCGATCCCACCGGCAGGTAACAAATGAGTATCTCAGCGCCGGCCGATCGCAAGACTTCGGCGACATCGACGGGGTCCTCGTCGGACGGCCGGAATGCCTCGCTGTCGTCGTAGTTTTCCATATGCGCCGCGATGCCGTCGAGAATGGGACCCATCTGGACCCGAACGCCGCTCGCCGGCAGCGCTGGTTGGAATATCTTTGTGCAGTTTGGCGCCGCGAATATGGCCTCCTCAAGCGGGTGGCCGACTTTGCGGTAATCGACATCGAACGCCGCCACGACCTCGATATCGGAGGGCTTCCAGCCACCGATATCGGCGTGCATCAATCCAGCATGCGTGGCCGTATCGCGCGTGCGGTAGTACTCGATCCCCTGCACGAGCGCACTCGCGCAATTGCCGACTCCTGCGATTGCTACTTTGATGGGCTGCATAATATATAAATCCCCGTGGTCTCAGTCTTCGTGTTGCACGAACCGTGCGAGACTGTTCGCCAAATTTACCCCACAAACCCAATTCGACATCGCGCCGCATTTTTTGACTGTGGCAGGTGTGGATACCGCATCCTGCGGTTTTAGAAGCCACAGCATTGATTATATATTCAAACCTGAATCAAAAAACCCGCAAGGTCAATGAGTTACGGCCGAAAAAGGATGCACACCGAACCATCATAATCGCTGTTTGGCACTCTCCTTTTGCGGAAAATCAGCCGCTTCGCCGAGCCCAGCGACCCGATCGTGCAAGGCGTTGGCAATGCGCGCTTCCGCGCCCTCGCCACTGCCTTCACGCGCCAGATCGGCGACGTCGGCGGGGAGTCCGAAGGTAACTTTCAGCGGCAGAAGCCGTGGCCAGCGTCGGCTGCGCGGCAGGGCAGCGAAGGTGCCCTCGATACGCGCCGGGACAACCGGGGCCGGGTGCATGGTCAACAATGTGCCGATGCCGGTGCGAAATGCCTGCAACTCTCCGGTCGGCGTGCGCCAGGCTTCCGGAAACCACACCAGCGCATCGCCGCGCGAGAGGATGGCGCCGGCGATATCGAGCGTTGTCTTCGGCGTCCGCTCGTCGATGGGAAAAACGTGCGCGACCCGGCAGAACACCCGGCTGTACGAGGTTTGGAAAAGAATCTGCACGGCGCCGCCGAAGAACATATGGCGGGCCCGTTTGGCCGACAGTGCGGCGGCGACAACCAAAGCGTCGAGATAGCTGGCATGATTGGCGACAATGACTGCCGGTCCTGTTTCGGGAATGTTTTTGGCGCCGCGAACCGACAACCGGAATAGTGCCCGCATGAGGCACCAGGTTAACCCGTAGACCATCGTACCGAGTAGTGCGACCACCGGTCCGGCCGGCGCGACGTAGGTCGCAGGATCGCGCGCTATCGGTACCTGTCTGGGCGCCGGCGCCTGCTCGCTTCGCCGGGCGGCACGCTCGAGCAGATCGCGTACGCTCACCATGTCGGCAATGTCGGCCTCGTCCAACTCGATGCCGAATCGTTCGGCGAACTCGAGCGACAACCGCAACCATTCGAGCGAATCGATACCCAAATCCAGTTGCAGGCTGGTCGCCGGCGAGATTGGGCGATCGGGATAGCGGGTATTTAGCCAGGCCCATACCTCGCCCACCACTGGCGCCTCGATGAGACGCTGATCCTCGGCGGACAGCGGTTCCGCCTCGGCAGCAGCGGCGCCGCTGATTGCGCGCTGATAAATTTCGGGTAGCAGAAAACGGCGGTACTTGCCGAGACGCGTGCGCGGCAGGCTCTCGTTGGTCAGGGCATAACCGGCCAGCCGCTCATAGGTGGGCAGCGCTTGACCCGCGTCCGCAAGCGCGACCCGAGCCGCTTCTGCAACCGACAGGATCCCCGCTGCCTGTATCGCAGCCAGGTTCGGCCGGACCAGGGCGACCAGCTGCCCGGCCTGTTCGAGAACGGCGATCTCCTCGACAACCGGGCTGGCGCCATAGGCTTGTTCGACCTCTTCCGGGTAGACGTTCTTGCCGCCGCCCAGGACGATCACCTCCTTCGAACGCCCGGTCACAAAGAGATAGCCGTCATCGTCGAGCCAGCCGAGGTCACCGGTACGGAACCAGCCGTCGTCGGTAAAAGCCGTTGCATTGGCCGCTGGATTATTTTGGTAGGCGGAAAAAACGCTGACGCCACGCAGCTCGATTTCGCCGACGCCGTCACGATCAGGCGCCGCGATGCGGACCTCGCCCCCCGGCAAGGCGCGGCCTTCACTGCCGATCCGCTGGCGGCCCGGAAAGTTTGCGGTAAACATCGAAGCGGTTTCGGCCAAGCCGTAACCAGCCAAAACGCGCCAGCCGAATTGCTCGAGCGCTTGCGCCGACGCTGTATCAAGATGGGCGCCGCCGCAGGCCATCAGGCGCAGCGCTGGAGCGAACTGGCGGTGCAGCGGCCGGAACACCCAACGGCCTGCGTTGAAACCCGTCGCCCGGCGCAGACCAGCGGTGAACGCGCGCGCGCCCCGAATTGCCATTGCGGCAAGTCGGCCGGCGCTGCGCACCCGGTCTTCCAGGTTTGCCAACAGCGCCGTGTAGAGGCGCGGTACGCCAACCATTGCCGTGACCTCGCCGGCGCGCAGCGCATGAACGATACGCGGCCCGGTGACCGCCTCGGGAAACACCAGCGCGGCGCCCGATGCAAGCGTGGTCAACATGCCAACGACGAGCGGGTAGACGTGGTGCAATGGCAACGGCAACAGCACCCGATCATGGGGACCGATCAACCGCTCGGCGACCAACGGACCGACATTGGCCGCCAGGTTGGTGTGCGACAGGGAGAACGATTTGGGCGCGCCGGTGGTACCCGAGGTGAAAACCAGCGCCGTTGGCGCCGCAGCGTCGAGGGCGGGCAGCGCACCCGGCGTCTCGGCGAGCATCTCACGCCAGCCGCGTTGCCGGCGGCAGCCCTCACCAGCATCGTCGAGGATGAGAATTTCAACGCCGGGCGCGGGCGCAACGGTGGCGAGGGCTTGTGCGTGTGCTCGTGTCGTGAACAGCCAGCGGCAGTCGCAATCGCTGAGCAACGCCGCCGCCTCAGCCTCGCCGATGAGGTCGTCCAGGGCAACGGTAACCGCCCCGGCGGCGCCGGCCGCCAGACGCACCACCAGCCAGGCGACGCTGTTCGGCCCATAGAGGCCGAGTACGGCCCCGGGCTCGATTCCGGCCTCGATCATACCGCTGGCAAGCCGGCAGGCGTGATCGGCAAGGTCGCCATAGGAGGTGTTCGTGGCCGCGTCGCCTTCGAAGGTGGTGACCGCCGGCGCCGCGCCGCGCGCCGCCATCGCCTCCAACAGGTTCTGGACGGTCCAGTCCTGGTTGATCTTCGACTCAATCATTGCCTTAAACCTAAGCGTTTTGGGCCGGGGCTTTGTTGACTTCGCTCAACCGATGCTTGCGCATGTCACGACGATTGCAGTGGCGCAAGGTGCTCACATCATGAAACAGCTACCCGTTGTTGTCGAAAGGTGCGTTACTGTGCCGGACACTCATCGAATAATATAAGGTGAAAGTGAGGCGTCACCAGGTGAAAGCGGTTTTAGCGTTCTTTACGATCGTCTTGCTGTTGGCCGCCGGGACACAGGCGCAGGCAACACCCAATCCGCCCTGTCCAGCCAGCGACACGCCAGTTGCACCCGCCTATGGCGACCCTTCGGGCCCGCCGGTCGTGCAGACGTGGCACGATATCGAACTGGATGGCCGAGAATCCTGTTTAGATTTTGTCCAAGGCCGCATGGCGTTGGTTGTCGCGCTACCCCACCGGTTCGATGGGGTGATATCGCTCGAGGATATCGCCGCCCGGTTCGGCGCAATTTCGGCGACCCGAGGTATGCTATATTGGTCGACGACCGATCAACGCTGGCGGCCCTTGATCTCCGAGAGCTTTGCCATCGATGAGCCGAATTCGCGACGCCCCAGAGCCGACTTCTCGCCGCAGGAAATTCTCAGCGGGCGTACGCTTCACTTCGCCCAGAACGACACGCGGTCCACCGGCCTGAACGTCTACAGTCTGTCGGCGAGGTCTGTCGCGCCCGACCGGTTAGTGGTCGAAGTTGTCAATCTCACCCCTATTCGATTCACGCTTGCAACGATGTTTAAAAGGCAGGCGCTGCGTTCGGTCCATTTTATCGACCGACTGGAAAAGGGCCTGTGGGGCTATTACGCGATCACCGCGGTTCAGGCCGGCGCGGTGGACGGCCAAGAGAAATCTTTTATTAACCGGGCGAACGCCTATTACCGGTACCTGATCGGCAAACTACCCGATAGCGAGCCGCCGTTGGCGCCGTGACATGTGGATATTTTCATATACAAGGTCTATATGCCCCGTCGCGCCATTGGCACGGCACCGCAGGTGCCAATTAAAGTGATGAGCGAAAACGCTTAACGGGGAAATCGAATTTACCCGCGGAGGTATGAAATAAGGTGACCGCAAAGTCTTGGCTCCAGTCAACGATGGCAGCCCGAACAAAGTCTGTTACCCACCTCTGTTTGGCGCTTGTCGTGCTTGCGAATACTGCCGCTTGCGTTTCTCAAAGTTCGGAATTCGATCGCACTGTATTGGAGCCGGAGACCTACGCCCGGCCGCAAGCGGCCGCCGCGCACGGCGATCTAGCTATGGAAAGTGATTTCGTTTGGATTAGCGATGGGCGCTTATCCGATCGCGGAGACGTTCTGCGAAAAACCTTGGCATGGTCTGAAAGGCGCGGCGCCTGTTCAAACGATTACGGCGTCGCCGAAATCGACAACCGGATCGCCCAAGGCGGCGCAGGAAATTTGGCGGCAGCTGATGCGCTTATGACCGAGGGGCTCATAAGATACGCCAAGGAAGTTGGCGGCCGAGACACGCGCGATCATGCCGGCCTGGTCACCATGGCTTTCGAGGCCGGGGACTTTCGCCATTTCCTCGCAAGGCTGGTGCCCGACGATCCCGCCTATGGGCGCCTTAGCAGCGCATTGGATTTATACATCGCGCTCGCACTTTCGGGCGGCTGGCGGACACTTCCCGAAGGACCTTCCCTGAAGCGTGGCATGACGCAACCCCAGGTCAGCAATTTACGCCGACGGCTCTCCCTGACCGGAGATCTCAGTTCGGGCGACATGGGGTCGCCTGTTTTCGACGGCAATCTCGAGGAAGCGGTTCGCCGCTATCAGGTGCGCAATGGTCTGACCGTGGATGGCATCGTCGGCAAGGAAACGCGGGCTGCACTCAACGTGCCGGCAGACCTGCGCGCTACGATAATCGCTCAGAACCTGTGCCGCTATCCCAACCTAGTCGCAAAGCAAACCGGAACAGCAATCGTCGTTAACATCGCCGGAGCCGAGCTCCAGTTCTTCGATGATGGTCGCTTGCGTTTTCGTAAAAAGGTCATTGTTGGGCGAACCGACTGGCCCACTCCGATCCTCAGCGACGCCATACCGGCCATCGAGATCAACCCGTACTGGAATATTCCGCCGCGCATCGCAAGGTTGGAGGTAATTCCACGAATTATCGAGGATCCCGGCTATCTTAAGTCC
>CAJICQ010000157.1_pt1 | contig 12243 bp, 4 predicted proteins | sample 9199721 | NCBI WGS metagenome assembly CAJICQ01 (sample SAMEA7708344, study PRJEB35096) | sediment metagenome | biome: marine neritic benthic zone biome [ENVO:01000025]; feature: sediment [ENVO:00002007]; material: shallow marine sediment [ENVO:03000034] sea grass bed [ENVO_01000059] ...
AGGAGCGCCTGCGTGGCGTTAAGCTGTCGCACGATTTGGTCGATGCCAAGAGCGGCGGCGTATTGGTCGAAGCGGGCGCGAAATTCACGCCGCGGCTGGCCCGCCAGGCGACCGAGCAGGGCGTCAAAGATATTCTCGTCACCGAAGATGCGCTGGTTGGTCAGTACATTGGCGAAGACCTGATCAACGAAGAGACCGGCGAAGTTCTCGTCGAAGCGGGCGAAGAAATCACCGAGGATACGCTGGCGACGATCGAAGAGCTGAAGATCAAGAAATTCACCACCTTGATGATCGATCATATCAACGTCGGTCCGTACATCCGCAATACGCTGGCGGCGGATAAGAACCGCAGCCGCGAAGACGCGCTGATCGAGATTTACCGGGTCATGCGTCCCGGCGAGCCGCCGACCTACGAGACCGCGCAGATCATGTTCGATGGATTGTTTTTCAATCCCGAACGCTACGATCTGTCCGCGGTTGGCCGCGTTAAGATGAACGCGCGGCTCGACATCGACGTGCCCGATACCGTGCGCACCCTGCGCAAAGACGACATCCTGCAAATCATCAAGATCCTCGTCGATCTTAAGGATGGCAGGGGCGAAATCGACGATATCGATCACCTCGGCAATCGCCGGGTCCGTTCGGTCGGCGAGTTGATGGAAAACCAGTACCGGATCGGCTTGCTCCGCATGGAGCGGGCGATCCGCGAGCGCATGTCGACGGTCGAAATCGACAGTGTGATGCCGCACGACCTGATCAATGCCAAACCGGCTGCTGCCGCGGTGCGTGAGTTCTTCGGTTCCTCGCAGCTCAGCCAGTTCATGGATCAGACCAATCCGCTCAGCGAGATCACTCACAAGCGGCGCCTGTCGGCGTTGGGGCCGGGTGGTCTGACGCGCGAGCGCGCGGGCTTCGAGGTTCGCGACGTCCACCCCACCCATTACGGCCGGATTTGTCCGATCGAGACGCCGGAAGGCCCCAACATCGGCCTGATCAACTCGCTCGCCACCTATGGCCGGGTCAACAAGTACGGCTTCATCGAAAGCCCCTACCGCAAAGTGGCGAAGGGCAAAGTGACCGACGAGGTGGTGTATTTGTCGGCGATGGAAGAGGGCCGCTATACGATCGCCCAGGCGAACGCGACCCTCGATCGGAACGGCAAGTTCCTCGATACCCTGATCAGTTGCCGCCAGAACAACGACTATGTCATGGCGTTGCCCGAAGACATCGAGTTCATGGATGTCTCGCCCAAGCAGCTGGTTTCGGTGGCGGCGGCGCTGATCCCGTTCCTGGAGAACGACGACGCCAACCGGGCGCTGATGGGTTCGAACATGCAACGCCAGGCGGTGCCGCTGATCCAGTCGGAGGCGCCGCTTGTGGGCACCGGCATGGAGGAAACGGTGGCGCGCGACAGCGGCGTTGCGATCATTGCCCGGCGCTCGGGCGTGGTCGACCAGGTCGATGCGACGCGTATTGTCGTTCGCGCGACCGATGACATCGAAGGCGGTGATACCGGTGTCGATATCTACAATCTGTTGAAGTTCCAGCGCTCCAACCAGAACACCGCCATCAACCAGCGCCCGTTGGTGAAGGTTGGCGACGTCGTCGAGAAAACCGACATCATCGGCGATGGCCCGTCGACCGATCTTGGCGAGTTGGCGCTCGGCAAAAACGTGTTGTGCGCGTTTATGCCCTGGAACGGCTACAACTTCGAAGATTCGATCCTGATTTCCGAACGGATCGTGCGCGACGATGTCTTCACGTCGATCCATATCGAAGAGTTCGAAGTGATGGCTCGCGATACCAAGCTAGGTCAGGAAGAAATCACCCGCGATATTCCCAATGTTGGCGAAGAAGCGCTGAAGAACCTGGACGAGGCGGGCATCGTCTATATCGGTGCCGAGGTCGACCCAGGCGATATTCTCGTCGGCAAGGTGACGCCGAAAGGCGAATCGCCGATGACGCCCGAGGAGAAATTGCTGCGGGCAATCTTCGGTGAGAAGGCTGCCGACGTGCGCGATACCTCTTTGAAGGTGCCGCCGGGTGTGACCGGAACGGTGGTCGAGGTGCGGGTGTTCTCGCGGCGCGGTGTCGACAAGGACGAACGCGCCCTGTCGATCGAACGCGCCGAGATCGAGCGTCTGGCCAAAGACCGCGACGACGAGAAAGCGATCCTTGAGCGTAGCTTCTATGGACGCTTGAAGGAGTTGCTGGCCAATCAAGTCGCCGTCAAGGGACCGAAGGGTCTCGACGAAGGCACGCGGATTACCGAGAAGGTTTTGAGCGACTATACGCCTGGCCAATGGCGCCAGATCGTCGTGAAGACCGACAAGCGCATGGAGCAAATCGAGGCGCTCCACAAGAGCTTCGACGCGTCGGTGTCCGCTCTTGAGGCACGCTTCGAAAATAAGGTCGACAAGTTGCAGCGCGGTGACGAACTGCCGCCGGGCGTCATGAAGCTGACCAAGGTGTTCGTTGCGGTGAAGCGCAAGCTTCAGCCGGGTGACAAGATGGCCGGCCGCCACGGCAACAAGGGCGTGATTTCACGAATCGTGCCGATGGAGGATATGCCCTATCTGGAAGATGGCACTCCGGTCGATATCGTACTCAATCCGCTCGGCGTTCCTTCGCGTATGAACGTCGGGCAGATCCTCGAAACCCATCTCGGCTGGGCTTCGCATGGCCTCGGCCGGCAGATTGGCGAGGTGCTCGAATCGCTAAATGGGTCGGGCACGACCGATCAGATGCGTAAGAAACTGCGCGACGTCTATGGTAAGGAAATTTACGACGTCGACGTGGCCGATCTGGGCGACGATGAAGTCGTCGAGCTGGCGACCAACTTGCGCGAAGGCGTGCCGATGGCGACGCCGGTGTTCGATGGCGCCACCGAGGACGAGATCAACCAGCATCTCGTAGCCGCGGGCCTCGATGTATCGGGGCAGGTGCAATTGATCGACGGCCGCACCGGTGAGCAATTCGACCGTAAAGTCACGGTCGGCTATATCTATATGTTGAAGTTGCATCATCTGGTCGACGATAAAATCCATGCACGTTCGATCGGCCCGTACAGTCTGGTCACCCAGCAACCGCTGGGCGGCAAGGCGCAGTTTGGCGGACAGCGTTTCGGCGAAATGGAAGTGTGGGCGCTCGAAGCCTATGGCGCCGCCTACACGCTGCAGGAAATGCTCACCGTCAAGTCGGATGACAAGGCGGGACGCACCAAGGTCTACGAAGCCGTCGTGCGCGGCGACGACAATTTCGAAGCGGGTATCCCGGAATCCTTCAACGTTCTCGTGAAGGAACTTCGGTCGCTCGGGCTCGATGTCCAACTCAGGCAAACCGGAACGTGACGTCAACCGGTCGTCTGAGAACTCGAGCTGAACTTCTAACGGGAGTAATTTCATGAACGAACTCGTCAACGTATTCGGCCAGCAGCAGCAAGGACCGCAACACTTCGACGAGATCCGCATCTCGATCGCCAGTCCGGAACGAATCCGTTCGTGGTCCTATGGTGAGATCAAGAAGCCGGAGACCATCAACTACCGAACCTTCAAGCCGGAACGCGACGGTCTGTTCTGTGCGCGTATCTTTGGCCCGATCAAGGATTACGAATGCTTGTGCGGCAAGTACAAGCGCATGAAATACCGCGGCATCGTCTGCGAGAAGTGCGGTGTCGAGGTGACGCTGCAAAGTGTGCGGCGCGAGCGGATGGGCCATATCGAGCTGGCTTCGCCGGTTGCCCATATCTGGTTCATGAAGTCGCTGCCGAGCCGCGTCGGCTTGCTGCTCGACATCACGCTACGCGCGCTCGAGCGGGTGCTCTATTTCGAGAATTTTATCGTCACCGAACCGGGCTTGACCGATCTCGAGTTGCACCAACTCCTCAGCGAAGAACAATTCGCCGCCGCGCAGGAAGAGTATGGCGACGAATCGTTCACCGCGATGATCGGCGCCGAAGCTCTGAAGTTCATGCTCGCCGGGATCGATCTCGAGGAAGAACATGCCAAATTGCGCATCGATCTCAAGGAAACCGGATCGGAGGCCAAGCGGAAAAAATACGTCAAGCGCTTGAAGATCATCGAGGCGTTCATCGAATCCGGTGCCCGCCCGGAATGGATGGTGCTGGATGTCGTCCCGGTCATTCCGCCGGAGTTGCGGCCCTTGGTTCCCCTCGATGGCGGCCGCTTTGCCACCTCCGACTTGAACGATCTGTATCGGCGGGTGATCAACCGAAACAATCGCCTGAAGCGGCTCATCGAATTGCGGGCGCCGGATATTATCGTGCGCAACGAAAAGCGCATGTTGCAGGAAGCCGTCGACGCGCTGTTCGACAATGGCCGCCGCGGGCGGGTGATTACCGGCGCCAACAAGCGTCCGTTGAAATCGTTGTCCGATATGTTGAAGGGCAAGCAGGGCCGCTTCCGGCAAAACCTGCTGGGCAAACGCGTCGACTATTCCGGCCGTTCGGTGATCGTCGTCGGTCCGGAGCTCTTGCTGCACCAGTGCGGGCTGCCGAAAAAGATGGCGCTCGAGCTGTTCAAGCCGTTCATCTATCACAAGCTCGAAATGTACGGCTACGCCACCACCATCAAGGCGGCGAAACGCATGGTCGAGAAAGCGCGGCCGGAGGTCTGGGATATCCTCGAAGAGGTGATCCGCGAACATCCGGTTCTGCTTAACCGGGCGCCGACGCTGCACCGCTTGGGCATTCAAGCGTTCGAGCCGGTGTTGATCGAAGGCAAGGCGATCCAACTGCATCCGTTGGTCTGCGCTGCCTTCAATGCCGACTTCGACGGCGATCAGATGGCGGTGCACGTGCCCTTGTCGCTGGAGGCCCAGCTGGAAGCGCGCGTGCTGATGATGTCGACGAACAACATCCTGAGCCCGGCCAACGGCAAACCGATTATTGTGCCGTCGCAGGATATCGTCCTCGGCCTCTATTATCTGACCTACGCGACCGATGATATCAGCGGCGACGAAGTCGGTATCGATACCAAGAAGGCGCTCGAAGCGGTGCTCGAATCCGGCGAAGTGGTCTTTGCGGATGCCAAAAAACCCAGTGAACCGGTTGACCTTACCAACGTTACGGCGCTCGCCAAGGCGCTCAAGGATGGTGCGGTCAAGGCCTACCGGCTACCGAGTTTTGCCTCGATCGATGAGGTCGAAAAGGCGCTCGCGGCGGGCGTGGTGAACCTGCATACGCGTGTGAGTGCGCGCCTTGACGGTGTCGATGACGAAGGCAGTAAGGTCGTGCGCCGGGTCGACTCGACCCCCGGCCGTTTGATGCTTGGCCGCATCCTGCCGAATCACCCGCAAGTTCCGTTCGATATCGTCAATCGTCTGCTGACCAAGCGCGAAGTCAGCGAAGTGATCGATCTGGTCTATCGCCATTGCGGCCAGAAGGAGACGGTTATTTTCGCCGACCATATGATGGGGCTTGGGTTCCGCTGCGCCTGCAATGCCGGCATTTCGTTCGGCAAGGACGATTTGATTATCCCGGACCTGAAGAGCCGGCTGGTCGAGGACACCACGGGCCGGGTGAAAGAGTTCGAGCAGCAGTACCAGGATGGCCTGATCACCAAGGGTGAAAAGTACAACAAGGTCATCGATGCCTGGACCCGCTGCACCGACGATGTCGCCGATGCCATGATGACCGAGATGCAGCGTATCGACGAAGCGGGCCAGATCAACTCGGTTTACATGATGGCCCACTCCGGCGCCCGTGGTTCAGCGGCGCAAATTCGTCAGCTTGCCGGTATGCGCGGTCTTATGGCCAAGCCGTCGGGCGAGATCATCGAGACGCCGATTATCGCCAACTTCAAAGAGGGCTTGTCGGTGCTCGAGTATTTCAACTCGACCCACGGCGCCCGCAAGGGTCTGGCGGACACCGCGTTGAAGACGGCGAACTCGGGCTATCTGACGCGCCGCCTGGTCGATGTGGCCCAGGATTGCATTATCGTCGAGGACGATTGCGGCACCAAAGACGGCTTGACCATGTCGGCGGTGATCGAGGGCGGCGATGTCGTGGTTCCCTTGGCCGATCGGGTTCTGGGACGCACGACGGCCGAGGATGTCGTCGATCCGTTGAGCGGCGATGTCATCGTCAAGGGAGGACGACTCATCGACGAGGCTTTGGTCGAGGGTATCGAGACAGCCGGAATAGAGACCATTAAGATCCGCTCGGTTTTGACCTGCAAAAGCGCGGGCGGTGTGTGCGGCCATTGTTACGGCCGCGATCTCGCGCGCGGAACGCCGGTCAACGTCGGCGAAGCGGTTGGCGTCATTGCGGCACAATCGATCGGCGAACCCGGCACCCAGTTGACGATGCGCACCTTCCATATCGGCGGCGCCGCGCAGGGCGCTTCCGAACAGTCGAGCATCGAGGCTGCTTTCGACGCCACCGTTAAGGTGGAAAACAGAAACGTGGTCGAGAACTCCGAAGGGGTGCTGATCGTCATGAGCCGCAATACAGAGGTGGTCTTGATCGACGAAGCCGGCCGTGCCCGCGCGCATCACAAGCTACCCTACGGCTCGCGCCTGTTGGCCGATGACGGCGTCACCGTCGAGAAAGGCCAAACGCTGGCGACGTGGGATCCCTATACGCTGCCGATCATCACCGAGAAGGAAGGCTATGTCGATTATGTCGACCTGGTCGAAGGCGTTTCGATGCGTGAGGTGCTCGATGAGGCAACCGGTATCACATCGAAGGTGGTTATCGATTGGAAGCAACAGCCGCGCGGCGCGGATTTGCGGCCACGTATCTCCCTGCGGCCGAAGAAAGGCTCGAAACAGGGCGAGGTCGTAAAACTGGCCAACGGCATGGATGCCCGCTACTTCATGTCGGTCGACGCGATCCTCAACGTCGACCAGGGCCAACATGTACAGGCCGGCGATATCGTTGCCCGGATCCCGCGGGAAAGTTCCAAAACCCGCGATATTACGGGCGGTTTGCCACGCGTTGCCGAGCTGTTCGAGGCGCGGCGTCCGAAGGATCACGCGATTATTGCCGACTGCGATGGCCGGATCGAATTTGGCCGCGATTACAAGACCAAGCGCCGCATCGTTATCGTGCCAAGCGATGAAGACGCGGCAAACGGCGCGGAACCGGTCGAGTACCTGATCCCGAAAGGCAAGCACATCTCGGTTCAGGAAGGCGATTTCGTGCAGACAGGCGACCTGCTGCTCGACGGTAATCCGGTACCCCATGATATTCTGCGGGTGCTTGGCGTCGAGGCCTTGGCGAGCTATCTCGTGAAGGAGATCCAGGACGTCTACCGGCTGCAAGGCGTGACCATCAACGATAAGCACATCGAGGTGATCGTTCGCCAGATGCTGCAAAAGGTGGAAATCGCCGATGGCGGCGAAACGACGTTCCTGATCGGCGAGATCGTCGATGAAATCGAGTTCGATGCGGTTAACGCCAAGGCCAAGGAAGATGGTCTGAAGCCCGCCGTGTCCACGCCGGTTCTACAAGGGATCACCAAGGCGAGCCTGCAGACGAGTTCGTTCATTTCGGCGGCCTCGTTCCAGGAAACGACGCGGGTGCTGACGGAAGCGGCGGTGAACGGCAAGGTCGATCAACTGGTCGGCCTCAAGGAAAACGTCATTGTCGGCCGTCTGATCCCGGCGGGCACCGGCCATGTGATGGACAACGTTCGCATTGCTGCGGCGCGCCGCGACACCGAATTGGCGGAGGAAGCCGCCAAGCGGCTGGCCGAGCAGGAAGCGGCCGAGCAGGTAACCGTGGAGGAGGCAGGCGCAGCGGAATAGCCGATCGCTAATGGGCGTGGTGCGGCCGGCGTCGTAGCCGTCCGGTTTGTCGCCGGGGGGTAATGGCGTGATGCTGCGAATTGCCGGTTGTGATAGGCGGAAAGATACTTATTTAAAGCAATGCTGCGAGGGGTGCGCGTTTACCCCGTCGGCGGCCGAGGAGTTCTCGCTCAAGTCCCCGGAATCGCGAGGATTATTGGTTGACGGCGGTTGGGCGCGTAAGTAGTATCCGCGCCGCTGCATAAGGGGGGCGGTCGTAGGCGCCAAGGAAGCCTAAACACGACCCCAAGCAACAGGCATATGAATGCTGACACGCCGTGCGGGCTGGCGAAAAGAGCCCGTTGGGGTAAGACCGATTGTCTTGCTCCTTTTGCTGTGTTGTACCCAGGAACCGCATGTAGCTGGCCCGCAGGGCCGGTGAGACTAAAGGAAGGCTGATGCCGACTATCAACCAGTTAATCCGTAAGCCGCGGAAGGCGCCGATCAAGCGCAACAAGGTGCCGGCGTTGGAGGCGTGTCCGCAAAAACGCGGGGTCTGCACCCGCGTTTATACGACCACGCCGAAAAAGCCCAACTCGGCCTTGCGCAAAGTGGCACGCGTGCGTCTCACTAACGGTTTCGAGGTGACCAGCTACATTCCCGGCGAGGGGCATAATCTGCAGGAGCACTCGGTGGTGATGATCCGCGGTGGCCGCGTCAAGGACCTGCCCGGCGTGCGTTATCACATCATTCGCGGAACGCTCGACACACAAGGCGTCAGCGACCGCCGGCAGCGGCGCTCGAAATACGGCGCCAAGCGGCCGAAATAGGGGGCGCGCGAGATGTCACGACGACGGCGGGCGGAAAAACGCGAAGTTCTCCCCGATCCCAAATTTGGCGATCGGGTAGTCAGCAAGTTTATGAACAACGTGATGCGCGACGGTAAGAAATCTGTCGCGGAACGAATCGTCTACGGCGCGTTCGACGAAATCGAGTCGCGCGGCGGCAGCGACGCGGTAAAAGTATTTCACGAGGCCATCGACAACGTGAAGCCGCAGATCGAAGTGCGCTCGCGCCGGGTCGGCGGCGCGACCTATCAGGTGCCGATTGAAGTCCGGCCCGACCGGGCCCAGGCATTGGCATTTCGCTGGCTGATCGCGGCGGCGCGCGATCGCTCGGAGAACACCATGGTGCAGCGATTGTCACGCGAATTAATGGACGCGGCGGAGAACCGTGGTAACGCCGTTAAAAAGCGGGAGGATACCCACCGGATGGCAGAGGCCAACAAGGCCTTTTCCCATTACCGGTGGTAGGGGCGACACACAACCACCCGTAAGGATGAGTATTTAGACATGGCTTCCTCTCGCGAAACACCCCTCGAGCGATACCGCAATATCGGTATCATGGCTCATATCGACGCCGGTAAAACGACGACGACTGAGCGCATTCTCTATTACACCGGCAAGTCCTACAAAATTGGCGAAGTGCACGACGGCGCCGCCACGATGGACTGGATGGAGCAGGAGCAGGAGCGCGGCATCACCATCACGTCGGCGGCGACGACGGCGAGCTGGCGCGACTACCGTATCAACATCATCGACACGCCCGGTCACGTCGATTTCACCATCGAAGTCGAACGTTCGCTGCGTGTACTCGACGGCGCGGTCGCGGTATTCGACAGCGTTGCCGGTGTCGAGCCGCAATCGGAGACGGTATGGCGGCAGGCCGATAAATACGGCGTGCCGCGTATTTGTTTCGTCAACAAGATGGACCGCGTCGGTGCCGATTTCTTTAATTGCGTTGCGATGATTGAAGACCGCCTTGGCGCAGTGCCGCTGGTGGTCCAGCTGCCGATTGGCAAAGAGGCCGAACTGCGCGGCATCGTCGATCTGGTGCGCATGAAAGGCGTCGTCTGGAAGGATGAGACGCTGGGCGCGGAATACGAGGATGTCGACATCCCCGACGATCTTGCCGATGCCGCCGCCGAATGGCGCGAAAAGCTCGTCGAGCGAGCGATCGAATACGACGACGCGGCGATGGAAGCCTATCTCGAAGGCAACGAGCCCGACGCCGATACGCTCGACGCCTGTATTCGCACGGGAACCCTGGCGGGTTCGTTCGTGCCGGTGTTGTGCGGATCCGCCTTCAAGAACAAGGGCGTGCAGCCGCTGTTGGACGCGGTCGTTGCCTATATGCCGTCACCGCTCGACGTACCGGCAATCAAGGGCGTTAAGCAGGGCACTGATGAGCCGATCGAGCGCAAGAGTTCCGACGACGAACCGTTCGCCGCGTTGGCTTTCAAGATCATGACCGATCCCTTCGTCGGTTCGTTGACGTTCGTGCGGATATATTCCGGCGTCCTCGAATCCGGCCAGTCACTGCTGAATTCGGTCAAGGACAACCGTGAGCGCGTTGGCCGCATGTTGGCGATGCACGCCAACGACCGCGAGGACATCAAGGTCGCGCGCGCCGGTGACATCGTCGCGTTGGCTGGTCTCAAGGGCACGACGACCGGCGATACTCTGTGCGATCCGAACAATCCGGTGGTGCTGGAGCGCATGGAGTTCCCCGATCCGGTTATCGAGATCGCGGTCGAGCCGAAAACCAAGGCCGACCAGCAAAAAATGGGCGAGGCTCTGGTAAGCCTCGCAGCCGAAGACCCGTCGTTCCGGGTTGCCAGTGACGAAGAAAGCGGCCAGACCATCATCAAGGGGATGGGCGAGCTTCACCTCGACATCATCGTCGACCGGATGAAGCGGGAGTTTAAGGTCGAGGCCAATATCGGCGCACCGCAGGTCGCCTACCGCGAGACCATCACCAAGCCGGTCGAAATCGACTACACCCATAAGAAGCAGACCGGTGGGTCCGGGCAGTATGCGCGCATGAAGGTCCAGTTCGAACCGCTTCCGCCAGGTGAAGGATTTGTGTTCGAAAGCGCGTTGCATGGCACCTCGATCCCGCGCGAGTACGTGCCGGGTATTGAAAAAGGCTTCCAGCAGGGTCGTGAATCGGGCGCGGTTGCCGGCTTCCCGGTGATCGACTTTAAGGCCACCGTGGTCGACGGCGCCAGCCACGACGTCGACTCCTCGGTGATGGCGTTCGAAATCGCCGCCCGCGCAACGTTGCGTGAAGCCTTCGAAAAGGCAGCGCCGCGTTTGCTCGAACCGATCATGAGCGTCGAGGTGGTGACGCCGGAAGAGTATATGGGTGACATCATCGGCGATCTGAACAGTCGCCGCGGCCAGGTTGGCGCCATGGATAACCGTGGCAATGCCCGGGTGATTACGGCAATGGTGCCGCTCGCCAACATGTTCGGCTACGTCAACACATTGCGTTCGATGAGCCAGGGCCGGGCGACCTATACCATGGTGTTCGACCATTACGACCAGGTGCCACAAGCAGTTGCTGAGGAAGTTGTCGCCAAGATGGCGTAAGTCGTCTTGGCGATGGACCGAAAATCAGGGCCGGCGTCGCCTAACGCAGCGGCCAAGTGAAGCGGAGAAAAGAGGATGTCGAAGGAAAAATTTGAGCGCACGAAGCCGCATTGCAACATTGGCACGATCGGCCATGTTGACCACGGCAAGACGACGCTGACGGCGGCGATCACCAAGGTATTGGCGGAGGCTGGGAGTTCGGACTTCACGCCGTTCGACCAGATCGACAAGGCGCCGGAGGAGAAGGCGCGCGGCATTACGATTGCGACAGCGCACGTGGAGTATGAGACCGACAAGCGCCATTACGCGCACGTCGATTGTCCGGGCCATGCCGACTATGTGAAGAACATGATCACCGGCGCGGCGCAGATGGACGGGGCGATTTTGGTGGTGTCGGCGGCCGATGGGCCGATGCCGCAGACGCGCGAGCATATATTGCTGGCGCGCCAGGTTGGTGTGCCGGCTTTGGTTGTGTACATGAACAAGGTCGATCAGGTCGACGACGAGGAGCTGCTGGAGCTGGTTGAGCTGGAGGTGCGCGAGCTGTTGTCGTCGTACGAGTTTCCGGGCGACGACATCCCGATCATCAAGGGCTCTGCGCTGGCGGCGCTGGAGGACGGCGACGCGGCGACCGGGAAGAACTCGGTGCTGGAGCTGATGGCGGCGGTGGATGAGTATGTGCCGCAGCCGGACCGTCCGAAGGACCAGCCGTTTTTGATGCCGATCGAGGATGTGTTTTCGATCTCGGGGCGCGGCACGGTGGTGACGGGCCGGATCGAGCGCGGCGTGGTGAATGTGGGCGACGAGATCGAGATTGTCGGTATCAAGGACACGACGAAGACGACGTGCACCGGCGTTGAGATGTTCCGCAAGCTGCTGGACCAGGGCGAGGCGGGCGACAATGTCGGTGTGCTGTTGCGCGGCACCAAGCGCGAGGATGTTGAGCGTGGTCAGGTTTTGGCGAAGCCGGGTTCGATCACGCCGCATACGAAGTTCAAGTGCGAGGCGTATATTCTGACCAAGGAGGAAGGCGGCCGTCACACGCCGTTTTTCGCCAACT
>CAJICQ010000088.1_pt1 | contig 12136 bp, 11 predicted proteins | sample 9199721 | NCBI WGS metagenome assembly CAJICQ01 (sample SAMEA7708344, study PRJEB35096) | sediment metagenome | biome: marine neritic benthic zone biome [ENVO:01000025]; feature: sediment [ENVO:00002007]; material: shallow marine sediment [ENVO:03000034] sea grass bed [ENVO_01000059] ...
CCCATCAGCCAGTCGGAATTGTTGGTGCCGCGAATCGCGGTGTATCCGCCCTTACCGCCATTGCCGTTCGACGCAGCGTTACCGCCGCCGCCCTTGTTTCCACCTGGTGGCATGTCCGCACTCCATCGAATTGGACCAATTCTGGCCTGGCGGACAAGCCTGCCATCAACCGCTGGATTTTGCTTTCCCTATCGATTCCAATGCGCGCGAGTGTTTAGGTTTATTCGGCTGAATAAACGGCGAAAAAATCTGTATATTTTTGGCAGTTTCCTGGCGAACGCGCGCGAGCCATGACGACCGCTCAATTTTCAGTGCCGAAAGAATCTTCGGCGCTGGAAGTAGCGTTCAGCAAGTCTACGAAATTAGCCGCAAATTAAAGCAGATCGATGGTTGGGGTCTGTATTAGGCGGCGCTCTCCGCAGCAACCTTTCGATCCTGGTTGCAGCATTTCTCGAGGTTCTTTTGGAGCGCGGTCCTATCAAAGGGCTTGGAGAGAAAACCGTGAACACCCAGGCTTGAAATGCGCTCGCGTTCGTCGTGCTGGGAAAGAACGATTACCGGTACCGACGATATACCCGGGTCTTCGCGCTGCGCCTGTAAAAATTCGACTCCATCCATATTGGGCATTTCGAGGTCCAATATGATTGCGGCCGGGGCTTCGTTCCGCGCGCACTCCAAGCCTTGTAATCCATCGCCAGCGACCTGCACGCGATAGCCGGTTCGCAGCAAATGGCGCTCCAACAAGGCACTGTCGGTAACCGAATCTTCGATCACCAATATCAAGGGACTACCGTCGTTGGGCATAAATTCCTGGTGGCCAGTTTCGATATCGGGAAGCGTGAGCGTAAAGCGGGAGCCCAAGCCCGGTTCGCTTTCAACTGCAATCTGGCCCCCCATCATCTCGGCGAAGCGTTGGCTGATCGCCAGTCCCAGTCCGGTGCCGCCATACATTTTGTTGATCGAGCCATGGGCCTGCCCGAACGGTTCAAAAATGGCAGCCACCTGCTCGGCGCTCATGCCGATGCCGCTGTCGCGCACGTGGAAGCGCACCCAGCCGTCGCCGGCCCGTTCAACCGTTAGGCTAACCTGGCCGGCCTCGGTAAATTTCGCCGCGTTGCTCAGCAGGTTTAACAGGATCTGGCGCAGGCGTTGCTCGTCGCATTCCACCCCACCCATTTCCTGGGGGGTATCGATCTCGAACCGGTTGCCGTTCTTTTCCATCAGCGGCACCGCGATCGCTTCGACCTCGGCGATAAATTCATCGAGTTCGACGTCGTCGAAACTTAACTCCAGTTTGCCGGCTTCGATCTTCGAGATATCCAGAATATCGTTGATCAAGCCGAGCAGATGACGCCCCGACCGGCGTACTTTACGGAGATCTTCTGCTTGTCCCTTGGCGCCGTCCGCTTCGGCATCCTCCAGCAGCATTTCGCTATAACCGATGATCGCGTTCAACGGCGTGCGCAGCTCGTGGCTCATATTGGCGAGGAATTCCGACTTCGCCTGGCTCGCGGTTTCCGCTTCCAACTTGGCAGCATTCAACTCATTGGTTCGCTCGGCAACACGGGACTCGAGCGCCTCATTGAGCAAATACAGCTCGGTTTGGGTGGTACGCAGCTGTTCGAGATTTTCATTGAGTGCAGCTTCCCGCTCGCCAAGCTTGCGGGCCATGGCGTTGAACTCCGCGGTGAACTCGCTCAACCCGTCCGAGCCACTCGATTTAACTGCGATATCGAGTTCGCCGGAACTCACTCGCTTCGCGGCCTCGGCAAGCACGGAAAAGCGGCGAGACAGGTTAATTTGAACCAGCAAGGCGATCCCCAGCGCGGCGATGATGCCAATCAGCGCAACCGTCAAAAAAATTCCTTGGTTGCGTTGACCTTCAGCAACGACGCCGTTCGTATATTCCATGAATATATTTTCAATATTTTCGTTGGTGACCGATATTTGGTTCTGCGCAAGTGAAAATGCCTCCTCTGCGGCAAATCTCACTTCTTCCAGGGAGGTGCCGATCGATCCGGCATCCTCGGAATCTTTGTAGGCGAACAAAGCTCCGCGGACCGTTCGCACAGGGCGTCGAATGGCCTCGACATCGTCGATAACGCGCACGAGATCGACGCGCTCCGCCGAGTATCGGATGTGCGACAAGTCATCCAATGGCAAATTTTCCAGAATGACCAAAGCTCTCTCCACCGGCACCGTGACGCTCGAGAAGTCCACTTCGGAACGAGCGTAATAGCGCTGTAGCGTCGTCTCGGCGGAATTCAAAAACACGCTGGCTTGCCGTATAAGGCCGATCGTGCCGTCAATGTCGGTGAGGACCCTTTCGCTGTCGATCAGCGATTTCCTGAAATTTCTCAACGCGCCGTCGACTTCACGTCTGAGACCAATTGCCGTGTCGCCTGCGCGATCAACCTCAATTTCCTCGAGATAGCTGTAAAACGCGACGCGTGCCCGGTTTGCCGGACGCTGAAGTAGTGCCGGTACTGACAAGTTGCTGGGCAAACCGGCAATTAGCGCGTTCTCGACTTCGACCAAACTGGTCAACATATCGAGACTGTCCCATGCGGTCGTCCGATCGCGCTTATCGTATTTTACAAAAGCAAAACGGGCTTCCGCGAGTAATGAATTGACCTGCTTCAGCCCGATCTCTGTTGGCGCAACCGCGGATAAACTGATGTTAATCGCATCGATCGAACGATTGCTGTACTGAATTGCCAGCGCAGCAATGGCAGCCACCAACACCGCCAGCGTAAAAAACCCGACCCGAATTAGATTGGTCAGCGACATCGTCGGACCACCGGTGCCCAGCTACACAGATTATCGATCAACGATTGAGAACAACCGGACGCTGAAAACTTAGTGTCAGCGGACCGGTTATCTCGCCCGCGCCGTACCAAGGTTCTTCCAGTTTCGGATTCCGCTGACGGCCGGCGATTTCGTAACGGGAGACGCCGAAGCGGTACCTCTGGTAGGTATCGAACTGGACGTCGTCGGAATTATTTGTGACCAGATTCCGTGCGAACTCCACTATCCAAACGCCGTCGCGCCAGACGCCTTTGGCGCGTACGTCCGCCCGGCTGCCTTGCGGCGACCGCGGCGAATAGAATGGTACTTTCTCGCCTTCGTATTCGGCGTGAATCTTAGTCTGGTATGCCGCTTTGCCGGCATCGCCCGGGCGGTCCAGGAAAAAGCGAAGGCCGCGTTTGGATATGACCGTTTTGGAGTTGGGCCCTTCGATCGCTGAGTAAATATGCATCTTGTCGTCGGCATAACCGGTCGGGTCGGTGCGATGCGCCTTCCAAAACCAAATATCGGCTTTATAAGACTGATCGGCATCGACTCTCAGGTCGACTGATCCAGGTTCCAAACTCCATTTGATCACGAAAGTATCTTCACGGTCGGGACCGGTGCGGTAGCGGTCCTGGTCGGCAACCCAAATTTGTGTTTTGTGTGCGCGGTTTTCATCAGGATCCGGAAAACTCGCAAGCACGTAAACACGGTCGTCCGTGTAAACTGCCTTGATTGTTAGATCGGCCTCGGCCCGCGGGTCATGCGTAACCAGGGCCTCTGCCCGCGCCCAAATGTCTTCGTTCGCGACACCGTCGATCGTCGGGGCGCTATCGGCATAGATCGCGACCAATTCGCCCTGGGTATTAGCCGCTTGGTGTGCCGCCAACCCGGTGGGCGCCGCAACCAGCGCGGCGACGAAGGCGCCAACGGCTGTCTTTCTCATTTGTCCATCTCCAACGAGTTCGAATAAGCGCTTTTTCCTCTTAGGCTTCGTCATCGGTCGATGCCCGTTCGCATACGATAATCCTCAATTTGGACCGGTATTGTTAACAACGCTTAAAGACACGGCCGCTCATGGCCTCGATCGCGCAACAAACGGGTGGTTTCCGCTCGGCGCTTGCCCTATGGCTTGTCGCACGGTGTGTGGAGGGCCAGCAGTGAACGGCAAACCCGGTTTATCGATGGGCCCGCTGGAGTGGGGCTTGCTGGTCCTGCTCTCGATATTCTGGGGCGGGTCATTCCTATTCGTTGGCATCGCCGTCAGCGATTTTCAGGCGTTCACCATCGCCTTTCTCCGGGTCGCCATCGCCACCGCTGTGTTGTGGCTGGTCCTGGCCGCCACAGGAACCGGTATGCCGAAGAAAACCAGCATCTGGGCCTCGTTCTTCCTCATGGGCGCCATTAACGGGGCGCTGCCGTTTTCGCTGATCGCCTGGGGGCAATCGCACATCGCCAGCGGCCTGGCGTCGATCTTGATCGCCACCACGCCGCTGATCGCCGTCGTAATCGCCCATTTCGCGACCTCCGATGAGCGTATGACGGCCGGCCGCCTGGCGGGTGTCCTCGCCGGTCTTCTTGGTGTCATCGTGCTGATCGGCCCGGACGCGCAGGGCGCGCTCCAAACCGGGCTAATCGCTCAGGTCGCGATTATCCTCGCCGCCGCCATGTATGCCTCGTCGAGCATCTATGGGCGGCGGTTTTCCAAATGGGGCGTGCCGCCATTGGTCGTTGCGACCGGCCAGGTAACCGCCTCGACCATCCTGTTGTTGCCGCTGGTGCTATTGGTCGACCAACCCTGGCAACTCGCCACGCCAAGCGGCTTGTCTTGGCTCGCCGTCGGCGCTCTCGGGTTGATCTCGACCGGGATCGCCTATCTGTTGTACTTTCGCGTTCTGGCAACCGCCGGCGCGACCAATCTGATGCTGGTCAATTTCCTCGTGCCGATTACCGCCATCATGCTGGGAATCATCGTATTAAGCGAAGTTCTGCTGATCCAACACATCGCCGGCATGCTGCTCATCGCTGCCGGTCTGGCACTGATGGATGGCCGGATCTACGCCAGAATCAAAAGACGGGTTTAGACCAGCGCAGGCGCAACAAACCTTGGCCACAGTGTAAGAAATTTGCCAAAGTCGTGACAGGCCTTAACAACCCGGGGGAAGCAACATGCCAAGCGCCGAGATTACCTATACGACCCGCAAAGACGAGACCTTCACCGGATACCTGTCGTCACCTGGCGGCGACGGACCCTTTCCCGGTATCCTGCTCATCACCGCGATTTTTGGCATCGACGACGAGATGAAGGAGCTGTCCGACGCCTGGGCGGCGGACGGCTTCGTGGTCTCGACACCGGATATTTTCTGGCGCGTCATGCCCGGGCCGACCGCCGACATGGACAAGGCATTTGCGCGCTACGAAGCGTTCGATGCCGACCAGGGCATGCGCGACATCGAGGATCTGATCGCAGACCTCAAGGCCCGCCCGCAGTGCAACGGCAAGGTCGCCGTATTGGGGTTCTGCTTCGGCGGCCGCTACGCCCACCTCGCCGCCGCGCGGCTCGGCGTTGACGCCGCGGGCTCCTACCACGGCACCCGCATCGGCGAGCACCTCGACGAGGTCGACCGGGTTAAATGCCCGGTCAGTTTTCACTTCGGCGCCGACGACCCGTTCGTTCCGATGGATGAGGTCGAGGCGATCAAGGCCGCGTACGCCGGCCATGCCAACGCCGATATCGTGACCCATCCCGGCGCGTCGCACAATTTCGCGATGCCCTACAAGGAAGGCTACGTGGCCGAGGTGGCGAAGGCGTCGCGCGACGCCGTGCTGCGGTGTTTTCAGTCGATGTAACCGGCAGGCGAAGCGGGAAGTCTTAACCCGCCGGGTCGACGATCGGCTGTATGCCGGCGGCGCGCACCTCGGGCGCGACCGATTTCAAATGCAGATCGCGCTGCGGGAACGGAATTTGGATACCGTTCTCGTGGAAGCGATCCCATAGGCCGAGCAGAATTTCACTCTTCAAGTTCGATAGGCCGTTTTGGGGATCGCGGACCCAAAAGCGAATTTCCAGATCGACCGAACTGTCACCGAATCCCCTCAGCAAGCAAGCCGGACTTGGGCTGTCGACGACGCGCGGGCTCTCCTTAGCCGCTTCGATGCAAAGTTCGATCGCCCGGCGCACATCGGACGTGTAGGAAATCCCGACCGGTATTCTCTGCCGCACCAAGTCGTTGCTGTACGACCAATTCTCCACCCGAGTGGTAATCAGTTCCTCGTTGGGAATCAGATGTTCGATACCGTCGCGGGTGATCACCGAGACATAGCGCGCGCCCAGCGACTGAATCCAGCCATAGGTCCCCGATACGCCGATGGTGTCGCCGGGTTTGATCGACTTGTCCAACAGCAGAATGATGCCGCTGATAAAGTTGGCAACGATCTTTTGCAGACCGAAGCCGATACCGACGCCCAGCGCGCCGCCGAACACGGCGAAGGCGGTCAGATCGATACCAACACTGTTAATTGCGACCAATCCGGCGGTCGCGATCAGGGCAATCTTTAGCAGCTTGGCGAACAGCACCTGGACCGACGGCGTCAGTGTCGGCAACTTTTGTATCCGGCGTTCTAGAATGCTGGAGGCCAGATTGGCCAGCCACATCAGTACGACCAGGTAAAACACACCTTTGGCGACCGACAGCGCGGTCACCCGTATATTACCGATTTGCAGAGCGATCCCGTCGAGCAAACCGAGCGCCGGCTCGAGAAGGTCGACGATATTGAGCGCCGCGATCGACCAAACGACGATGGCAATAAACCGCGCCCACGCTTTTTGACTCACAAATCGGGCGACCAGGTGGATAACGATCCAGGCATTGACCAGGCTGACGACGATCGACATCAGCTTGTTCGGCCATTCTGCCCGGTGGGCGATTTCCACCGCAAGCCAGAGCAAAATCACCCAAAGGAGCGGCGTGACCAGATTTACGAAGGTGCTGCAAACAAACGATAAACGCCTATCGTCTCGCGCCTTATCGGCCTGACGTTCCAACCAGCCGCGGAACGGCGGCGTTAGCAGAAACGCCACGCCGAAGGCGACGACGATGACTCCGGCTTGCCAAAGCGCTGCCGTGGTAAATAGCTCAGTGGAGAACCATTCGCGCACGCGCGCCGCGTGGCCTTCCAGAACCGCTATATCGATCAGGTTGTTCATCTCGGTCGTTCTGCGGCGCTATGCCAGGGCGCGACTTCGGAGGTCATATCCATCGCAACCTTCTCAGGAACAGGTACTCGACCGCCCCCAGGCCAATTATTAGCGCAACGACAATCCAAAACGCCACGGCATTGTCGACACCAGGCATGCCACCGACATTGATGCCGAGCATGCCAGCTATCAGGCTCGGCGGCAGCAGAATCGCAGCGACAACCGTCAGTACGTACATGGTCCGGTTCATGCGCTCGGAGACCTGGTAATTGAACTCTTCCTGCACTGCCGCCGCGCGCTCGCGCGCGGCTTCCAGATCTTCGACGTAGCGGGTCGTCCGGTCGGTGATCTCCCGCAGCATGGCGCGGTCCAAGTTGCTCATCCATTCGGCAGGTTCAGCTAGCAGGCGCGACATGGCGTCTCGCTGGGGCGCCAGGTAGCGCCGCAGCATGATCGAAGATTGCCGTGCGCGGCGAAGCCGACCGCGCAACTCGGGTGAGGCATCATGGTCGACCTGATCTTCCAGCTCGTCGAGCGCCTCGTCGATATCGCTGATCACAGGCCCCATCCGGTCGATCAGCCCGTTGGCCAAGCGCACCAGAAATTCGCCGGCCTTTTTGGGACCTGCGCCACGATCGATCGCTTCGCGCAGATCGCTGATTGCCATCAGCCGGGTATGGCGCAGCGTGATTATACGGTCCGCTGCGACGTGACACCGCACGCTGACCATATCCTCGGGATCGGCGCCGGGGTTCAAGTTCACACCACGTAAAATGACGATGAGCGCAGCGCCATCGGCCAGGACACGCGGCCGGGTTTCTTCGGCGAGCAATATTTCACTGACGACCGGGTTGATACCGCTCTGATTGACCAACCAGTCGCGCACGGGCCCCGCCAGACGGTCCAGGTGCACCCACATCAGTCCGTTGCCCGACCGCCAAGCCCGCACGCCGGCCCAATCGAGCGCCTTGCCGCCGCCCGCCCCATCCAAGATGTAGGCGCAGATAAGGCCGTCGGTTTCGGGCGGCTGTGCTGCGCTCTGGTGTTCGACCGTCATTTGTCTCCCGATCTGAGGGGAGTTTAGACAACGGCAAAGATTCGCAACCACAGGCAATGTCGCCTGCGGCCGTCAACGCAAGAAGGCGATAGCAGGAAACTTACCTGTCGATAACTGACCTGAAACGCGATCTGCGTTGCGCGCGGCGCTGCGTGGCTTCGCCGGCGCGCCCCTTGCGCTCAATCTCTCCTTCGAGGCGCAAACCTTCCTGCGCCCGTGCTTTGGCGTTGCGGGAGACTCGCTTTTCGTCTTGACGCACCTTCTCTTCGCCCAACTCGATCTCTTTGGCCGCGCGGGCGGCGTCGCCTTCAGCAGCGGCTTGGGCAAGTTGGGGGCCAGCGTTTGCAGCGCCCGGCATAACCCAAGCGGCGATAACAACGCCGGCTAAAGCGAGACCGAGCAACTTGACGGTCGGGACGTGGCTCACGTCTGATTCCTTCTGTTAACCGGCGGGCACAACTTTATTTAGGTCGGATTATCGCCGCGCCAATGCGGCTGTCGATCAACATTATGGCACCAGGTCGGGCGGCGCGCCCGCTAATTGGCTGCCACTATCGGTTCGAGCTGGCGGCCAAAGCCTTGGTCAGGTTTTCGGCGTTGGTCACCCAGCCGAAGACGTGCTCGAAATTCCACAAGGTCGCCTGCCGGTTAAACTCGGGACCGGAATGATTCATCGCATCCTCGACCAGGATCGGCCAGTACTCGCAAAAAAACGCGTCGCGGGCGGTGCTTTCGACACAAACATTGGTAGCGACGCCGGTGAACAGCAGGTAGCGGATATTTTCGCTCCGTAAATAACTGTCGAGAGTTGTGCCCCAAAATCCGCTATAGCGCGATTTGGCAATAACGTGATCGCCGGGCTGCGGCGCAAGTTCATCGACGATCTGCCAGTCCCAGGTATTTTCGGTGATCAGTGTGCCAGCAAGCTCGGGGCGGTCGCGCATCATTACCATGCCCAATTCCTTGTGGTAATTGGGTGAGGCTGGACCACCGGCATCGCTCAGATCCGAGCGGTAGGTCATCTGCAAATAGATGATCCGGACGCCGGCATTGCGCGCTGCCGCCAACACGCGTTGGTTGACGTCGATAACCGGGGCGGCGCCAGACAGATCGAAGCCGGCCAGGTCGAACATGCCGCCCTTGGAGAGGAACGCGTTTTGCATGTCGACTACGACCAAGGCGGTCTGGGTGAAATCGACCACAACCGGTTCCGGTTTCGCAGCTAACGGAACCATGCGCGATCCCTCCTTCGGTATTGTCCGGCCTTTAGAACGCTTTTTGCTTCACCGCCGCGCCCAGGTTCTCGATGAGAACTTCGGAGACAAACTTCATCAGTAAACCGCGGTCATTGGTCACAGGCGTGCAGCGTACGGTCGCCAGCCAGATGACCCGTTGGGTCAGGTTGTTGCGTAGCTCGGCTTCGACAAGGATCTGCTGACTTGCCGTTATCGCGTCCCGGCGGGTTCGCCGATCGCTGCGAATAAGCTCGCGCGTTTCGTCCTCGGTGGTGCGCGGCGACGACCGCGACGTCCCTGGTTCACCGCGATAGGTCGGGTTTACCTGGTTGCGCGAGGTGATCCCGCTAAAGATCGACTCCGACCGGAAACTGAATACCAGATTGCCGTCCTCGCGCGTCACCTTCGCGGCGTCGTTGAGTTCAGCCAGGAAAATGTCGCGAAACTGAAGGGCGCCCTCGGTCGGATCGAAGATATCGACGGTGTAGGCTTCGCCATCGGGGATCGTGCCCGGTGCCAAACTCGATATTACACCCTCGCAGGCGCTGAATTCGAAGAAGGGTTGCTGTTGGGCAGCCGCCGCCGACGCTCCCGTCACCACCCCGAAAAAGATGGTGCCTATACTGAAAAATACACGCCCCATGAGGCCGCTTCCCCCGTTGCAAACGCGCCCGAATACTACACATCGAGCAGTTTCAGGCAACGGTGTTCGCTCCTTATCATCGTTTTCGATCGGTGCAACAGACCGTCTTCGGCATTTGTTCGAATGCCCGGGGAGATGACGGTGAGCACAGTTACAACCGCGCCCGATCGTCGAAGCCGGCAAGCTCGAGGACCAAACCGGCCGCTAAGCCTTTACTGCGCTAGTCAACACGGCGGGCATTCGCAGCAGGGTGACGTCACCCTGGTCGTACGGCGCACACGCTTCGGCCATAGCGGCCGAAATGGCGGGCAGCGCCTCGGGGCTTTGCGCGTTCAGTAATCCGCTCATACGCGCCGTCGCCTGGCGAAAGGTTTCCATCAGCGCGTCCGGCCGCGGCAGGCGCCAGGCGAAGACCAAATCGGTACAAACGATTTCCTCGAAACCGATAGCGCTCAATGTCGTCTGACAGTCGGCGTGGTCGGCAAAGCGGTAGAGCGGCGTGCCGGTCGGCAGGTCGACCTCGAACGAGCCTGCCTTGGCGATCGCATTCATCGCGATGGAAATCGCCGAATCCTCCGAGGGAGCCCAGCTTGTGAAGGCCAACCGGCCGCCCTGCTTCAAAACCCGGTGAGCCTCGGCCAGCGCTTTATCGGGGTCGGGAAAGTGCAGCACGCCATAGTTTATCAACACGGCATCGAAACTATGGTCGGCGAACGGCAAGTCTTCCGCATCGGCGACTCGAAAGTCGAGTTCGGGAAAAATACTTCGCGCCACCGCGATCATGTTCTCGGAGAAATCGATCCCGACCGTCGCCGCGCCCCATGCCGCCGCCGCCCCGGAGACATAGCCCGGCCCGCACGCGGCATCGAGAACGTGCATGCCCTTGGACACTTCCGTAGCAGCCAGTAAGCGCGGCACCGCCTGAGTTGTCAGCGCCTCCCAGTGCCGGTGGTAACCCTGGCTCAGGCGTTGCCACCCATCGTGCTCGAACTGACGGAATGCGGCCGGATCGTATGGTGCTCCGGACATATTCGCCTCCCCCGAAACGCCTAGCCGATATCGGTACGCTAATTTTTTAGTATAGCAATTTATGCCAAACCGATCATCAAGCGACCGGTGACCGTTTAGCCGGTCGGCGCCCCTAACACCGAGACGATCCGCCGTTCGAGTTCACCGGTCGGCTGGCAGTCGAGGGTGACCAATTTCATCTCCGCGCCTTCGCGGATTTCCTCGGTCACAGTAGCCTGGCCCGCGCTGTCGAAGTTTATGCTCCCATCGAGGCTGCGCGGCGATATTTTGTTGCCAAACTCACGCGTTCTGAACTTCATCACATATTGGGCTTCGACGTTCACCAGCGTTCCCGTTCCCATCGGCGTCAGTCTGATGCTGGCCAAGGCATTCAGGGTCGTCCGCCGCTCGACATCGATAAGTTCATCGACCTCTTCGTCGGCAACCATGTAACGAACCGAATTGGCGGCGAGAAAATTGTAGTTGCGATTGCCAAAAGCCTTGTGCTCGGAAGTTACCGATATACTGCCGCAATCGACCCAGGTTGAAGGGACTTGCGATTGCAGAAGAACCCGTATCGTCGAATTTTCCTTGATCGTCGCATTGATCGCGAAATCTCCATCGTCGAGCTTCTCGAGCAATGTATTCCAGGTGGCGTTAAAATCGGTGGCGACGACGGTCGTAAGCGCCGATGTCCCACTCGCCGCGTGCGTCTGGGTGGCGGTTGAAGTCGCCGAAACCCCTAATGCGGCGACGGCGGCGGTGGCAAGTAAACCTTTTATCTTCATATTCCCTGACCCAAATTTCGCGAGGAGCTCTGGGAAAAGGATAACAAAGTAATAATTTTACAATCAAACAGTATTTATGGTTAACTAACGATTATATTAGATACAAATTTATTAAAATGTATGGTTAATTTTACTTGGCTTAATTTACACGTTGTTTAGTAAGGTTAAGGCCCCCGGGAATTGCGCGTTCCCCGGGTTAACACGCCAGTGGAGCCTGCGGGACACGCATCGGGTCTGAGATTTTCCGCGGTGTCGAGATTGCGTCAGCCAGGGAGCCAGTCCGGGGATAAGCGAGTTACATCGGCGGCAGAATATGCCGTCGGAAATGCCGACCGCGCACGATAATTGCCGCACCGGGCCGAACAGCCATTCTCAAACCGCAAAGCGTGCCAACGCTTTTTCCGACAGGGTCAGGCC
>CAJICQ010000016.1_pt1 | contig 11985 bp, 10 predicted proteins | sample 9199721 | NCBI WGS metagenome assembly CAJICQ01 (sample SAMEA7708344, study PRJEB35096) | sediment metagenome | biome: marine neritic benthic zone biome [ENVO:01000025]; feature: sediment [ENVO:00002007]; material: shallow marine sediment [ENVO:03000034] sea grass bed [ENVO_01000059] ...
GGCGACGACCGATAGATAGGTGGCGATGGTGGCGCCGATTTGGTCGAGGCTCGAGCGAACAGACAAGCCACCGATCACCTCGCCGTCGAGGCTGATCGGCCCAACCAGATCGACCCACCCATTGGTCCAGATGAACTTGAACGGCGGATCGCTCTCGGGCGAGGACGCCGCCAGGAATTCTGGTAGGCGACTACGGTCGGGCAGGCTGGCATCCCACGGCAAGGACCCATTTGGCGCCTCGGTGCCATGAGCATTGCGGGGATCGATCGTGTGGTGCGCAAACACGCGTCCGTCGGGCGTATAGATCGTGGCCGCGGCAATATTGGGGCGTGCGCCCAATGCGGCGAGCGTTTCGCGGGCGGCTGCCGGATCGCCGAACAGAATCGCCGCCGTCGAATTGCTGCTGGTGATCTGGGCAATCGCGGTCAATTCCTGCACCAGGGCGCGCCGGTAGTTATTGATCTCCAGCACGACAAATACCGACGACGCGAGGATTACGACGATGGTGGTCGTCAGCACCGCGATGGCGGTGAACTTGTGGCGTACGGACAGATTACGGATCATTTTCCCGGCGCAACTGTCGCTCGCGCGGCCTGGGAGTCGACGGTCTCGGCAAGGCGCAGCAGTTTGGAGCTCAGTTTCACGCCGGCCCGATTGGCAGCTCCGATATTGACCTCGAGACGGCTGCGGTCGTCCACTTCGGTGAGGCCGACGATGCCGCCGGCGCTGGCGAATTTGTCGATATCCGCGACGGTAAGAACTGGCAGGCCAGAGACGGCGTCCAATATTGGCACCAGCCGGTCTTCCTCCGAGGCGCTGACGAACAAAACATGACAGGCGGCGGCGTTTTCCAGCTCCGCGATGCCCGTGATGACCAGATTCCTGCGGCCAATCTGCTTGTCGCGCAGCGACTCCAAAGCCGCGCCGAACGGATCGCGGCCGAGAACGCATATCCTCACCGGCGCGTCAGCGGTGCCAAAGGCGGAGTCGGGCCAGGTCGCGAACTTCGCCAGATTAAACAGGATCGCCGCCTTGATCAGGTACTCGCGCGAAAGTCGCTCGCGGTCGCGATCGGCCGAATAAGCGGCACTGGTGATCGCCGCCGGATCGGCGCGCGCACCCGGCGCGGCCCAGACGGCAACAACGGCGGCGGCAAGGACCACGAGGATGTATCGAAGCAGCGCGCAGACGACGGTCATCGCGATCTCGAGCGGCAGGTTGAAATGAGCCGTTCGCACGTACATCGCGATCACATCAATATGTTAACGTTCACCGACATGTCGGGATCGACGACCAGCGTCGCCGTCTTGGGTCCGACGGCCTGCGTGTAGATATCGTTGCCGCCGCCCATGCCGGCGTAGGTCCAGCCATCGCCGGCATCGAGGCTGTCGCCAGCGTCGCCCAAGACGGTCAGCGTATTGCCGTTGTCGGTGGCATCGAGAACATCCTGCGCACTCAATGTGATCGTAGCATCGCTTTGCAAATCGACGATCTCGAGGCCCGACAGGGTGCCAGCGAACGTCGTGAAGTTGGCATCGCCGTCGTCGACGCGCAACGTATCGGTGCCGTTCTCGCCGTCGATCTTCACGTCAGCACTGTCCCAGACCAGCACATCGTCGCCGAGACCGCCATCGAGCCGGTCTCCGCCGGCGCCGCCATCGAGAACATCGTTGCCGGCCAAGCCGTGGAGGATGTCGGTGCCGGCCGTCCCATCGAGCGTATCATCGCCCGCGGTCCCGTTGACGACATTGACGCCACCGCCCGGCCCGCTTTCCCCGCCGATCACCGGCTCGGCAAACGGCGAAGCCGACGTCGAACGACCTAAGCTGGCATCAAAGCCATCGTCAAATTCGTCCTCGCCCTGTGCGAGCGGCGGACCCAGACCGAAAAGCTCGGCGTCGTCCTGGTCCCCGCTTGCGGCGTCGGCGTTATTCGTTTGCGCTTTTTCGGTTAGAGATTGCGGACCGACGAACGATAGGTCGCCGGCCTCGGTGCCTTGCGTGTCCGAACCCTCAAACTCTGCATCGGAATCTTCGCTTTCACCGTCGTTGTTCTCGGCACTCTCGTCCTCGGCCTTCTCGTCGTCTTCCCGTTCGGTCTTACGCGTTTCAGCCCTGTGGAAGGCAGTCCGCACGACTTCACCGACGGTCGGCAGAGCGTCTCCGCTGATTTCGAGGCTAAGCAACTGGCTAAGACCCGTGGTCGTCAGATCGGCGGGCAAATCATGCTCATGGAGCAAGGGCGCCGGCAGATCGTCGTCATGGAAAGACGGGGCCGGCAGATCATCATCATCAAATATCGGCGCCGGCAGATCATCGTCATGAAAGGACGGATAGGAAGGTTCCGAGAACTCCGCCCCGCCTCGGCGATCGGGGCCGATGTCGAGTTGCAGTTCCAGCAGACGGTCCAGGCCCAGCAAGGATACGTCGGCGCCCACGCCGTCAGCGGCGGCCACATCCAGGTTCGCTAAATTCGTGCCGATCTGACTGACCGGCGATTTGACCGTGTCGGAGCCCAACCGCTCGCTTGGTGCTGCAGGCTGTGCGCCTGGAGCGCTATGATCTACTTGTTCTTCCATTTGCCGGTTATCCTGACTCGGCACTTGCTGCCAAACCTAAATAACCGAACGAATACTGCAGTCAATAATTACTTATTGAGAGATTTAAATAAGGTAACAATAAAAATTCTGCATAATATTTAAATATAATACAATTTATGCCGGAAAACCTGGCGACTCAGTCGTATTTTTGTTCGACAAGGCAGCCAGCAGCGGGCGTCACCCACGCTGATTTATGCAGGCAAATTGATACGAAAAGCGGAATAGCGGCATTTTCCGAGGCTTGAGTCGGGGCCGCGCAATGCAAATCTCGAACCATCCGCCACAGGATGCCGAAACGCGGGAATACTGAGCGATTAGCTAGGGTTTATCTTAACGCGCCGTCACGCGGGAGAAGCCGCCGCGGAACGATCCCGGCGTTCGGCCGTTTGACCCGCTGCCGGCCCGGCTGGTCCTGCCTGGACGTCATCGCGCGCCGGTTCCTCGGCGCCAGCCGTTCCCTCGACAGACCGCAGGCGCATGCGCGCCGCTGGCAGCCGAATGGTGACATGGGTGCCGATTCCCAAACTGCTTTTCAGGTCCAGCTTGCCGCCATGCATTTCGACAAACGATTTGACCAACGGCAGACCCAGGCCGGTTCCGTCGTGGGATCGCCGGAATACATCCTCCGCCTGGCCGAAGGGGGTCAGAACGTGGCTTATTTGGTTCGGCGCAATACCGATGCCGGTATCGGTGACAGCCAGCAAGAAGTCGCGTCCCGGCGGCGCCCCCGCCTGCACGACAATTGCACCGCCGGCCGGCGTGAACTTGATGGAGTTGGAAAGCAGGTTCAACAAACCGCGTTTTAAGAGGTGCTCATCGCCGTATATATGGGGCAATCCGGCCATCTTCTCGACCCGAAGGTCGACGTTCCCATTTGCCGCACGCTCACTCAGCATTTGCACGCATTCGTCGATCATCACCTCGATATCGACGACCTCTTCACTCAGCTTCGCGGTACCGGATTCGATCTTTGACAGATCGAGAATGTTGTTGATGACGTCCATCAGGTGCTTGCCGCCCACCTGTATCCCTTTCGTATACTCGCGATAATTCTCATGACCCAGCGGCCCGAGCGGCTCGCTCATCATGAAATCGGAGAAACCGAGAATCGCATTCAGCGGCGTTCGCAGTTCGTGGCTCATGTGGGCAAGGAACTCACTTTTCATGCGGCTCGCCGATTCCGCTTCCTGACGCGCGGCATTGAGTTCGGTCTTATGGGCCTCCGTTTCGGCCAGCATGTTGTTGAATCCATCGACCAGCGCGCCCAGCTCGTCGTCACCATGTTTTTTCGCCCGCAGCTTATAGTTGCGATTACGCGAGACCGATTGCATGGTCTCCAACAGCTCGTGAATCGGACTGGTCACCTGCTTCTGCAGCCGCGCGGCAAGCAGCCAGGCCAACACGATCGCGATCGCGATAATCAGCAAGACGACGATCAAATATGTTTCGATGGTGGCGTAAATCTGGGCCAGGCTCGAGCGAATATAGATCGCGCCAATCGTCTCGTCGTCGAAACGGATGGGGCCATAGAGATCGACCGAGACCGGCGACCAGGCGAGCGAATAGGACAGCTCGTCGTCAACGTCTTGCGGTCCCGCGACGTTTGGCGCGAGCTCCTCGACCCAATCGAGACGGCCGACCGGGCCGCCAAAACGCGCAAATTGTTCGCCGTCGAGCGTGTAGAGAGACGCTGATTCGATATTGGGTCGCGCACCCAGCGCGGCGAGCGTTTCCTGGGCCGCCGCCCCATCGTTGAACAAGATGGCCGCGGTCGAGTTGCTGCTGGTAATCTGCGCAATGGCGGTTAATTCCTGCACCAACGCGCGCCGGTAATTGTTGATCTCCAGGGCCACGAACAGCGCCGACGCCAACACCAAAACGATGGTCGTCGTCATCACAGCGATCGCCGTCACCTTGTAACGGACTGGTAAATTCGCGAGCATCTTACCGGGCCGGGCTTTGCGCAGCCTGGGTGCTGACCGTGTCGGCCAGGCGCAGCAGTTTCGAGCTCAGTTTGAGGCCGGCCTGTTCGGCGGCGCCGAGGTTAATCTCGATGCGGCTGCGATTTTCCACTTCCTTCAGCGCGATGATACCGCCTGAATTGGCAAAACGGCTCATGTCGGCGACGGTCAGGATCGGCAGCTTACCGACGTAATCGAGAATCGCCGGTATCCGGGACTCCTCGGAGGCACTGACGAACAGGATATGACATTGCGGCGCGCCTTCGACGCTGGCGATTCGCTTCGTCGCGAGGGGGCGATGGCGAACCAGCTTGCCGTTGAGCGAATCCAAAGCCTCGCCGAAGGGATCGTCACCGAGGACGCAGATACGCAACGGCGCACCGGGATGGCTGAAAGCGGTCTCCGGCCAGGCCGCAAATTTGGCGAAATTGAACAGGATCGCCGCTTTGATCAGATATTCGCGGCTGATTTCCGCAGCCGGAGTATCGGCTGCTTCCAGGGCTGTCGGCGAAACGCTCGCCTTCTGCGCAACGGCCGTCCCATCGGGCGCCGCCGCGCTGTCCGCGCGCGCCATCGCGATCGTCGCCAACGCAATCAGGCTGCCGGCGAGCCCGGCGAGCACGAGATTGCGCAGCGCGGCGGTGATGGCTGCAGCGGCTTGGGTCTTGTGTTTCTCGATCGCCATAGCCGCTACACCAGATTAACCGTGGCGCCGTTGTCGACGACGATCAGGGTTGCCGTGTTGCCACCGGAACCCTGGGTGTAGATATGATCTTGTCCGACAACGCCGCCGTCGGTCCAACCGGTGTCGACAAGATCGACGGTGTCATTGTCATCGCCCGAGATCGTCAAGGTATCGGCGTTATCGGTCATGTCGAGCACGTCCTGGTATGTCAGCGTCAGGACATTGGGGTCGTCATCCCATGCGAGGTCGACGTGATCGATCCCAGTGATGGTGCCGCCGGTGCTGATGAAGCTGGTAATGTCGGCATCGCCGCTTTCAACACGCAGGGTGTCGGTATTGCCGCCGCCATCGATGTTGAGATCATTGAAATCCCAAACGAGGATGTCGGCGCCGCCGCCGCCGGACAGATCGTCGACATCGAGGCCACCATAGAGAAAATCGCTACCGCCGCCACCGCTCAGCGTATCGTTGCCGGCGCCGCCCTCCAGCGTGTCGTCGCCACCGCGGCCGTTCAAATCATCGGCGTCGGCGCCGCCCATCAGAAAATCGTCGCCGCCGCCGCCATCGATCGTGTCGTCGCCTGCCTGACCATCGATCGTGTCATTGCCGCCATTGCCGTTGAGAGTGTCGGGGCCCGGCGTCCCGGCAATAATGTCAACGCCACCCCCAGCCACTGGTGTCTCGGTCGGCGGAGTTGTCGAACCGACCGGTAAATCCGAACCGCCAGTCTCGGCCGCGACATCGACCGGCGGAAAGTTGCTGTCCGTCGACGCAGTGTCCAAAGGCCCGCCACCATGCGGACCATTTACACCGTGACCGGGCGAACCGTTACTAGGCCCGCCGCTTGCGTCGCTCTGCGGAACAAACGTCGATGCCGGATTGGCCGGCGGCACCGTCGCCGGACCGCCGGTTGGTGCAGAAGTCGAGTTCGACGCGCTAGCCGTTTGACCGGTATCTGCGGCCGACGCGACATCGGCGGGTCGAATGGGAAGCGGCAGCTCGCCACCACCGGGGAACGTAATACCGGCAACTGCAACCGCGACGGCACTCGCGCCGTTCCCGGCGTTGCCGCCAGCATTACTGTTGGCACTGCCGCCCGGATTGTTGCCGGAGTTGCCGCCAGCATTGCTATTTGAGGCGCCGCCACCGTCGTTCGCCGAATTTCCACCGGCATTACCGTTGGTCCCGGCATTGTTGCCGGAGTTCCCGCCGGCATTGCTGTTCGCGGCGATTTCGATGCCCGATCCATTGCCTTGGCCGTTGTTTGAGTAGTTGCCGTGGCCATTATGCGACTGGGCGCTGTCGCTTCCTGCACCGTCATTGGTCGGGCCGCCACCAGTTTGGCCGGCGCTCGCTTCGCTGGAGTTGGCCTGGCCGCCCGCCCCTTGAACGTTGTTCGACCCGGGGCCATTTCCTTGACCGTTATTGGCTTGGGCATTGCCGCCATCCGAACCGCCGCCGCTCTCGCCACCGGCGCTTGCACCGCCACTGGCCACGCCATCGTTGCCTTGGCCGCTAGTGCCCTGACCCCCGTCGCCGTTGTTACCGTTGCCGTTGTTACCGTTGCCAGCATTGCCCGGTCCGTCATCGCCGGGGGAATCTTCGGCTGGCGGCACGCTATCCGATGGGCCTGACGGCGTGGCGTCGCTGTCGAACGATGCCTCCAGGTCGAATTCGTCCGCCGTTTCGAAGTCTGCCTCGTCGCCGTTTTCGGTGTCCAATAGCGGATCGGTCGATGCTTTGACACCGTCCGGCGGGCCGCCCTCTTCCGCTTGATCGGCAGCGTGAGCTTGTTCCGGCAGCGACGCTTGATCTTCCTCGCCGTCGAACGTCTCGGCGACGTCGCTATGCGACTGGCCGTCTTCGGCCGGTGCTTCGTCTTCGTTGTCCTGGCCTGGTGCCGGCAATCCGGCGATTTCCAAAAGGGTCGGCAGCCGGGAGCCGCTGAGATTGAGCTCGAGTAATTGGTTGAGATCGAGCGATGTCAGATCGGCCGGCAGCTCCGCGTTCTCCAGGCTCGGCCGCAGGGGTTCGCTCTCCAGCGATCGCCCCACCGGACCACTGTCATCGGTCGGGTCGAGGTTCAGAAGTTGCTCAAGTTCGAGCAGTGTCAGATCAGGCATCACGCGACCACCGGCCGCCTGAGCCACCACCGGACCCAGACCGGGCGATACCGGACTCACGCCCGGGGTCTCGGCGCCGAATGCGTCGACTGCCGGATCGGCTGCAGCTAGCTGCGGCGCGCCGGCACTGTCGGTGTTGGAGCGACTGGACACTGGTTCGATTCCCACCAAAATGGCACGTAAAGGAATTGGTGATAAAATCGTAATAAAAAATAAAGGAAAACAAAAGAGATTATTAAATTAATTAATATTAAATGCCATTTATTAAGGTTAATTATAATTCAACGAAGATTATAGCCGTTAACCTTTTGTAAAGATTAACCATAAAAGTCTTGTTATCTAGCCGTTTTCAATCTGGCGTTCGTTCGAGGTCGCCCCCGCATATTGGGTGGAAATTTTTCCAACACCGCTCGCTTGCCAACGCGCAGATGAGCAAAGGCGGACCCGATAAGGCCCGCCTGCCCGTCGTTTAATCGAATGTCCGGGATTTACTGCGCGCGGCCGTACCGCAACGGCGCCCACTCTCGCTGCTAGATATTCACCATACTGCGTGAATGCGCCAGTACGTCTGTCGGCACGCTAAAATAGGTCTCGATGCCCTTTCCGTTGAGGAAATAGGCGTCGAGAAAAGACAGCGCGACCACAGTTACGAAAAACCACGCGCTGAACGGAAAACCGACATCCATCGGGATTTCGCCCGATTGGTCGGCTTTCAAGCGGCGGATGACCTTGGCCACGCGCCGCACGGTGCGATCGAGGGTGTTTTGCATCTTCTGCATCCTTTCCGCCATTCTGGCCGGGCGGCTTGGCCTGCTGGCCCGCCACCTGAACTCGAAAGTAGGAGACAAAGTTAGATAAAATTTTTTTATAAGACCTTTAAAACTATACCTAAGTTTCGGTAAAATTTTATAGTTAAACGATTGTTTATATTGATATTTTTCGCCGACGCAACAGTCCAGCCGGCGGTTGCGCTGGGACGCTAAACCTGCTGCAGATTGGACATACACCGCACCGGACCGAGACAGATTCCGGTTGCAAATCGTTAACCAAAGGCGTATTCGACGCAGCCGTTTTTCACGGCGACCGGCTCCGCGTCGGAGCCGGCGATTTTTCTCAAGGACCAGGCTCATGCTTGTGACGACACATAACAAGCCCCCGTCCGCTGTCTCTCCCACCCGAAAGACAGAAAGCATGAGCTATGCCTACACGAAATGTAATAAACGTATCCGACGTCGAACGCTTTGTTGACGACTTTGCCGATCAGACCGACCAGCCAGAGTTGAAGCGCTGGCTGTCGCGCAACGTCCGCCGCTGGATACTCAAACACTATGACCAAGCCGACCGGATCGTTCGCGACCCGGCAACCGGGCGAGTCGCCATTGTCGATACCGATGGCGGGCTGCAACCGTATGACGGCGCCGTGCCCGAGTGGTGCGCCGCTGCAATCGAACGCGGCGACGAGGTCGTGCGCCTGCGCCTCGGCGCCACCCTGCAAAAGCGCGTGGGCCGGGCAGTCGCGGCGCTGGCGGCTGAGTTAAAAGACGAACGCTTACGGAACCTCGACCGCATTACCTTCGTGATAGCGGAGGAGCGGGCCAGAAGGCGCCGGCGCGCAATCCATTCGAATCTGCGAAGGTCACGGGTCCAAAAAGGAACCGTTCCGGTTTTTAAAGCTGCCACGGGAGAGACCGTGGTCGTGTTGACCGAGCGGGAAAGCTTAGCCGACGAAGGAAGCCGGATGGCCCACTGTGTGGCCACTTACGATCGCTGGGTCGAGAGCGGCGAAAGTAAAATTTTCTCGCTGCGCGATCCAAACGGTCTCCCGCGTGCGACCATTGAGGCCGATCACCGCGGCACTGTTTGGCAGATCAAGGGATTTGCCAACGGCCCGGTCGAACCACGCTACAGGCCGGCACTGCAGAATTTTATCCGCGGCTATCGCTACGTCGTGGAGGACGACCAAGACAATCTCGAAACAGATCGGACGCAATTGCGCGGCGATCCGAGTGAGGTTGAACATATTCTCGTCGATCGGGGTGGCCTCGCGTTCCTCCATGACAACCGGTTTGGCGGATACAGGGCGGTACGCGACAGCCGACTCGATTTGTCGTTGCGCGTGATTGCGGCGAACGCCGATCAATTACCCGATACTTTGGTCGCTGCAGTATTTTCAGCGCTGAAGCCTGATACAGACGAGTATATACGCGCGCGACGGATCGCTCAGTTTTCGATCTACGGAATAGGGGTGTCGCTGTTGTACGTCGAAATGCCCTTACCATTGCTCTATCTGGTGCGCCAACGAGCATTCAAAGGTCGCCGCTGCGCGCGCGACGCGAAGGCTATCTATCGCGCGGCGGAAGCCGCACTGATCCGGCTGGCTCTGGCCGCACCGAATCGCCTTTACGCCCTCGGACCGGTGCGTCACGGCGAACCATGGGAAAGCGATCTGATGGAATGCCCCGCCGATGTGCTGCGACGATCACGGTTCGATATCAACCCGTTGCGTACCGCCCGCCACGTGGCACTTCGCCAGGCGATGAACAGCGCGCAGCGGCAGCAAATCGCGCATCGAAACCAGCCCAGCAAGGCCCACATAGCGGTGCGCGAGTTACTCGACGGATGGCGCGGCCTCTACGTTCTGTGAGTGGAATGACACGGTAAACACCGGATATTTATCGAGTTTTCCAAGCAATCATAGATAAATACCGCGCCGATACGCGTTTGGCGCCCTATCGCGGCATGGCATAATCGCCCTTGGAAGTGGCGACTGTCTGTCAATTGTTACGCGGGGAAGGGCGACGGCGAACCATGTGGGCGGCTCTCACATCATTGACGGCGAGACTGCGGACCGACCGGCGCGCGGCGACGGCGGTCGAGTACGCGCTGATCGGCTCGTTGGTCGCCGGCGCGGCGATGGCCGGCATGCTCGCCCTCGGACTTTCGCTGGAGTTGCTGTTCACCAACGTGTCCGACCAGTTCGTTGCCCAGACGCCGCCCGATCCGCCCAGATGCGTCGTCGTCGGCTCCAACTGCCCGAAATGAGCACGCCGATGCGCCGGTCGGGTTATATATTCTGCGGGTTCGGTTTAGAGGATCGGCGACAGCCAGCCGAGCACCGCGCCGTACAGCAAATGGACGATCAAGGCGGTGATCCAGCCCAGCTTGTGACCCTTGAGGCCGAATATACCGTCCTGCAGAAAGATCGGCACAAATATAAACTGCGCGCCGATAAACAGGATGCCGCCCCAGATCAGGCCGCGCACGACGAGCTCGCCGGGCAGAAATTGTGCCACCACCGTGGCATAGAGCAGCGCAAAGATGATCCCGTTGAGATGGATGACGATAATCCCCCAGCCGTAAGGCGCCGGTCCCTCGAACGAATCGCCGAAAGTGAGTTGCGTCATCCCGCGGGGAAAATCGAGCCGCGGCAATCCATATCGCGGCGCCCACAGCGCGAATATCAGGTGAACATAGGTGGCCAGAACGCCAGCCGCCGACACGTGGATGAAAAATTCTAAGTCCATACCCCCCTCCAATATCTAGACTTATACTCGCGATGCCCTCACCGGCTGCTGTGCCGCTTTGGGCCGCACCGCCTCTACCCGAACCGCGGCGACCATCGAAAATGGCTGATGGTGGGAAATTCGCACATTGGTGAACCCGGCCGTGCGCAACGCCGCGTGCAGATCATCTTGTTCCAGCACACCGCCCAACGAGGTATTCCAGGCAGCCGAGTTCTGCGCGATTTCGACAGGTAGCGGCCCGTCGCGGACCAGGTCGCGGGCGACCAGGCGCCCGCCCGGCCGCAGGATCCGCGCCGCCTCGGCAAATGCCGTGTGCTTATCGATCACTAGATTGAACGAGGCGTTCGCCAGCACCAGGTCGGCGCTGGCATCGGCCAGCGGGAGCTGTTCCATGTCGGCGGCGACGAGGCTCAGCGCAGGTCCGCTAGCCTCGCGCGCCCGCTCGAGCATCGACGGCGCCAGGTCGAGCGCCACGACCAGGGCGTCTTTCGGCAATATTCCGGCGAGCAGGCGGGCATCGAGGCCGGCGCCGCATCCCAGATCGACCGCAATCCGCACGCCGGAAAGGTCGACATCCTCGAGCGCGTAGCCGCAGCCGCAATAGGCGCCGGCGATGCTCTCGGGCAAGCTGTCGAGCAGTTCTTGGGGATAGCCGGCCTCGCTCGCACGAGCCGCGCCGCCGGGCGGAAACGCGTCGGCCTCGGCCAGGTGGCTATAGCGGCGGCGGACCAGCGCCTTCACCTGGTCCGCCCAAGACAACGGCGTTGCGTCGCCGGCTAGGGTGGCCATAGCGCCCTAGTGGGGCATGTGATCCGGATTCCAGAAATACCCGGTACGGATCATGCCGGCGATGCGGTCACCATGTTCGATCCAGCAGTTCTCGTTGAACGTCGCCTGCTCCTCGCAATCGAACTCGACATGCTTGATCTCGGTGTGCCATTCGCCATCGCCCAAATACTCGACGATGCCGTAGGAAGGCCGCGGATCGCCGTCCCACTGCATGCCGACAGCGGCGACGTTCACGATGGTCTGGTCGCCGATCTCATGTCGCACGGCCATATCCACGGGCCCTACGTGCGCAAGAGCAGCGACC
>CAJICQ010000464.1_pt1 | contig 11901 bp, 15 predicted proteins | sample 9199721 | NCBI WGS metagenome assembly CAJICQ01 (sample SAMEA7708344, study PRJEB35096) | sediment metagenome | biome: marine neritic benthic zone biome [ENVO:01000025]; feature: sediment [ENVO:00002007]; material: shallow marine sediment [ENVO:03000034] sea grass bed [ENVO_01000059] ...
CGTAGGCCGAAACCGGTGGTGAGCCCGGACCAGGAAAATCGAGTAGTATCCTGAGAATATGGTGCCGGCTGGAGGATTCGAACCCCCGACCTACTGATTACAAATCAGCCGCTCTACCAACTGAGCTAAGCCGGCAACGTGTCGCAACGGCGATAGGGCAACGGCAATAACCGGGAATATCGGTGGCGTCAACGAAAGTCGCAACCGCATGCCATCCCGATAGTCTTTTCAATGGCGCCCCGTGATCTGACCGAGAAAAGCGCTGTCCACTAATTTGACGATGCCGCGGCGCGAGCTTGGCGCACGTAATGCTGCATCTGGGGTAAAGATATCAGCCCCGGGGCAATGGCATCGCCGATGATGAAAAACGGCGTGCCGGTGACACCCAATTCATTCATCAAACGCGTCGAATTTGCGATGTGGTCAAATACTTCCGGTGCATTCATGTCTTGGCGAAGCTGGTCCATGTCAAGGCCGATGCTTTCCGCCGCCCGCATTACCGATGCTTCGGTTGCGCGGGGCAGCGCCATCAAGCGCCAATGCATGGCTTCGTATTTGCCCTGCTTGCGCGCTGCCAGTGCTGCGCGAGAGGCGATCAACGAACCTTGGTCGATAACCGGCCATTCGTGAAAGACGATACGAACCCCGTCGTCTTCGGTAACGAGCTGGCGCAGTTGCTTTGCGCCGGCTTTGCAGTACGGACAATTGTAGTCGAAGAATTCGACGATCGTGACGTCGCCGAGCGGATTGCCGAGGACCGGCGCGTTCGGATCGCGTTCCAAGTCGCCGCGGCGCTCGGCGAGCGCCACCCTGAAGGATTTGCGCTCGGACGGTTTTGCCGAGCTGTGGAGCTTTTTAATGGCATCGCGCACAAGTTCGGGACGCTCGCGCACTGCAGCGTCGACGATGGCCTGGAGTTGCGCTTCCTCGATGTCGGCAACCGCGCTGGCCGGCGGCGCGGTTTCTCCGGACGGTGCGGCTCCTTCCTTTGGCTCAATGTCGAATAGCGCAACGATGGGTGCCGCGTTATAGGCGCCGACCAGCATTCCGCCGGCAGCGATTGCCAAGGCCGCAAGTAGCGCGGCTACCATCGAAAGAGTTTTGCCGCCGCGGGTTATTCCTGTCGTCATCCAGTGAACCTCGAACCGTCGATGCCGTTACGCGCTGCTGCTTGCCTAAAACGCGAGATCGTCGGCGACCGCCTCGATGCCGGCGCGTCCGCAGGCATCGTCGAGCCGGCCCGACGGCGCACCCGATACGCCGACGCCGCCAACAATGGCGCCGCCGGCTTCGACCGGGACACCGCCACCCAGCATCAGCGCATGGGATATGAAATTCGCGCCATAGGCTTCCGAGCCGGGCTTCATGGCATCGCTGAGTGCCACGGTATCGGTACGGAAACTGACCGCAGTCCAAGCCTTGCGCCGTGCTGTTTCCGGCGTGTGCGGACCGGCAAACCGGTCGCGCAGCATGACTTGCATCACGCCGAAACGGTCGACCACGGCGACGGCGACCTGCGCGCCTTCATTGCGGCACCGCTCGAGCGCCGCCTGCGCAAGTTTCAGCGCAATTTCTGGCTTCATCGACTTGAAGGTGACAAGTGCATCTTCCTGCGCCGTCGCCGGCAGCGAGATTGCCGCGAGAAGTGCCGCGGCGGCAGGGACGATCAGATGCTTTTTCATATTGGGTTACCTCATTGGGGGTTATTCGGCTGGCTTGTGCACATTGCCGCGAAATACGTACCAAACCGATCCTTCCAACAGGAAGGCAAGGCCAAGGCGCGCGCCGATAACGATCGCGGCAACGACAACCGGTGCAGACAGCGCTAGTGTCGAGGCGGCCGAAACCCCCTGACCGATGGTGCAGCCCAGCGCGGAGATGCCACCGCTACCCATGAGGAAGCCGCCCGCGATATGTCGGCCCAGCTCGCGCGCATCGTCGCAGGCTTCCCAGCGCACGTCGTGCCGGCGCCAGGCAACCAACGCCGCGCCGAGGACAACGCCGATGATCATCCCGACACCGTAATCGGGCAGCGCGCCGGTGAATGTGACGAATTGCAGAATGGTGTCGCCGACCGGCGCAACGAAGGCCGCCGACTCCAACTGCACCGGTTCGAATGAGTTGGCCGCCGTCCACGATGTGGCGAGCCAGCCGAAAGCGACCACGAGGCCGATGGTCGTCGCGGTCGCGATATGTGCGTAACGCCGGCGATAATCGGCTCTATAGAATATCCAGCCGAGCAAGACGGCGACAATTACGCAGGCGACCAAAATATGGGCGTCGAAGCCCAACGCCGCCGAGACCAGGCTGCCGATCGATTGGCTGCCGGCGAACTCCAAGTCGAGTGTCAAATTGTCGACCATTTCGACCCGCGCGAGCGCCAGCAATCCACGCTGCGTTGCCAGTGCCGACAGACCGAGAACGAGTAGCACGACGAAGGAGCGCAGATTCCCGCCGCCGAGCCGAATCAACGCACCGAATCCGCAGGTGCCGACCAGCGCCATTCCCCAGCCGAACATGAGCCCGCCGACGATCGCGCCGGTCCAGCCGAAGTTCGGCGTCAGATAGAAAGCGCCACCGAGGTCGATAACACGGCTAAACAGCATCGCCTGCGTGGCGATGATGGCGACCGCCGCCGTCAACGCCCAGGTTCGCACCCCGCTGCTGTCGTTCGCGTACCAGAACCGCTCGAGGCCGGACAAAATACAAAACCGCTGATGCCGCGCGACGGCGCCAATCACGATCCCTGCCACACAACCGGCCACCGGCAGCACCCACGCTGCTTCAGCCATTCGCTTCACTCCCAGATAATAATTATTCTTATTAAAGTCCTCTAATATAAGCTGTGCCACCGAGGTGCAAAGTTCCCCCGATGGGAATCTTCAAGGCGGCACCTTTTAGCTGGCACGCGCCGCTATTTCCCTTCCCTGAGCGGTTTGCAAAAGAACTCGTAGAGGGTTTCTATCAAGGCGGACACCTCGCCCTCCGCCAGAGAGTAATAAATCATGCGGCCGTTGCGCCGGGTCGTGACCAGCCGGTCATATCGCAAGCGCGCAAGTTGCTGCGACACGGCGGCCTGCGGCATCGCCATCATTTCCTCGAGTTCGGAAACCGATTTTTCTCCTTCCGACAAGATGCACAGGATGAGCAGCCGGCTTTCATGGGACAGCGCCTTCATCAGGTCGCTAGCCTGGCGGGCTCGCTCGAGAAGTTCCTGTTCGCTGACCCCGTTCTTGGCCAGTTTCAGGTCGCGCATTTTGGGAGAAAGGGTATCCATCAAATCTCTCGGAGCCCGCGCTGCCGTGCGCTTCAGTCTTTTGCCGTCGGCCGGGGAGCATCATGTGCCGACTCGCGACCGTCAAGGATATTGTCCGCTGAGGCGGCGTTATGTCCAAGCTCCGCCAACATCTGGTCGAGCAACGGCCAGAAGAAATTGTCGCCGGGATATCCGCGCATGCGGGATATTTCCTTGCCGCCGTCCACCAGCACAAAGGTCGGCGTATAAAAATCCCGTCTCACATAGGCGAGGTCCTCCGGCCACGTCCGGGTAATATCGATCCGGCGTAGCGGCGCGACCCGGCTTTCCCAGGTGCGCGGATACGCCACGCCGATCTCTGCATCCCAGCGTTCGCACCAGGTGCACCCCGGCTGTGTCAGCATGACCAATTCCGCTGGCGCGGCAGGCGAACTGAACGCCGTAACCCACATCGCCAAACCGGCGAATAGAGCCCAATTTTTCCGAAATTTCATTCCGGACCTCTCATCTCGCGTTGTAATATATAGCAAATAATGCATATATTCCAGCCTAACGGGACAGTGGCCGGTCGAGCGGGTATCAGGCCGCAGTTGTTCCCGGGGAGGATCACAACATGCCGGAAGCCGGGTTCGGCGCCGCATTGCTCGCAGGGCTGCTGTCTTTCGTCTCGCCCTGCGTGCTTCCCATCGTCCCGCCCTATCTCGCCTATCTTGCCGGGCTAAGCTTCGAAGAATTAAACAGCGACCAGCGCAGCACTATGGCGCAACGTCAGATCACGTTGTCGGCCCTTGGCTTCGTGCTCGGGTTCTCGACGGTATTTACTGCGCTGGGCGCGACGGCAAGCGTCATCGGCCAGGCTATCGGCCAGTATTTTCATACGCTGTCAATCGTCGCCGGTGTCCTCATCATTTTAATGGGGCTGCATTTCATTGGCGTGTACCGGATCGGATTGCTCTACCGCGAAGCGCGGTTCCAATTCGCCCACCGGCCTGCGGGTATTGCCGGCGCCTATGTTATGGGGCTTGCATTCGCCTTCGGTTGGACGCCCTGTGTCGGCCCGGTGCTGGCGTCGATCCTGTTCGTCGCCGGCGCCGCGGATACGGCCGGGCGCGGGGCCGCGCTGTTGGCCACCTATTCCCTCGGTATCGGATTGCCCTTCCTGCTGGCGGCATTGTTCGCCGCGCGGTTCGTCGATTGGGCAGCGCGGTTCCGGCGGCACATGCGCCGCGTCGAAATTGCCATGGGCGGTGTTCTGGTGGTTACCGGTCTGCTGTTCATGACCGGACAGATGCAGGTTATCGCGGGGTGGTTGCTCGAAACCTTCCCGGGTTTTGCCAGTTTTGGATGAGGAGAATCTCCATGCTCAGAAATCTACGGTTCCTTTTGATCATTCTGTCGCTCTGCTTACCCGTATCGGCAGCGGCGGCGACGCTCGGCGAAGACGGGCTGTACAAGCAAAACTGGTTCACCGTCAGTTTCCGCGACATCCGCGAGGATATCGAAACCGCTGCCGCGGAGGGCAAGCGGCTCGCGCTGATTTTCGAACAGCGCGGCTGCATATATTGCAAGCAGGTACACGAGAAGGTCCTCATCGATCCCGAGGTTCGGAGCTATTTGCAAGAGAACTTTTCGATCGTGCAGTACAACCTTTATGGCGACGAGGAAGTCACCGACCTCGACGGTGACTCGCTGACCGAGAAGACAGCAGCGCGTAAATGGAACGTCATATTCACGCCGACCATCGTGTTTCTACCGGAAAAAGCGGAATCGGATACCAATGTGGCCGACGCGGCCGTCGCCGTGATGCCTGGCGCATTCCGCAAGGGCACCTTCCTCGACATGTTTACCTGGGTGCGCGAGAAGGGATATGCGGGCGATGAGGATTTTCAGCGCTTTCATGCGCGCCGGATCCGCGAGCGCAGCGCTGCCGGGAAGGTGAATACCGATTAACCGTTGGGCAGGTTGCCAATAATATATGCAAAAATTGCAATTTATGCATTGATCATATATACCGGTCACGCTACGGTAAAAAAATAAGTGCCGCGCTGGTGAAGTCGGCACGAAATCTGAGGGAGTACGCTGATGGTCGCAGCACGTTGGGTTGTCGCAGCAGTACTTGTTTTTGCTAGTTCTTCAATTGCTTTCGCCGCAGAAACACCGCCGGGCGATGTTAAGATTATGGATGGCGCGATCGCCGGTCCGCTGACCGACGCCCAGGCAGATGCTGCCGCCGGGCGTAAATATTTTGCCAACCGCAAGCTCGGAAATTGCCTTGCCTGTCACGCCAACAGCGAGATGAGCGAACACCTTTTCCACGGCGAGGTTGGCCCGACGCTCGATGGCGTTGCCAGCCGCTACGAGCGCGCAGAGCTGCGCGCGATCATGGTGGATGCGAAGGCGGTCTTTGGTCCGGAAACGGTCATGCCGGGCTTCTATTCGCTGAACGTGGGAAAGAATGTTCGCAAGAGCCTGGTCGGCAAGACGATCCTGACAGCCGAGCAGGTCGAGGCGATTGTTGACTACCTCATGACTCTTAAATGACTCCAGAGCATCACAGGAGAACCCCGATGAATCTAACGAGACGCCAGGCGCTCGCCCTGTCAGCCGGGGCTGTCGCTTTCGCAGCTTCCGGCCTGACCACAACGGTCGCCACGGCTGACACGGCCGCAACGGCCAAGGCCATCGCGGCATTTGCCGGCGGCAAAACACCGCAGAGCGGTAAAGTGAAATTGACCGCACCGGAAATTGCCGAAAATGGCAATGTCGTCCCGGTGGCGATTACGGTCGACAGTGAAATGAGCGAGAAATCCTACGTTCAGGCGGTAATGCTGGTGGCGGAGGATAATCCGAACCCCGACGTCATTACGTTCAACTTCACGCCATTGAGTGGCGAGGCTTCCGCGAAGACGCGCATGCGCCTGGCAAAAACGCAAAACGTCATAGCGGTTGCGAGGATGAATGACGGCTCGGTCTATATGGACAAAAAACAGGTCAAGGTCACCATCGGCGGCTGCGGCGGCTGAGCAGTAGACAAGGAAAGCGAAAAATGGCAGGTCCAAAACCACGTGTGAAGGTGCCCAAGACGGCGGCGGCTGGTGAAGTCATCACCATCAAGACCCTGATTAGCCACAAGATGGAATCGGGTCAGCGCAAGGATAAGCAAGGCAACCTCATTCCGCGTAAGATCATCAACAAGTTCAGCTGTGAGTTTAACGGCAAGCCGGTGTTTTCCAGCGACATACACCCGGCAATCTCGGCCAATCCGTATCTCGAGTTCAACGTCAAGGTGCCCGAAAGCGGAAGCTTCAAGTTCACCTGGGTCGATGATGACGGAAAAAGTTACACGCATGAGCAGGCGATCGCGGTGCAATAGCGTCAAGGCCGGCCAGCAAGTGGCTGATCCGTCCTGATATTAAGGGAGGTACGTGTGTTGAAAATATTGATGAAGGCGGTGGCCGTCACCGCATTCGCAACGGGCGCGTATGTTTCTTTTGCGGCGGCCGAGCCGGCCGATGACACGCTGGTCATCGACGGCACCAAGATGATGACGCGCGTGAAGCCGGTGGCTGGTCACCCCCTCGAGGAAGTGATTTCGGGCTGGCATTACCGCACCGACGAGACCCGCGCGCTCGAAGCCGACGACTTCCAGAACCCTGGCATGTTATTTGTCGACCGCGGCGAGGAAATCTGGAACACGGTCGACGGCAAGGCCGGAAAATCCTGCGCATCTTGCCACAGCGATGGCGCCGAGAGCATGAAGAATGTCGGCGCCACCTATCCGAAATGGGATGCGGATGCGAAGCGGCCGATCAACGTCGAGCTGCGGATAAACAAATGCCGGGTCGAGCACATGCAGGCCGAGCCTTACAAGTTCGATGCCGCCGAGCAGAAGGCCTTGACGACCTATATCAAGCACCAGGCCCTCGGAAAGCCGATGTCGGTCGATCTTTCCCAGGGCGAGATGCAGCAATGGTGGGAGCGAGGTAAAGAGACTTACTACCTGCGCACCGGCCAGTTGAACATGTCTTGTGCGTCTTGCCACGAGTTGAACCATGGCAAGCGCATTCGCGCTGACCACCTCAGCCAGGGTAGTGTGAACGGGTTTCCGACCTACCGGTTGAAACAATCCAACATGGTTTCGCTGCATAACCGCTTCCGCGGGTGCATCCGCGATACGCGCGCCGAGTACCCCAAGGCGTTCGCCGACGTATTGATGGCGTTGGAGGTCTATGTGACCTGGCGCAGCAGCGGTTTGTCGGTGGAGACTCCGGCAGTTCGACAGTAGCAGTTTGCGCCGGAACACCCCCCGCATTGGGCGGGCAAGGAATTCAGCAGCCTGAATCCGGGGTCGCAAGTTTGAGATTGGTTAACGGCATAGGTGCGACGGAGCCTGATGTTTTCCAGACGTGACTTCCTGACCGCGACGCTAGCGCTTGGCGCCATCGCTGGCCCTGGGATCGACGGGCGGTGGCTGCGCCTTGCAGCGCAACAGGCGTTGAGCGAATCGGAACTGCTCGATTTTGCCGATTTCGGCAATATAACGCTGGTCCATCTGACCGACATACACGCACAGCTGAAACCGCTTCTGTACCGCGAGCCGGCGGTCAATCTCGGCGTCGGCGAGGTCGCCGGCCTGCCGCCTCATATTACCGGTGCCGACTTCCTGAAACGCTATGGCATTAAACCCGGCAGCCCTTACGCTTATGCGTTGACGTCGCAGGACTTCGCCGCCCTTGCCAAGACCTACGGCAAAATGGGTGGTCTCGACCGGGTGGCGACGATCATCAAGCGGATTCGCGCGACGCGCGGCGATAATATGCTGCTGCTCGACGGCGGCGATACCTGGCAGGGCAGCTTAACGGCCAACGCCACCAATGGCGGTGACATGATCGAGGCCATGAATGCGTTGCGGCCCGATGCAATGACCGGGCATTGGGAATTCACCTATGGCGCCGAGCGCGTCAAGGAAGCCGTGGACGGCCTCGAATTCGCATTCCTCGCCGGAAATATTTTCGACACCGAATGGGACGAACCGGCGTTCAAGGCGTACGAGATATTCGAGCGTGGCGGCGTTTCCGTGGCGGTAATCGGCCAGGCCTTTCCCTATACGCCGATTGCCAATCCGCGCTGGATGATCCCGGGCTGGTCGTTCGGCATTCGCGAAGAAGATGTCGCGAAACATGTGGCGGCAGCGCGCGCAGAGGGCGCCGAGCTGGTCGTTCTGCTGTCCCATAATGGCTTCGATGTCGACCGCAAACTGGCGCGGCGCGTGCCTGGTATCGACGTCATTCTAAGCGGTCATACCCATGACGCGTTGCCGGAGCCTGTTATTGTCGGCAAGACGCTAATTGTCGCGTCCGGCTCGAACGGGAAATTCGTGTCGCGACTGGATCTCGATGTCTCCGGCGGTGCGGTGCGGGGGCACCGCTACCGGTTGATCCCGGTGTTCTCGGACGTCATTACCCGCGACCCGGAAATGGCAGCGCTGATTGACAAGTTACGCGCGCCATACGCGGCGGAATTGGGCCGCGAGCTGGGACGCACGGAATCGTTGTTGTATCGGCGCGGCAATCTCAACGGTACCTTCGACGACCTTATCTGTCAGGCGCTGCTGGCCGAACGCGACGCCGAAATCGCCCTGTCGCCGGGGTTCCGCTGGGGCACGTCGCTGCTGCCCGGTGAGGCGATTACGGTCGAGGATGTGCACAATGCCTGCGCCATGACCTATCCGGCCGCGTACCGCACGTCGATGACCGGCCAGACGATCAAGGACATCCTCGAAGACGTAGCCGACAATCTGTTCAACCCCGACCCCTATTACCAGCAGGGCGGCGACATGGTTCGCGCCGGCGGGTTGGGCTATGCGATCGACCCGTATAAGACCATCGGCTCGCGTATCTCGCAGATGACGCTGCTCAAGACCGGCCAGCCCATCGACCCCAAGAAAGAATATGTCGTTGCCGGCTGGGCATCGGTGAACGAAGGCACGGAAGGGCCGCCGGTGTGGGATGTGGTCGAAGCGCATCTGAAAAACAATCCTGTAGTGCGGATCGAGGAAAACACCGCAGTCCGGCTTGCCGTTTAGCGGCTAAGGCAAGACGAGACAACGCAAAGCATGTGGAACGAAGCGGATGTCGAAGAGCATACGAAAGCTGGACCAGAAATCGGTTGATAAGGCACCGACCGCGTCGGGGCAGACAGGTCTGTCGCGGCGGCGGATGTTGACGGCCGGACTGCTAACTGGGGGTGGATTGGCGATGTCCGGCCTTGTTTCTTCGGCGCGTGCAGCCGGTGAGCCTGTCATTACCGAAATCCAGGATTGGAACCGCTATCCCGGCGATGGCGTCGATGCGCGGCCCTATGGCATGCCCTCGGAACATGAAGCAGAGGTGGTGCGCCGGAACGTCGCCTGGCTCACCGCAGACACGCAGTCATCCGTCAACTTCACCCCGTTGCACGAACTGGACGGCATCATCACGCCGAACGGATTGTGCTTCGAGCGCCACCATGGCGGCATCGCCGAGTACGATCCGGCCGACCACCGGCTGATGGTGCACGGGCTGGTTGACAAGCCGCTCGTCTTCACGATGGAGGACCTCAAGCGTTTTCCGCGCGAAAACCGGGTTTACTTCCTCGAATGCGCCGCCAATTCCGGCATGGAGTGGCGCGGCGCGCAGCTCAATGGCTGTCAGTACACGCACGGCATGGTGCATTGTGTGATGTATACCGGCGTGGCGCTCAAGTATCTCCTCCAGGAAGCTGGCGTAAAGGCGAAGGGCAAATGGCTGCTTGCCGAAGGCGCCGATGCTTCGGCGATGACGCGTTCCATTCCCCTCGAAAAAGCGCTCGATGACTGCATGGTCGCGTTCAAGATGAACGGTGAGGCGTTGCGCCCCGAACAGGGTTATCCGGTACGCCTTTTGGTGCCCGGATGGGAAGGAAATATGTGGGTGAAATGGCTGCGCCGTCTTGAGATTGGCGATCAGCCCTGGCACCAGCGCGAGGAAACCTCGAAATACACCGATTTGCTGGCCGACGGTAAGGCGCGCCGGTTTACATGGCTGATGGAAGTTAAGTCCGTCATCACCAGCCCCAGCCCGCAGGCGCCGGTCACCCATGGCCGCGGACCTTTGGTCGTTTCAGGGCTCGCGTGGTCGGGTAACGGCCAGATCAAACGGGTCGATGTGACGATCGATGGCGGCCGCAATTGGCGCACGGCGCGCCTCGACGGGCCCAGCCTGACCAAGGCACTGCATCGGTTCTACCTCGACATAGACTGGGACGGTTCGGAGCTGTTGTTACAGTCGCGCGCCGTCGATGAGAAAGGCTTCGTCCAGCCCACTAAGGCCGAACTGCGGGCCGCGCGAGGCGAGAACTCTATCTACCACAATAACGGCATCCAGACCTGGCACGTCAAAGCCGACGGAACGACGGAAAATGTTGAAGTTTCTTAAGGGATTTTACTGGGCCGTCGTACTGCTGCCGCTGGCCGCTGCGCCGGTGCTTGCGGATGGCGGTTTTCATCTTGGCCGCCCCGCATCGGCGGACGAGATCGCCGCATGGGATATCGACATCCGCCCCGATGGCACGGGATTGCCAGAGGGCAAGGGAACCGTGGCCGCAGGCGAGCTGATCTATGGCGAACGTTGCGCTGCATGCCACGGCGATTTCGGCGAGGGCGCCGGTCGCTGGCCGGTGCTGGCCGGCGGGTTCGACACGCTTAAGGCGGAGCGGCCGGAAAAGACCATAGGCTCCTACTGGCCATACCTGTCGACTGTCTTCGACTATGTGCGTCGGACCATGCCGTTCGGCGATGCGCGGTCACTCTCGGATGATGAAGTCTACGCGCTGGTCGCCTACCTGCTCTATCTAAACGATGTCGTGACGGACGAAAATTTCGAACTGTCGCGCCAGTCGTTTACGGTGATCACTCTGCCGAATGCAGCGAACTTTATCGATGATGACCGGGTCAACGAACAACACTACGCCCGCAAAGGCGAGCCATGCATGACTAATTGCAAGGCCGAGGTAAAGATTCTCGGGCGCGCGCGCGTGCTTGATGTAACGCCCGAAGGTGACAAAGAGTCGACGCGCGCCGAATGATCATGGCCCAATTTTGTTTGGAACCGGCATGAGCCGGGACTTGTTAAGTGAGTATCTGGAACGAAGGAGTAACAATATGCGTTTTCTTAAGTCCATTTTTATTGCAGTAGTTTTTGCTTTTGCTTTAGCGGGGTTTGCAGATACGGGACTTGCTGAAGGGCCGCATAAGCTGGCCTTACAAATCAGCGACAACGATCCAGTGAAAATGAACACGGTCCTCAATGTCGCCGCCAACGTTTCGCGCCACTACAGCGAGCAAGGCGAAGAGGTCGAAATCGAGATCGTGGCGTTCAACAGAGGTTTGCACATGCTGCGCGCCGACACATCGCCGGTGCTCAAGAGGGTGGAAAGCTTCAGCCAAAGCATGGACAACGTCACCTTTCAGGCGTGCGGCAACACCTTGGCCGGCATGACAAAGAAGGAAGGCAAGGAGCCGCCGCTGGTTGGTGCCGCGCATGTTGTTCCAGCTGGTGTCGTGCGGCTGATGGAGCTCGATCAGCAAGGCTGGGCCATAGTGCGGCCATAAGTAAGCTAAACCAACC
>CAJICQ010000513.1_pt1 | contig 11899 bp, 14 predicted proteins | sample 9199721 | NCBI WGS metagenome assembly CAJICQ01 (sample SAMEA7708344, study PRJEB35096) | sediment metagenome | biome: marine neritic benthic zone biome [ENVO:01000025]; feature: sediment [ENVO:00002007]; material: shallow marine sediment [ENVO:03000034] sea grass bed [ENVO_01000059] ...
CCCCTTTAATTTCCTGACCATCTGTAGCCCTCGCCGGGCGTTGGGTTTATCTTGCCGCGTCGAGCAAATGACAGGGTGACCCGGCGATGACCAACCGCACCAGCCCAACCAAGATCGCCGCTCTCGCCAAGCGCCTGCGCACCGCCATGGATACCGGCAAGGGCTGCAAGCCCTTGCGCAACGATCTGCCGGCGGGCGACGTCGACGCGGCCTACGCGGTGCAAGAGGCCAACACCAAACACTGGCTGAAGGCGGGCCGCCGGCCGGTGGGGCGTAAGATCGGCCTCACCTCGAAGGTGGTGCAGAAACAACTCGGCGTCGACCGGCCCGATTTCGGCATGCTGTTTGCCGACATGGCGATCCCCGACGGCGAGGAAATCGCCGCGGCATCGGTGATGCAGCCGAAGATCGAGGGCGAGGTCGCCTTCGTCCTCGACCGCGGCCTGAGCGTCAAGGACCCGACCATCGCCGACGTCACCAACGCCATCGGCTACGCCACCGCGGCGATCGAAGTGGTCGGCAGCCGCATCGCCAACTGGGACATCAACATCGTCGACACCGTCGCCGACAATGCATCGTCGGGCCTGTTCGTCCTCGGCAACGAGCGCCACGCGCTGGCCGATTTCGACAGCCGGCTATGCGGCATGGTGGTCGAACATCGCGGCGAACCGGCGAGCGTCGGCGCCGGCGCGGCGTGCCTGGGCAACCCGCTCAACGCGGTGATCTGGCTGGCCCGCGAAATGGTCGAGCGGGGTCGCCCGCTCGAGGCCGGCGACATCATCATGTCGGGCGCGCTCGGGCCGATGGTGCCGGTCGAACCCGGCGAGGTTTACGAAGTGCGGATATCGGGACTGGGTTCCGTCAGAGCCGCGTTTGCATGAGACAAGGAACTGGGCAGCGGACGATGGCGAAACTGGCGGCAGCACAGATCAACGCATTGGCCAAGGCGGTCGACGACGCGACCCGGGCGGCCAAACCGATCGGGCAATTGTCGAAACGGCGCGGCATTAAACTATCCCTGGAAGACGCCTACCGGGTGCAGGCGGCCTCGATCGCCCGCCGCGGCCGCCGCCGCGAGCGGCGCTCGGGCGTCAAGATGGGCTTCACCAGCCGCGCCAAGGCGGCGCAGATGGGGGTGTCCGACCTGATCTACGGGCGGCTCACCGAGGCCATGCTGATCGCCGACGGCGGCACCCTGTCGCTCAAAGACTACATCCATCCGCGCGTCGAGCCCGAGGTGGCGTTCCTACTGAAATCGCCGATGGCGGGCCATCTCAGCCCGGCCGAGGCGATGACCCACGTCGAAGCGGTCGCGCCGGCGCTGGAAATCATCGATTCGCGCTACCAGGATTTCAAATTCTCGCTGACCGATGTCGTCGCCGATAACTGCTCCTCGGCGGCCTACGTCGTGGGACCCTGGAACCGGCCCGACGGCGATATCTCGAACCTCGGCATGGTGCTGACGTTCAACGGCCGACCGGTCGAGATCGGCTCCTCGGCGGCGATCCTCGGCCACCCGGCGCGCTCGCTGGCCGATGCGGCGCGCTTCGCCGCTGAGACCGGCGACACCCTGGAAGCCGGTTTTGTCGTGCTGGCCGGCGGCGCCACCGCGGCGGTCGCGCTCGCGCCCGACACCGCCGTGCGCCTCGAGGTCGAGCGCCTCGGTTCGGCGGGTTTTATAGTCGGGGCCTAGAGCAGAATGATTTAAGGTCACATGGTGTTCGCCTTGACTGGCAAGGGTGTTCCCTCCCTCGAAGCCCCAATACAAACCGTCATACTCGCGCACCGACGCGAGTATCCATCCTTCCGCCGCGCGGTCGTTTCCAGGCAGACGCACCGGTCCGAGCCCGGCACGGCCATGGATGCTCGGGTCAAGCCCGAGCACGACGGTTGGGTATGATATCGCTGACGGCTTGCGCCCGGAGTGCCTGGAAGTTACCGCCAGGCGGCGTACCGATGATCCGAGCTTACCTCATCCGGCGTTATCCCCCATGTCGCGGGGCACCTTGAAAACACCTGGGCGCGCCGGCCGGCGGCTAGCGGTCACTCAGGTCGTTGAGAATTCTAAAAATACCCGAACAGCGCGCGACCCGCGTGCCACCAGCGGTGACCACGCCTTCCATGAAGGTCATTGTGCGCGTGCGGTTTACCAGCCGCGCCTCGCATTCGACCCACTGGCCGGCCTCGATCGGGCTAATAAAGTCGGTCTCTAAATGAATTGTCGGGGTCAGCCCCTGCTTGCCCATGTAAAAAATCCCCGACTGGCCCATCGACACATCGACGAAGCTGGTCAGCCAGCCGCCATGCACCACCTGGCGGGGGTTCAGGTGGCGCGCATCGGCGCGAAAGCCGAAGGTGATCTTGCCGTTGCGTATGCGGCGAAACATCGGCCCGTTGCGCTCGGTGAAATTGCTGAGCAGCGGGAACGGCTCGTAGCCCTTTGGCACCTTGATCTTGCGCTTGAGGTCGTATTCCAGATGGTCGAGCCGGTCGGCGCCCCAGTAGGTCTCGCCATCGCACACCATGAACGGCGCACCGAACATGCCGTCGGCGACGGCCTGGTCGAAATTGTCGGCCAGCGCCTTCTTGGCGCGGCGGTCATTCTCGGCCGCCTTGATCTCGTCGATCGATATATCGACGCCATAGACCTTGCAAGCCGAGGCGAGCTGGCGGGCGGTGCGTACTTCCTTGCCGAGGCCGAAGTAGCGGTTGTCGACCGCCAGCGCGAACCGCTTGGCGAGCGCCGGATCCTTGCGCTGGAGGCGCAGAAACACCAGCCGGTGCAGGCTGGCGCCGTAGGGCGGTACCTCCGGTGGAAAATTCACCGGCAGGCCGTTCATGCGACACAGGCGGGGAAAGTCCTTCTGATTATGGGCGAACTTCGCCGGCTGATCGCGCGGCGAGGTGGCGTTGTGGTGTGCCAGGATGTCCGGCAGCACCACGACATGCCAGTCGACCGCGCGGCCATAGCGGGCGGCCACTGTGTCGACCCGGTTCATCGCGACATAGGAATAGGCGGAGACAAAATCGAAGTAGAAGCGGATCGGCGGAGCCATTTGGGGCCTCTTCTTGGGTGGCGTTATGTCGCTCTATGCAGACAGCGGCGGGGCGTTAGCGCGCGCCGATTTTCTGCAGATGCGCCTCGCGGCGGGTCAGCCACCAGCCGTACTGCTCGGGCCACGCAGCGAAGTCGGGGTCGGCGCCCAAAGCATGCGCGGCGTGGCGCGGCCAGTAGGGATCAAACAGGGCTTCGCGGGCGATGCCGATCAGATCGGCTTGCCCGGCCTGCAGGATTTCCTCGGCCTGCTCGGCATGAATGATCAGCCCGTGGGTCATGGTGGCGATATCGTTGTCGGCGCGGATTCGCTCGGAAAACGGCAAGCGAAAGCCCAGCGGCAGTGGATCGCGCGCCGTCGTCGCCATGCCGGCGATGCCGCCCGACGAGCAGTCGACGACATCGACGCCGCGGGCCTTCATCGCTTCGGTCAGCGCCACCGAATCTTCGATCTCCCAGCCCCCTTCGGCGCCATCGACCGAAGAGATGCGCACAAACAGCGGTTTATCGTCCGGCCACACCGCGCGCACCTGCTCGACCGTCTCCAGAGTGAAGCGCATGCGCCCGGCGCGGTCGCCGCCATAGCCGTCGTTGCGGTGGTTCGACAGGGGCGACAGGAAGCTGTGCGACAGATAGCCGTGCGCCGAATGGATCTCCAGCACCTCGAAGCCCGCCGCATGCGAATACCCTGCGGCGTCGGCGAAGGCCTGCTGGATCGATTGAATCTCGTCGATCGAGAGCTCGTGCGGCACCAGCGAGGCCTCGTTGATCGCCTCGGCGCTCGGCGCGACGATATCCCAGGTCATCTCGCCGCGCGCAAAATCGCTGTCGTCGAGCGGCCCGTTGCCGTGCCAGGGGCGCTGCATGCTGGCCTTGCGGCCGGCATGGGCGATCTGCATGCCGGGCACCGCGCCGTGGGCTTTGAGAAACGCGACGATGGGCTTGAGCGCCTCGGCGTGCTCGGCCGACCATATCCCCAGATCGCCGTGGGTGATGCGCCCGCGTTTTTCCACCGCGGCGGCCTCGCAGAAGACCAGCCCGGCGCCACCCAGGGCGAACTGGCCGAGATGCACCGTGTGCCACTCGTTGGCCAAGCCTTCGCGGGCGGAATACTGGCACATCGGCGAGATGACGATGCGGTTTGGCAGCGTCACGCCGCGCACGGTCATCGGTGAAAACAGCAGCGGTTTTTCGGTTGTGGCGTCGCTCACGGACGTTTCCCCAATTTTTGCTCTTGTGAAATCCTATAGCAGTCCGGCCAACCACCGCCTAGCGCGGGCTTTTCGCCAGCGCCTTCAAAAGATTGAGCAAGGTTTCGTCGCGCGCGGCGGCCAGCTCGTCGATCGTCCGCCCGGCCGCTTCTTCTGCCACCCCATCGATGATTTTTTGCTTCACCGCGTCGGTCAGCTTCGGGTCGCCCAAGGCCGCCCAGCGGCGCTCCTGGCTGGCGCCCAGGATGTCGAAATAGTGGGCGATGCCGCCGGCGCCACCGCCCAAGTGGTAGGTCATGTGCGGCCCCATGAAGGCCCAGCGCAGGCCCGGACCGCCGGCCATCGCCTTGTCGATGTCGGCGACGGTGGCGTAGCCCTCGGCGACCAGATGGACCGCTTCGCGGTAAACAGCGGCCTGCAGGCGGTTGGCCAGATGGCCGGGGATTTCGGCGCGCAGGCGCACCGGCATTTTCCCGGTCGTCTCGTAGAATGCCATCGCCCGGTCGACCGCCCATTCGGCGGTCTTCTCGCCGCCGCCCACTTCGACCAGCGGCATCAAATGGGGCGGATTGAAGGGATGACCCAGAACGACCCGCTCGGCATGCGCGGCACCGCCCTGGAATTCGCTCACCGGCAGGGCGGTCGAGCTCGACGAGATCACCACCTCGGCCGGCAGATGCCGGTCGATGTCGGCGATCAGCTCGGTCTTGACCGCCGCGTCCTCGGGCCCGCTTTCCTGCACGAAGGTCGCGCCGGCGAGGGCGTCGGCCAGGGTCTCGCAATAGACCGCCCGCTCGGGCGCCGCATCGGCGGCAACATCGAGCTGCTCGAGGATCGGCCAGACCCGCGCGACGAAATCACGCGTGCGCCCGGCGAACCCAGCGGCCGGGTCCCACACCCGAACGTCGCAGCCGTGCGCCAGGAAATAGGCCGTCCACGACGCGCCGATGGTGCCGGCGCCGACGATGGCGACCGTTTCAGTCGTTCTGTCTGCCACCGTCTACGCGGCGTCAGTCGGACTTTACCGGCGTGCCGGCGATGCCGTGGCGCAGATCCTTGCAGGTAAAGAAGTGGGCGTCGTCGCCGGGCAGCACGTCCACATTGTGGACGACGTTGGCCGGGATATATATGAGTTCGCCAGGCCCGACCTCGCGCTCCTGACCGTCGACAACAGCCCGCAACTTGCCCTTCAACAAGTAAACCCATTGTTCGTTGGGGTGCGTATGGGGGTCGGACGACTGGCCCGCCGGAATCGTCATGACGCCGACTTGGGTCAATTCGCCTTCCACCACCGGGCCGAAGGTCGGCGCATAGCCTGGGCCCGCATCGAGACCCTTGAGTTTGGACACATCGAAAAAGTAGCTGCCGTCGCCGCCCTTATAGGCGCCTTCGGTCTTGGTCGCTGATGCTGCATCATCTGGCATGGTTCTCGTTCTCCCCTGTTTGATTTTCGGTGAGCGCTAGCCGGTCACCGGATTGAAGTCGTACATTCCAAGAGCTTGTACCAGCGCAAACCGGCAGGTGCCATCGCCGGTGTTCACCACCCGATGGACCCGGCGCACCGGCATCTCGTGCATCTCGCCGACGGCCAGCGTGACCGAACTATCCGGCGACTGGGATTCGACGGTGAACACGCCCTCGCGGCAGATATACCAGTCGGCGACCTCGCTATGGAAATGCCAGGGAATCTGCGCGCCGGGCGCCAGCGTATAAAGCGTAAACCGCATCTCGGCGGATTGCGCGATGACTTCGCTTTCCACGCCGGGCCTTACCGCCGGATCGTCGGCCATTGGTCTCCATCCGGTTGCCGTTACAGGTTCGACAGTTTAGCGCCGAGACGGGGTGCGCGTCGATGCGCGCGCTTAACTCGCGAGCGCGCTATACTGGCGAGAATTGGCCCCGAGAGCCGGGCTCAAAGTTGGAGGAACCAAGCCATGAAATTCTACGATTGCGCCACCGCGCCGAGCCCGCGCCGGGTGCGCATGTTCATCGCCGAGAAAGGGCTGAGGGATGAAATCGAGACCATCGAGGTTAACTTGCGCGAAGGCGAACAACTCGGCGAGGCCTTTCGCGCGATCAATCCCTTCTGCACCGTGCCGGTTCTCGAGCTCAACGATGGCACCCGCTTGTGCAGCACCGCCGGGTGCTGCCGCTACCTCGAGGATGCCTTCCCCGAGCCGCCATTGATGGGCCGCACGGTAGAAGAAAGGGCCGTCGTCGCCGATATGGAATGGCGCATGGAGATCGATGGCTTTCTCGCCGTCGGCGAGACCCTGCGCAACTCCGCGCCCGGCCTCAAAGACCGGGCGCTGACCGGTCCCGATAATTACGCCCAGATCCCCGAGCTGGCCGAGCGGGGCCGGCTGCGGATACAGCGTTTTTTCGATACCCTCGATCGCCTCCTCGACGACCGCGACTTTATCGCCGGCGACGCCTTTTCGATCGCCGACATCACGGCGTTCTGTACGGTCAGCTTCGCCAATCGGGTCAAGTTCGAACTTCGGGAGAACGCCAGGAACGCGCAGCGCTGGTTTGCCTCGGTATCCGAACGGCCGAGCGCCGCGGTCTAGGGCGCACAGCGCGCGGACGCGCCCGATGAACCCGCAACCGGCGGCCGATCTGGCTATCCGCAACGCGCAGGTCCGGGGCGCTGCCGACCCGGTGGACTTGTTCATTGCCGGCGGCCGCTTCGTCGACGGCGATTGCGTGGATAGCACGCGGGCGCAGACGATCGACGCCGCCGGACGGCTGTGCATCGCCGGCTTTGTCGAGCCCCACATCCATCTCGACAAGGTGCTGCTCGCCGAGAGTGTGCCGGTCAACCGCAGCGGCTCGCTGGACGAAGCGATCGAAATTCTCGGTGCCCGCAAACAAAATTACGATGCCGGCGAGATCGCCGAGCGGGCCGGGCGCATCGTTACGTTAGCGATCGCCAACGGCGTCACCCGCATGCGCACCCATATCGACGTCGACAGCGTCTGCGGGCTAACCCCCCTGGAGGCACTGGTCGACGTGTGCCAGCGCTTCGCCGATGTCATTGATCTGCAGATCGTGGCCTTCCCCCAGTTGGGAATCCTCAAGGACCCGGGTACTGAGAAACTGCTGCGACAGGCGATGGAACGCGGCGCCGACGTGATCGGCGGCATGCCGTTCAACGAAGCGACGCCGGCGGACAGCCGCGAGCACATCCGCATCGCCTTCGACATCGCCCGCGCCCACGACGCCGATGTCGATATGCATATCGACGAGACCGATGATCCGAATGCGCGCACGCTTGAGATGCTGTGCGAGGCCACCATCGAAAACGGCTGGCAGGGCCGGGTCACCGCAGGTCACACCTGCGCGCTCGCCGCCTATGACGACGCCTACGCTGAGCGCGTCATCGACCTGGTCGCCGAGGCGGGCCTCCACATGATCACCAACCCGGCGACCAACCTGATGCTGCAGGGCCGCGGCGACGCCCACCCCAAGCGCCGCGGCATCACCCGGGTCATGGAGTTGCTGGCGACGGGGGTCAACGTGTCGTTCGGCCAGGACAATCTGCGCGACATGTTCTATCCGTTCGGCCGCGACGACCCGCTGGAGCTGGCGTGGCTCGCCGCCCACGCCGCCCATATGAGCCAGCCCGACGAGATCGAAGCGGTGTTCGCCATGGCGACAGTCAACGGCGCGCGCGTGCTCGGCCTGACCGACTACGGAACTGAACCGGGCTGCGCCGGCGATCTGGTGATCCTCGACGCGCGGTCGGCCGCCGAGGCGATCACCACCCGGGCCGACCGCAGGTACGTGATCAAGCGCGGCCGCGTGGTCGCCGAGACCGCGACCCGGACAAAATACCGCGCGCCGGTGTTGTCGCCCTGAGGGTCTCATCGCACACCGGTTCGCCATCAAGCCCAGTTGCAGCGCGACCCATATGCATTATCGCTACGTGTGGTCATAATAACGCGGCGTCCATTTCAAAAAAATCGCAATGACCCGGTCGCGCCGATAAATTAATCGATTATAAAGATGTGGTAGCATATTAATTCGATGTATTTTTGTAGTTACTACAATTAGAGTGTAGCAAGCCTGAAATCTCAATGCTCAATACATTACTTGATTTATCCGCGCTTCGCATTCTTGTTGTCGAAGACAGCACTGAAATGCATGTGCTTCTCAGGAAAATATTACATTCGCTCGGGGCGCATCATTTGTATGAGGCAAGTGACGGTGCCGACGCGCTCGAAATTCTGAATATCCATCAAATCGATATCGTACTCACTGACTGGATGATGTCGCCGGTCGATGGCCTGGTGTTTACGCACCATGTACGGACCGCCAACGATTCGCGATCATCAATGATCCCGGTCATTATGATCAGCGGTTATACGGAAACGCGGCACGTCGCCGAAGCCCGCAATAGCGGCGTGACCGAGTTCCTCGCCAAACCGATCTCGCCGATCGCACTCTATCGCCGCATCGAAGAGGTTATTCTGCGGCCGCGCCAATTCGTGCGCGCGAAGACCTACACCGGACCCGACCGCCGCCGCCGTAACGACGAAAAATATACCGGACCGCGGCGACGCCGAGATGATCATGAATCGACAAACGACGCCGGCGACGAACCCGCGGCAGCAACACCAGAACAAACATATAGCGAGGCGTAGTGGCACAGGAAACTGACAACATCAGGGATAACCAAGATGATGAGCCTTTAGAGGTTGAAATCATCGCCCCTTCTTTTGTGTTGAAGACCAAGGCGCCGTCGACTAGCCAAAACCTTGGCGAGACGGTGGAAGAAGCCGATGCGGCGGTGGCGGAATTGGCCAGGGAATACCCGCAACGCGCAAGCGAGCGGGTTTCGGACCTTGAGCGCGCATTCGAGACCATGCCGGCCTCGGGCGACGCCCAGGAATCGATCGATGCCCTGTTCGCGATCGCGCACATCATTCGCGGCGAGGGCGGTACTTTCGGCTTTCCGTTGGCGACCACTATAGCAAACAGCCTCTGTACGGTTTTGGAAGGAAAAAGCCGGACCAACCAACCGCTACGCGAGGCGGTGCACGTGCACATCGCTTCGTTGCGACTGGTGCTGTCCGAACACATTACCGGTGACGGCGGCGCGCGTGGCGCCATGCTATTGAATGGATTGCATAAAGTTTCAACGGTCAAGACTCTGAGCGCCGGTTAAGACCCAATGTGGGCCGACCGCAGCTACGTCGTCAAGCGCGGCCGCGTGGTCGTCGAAACGGTGACCCGGACCACGCATCACCTGCCGGTTCCGACGTCGTGATCCGTTTCGCGCGACAATAAACTGAAGATCTCTGATAGCCCGGTGCGCTCTATTTCGGAGTAGGTTCGGATTTCCGGAATGTAGTTATGATTTCCAGGTCCAGGTGCGGCGCTTCGGATACGGTCTTCAGGATCGCGTCCGGCAGGCCCAGCACAAATTTTGTCTTTGAACCTCCGAACATCCCTGGGAATCGCACGGTAACGATCTCGCTCCTATATCTTTCACCGAGAAGCGAAAGGATGCGGTAGCCGTCGTCGCGGGGGCGCCTGAGATCAACAATCCTGCCGTGACTGGCGGTATCGAGAATCCGGATGATGTGCAGGTAATAATAATTGTCGGATCGAAACCTAGGCTCTTGAATGTTCTCGCGGAAATTTTCCACTAAGCCCTGCGGCAGCGGGACTTGCACCAGGTAATAATTTCCAGAGAGCGGAGCAATCAAGATCGAGTTTGCCAGCGCGGGATCCTTGTCCTTCTGCCGAAGTTCGAAAGTATAATAGGGCGACGGTGCGCTGCTCTGATCTCGCGAGATATCGATGGATATCTCTTCATCGTCGTCTGCGTTTCCACTGACATAGCGCCGGTGTGGCTCATAGTGGCCTTCCAGGTTTGGCACTACGACGGCGTTCTCCGGCGTGATAACAGGTTCAAGTGCGACGAGGGTTTCTCCGCAGCCCGTCAGTGCGAGCAAGCCCACTATAACAACGATGCGTCCGCGCGAGTTTCCGGGGAAGGCAGCTCTCTTGGCCTTTCGACCGCAGTCGCGTTTCGCGATCCTCAAGATGGCGAGGTTGCGCATACCCGCAACCATAATACACGGTATCGTTACCGTAACCTTGTTCGATCCGCCTTCACGACCAAGGCCGCTAACTAACCTTTGGCGGCGGTTCGATAAAACGCTCAGGTTCCGCGGCGGTGCCCACTCTCTTCAGTCGTCGAGCGGGGTGTCGCCGCGCGGCGGCAGCGGCGGGCTGTAGAGCACCAATAGTTTCAGCGGGGTATCGCCGCAATTGACGATCAGATGGTCGACCCGGGGCGGGATCGTCACGGTCGTGCCGGGCCCGCAGGCGACCGGCGGATCGTCGCCGAACGTCACCGCCATCTCGCCGTCGAGCACGTAGCAGACTTGGGCTTCACTCTCGTGGCGGTGGCGCTCGGCGCGCCCGCCGGGTTCGAGTGTGCCGTGGACCATCTCGAAGGCGCCGCAGAAGTCTCTGTCGACCAGGCGCCGGTTGACCGTGCCGCTGTGGCCGGGCGGGCCGTATCTGGGGAAATCGTCGAGGGCGCGGATCGCGGGGCTCACAGTCATTTCTTCGATATCCTTTCGAGCACGGCGGCCTGCAGCGCGCGGGTTTGCGGGTCGCTCATATTGAGCAGCACCTGATCCTGCTCGAGCGTCGCGGTATCGGGCCCGGCGGTCAGCCGGTTGATAGACTCTTTCACCATCTGCTGCGCCACCCGCGGCTTGCCGGTGATCTCGCCGGCCATCTCGAGCGCCGCTGCCAGCGCGTCGTCGGCGACCGCTTCGCACAGCCCCCACGCCAGCGCCGTCTCGGCGTCGACCTTGCGGCACAGCGCGGCGACCAGCTTGGCGCGCTGGGGGCCGATCAGGCGCACCAGCCGCGGCAAGGTGCCCCAGGAATAGGTGATGCCGAGCTCGACCTCGGGCGCGCGCAGCCAGGCATCGCGCTGGAGGACGCGAAAATCGCAGGCGACGGCGAGCGAGATGCCGCCGCCGATGCAGAACCCTTCGATGGCAGCGATGGTGAGTTGCGGCAGCGCCTCCCAGGCCCGACACATCTCCAGCCCGAGGCGGATGTGGCGGCGCGCCTCGGCCAGCGGCAGGTCCTGGGCGAACGAATGGGCTTCCGAGATGTCGTTGCCGGCAGTGAACGCGCCGCCGGCACCGGTCAGCACCACCGCGCCGATATCGGTGCGTGCGGCGAGCTCGCGCGCGGTCTCGGTCAGCGCCCGTTTGAGCTCGGCCGACAACGCGTTGCGCTTGTCCGGCCGGTTCAGCGTGACCAGCGCGATCTCCGGCGCCGGCTCGGCCACCGTGACGACGTTTTCAGCCATGATCCCTTCCTCCCTGTTTTAAGCGGAGTATAGGGACGGCGCCGGCTGGCAAAAAGCCGGCCTATGGGGCGGTTTCCCTAGACAGGATTCGAAACCAAAAATTAAACCCCCGCCTTTACACCGTAGAGACGCTCGACATACCCCGCCACTTCTTTAGCGGGAATAAACGGTGGTAGGCTCGCCCGCATGAAACACCTGCTCGCAATCTTCGTCATCGTCCTGCTCACGGCGTGCGCAGCGCGCCCGCAAGACCCCGGCTCCACGTCCGTACCGGCCCAGCAAGAC
>CAJICQ010000443.1_pt1 | contig 11852 bp, 9 predicted proteins | sample 9199721 | NCBI WGS metagenome assembly CAJICQ01 (sample SAMEA7708344, study PRJEB35096) | sediment metagenome | biome: marine neritic benthic zone biome [ENVO:01000025]; feature: sediment [ENVO:00002007]; material: shallow marine sediment [ENVO:03000034] sea grass bed [ENVO_01000059] ...
TCGAAGAAGAGTCCTGCCGGCGCGTGGCAGTGGGTGCCCACCGACATTGCGGAAGACGATAAGCCGGTCGACGTCGACGACCCATCCATCAAACGTATGCCGATAATGACCGACGCGGACATGGCGATGAAGATGGATCCGGCCTACCGCGAAATCTCGCTGCGGTTCAAAGAGGATCAAGCGGCCTTCGAGGATGCCTTCGCCCGCGCGTGGTTCAAGCTGACCCACCGCGACATGGGCCCGAAGGCGCGCTACATCGGCCCCGACGTGCCGGAGGAAGACCTGATCTGGCAGGATCCGGTGCCCGCAGGCAGCACCGACTACGACGTTGCTGCCGTGACGGCCGGAATCGCAGCCAGCGGTCTGACGGTCAGCGAGATGGTCGCAACCGCCTGGGACAGCGCCCGCACCTTCCGTGGGTCGGACATGCGGGGCGGCGCCAACGGCGCGCGCATCCGTCTGGCCCCGCAAAATGACTGGGAAGGCAACGAACCCGAGCGTCTGGCCAAGGTTCTATCCGTGCTCGAACCGATCGCGGCCGAAACCGGCGCAAGTGTTGCGGACGTTATCGTGTTGGCCGGCAACCTCGGCGTCGAGCAAGCCGCGAAGGCGGCCGGCTTCGATGTCTCGGTCCCCTTCTCGCCCGGCCGCGGCGATGCCACGGACGAAATGACCGAAGCCGACTCCTTTGAGCCGCTGGAACCTCTCCACGACGGGTATCGCAACTGGCTCAAGAAGGAATACGCCGTCACCGCGGAAGAGCTGATGCTCGACCACACGCAGCTGATGGGCCTGACCGCCCATGAGATGACGACGCTTGTCGGCGGCATGCGCGTTCTCGGCGCCAACCACGGCGGCAGCAAGCATGGCGTGTTCACCGATCGCGAAGGTGCCCTGACGAACGACTTCTTCGTCAACCTGACGGACATGGCCTACACGTGGCAGCCGGCGGGCGAGAACCTGTATGAAATCCGCGACCGCAAAACCGATGCAGTCAAGTGGACGGCGACGCGTGTGGATCTCGTCTTTGGGTCCAACTCGGTCCTTCGCAGCTATGCAGAAGTCTACGCTCAGGATGACAACAAAGAAAAGTTCGTGAACGACTTTGTTGCCGCATGGACGAAGGTCATGAACGCGGATCGCTTCGACCTTGCCTGATCCCGGCGCAGAAGGCGCTCGAATGCTGCTGAAGTGCAGCAGCGTTCGAGCGCCCGGTCCGGGGCAGGTGCCGTCAGCCTGAGGCGTAGCTGTGTGCGAAGGTACCCTGACGCAGGCGCTACGCCATAACCGGACCCCGCTTAGCCAGGACAGCGGAGAGATTCTGCCTAAAGCCAGGTTGGCCCGAGCCATGTCCGGCGATGGCTAAAAATTGTCGCCAACGGCACACGCTGATCACGACCGGAATACCCCCGACACCGGACATGGGTAGATCTGCGACTACGGTTGCCCAACTCTCGTGTTGGTAGGTTTTCAAAAACGGTCGTTTTTGACCGCCTTTCCCTCCTCTACCGATTTTATGGCTTTTCAACCTGTCAAATACCCCCTCGCAAAACTTTCGGGTTTTGAGGGGTTTGATAGCCTGGTGATCCAAGGGGGAAATCCTGGCCAGCATTGCTATTTTCGAAAGGCTAATCTTTCGCAGTCGTTGTTCCGCGCACTGTTGCCGAACCGCATCGACCCAACGTTCATACCCGCGCCAACCATCGCTTTCTGTTTCCATGCTGCCGCGATTTCGCAAGGCCGGATCGATCAGGACCCGGCGGCGCGGCGCGCGGTTCTCGAACAAATGGCCGGGCAGACGAGCCGATAGTTTTCGTACTCTATTTGATCAGCTCGGGCAGGAAGGTGACGATACCGGGGAAGACGGCGCACAAGATCATGACGACCAGCAGCAGGAACCAGTAGGGCGTCGAGCCCGTGAACACCTGGATCATGGTGATGTCCTTGTCCGGGCAAACCGCGCGTACCGCATAGACAAGCAGGCCGAACGGCGGCGTCAGAATGCCGGCCTCGATCGCCAGGATGCCGACCAGCGCGAACACCACGGGGTCGAAGCCGATGGTCACGGCGAGCGGGGCGAAGATCGGCACCGTCAGCAGCATGATCGAGACCGAATCGATCAGCATGCCCATGATGAACCAGATGATGATCATCACGATCAGGATTTCCCAAGGGCCGAGCCCGGTGCCGATGAAGAATTGTTCGACCGCGCTGCCGACGCCGGCGAGCGCCAGCACGCGCGAATACAGTTGCGCGGCGAACAGCAGGATCATGATCGGTACCGCCGAACGCGCGACCGACAGGACGGCGTCGTAAATCTGGCTCGGCGAGAGCCCTTTGGCGATCCCCAGCACAAGGCCGATCACAGCGCCGATCCCGGCGCCTTCGGTCGGCGTGTACCAGCCCATCCAGATACCGCCGAGCACGCCGAAGACCACGGCGGCGATGCCGATATAGCTGATGATCTGGCCCTGGCGGGTATCGGATCCGGTGGCGCCCACGGTGTCGTCGGGATTTCCTTCCGGCTCGGCGGCGGCCATCGTCGGGGTCACGTCGGCGCCAACCGCCTGAGGCGCCGGCTCGCGACCGGCGCCCACGAATTCCGGCTTAATGATCGCGACCAGCATGATGTAGACGATCATCAGGCCGGCCAGCAGGAAGCCCGGTATGACGCCGGCGATAAACAGGATGCCGATCGACTGTTCGGTGAGGATGCCCCACACGACCATGAACAGGCTGGGCGGGATCAGCATGCCGAGGCAGGCCGATCCGGCGATCGATCCCAGCGAGAAGGTGCGGTTGTAGCCGAACCGTTTCATCTGCGGGTAGGCGATGCGGGTGAACGCCGTCGCCGATGCCAGGCTGGTGCCGGTGACGAAGGCGAAGATCGCGTTGCCGAGTACGGTGGCGTGCGCAAGGCGGCCGGGTACCCGCGCCAGCCATCGGTTGACGCCTTCATAAACGTCTGCCGCCGCCCCCGATCGGGCGACGAATTCTCCCATCAGCATGAACAGCGGAATCACGGCAAAGACGTAAGCGCGGAGCGCCTCATAAGCGGTCGAGCCGAGGAAGAACGAGGTCCGTTGGAAATTGCCATCGGTGACCAGAAGCAGGCCGACGATGGCGGTGATGCCGAGCGCGACGGCGACGTGGATGCCGGCGAAAACCATTAACAGCAACAGGCCGATAACGATCAGGGTTGTGTCGACTTCGAACATTGCGGCTACTCCGATGGCGCCGGGCTAAACCCGCACTGCCGCTCTCCTGGTTTCGATTATTGGGTCGCCGTTCGCTGATTTTCCTGCGGGTCGACCACTTCGATGCACAATTGTAGAAAATAGTTCAACGCCGCCAGCGCGCAGCCGGCGATGATGGCGAACCGCGACGGCCAGGTCGGCATGTGGAACGCGCCTTCGCCCTCGAACTCGCCGGTGGTCCACGCTTCGACGGCCGGCCCCCAGGTGCCGTACAAAACCCACAGGAAGAACACGATGCCCAGCGCGAAGCCGGTAATATTGATCGCCTGGGTCAGCCGCGGCCCCATCACGTTGAGCAGGAAGTCGGCGCGGATCATGCCGCGAATGTGGACGCAGTAGCCGATCTGCATGAATACGATGGTGACGATCGAGTTGGTGACGATCTCGTTGGTACCCTCTATCGGGATGTTCAGGTTGCGCAGAACGACGTCGGCGAGAATGAAGAACGCCAGAAAAAAGGCCCATAAGGCGGCAAATACCATCAGCGTCTTGCTCAACGCTTCACTTGCCTTGGTCACGTATTTCGTCATGGCCCACCCCACGCGGCCCGTCACTCGAAACGAAAGATTCCGGGGGTCCTGCCGCGCGTGACCCCCGGAATTGTTCCCTTAGTTCGTTACCGGGCTTACCTGATAGCGGATCGGCCAGGTGTAGCCGTGCTTCTCCGCGGTATCGAGCAAGGTGTTGATGACCTTGGCGCCCGGATAGCCGGCCTTCTCGGCTTCGGCGACCTTCTGCTGCGGCCAGTCCTTCAACAGCTCGGCCCATTGGCGCCGCACCGCCGGATCGAGATCGTTGACCGTCATGCCGACTTTCTTCATTTCCTCGAAGCCGTTGACCAGATAGTCGGAGACGAACCGGCCGGTCTCGGTCTCGAAATCCCGGCCGACTTCGGCAATGATCGTTTGAACCTCGGGGGGTAAGTCGTTCCAGGTGTCCAGGTTGATCTGGGCGCCATGCCAGGTCATCGCGCCAAAACCGACCTTGGTGTAGTACTTGGTTATCTCGTAAAGCTTGAGCCCGAGCTGGAACGACACGAACGCGATCGTGCCCTCATAGACGCCGCTCTGCAGCGAGGTGTAGACAACCGCGCCGGTGGTTTGCACCGGGATCGCGCCGGCGAGGCCGACCCACGGCAGGTTGGCGCCGGCGCCACCGATCTTACGGCCCTTGATATCTTCGATTTTCTTGATCGGGAAGGTTGTCTGCAGATCGTAGGGATCTTGCGCGGCGAGGCCGAGGAGTTTCTGGTTGAAGCGCTTTTCGAAGTCGCCCGCCAGCTCCGGCGTCTGGTCGTAGATCTCACGCACGATCTGCAAGCTCTTGACCGGATCGTTGGTGCCGAACGGCGCCCAGATCTGGAAGCCGTGCAGCGGCATTTTTGACGCTTCGAAGCAGTAGCACATGCCGCCGATATCGACGATGCCGTTCTGCACGCCCTCCAGCGTCTCGGTCACCTTGACCGCCGAACCGGCGTAGAGCTCGGTGAAGTTCACCGTGTGATCGGTTCGTTCGGCCACCCGCTTTTTCACTTCGGGCACGAAGAATTTGTTGAACACGACGACATAGTGCGCTGCGGGCGGATGGCCCGAGGCGATTTTTAGGTTGAAAGTTTCCGCTTGGGCCGGCTGGCTTGCGCCGAGGCCGAATGCGAGAACGCTGCCCGCGAGCAACGTGGTGATCAAACGTGCTTTTGCCATGGTAATCCCCTCCGGTTGATATTTTTCGTTATTTCACGGCCCGAACCAAACGCTTGGCGATGGTCGGTCGGTGCAACGCCCGGTTACCAATATGTCAAATACGCGTTTTCTACGTTGAACCTACTCCGTGGTTATCGCGATCTTGCTCCGACCGCCTACCTGCGTTCGCACCGCACCGATCACGGTGTGTATCAAGCCGAAGCGTGTGATATCGTTACCAACAGTGCGTGTGGAATCGAAAATTACTCTGGCACATCCCGAAAAATGGCACAATCATCGTATTATCTTGTGCAAACGGGCTAAAAAATCGAAAGGCGTTTCCAAAATATTGGAAATCGCCGAATAGAGCGGGGGAAGGATCGATGGTTGCTGATAGTTTAAATTTTGCGTTCGCCGTGGCGCCGGTCGGCGCCGGCGACTTGACCGACGACCAGCTCTACCAAGAGGTCCTCGCCGACTGCCGGGTCGGCCAGGCGCTCGGCTACGACAGCGCGTGGATGCTGGAGCACCATTTTTCCGATTATTTCCCGACTCCGAGCCCGCTTTTGTTCATGGCCAACCTGGCGCCGCAATGCCCGGGCCTCGGCTTCGGCGCGGCGGTGCTGGTGACGCCGTGGTACCACCCGGTACGCTTGGCCGGTGAGATCGCCATGCTGAGCAATCTGTGCACCGGCGACCTTTATCTGGGGCTTGGCCGCGGCACGGCGAAGCTGGAATACGATGCCTTCGGCATCGACATGGAAGAGGCGCGCGACCGGTTTTACGATTGCTATCAAATCCTCAAGCACGGCCTCAGCGGCGAGACCTTTTCCTATCAGGGCAAGCACGTCTCGACCAACCGTGAGATCCGCATCCGCCCGACCCCGAAAAGCGAGCGCATTCACCTCTACGGCGCGCTCGGCAGCCCGCAAAGCGCCACGATCATGGCCGAGATGGGACTGGCGCCGCTCAACACCTGCCAGTTCCCGTTCCATATTCTGGAAAAGGCGATGGCGGCGTGGAACGAGCAGGCGGCGGTGAGCGGCTATCCGGACGATCCGCGCCGGCCGGTGATGGCGCACACGCTGATCGCCGACAGCGACGACGAGGCGATGGATATGGCGCGGCGCCATTTGTCGGAATTCTTCAAGCTGCAGGTGACCCACTACGAGGCCGAGGCCGACGTCTGGGTCGATATCAAGGGTTACGAGCAGTTCAGCCGCTTTTTCAAGAACCTCACGCTGCTCGCCGACCCCGACAATATCGGCAGCTTCGCCGGGCACAACTTCGTCGGCTCGCCGCAAACCGTGGGCGAGCAGGTCGAGAAACTGGCGGCGATCGGCTTCAACCACATCATCGTCCACCCGGCGACGGTGGGCGTGCCGCGCGCCTTGCGCCACAACGTGCTGCGCCGGTTCGCCGAGACGGTGGCGCCGGAATTTTCAGCCGCCTTCGCCAAGGCGGCGTGAACCGGCCTGCACGAAAGCGTCCTGCGACACGGCGGTCTCGACCTGTCGGGACGGGTTCATTGCTAGAAATATCCGTGATGGACTTTGTTCCAGAACCGGTCATGGCTGAACCGAATATGTTTGCACGCTTGGAGTTCGTTGCCTGGCGACCCTCGGACGGCATGCGTTAAGGTGAAATAATGTGGGAAAGAGTATTTCTGAAACGGCTGCGCCAAGAGCTGCCCCGCTGGGTTGAGCAGGGCTGGGTCGCGCCGGAGTACAGAAATGTCATTCTCGACGATATTGCGGCGCGCACCGGCGGGATCCGCCATACACCGCTCGCTTTCGGTGTGCTGGGCGTCTTGCTGTTCGGCACCGGGGTAATCAGCTTCTTTGCCGCCAATTGGCCGTTAATTCCGAAGCTCGTTAAACTCGCCGTCCTGTTTGGGGCGATGTGGGCCGCCTTCGGCGGGGCGGGCTGGCTTCTGACCGCAAGGCAACAAACCGAACGCGGGTTCGCCCACGCTCTGCTGCTGCTTGGCGTCATTCTCTATGGCGCCAACATCATGCTGATCGCCCAAATTTATCATATCCAGTCGCATTTCCCGAACGGGGTCTTGCTGTGGGCCCTTGGGGCCCTGGCGGTTACTTATCTGGTTCCCTCACAGGTCATTGCCGCTTCTGGCCTCGTCCTCAGCGCACTGTGGGCCGGCCTGGATATATTCGGCCGACTGCCGACGCCGATTGCCTATGCCGAAATAGTGTACTGGCCGTATCCGGTTGTCCTTGCCGCATTTGCGCCGCCGATTATCCAGCACTCCTGGAAATATGCGGCATGGCTCGGTTCGCTGGGCTTTTTCGCCTGGTGCGCGATTTCGCTTTTTTTTCTCGCCGAAGAGAGCAACGCCGATCTTGCGCACGTGCTGCAAGTCGGATTGCTCGTTTGTTTGGCGATCTTCTTGCTCGGCATTGCCATCGAGCGGCTTGTACGCTTGCAACTGCTTGGCGATCCGTTGCAGCGCCTGGCGTCGCTAGTCGGGTTGCTTTGTTTCTACGGCCTGACAATACGGGGCGTACACGGGATCGATAGTTATGTATTTGCGGCACCGGCGGCCGCGAGTACAGAGTGGGTCATTGGTACATTTGTCGCTGCGTTACTGGTCACCATAATGTTCGCCCTTTTGCACCGCCTGATGCCGAAACGAGAGCGCACACCAGACGTTGTCTGGGGCTATGTTCTATTGCTGGCGACCGTAGTTCTGATGTTGGGCAATCTTTTTTTACCCGATGTCGAAGGCGCGGTGATCTGGGTTTACCTGGCCTTTAACATCCTATTTTTGGCCGCCGTCGTTTGGCTTATCTATACCGGCTACCGCAGCAGCGACCGGTTCCGCGTAAATATCGGTTTCCTGTTTTTCGCGATCGCCTTGCTGACCCTCTATTTCGATAGTTTCTGGGCGCTGCTGGACCGCTCGTTCTTCTTTATGGGCGCGGGTGTATTGCTGATCGGTGGCGGGTATTTACTGGAGCGGCAAAGGCGGCGCCTGGTGCGGACAATGGCGCCGCAAAATGAGCCGCCAACTCCCGAGGGCGTGGTATGAGCGTGCGCCTCAGATTGCTCGGTGCTGTCGTTCTGCTGACTCTCGTACTGGTCGGCATGGTCGGGATCAGGCAATTCACCCTGAGCACCGGTTCGCACGTTGTGTTGGAGACCGCTCCGATCGACCCCCGCTCGCTGTTCCGTGGTGACTTCGTTCGGCTCAATTACCGGATCAGGGAGCTTTCCCTACGCGAAATTGCGGGAGACGAGGCATTTGAGACTGGTGACACAATTTTTGTACAACTTCGCCGGGGTGAACTGTTCGGACAGCCCGTCTCGGTGCACAAGAAATACCCTCCGGTCATCGAAGACCACGTCGTCATAAAGGGGAGAGTCAGCAGACATCTAAAAGGGGTTAGCAGAATCACAGTCCGCTATGGCATCGAAAACTTCTTCATTCCCGAAGGTGAGGGGCTTGCCCTGGAGCGGCCCCAGCCGGGCAGCAAGGTCACGGTCTTGGTCGCGATCGATCGTTTCGGCAACTCGGCAATAAAAGCTGTTCTGCTTAACGGCGAGCCGCGCTACTCAGAAACTCTGTTTTAGCGGTACTGATTTGGTTTTGCCCCGGTGATGGAAAAGTGGCGGTCTGCAGGACAATCGTATTGTACGATGTGGTCGGCGCCACCCATGTCGCGCCGGAATTTTCGCCGGCCTTCGCCAAGGCGGCGTAGGCTGGAAGTCCTGCGCGCAAGCGACTAAGGAGGCGAGGCAATGACGGACATCAAGGAAACCAGCCAGTACAAGATCACGCCGGGCGAGGTCAGTCCGGATAAGACCCTCAGGGAAGACGAGGGCTGGTTCAAGATGGACGTGCGCTGGGTCGTCACGAACGAAAATTTTGAGTCAGAGACCACGGTCGTCGGCCGTACCATTCTGGCGCCGGGGATTGGCGCGAAGCACGACATTCACCGTCACCCGAACGCGGAGGAGTGGGAATATGTGCTGCATGGTGTCGGCATCAAGCACATCGGCGAGGAAACGTTTTATATGCGTGCCGGCGATTTGGCGTTCCATCCGCGCAATGTCTATCACGGGTTGGAGAATGGCTCGGATACCGAGCCGTTGATCACCCTATGGGGCTATACGGGCGCGTCGAGCCTCAAGGAAGCCGGCTATTTCACGCCGGAAGACGACCGAAAGGCAGCAGCCAGCGAAAAGTGACTGATGCGATGAACGTCGCCCGCGCCGTCGGGCCCGCACCTCGCCGGCAGGCCGGACCCGGAACGATCTACCCGTCGTACGATATGCGGTAGATGACGCCGGCGAAGTCATCGGACACCAGCAGCGATCCGTCGGGCAACTCGGCGATATCGACCGGCCGGCCGACAGCGTCTTCGTCTTCGAGCCAACCGCTGGCGAAGACCTCCTTGCCGATCGCGGTGCCGTCGTCATCGAAGCGAACCCGCACGATCTGATAGCCGACCGGCTCGGTGCGGTTCCACGATCCGTGCTGGGCGACGAAGGCGTCGTGCTTGTATTCGGCGGGAAACATGTCGCCGTCGTAGAATTGCATGCCGAGATTCGCCGAGTGGGCCTGGAACTCGATCACCGGTGCGGTCACCCGCTCGGGCGGGTTGACGTTCTCGTAGCCGGTCAGCTTGACCGATTTGCCGCCGAGCCAGGGAAAGCCAAAATGCTGGCCGACCTGGCTGACCATGTTCAACTCGTCAGGCGGGATATCGTCGCCCATGTCGTCGGCGCCATTGTCGGTGAAGAACAAGGTGCCGGTTTTCGGGTGCCAGTCGAAACCCACCGAGTTGCGCACGCCGCGCGCGACGATTTCCATGTCGCTGCCGTCGGGGTTCATGCGGATGATGGTCCCGGTAAGCCCGTCGGACTCGCAGATGTTGCAGGGCGCGCCGACGGTGACATACAGCTTGCGATCGGGCCCGAACTTGCTGTAGCGCCAGCCGTGCAGAAAGTCGCCCGGCAGGCCGGTATAGACGTCGAGCAGGGGCTGCAAGGGCAGCGCGGTATCGAATTCCGCTGGGACTGGCCATCTGACAATCTTTTCGTTCAAGGCGATGTAGAGAATGCTGTCCTGCATGGCGACGCCATTGGGTACGTTGAGGTCGGTCACCCGCTCCAGCACCTCGTCGGCGACGCCGTCGCGGTTGGTGTCGCGCAGGGAGTGCACCGAACCGTGCCGCGACCCGACAAAGATGGTGCCCAACGGTTTGCCGACCACAATCGAGCGCGCCCGTGGCACTTCGGCAAAGATCGAAATTTTGAACCCGGGCGGCAGTTTGATCCGCGATAGTATCGCGTCGTACTCACCGGCAACCGCATCGCCGGCCGTCACCGCGGCAATGGCAGCGAGCCCGGCGGCAATCAGTAGCCGCTTGATGGAAAAGCGCATCTGCGTCCTCCCTGATGCTTGCAGGCGATCCTGCCGAGCGGAGCTGCGCCGATGGATCGCTCGTTCGGTTGCTTGGGCTAGCGCAGTTTGGTCCGAAACCCGGGCGGTCGGCAATCACAAATCTGTGTCGGGTTCGGCCGATCGGTTCGTTCAGCGCTTGAATTCGATCTCGTAGCCGATAATGTCGGTATCGCCGGTATTGACCGCGTTGTGCTCGACCGGCGCCTTGTAGGCAGTGGACGTGCCCGGGACGTAGTCGAAATCCTTGCTGGTGCCGTCGGCGAAGTTCGATGTCAGCGTGCCCTGTGAGACCCGGACGACGACATAGTCGAATTCGTGCTTGTGCCAGCCGGTCTGCTCGCCGGGCTTGATCACATAGTGGATCATGCGCGAGTGCTCGTCTTCGTGCAGGACAACGTGCGGCGCCGCGGTGCGGTCGTCGGCCATGGGCGTGTAGGATTTTGCAGCAGCGGTCGACATGTTTTATCTTCCCTTGGTAGCGTCGCGTACAGCGAATATCGGATCATATCAGCCGGTTCGCACGGCGCAATCACCCTGGGCTGCAAAGCGCGAACACGGACGCTCGACTGCCGGTCGTTTGAACATCCGCATTAGTCCTGCGGCCTCAGCCGATCGACGCTATATAGGCTTCGAGATTTTGCGCCTCTTCTGCGGACAGCCCAAGCCCGCGCTTGGTCCTTCGCCATAGCACGTCCTCAGCGCTGTTCGCCCATTCTTCGTTCACCAGATAGCGGATCTCGGCCTCGTAGAGATCGGCGCCGAAGTGCCGGCCAAGTTCTCCTATGGTCTTTGCAGTTCCAAGGATAGAGCGCGCACGTGTGCCATAGGTACGCGCCAGGCGGGCAGCGAGGCTGTCGCCCAAAAACGGATAGCCGTCCAAAAGGCACCGACGTTGATCGTCTCCGCGGGTCGGCGGGATATCACCACCCGGCAGAGGCGCCGCCGCGGTCCAGGCCGGGCCGCGTTTGCCGAGCACGGTCTCGACCTTGCCGAGCACCTCTTCGGCAAGCCGGCGGCAAGTCGTGATCTTGCCGCCGAATACGTTTATCAGCGCGCCCGAGCGGGCATCGCCGTCCTGTTGCAGCACATAGTCGCGGGTGGCCTCCTGGGCCAGCGATGCGCCATCATGGAACAGCGGCCGGACCCCCGAATAGCTCCACACGATGTCGTCGGGTTTAACCTCTTTCTCGAAGTATTGGTTTACGGTCGCGCAGAGATAGTCAATTTCCTCTGTCGCGATCGCGACGGTGCCTGGATCGCCGGTATAGTCGCGATCGGTCGTACCGATGAGCGTGTAGTCGTCCTCGTAGGGAATGGCGAAAACGACCCGCCCGTCCGCATTCTGGAAGGTAAAGCAACGCGGATCATCGAAGAGTTTGGGCACGACGATGTGGCTGCCCTGAACGAGGCGGACTTTGCTGGCGGTGTTGGCCCCAGACAAACGATGGAGAACCCGATCGGCCCACGGACCGGCGGCATTGATTACCA
>CAJICQ010000032.1_pt1 | contig 11771 bp, 9 predicted proteins | sample 9199721 | NCBI WGS metagenome assembly CAJICQ01 (sample SAMEA7708344, study PRJEB35096) | sediment metagenome | biome: marine neritic benthic zone biome [ENVO:01000025]; feature: sediment [ENVO:00002007]; material: shallow marine sediment [ENVO:03000034] sea grass bed [ENVO_01000059] ...
CGAGTCCGGGGCCGCCGTGCTCAACCGCGATAACGCCTATTTCGCGCTGCTGGCATCGATCGCCGCCGACCACGGCGCCAAGCGGATCCTCGGTTTCGGTGCCGATCCCGAGGCCGACGCCCGCCTGGTCGCCGCTGAATTCGACGACGAGGGCAGCGATGTGACCGCCGACGTCGACGGCCACACGCTCCATTACCGTCTCAACGCGCCGGGACGCCACCGGGTGATCAATTCGCTGGCGGTATTGGCCGCAGCGGCTGCCCTGGAGGTCAATCTCGATGCCGCTGCCGCGGCGTTGAGCGACGTTGCCATAGCGCGCGGGCGCGGCCGCCGCCACCGGGTCGCCACGGCCGATGGCGAGTATGTGGTGATCGACGACAGCTACAACGCCAGTCCGGCCTCGATGCGCGCGGCCTTCGAGGTGCTCGGCGCTGCCCATCCCGAAGGCTCGGGCCGGCGTCTGGCAGTGCTCGGCGACATGCTCGAACTGGGCGCCGATGCCTCCCAACTCCACGCCCGGCTGGCCGCTAGTCTGGAAGCCAATAACATCGATCAAATTTTCACCTCAGGCACCCTCATGGCGGCGCTGGATGAGGAGCTGCCTTCGCATATGCGCGGCGGCCACGCGGCAACGCCGGAGCAACTGCTACCGATCGTGCTGAACGCGGTCCAGGCCGGCGACGTGGTGCTGGTCAAAGGGTCGCTGGGCAGCCGGGTCGGACCAATCGCCGAGGCGCTGATCGAGGGTGCTGCCGGAAACGGCGGCACACTGGATACCGCGGTGGGGGGCAACTGACATGTTGTTTAACCTGCTCGCCCCGCTGGCCGATGAATACAGCGTGCTGTTTCTGTTTCAGTCGCTCACCTTCCGGGCGGGCGGCGCCGTGGTCACCGGGTTGATCGTCGCCTTCGTCTTCGGTCCCTGGATCATCGGCTGGCTGAAGCAGCAGCAACCGACCGGCCAGCCGATCCGCGAAGACGGCCCGCCCCAGCACTTTGCCAAGGCCGGCACGCCGACGATGGGCGGGTTTCTGATTCTCCTGGCAATCATCGTGTCGACCCTGTTGTGGGCCGATCTCACCAACGGCTTCGTCTGGGCCGTGCTGTTGGTCACGGTCGGGTTCGGCGCCATCGGTTTCGTCGACGACTACCGCAAACTGATCAACGCCAGCTCGGGCGGCTTGCCGGGCAAGTTGCGCATCTCGCTGGAAGTGTTGGTCGCCGGCGTCGCCACCTATTGGATCATGTCGCTGATGGGCGCGCCGATGGCGACCGGTTTGGCGCTGCCCTTCGTCAAAGACGTGTTGATCGATCTGGGCTGGTTTTTCGCGCCCTTCGCCATCTTCGTCATTGTCGGCTCGTCGAACGCGGTGAACCTGACCGATGGTCTCGACGGATTGGCGATCGTGCCGGTGATGATCGCGGCGGGCAGCTTCGGGCTGATCGCCTACCTGGTCGGCAACGCCGTGTTCGCCAACTATCTCTTGATTTTCCTGGTACCGGGTTCCGGCGAACTGGCGGTGTTCTGCGCCGCCCTGATCGGCGCCGGGCTGGGTTTCCTCTGGTACAACGCGCCACCGGCCATGGTGTTCATGGGAGACACCGGGTCCCTGGCGATGGGCGGCGCGCTCGGCGGTGTGTCCCTGGTGACCAAGCATGAACTGGTACTCGCCATCATCGGCGGTCTGTTCGTCCTGGAAACCGTATCGGTGATTGTTCAGGTGGCTTCCTACAAGCTGACCGGCCGGCGCGTGTTTCGCATGGCGCCGCTGCACCACCATTTCGAACAAAAGGGCTGGGCCGAGCCGACCATCGTGATCCGGTTTTGGATCATCGCGTCGGTTTTGGCGCTCGCCGGCCTGGCAACCTTGAAGCTGCGGTGAGGACGTCAATGAACGCTGCACCGCAAGCTCGCCTCGATCTATCTGCCTTTGCCGGCATGCCGATCGCCGTGCTCGGCCTGGGCAAGTCGGGATTGTCGGCGGCGCGCGCCTTGCACGAGTGCGGCGCCGACGTGCGCGCATGGGATGACGATCCGGCGCGGCGCGCAGCGGCGCAGGATACCGGCATGGCGCTGGTTGATCTGGCCGACGCCGACCTCGAGGGCGTGCCCACCCTGCTGCTGAGCCCCGGCATCCCCCATACCCATCCGCAACCCCACCCGGCGGTAACGCAGGCCCGTGCAGCGGGTTGCGAGATCGTCTGCGACATCGAACTGTTGGCCCGCACCGAGCGTGACGCCGTCTATATCGGCGTGACCGGCACCAACGGCAAATCGACGACGACCGCCCTGATCGGCCACATTCTGCAGAAGCTCGGCAAGCGGGCCGTGATCGGCGGCAATATCGGCGCGCCAGCCCTCTCCCTGGCGCCGATGGGCGACGGCGGCATCTACGTGCTGGAACTCTCCTCCTACCAGCTCGAGTTGCTGCCGTCGGCCACATTCGATGTGGCGATCCTGCTCAATATCAGCCCCGATCATCTCGACCGGCACGGCGGCATGGCCGGCTATATCGCCGCCAAGCGGCGTGTTTTCGCCGGACAAACCGCCCGACGCACGGCGATCGTCGGGGTCGACGACGAAGCCAGCCGCGCCATCTACGACGACCTCGCAGGCCAGGCTCAGGCCGCAATCGCCGTTTCGGTGGAACAGCCGATCGCCGGGGGCGTTTACGTCGCCGACGGCTGGCTGATCGACGACCGTGCCAGCAATGCCCGACGCATCATCGATTTGAGCACGGTCGAGACGCTGCCTGGCCCCCACAATGCCCAGAATGCCGCCGTCGCCTATACCGCGGCCTCGGTTATCGCCGCAGGCGACACGTCGGTCGACAACGCGGCCATCGCCGCCGCCATCGCAACCTTCCCCGGCCTCGCGCATCGCCAGGAGTTGGTCGCGGTCGTCGACGGCTGCCGGTTCATCAACGATTCCAAGGCGACCAACGCCGACGCCGCGGCGCGCGCGCTGGCCTGTAACGAGGGAATAATTTGGATCGCCGGCGGACGCGCCAAGGCCGGCGGCATCGAACCGCTCGCGCCATTCTTTTCGCGGATTCGTCACGCCTTCCTGATCGGCGAAGCCGCTGACGATTTCGCCAAGACCCTCGAAGGCCGGGTGCCGTACACGCTGAGCGGCGACCTCGCCGCCGCCGTGGCTGGCGCCGCGGAACGCGCCCGGTCAGATCGGCAAGCCGATGTCGTTCTGTTATCGCCGGCGTGCGCGTCGTTCGATCAGTTTCCCGATTTCGAAGCGCGCGGCGAGGCCTTTCGCGCCGCCGTCATGCGCCTGCCCAACGCCCGGATCGTATCTAGGGAGGGGGCAGCATGACGACGTTCTCGCGCGCCGATACCTCGGTAATGGGTCGCTGGTGGTGGACGGTCGACCGCTGGACCCTTGCCGCCGTCGCCGGGCTAATGGCGTTCGGCACGATGCTGGCGTTGGCCTCGAGCCCGGCGGTCGCCGAGCGGATCGGCGTCGACAGTCTTTATTTCGTCAAACGCCACCTCGTCTTCCTGCCGGTTGCGGTTGCGGTGATCATCGCCATCTCGCTGCTGACGGCGGTGCAAATTCGGCGCCTGGCGCTGATCGGCTTCGCCGGCTGTCTGCTGGGCCTCGCCGCGACCTTGCTGTTCGGCGTCGAAATCAACGGGGCACGCCGCTGGCTGTCGCTCGGCGGATTGTCGATTCAGGTCACCGAGTTCGCCAAACCGACCTTCGCGGTGGTGACCGCCTGGCTGTTCACCGAGAAGGTCCGCGACGCCAAGTTCCCCGGTTATTCGCTTGCGGTCATCTCCTTCGCGCTGCTCGCCGGGCTGACGATATCGCAGCCCGACATGGGACAAACCGCGATTATCGGCGCGGTCTGGATGGCTCAGTTCTTCCTGGCCGGCCTGCCGATGTGGATGGTCGTCGGTCTGATCTTGCTCGGGCTCGCCGGCCTCGCCGGCTCGTATATGACCCTGTCGCACGTCGCCAGCCGCATCGACCGCTTCATCGATCCGGCGACCGGCGACACCTATCAGATCGAACGCAGTATCGAGGCGTTCGCCAATGGCGGCCTGTTCGGTCAGGGGCCGGGCGAAGGAACCGTGAAGAACGTCCTGCCGGATGCCCACGCCGATTTTGTTTTCGCCGTCGCCGGCGAAGAGCTCGGGCTCGTTCTCACGCTCGTCATCGTCGCCTTGTTCGCGTTTATCGTACTGCGCGGTCTGCTGCGCACGATGGGCGAGAACAATCTGTTCATCTTGCTGGCGGTCTCGGGCCTGCTGGTCCAGTTCGGATTGCAGACGCTGATCAATATGGCATCGAGCCTGCAGCTCATCCCAACCAAAGGCATGACGCTGCCGTTCATCAGTTATGGCGGATCGTCGTTGATGGCGATCGGACTGGGCATCGGCATGGTGCTGGCGCTGACACGCCGGCGCAGCGGTCAGGCGGAGAGGTCATGAGCAACCTCGCCCTCCGCCCCATTCTGATCGCCGCCGGCGGTACCGGCGGGCACATGTTCCCCGGCGTGGCGCTGGCGCGAACGCTGTCCAGCCGCGGCCACCGTGTCGCCTTCGTCAGCGATGCCCGCGGTGCTGCCGTAAGCCGCGAAAATCTCGGCCTGCCGGCGCAGATCGACCGCTACGCGGTTTCCGCGGGCCGGCTCGGCGGCGGCATTTTCACCACCTGCCGCGGCGTTGTGGCGATGCTCAAGGGATATGCCGAGGCGCGCCGGCTGGTGCGCCGCCTGCAACCCGCGCTGGCCGTCGGCTTCGGCGGCTACCCCACGGTCCCGCCGATTCTGGCCGCCGGCATGGCCGGCGTGCCGACCGTCATCCACGAACAAAACGCCGTCCTCGGCCGCGCCAACCGGCGCCTGGCCCGCGGTGCGCGGGCTTTCGCCCTGTCGTTCGAGCGCACCGCCAGACTGAGCGACGCGGGCGCGGCGCGGGCGCGGGTGGTCGGCAATCCGGTACGCGAGGAAATCGCCGCGCTGGCCGCCCATCCCTACGTACCGGCAACCGACATTTTGCAGATATTGATCCTCGGCGGCAGCTTGGGCGCCCAGGTTTTCTCGAAAATCGTCCCGGCGGCGTTCGAAACCCTGGCGCCCGAGTTGCGACCGCGGTTTCGGGTCGCCCAGCAATGCCGCCCGGAAGATATCGACGCCGTGCGCGCGACCTACCGAACGCTGCAGATGCCGGTCGAGCTGGCGACCTTCTTCGACGACGTGCCGCAGCGGCTCGCCCGCTCTCACGTGGTGATCTGCCGGGCCGGCGCATCGACAGTGGCCGAAATGACGGCGGCGGGCCGGCCGGCGCTTTACGTGCCCTACCCTCACGCTGCCGACGACCACCAAACCGAAAACGCCCGCGCGGTGGAAAGCGGCGGCGGCGGCTGGATGTTTCCCCAGCCGGAATTCACCCCCGGCGCGTTGGCCGGCTGGCTCGAAGCCGCGCTGGAAGATCCGCAAGCGCTGGCCGCGATCGCCGATGCCGCGCGCGCACTCGGCAATCCGGCGGCGGCCGAGCGTCTCGCCGACATGGTCGAAGGTCTGCTGCCGCTGAACGGCGATACCGGCGATCCAATGACCCCTTTCCGGGAGGCGGCGGAATGAAAGCGCTGCCTCTGGACATTGGCACAATCCACTTCGTCGGCATCGGCGGCATCGGCATGAGCGGCATTGCCGAGACGCTGCATGCGCTCGGCTACGCCGTTCAGGGCAGCGACGTCGCCGAAGGCGCCAATATCGAACGCCTGCGCCGGCTCGGGATCGAGGTCGCGATCGGCCACCGCAGCGAAAATATCGACGGCGCCTCGGTGGTCGTCGTGTCGACCGCGATCAAGCCCGACAACCCGGAAGTTGTGAGCGCGCGCGCCCAGCTGTTGCCGGTGGTGCGCCGCGCCGAAATGCTCGCCGAACTGATGCGCCTCAAATGGTCGATCGCGGTGGGCGGTACCCATGGCAAAACGACAACGACCTCGCTGGTCGCCGCCGTGCTGGATGCGGCCGAGTTCGACCCCACCGTGATCAATGGCGGCATCATCAACGCCTACGGCACCAACGCCCGCCTCGGCGGCGGCGACTGGATGGTGGTCGAGGCCGACGAATCCGACGGCACCTTCGTCAAACTGCCGGCCACCATCGCCGTGGTGACCAATATCGATCCTGAGCATCTCGATTTTTACGGCGACTTCGATGCCGTGCGCGATGCTTTCGCGACATTCGTGTCGAACATTCCGTTTTACGGTTTCGCCACCCTGTGCATCGACCATCCGGAAGTGCAAACGCTGATCTCGCACCTGTCCGACCGGCGGGTCATCACCTATGGCTTTTCCCGCCAGGCCGACGTGCGCGGCGTCAATATCGCCACCGGCGCCGGCGGCGTGCGCTTCGATGTCGAGATCGCTGAGCGCGCCGGCGGCGCCGCGCGCACCATCGAGGCGCTCGAATTGCCGATGTACGGCGCCCACAACGCGCAAAACGCCCTTGCCGCCATCAGTGTCGCGCTGGAAATGGGCATCGGCGACGAGGCCATCCGGCGTGGTCTCGCCGGCTTCGCCGGGGTCAACCGGCGCTTCACCAAAACCGGCGAAGTCGCCGGGGTCACGATCATCGACGACTACGGTCACCATCCGGTCGAAATTGCCGCCGTGCTCGACGCCGCGCGCAACAGCACGCCCGGCCGGGTGATCGCCGTATTCCAACCACATCGGTACACACGGGTGCTCAGCCTGTTCGACGATTTCTGCACCTGCTTCAACGACGCCGACATCGTTTTTGTGACCGATATCTATCCGGCCGGCGAAGGCCCGATCGAGGGAGTGGACCGCGACGCGTTGGTCGCCGGTCTGCGCGACCATGGTCACCGCGACGTGCGTCCACTCCCCGAACCCGACCACTTGGCAAAGCTGATCGCCGCTGCGGCGCAGCCCAACGACATGGTGGTGTGCCTGGGCGCCGGCAACATCACCGCCTGGGCGCGGGCGTTGCCCGGCCAACTGGCGCCGCTCATCGAGCGTGGGACGGGGACCGGAGCATGATGATGGTCGACCGTCAACGTCCCACCGAGCTGCTCGACCGGCTGCCGCCAGTGCGCGGCCGTTACGAAGCGCAGGCGCCGATCGCCCGCTATACCTGGTTTCGTGTCGGCGGACCGGCGGAAGTCCTCTACCGGCCGGCCGATGTGACCGATCTGGCCAATTTCCTCGCCGGCAAGCCCAGCGATGTGGCGGTCACAATCCTCGGCGTGGGATCGAACATGCTGGTGCGCGACGGCGGTATCCCGGGCGTGGTAGTTCGCCTGGGACGCCCGTTCTCGACGATCCGGGTCGAAGGTACGCAGATCCACGCCGGCGCGATGGCATTGGATTACAACGTCGCCAAAGCGGCGCGCGACGCCGCGATCGCCGGGTTCGAGTTTCTCGCCGGTATCCCTGGTACCATCGGCGGCGGGTTGCGCATGAATGCCGGCGCCTACGGCCGCGAGCTGAAAGACGTCGTGACCCAGGTCATGGCACTTACGCCGCAGGGCAAGATCGAATCGTTATCGCCGGCAGACTGGGCGCCGCGCTATCGCGGGTGCGGCGTGCCGACCGACTGGGTGTTCACCGGCTGCACGATGGCCGGCGTCTGGGGCAACACCGAGGAAATCGCCCGCGCGATAGAACTGGTTCAGGAAGCGCGCGAAGACACCCAGCCGATCCGCACCCGCACCGGCGGCAGCACCTACAAAAATCCCAACGGCCAGAAGGCCTGGGAATTGATCGACCGGGCGGGTTGCCGCGGCCTGCGCCTGGGCAACGCCCAGGTTTCCGAAAAACACTGCAACTTCCTGGTCAATCTCGGCGGCGCCACCGCCGCCGACATCGAAGGCTTGGGCGAAGAAGTACGCCGGCGCGTGCGCGAGGCCACCGGCGTCGAGCTGGAATGGGAACTCGAGCGGATCGGCGTGCCGGCGGGAGGGCCGTCATGACGCGCCGGGTCGCTGTGCTGATGGGCGGCATATCGGCCGAGCGCGCGGTCTCGCTCGACTCCGGACACCAATGCGCCGACGCCCTGCGCCACGCCGGATACGCGGTCGACGAGGTCGACGTGACCGCCGATATCAAGGCTCTTCTGGCGGCGCTGGAGCCAGCGCCCGATGTCGCCTTCAACGCCTTGCACGGACGCTACGGCGAAGACGGCTGTATCCAGGGTCTGCTTAACCTGTTGCGCATCCCCTACACCCATTCCGGCGTCCTGGCGTCGGCGCTGGCGATGGACAAGGTCGCGGCGCGGGCGATTTTTGCAACGCAGGGCATCGGCATTGCCGACGCCGTCGTGGCGACGCCTGAAGAAGTGCAAGCCGGCGACGTCATGCCGCCGCCCTATGTGATCAAGCCGGTCAACGAAGGCTCATCAGTCGGTGTTCATATCGTCCGCAACGGCGACAACCGGCCGCCGTTCGACGACATCCCCGACGACACGCAGCAGCTTCTGGTCGAGCGCTATATCCCCGGGCGCGAACTGACCGTCGCCGTGATGGGCGCAGGCGCGCAAGAGACCCGGCCCCTGGCGGTTACCGAACTGCGGCCGGTGTCCGGTTTCTACGATTACGAGGCGAAATACACCGACGGCAAGACCGAACATCTGATTCCGGCGCCGGTATCGGCCGAAGTCTACGATCGGGCCCTGAGCTGGGCCGCCACGGCCCATCGCGCTCTCGGCTGTCGCGGCGTCAGCCGGTCCGACCTGCGCTACGACGACAACAACGAAGAACTGGTGATGCTCGAGGTCAATACCCAGCCTGGGATGACCCGGCTTTCCCTGGTGCCCGAGCAAGCGGCGCACACGGGCATCGCGTTCACCGAATTGGTTGACTGGTTGGTGGAGACGGCACAATGCGACTGATCCCCTCTTTTTCTAAGCGCAAGAAGCAGCCGCGCCGGCGGGCGATGAGCCGGCAGCAGCGGCGTCGGATCGCGATCGTTTTCGTGGCCGTAGGCTTGATGGGCGGCGCCGGCTTGGCCGGTTGGAAAGCCGTCGAGACCGGTTGGTTGGCGCAACGGATGGAGATCGCCCAGCTTCGGGTATTTTGGGCGACCGCAGATGCCGGCCTGGTTGTGAACGAGGTCCTGGTGCGGGGCCGCCAGATTACCGCGCGCGACGACCTGATCGCGACGCTCGATATTCACCGCGGCATGCCGATCCTGGCGATCGACATCGAGGAAGCGCGCAAGCGCATCGAATCCCTGGGTTGGGTTAGATCGGCGACGATCGCCCGCCGCCTGCCCGATACCATCTATCTGCGGATCGAGGAACGGCAGGCGCTGGCGTTATGGCAGAACAAGGGCCGCGTCGTGCTGATCGACCGCGAAGGTGCGGTAATCCAGCGGCACAAGCTCGAAGGATTTGCGGCACTGCCGCTGGTCGTCGGCGAGGACGCGCCGGAAAATGCCGCGCCGTTGCTCGATTTGCTGCACACCTACCCGGCGGTATCCGGCCAGGTTGAGGCAGCGGTCAGGGTGTCGGGCCGGCGGTGGAACCTGCGCCTGCGTAACGGGATCGATATCCGTCTGCCGGCGCAAGGTGTCGCGGCGGCGCTCGACCGCTTGTCCGAATACCAACGCGAACACGCATTGTTCGAGCGCGATGTCATCGCAGTCGATTTGCGCGTGCCCGACCGATTGATCGTCCGCGTGAGCGGCAAAGCGGCCGACCGCGCGCGCGCCGCCGGCGAAAACACCTGAGGCGGGAGGGACAACAGGTCGTGACCAAACGCCTCAACAAACCGCGTACCGGCACCATTGCGGTACTCGATATTGGCACCAGCAAGGTGTGCTGCCTGATCGCGCGGGTCGATCGGCCGGCGATCGAGAACAGCGGCGCCGTGGTTGCGCAACCGCGCATCGTCGGCACCGGTCTGCAGGTCAGCGCGGGCTTGAAAAATGGCGTGATTGTCGACGTGGACATTGCGGAAACCGCAATCCGCAAGGCCGTCTTCGCTGCCGAACAGATGGCCGGCGATACCATCCGCTCGGTCACCGTCAACCTCAATGGCGGTCAACCGCGCTCGCAGACCATCGGGGTCGACGTCGATATCGGCGGATTGCAGATCGACGATGGCGACCTGCAGCGGGTGTTCCAGCAATCGCTGGCAATCGACGCCAATAGTACCGCTGGTGTCAACGGTCACGCCAACAGCCACCGCGAGCGCAACGGACACCGCCCGGAGCGCGAACTCATCCACTCAATCCCGGTCGCCTACACCGTCGACGGCAATCGCGGTATTCGCGATCCCCGCGGCATGTTCGGCGATCGCCTGTCGGTCAATATGCATCTGGTCACCGCGGCCAGCGGCGTTGTCCGCACCTTGCGCAACGTCGTCGACCGATGCCATCTGGAAATCGACGATTTCGTCATCGCGCCTTACGCGTCGGGCCTGTCGACACTGGTCGAGGACGAAACCGATCTCGGCGTGACGATCATCGATATGGGCGCCGGCACCACCAGTATCGCGGTGTTTTCCGATGGCGACATGGTCTATGCCGACATCGTGCCGGTCGGCGGCGCGCACGTGACCAACGACATTGCCCGCGGCCTATCGACCCCGATCACCCATGCCGAGCGTCTCAAGACGCTGCACGGCGCGGCTACGGCGACCCCCGATGACGAGCACGAACTGATCGACGTGCTCCACGTCGGCGAGGACGAGCACAATAGCCCGAACCATATTCCGCGTTCCTTGCTGAACGGCATTATCCAGCCACGGTTGGAGGAAACCTTCGAGCTGGTCCGCGAGCGGCTGACCGACAGCGGCTTCGACCCGCTCGCCGGCCGCCGCGTGGTGCTCACCGGCGGCGCCAGCCAACTGCAAGGCGTGCGCGAGCTGGCGGCGATGGTGCTCGACAAGCAGGTCCGTATGGGCCGCCCGCTGCGATTGCGCGGATTGCCCGAGTCCATGTCCGGACCCGCGTTCGCAACCAGCGCCGGATTGACCGCCTTTGCGATGGAAAACCCGTCGGCGGCCACCATTCCGGCACCAATCATGAAGGGGGAGTCAGGCGGCCTTGGAAGCCGGCTTGGCCATTGGTTTCATGAACATTTCTAAGCCCCGGATACCCCAATTGCCCTTCATATCTGCACCCGGTCGAGGGCGGATCAGCCGGTCGCTGTACCCGCGCTCGCCACATCTCTCACCCTGTTTCTTGCCCTCGGACGTCACAAATTGGAGGCTGACATGACGCTAAACCTAAGCGCACCCGGAACCGAAACCCAGTTGAAACCGCGCATCGTCGTGGTCGGCGTCGGCGGCGCCGGCTGCAACGCCGTAAACAATATGATCGCTGCCAATCTCGAAGGCGTCGAGTTCGTGGTTGCGAACACCGATGCGCAATCGCTCGCGCTCAGCGCGTCGGAACGGCGCATCCAACTGGGCGTCAATATCACCAACGGTTTGGGTGCCGGCGCGCGGCCGGATATTGGCCGGGCCGCTGCCGAGGAAGCGCTCGATATCATCATCGATCATCTGCAGGGCAGCCACATGGCATTCATCGCCGCCGGCATGGGCGGCGGCACCGGCACCGGCGCCGCACCGGTAATTGCCCGCGCCGCGCGCGAGCAAGGTATCTTGACCGTCGGCGTCGTTACCAAGCCGTTCCAGTTCGAAGGCAACAACCGCCTGAAGTCGGCCGAAGAAGGCATCGAGGAACTGCAGCACTTCGTCGACACGCTGATCGTGATCCCGAACCAGAACCTGCTCAGGGTCTGCAACGAGAAGACGACCTTCGCCGATGCGGTCCG
>CAJICQ010000298.1_pt1 | contig 11771 bp, 12 predicted proteins | sample 9199721 | NCBI WGS metagenome assembly CAJICQ01 (sample SAMEA7708344, study PRJEB35096) | sediment metagenome | biome: marine neritic benthic zone biome [ENVO:01000025]; feature: sediment [ENVO:00002007]; material: shallow marine sediment [ENVO:03000034] sea grass bed [ENVO_01000059] ...
CCTACGACCCCTTCGATGTCACCGAAGTGCTCTTCCGCTGAGCTACGCGCCCCACCGTTGCGGATCGGACGCCGCGCCGGCGCGAAAGATAAAGCGCTCAACTAAAACGGCGATCCGGTCGCGCGTCTTACAACGCCATGGGTTGGATGGCAAGCCTGCGCGGCTGTCGCGCCGGGCTCGCAGCGGCTACGTGCCGACGGCGAGAATGCGGTCGACATTGTCGACCAGTTCGCGCAGATGAAACGGCTTCGACAAGACCTTGGTCTCGCCCATTTCCTCGCGCGCGTTCATGGCGACGGCGGCAAACCCGGTGATGAACAGCACTTTGAGATCGGCGTTCACCCGATTGGCCTGGTGCGACAGCTCGATGCCGTCCATGCCCGGCATGACGATATCGGCGATCAGCAGCTCGAAGGCGCGCTCGTGCACCTCGTGCAATGCCGCCAGCCCGTCGGGCACGGCGACCACGGAATGGCCGTTGCGCTCGAGCGCACGCGCCAGGAATTCACGCATGGAGGTGTCGTCTTCGGCCAGGAGAATACGCGCCATGAGCTGGCGAACCTCTTATCAAATTCTTAAGGTGGCGGCCTCGCCAGCCGTCACCGTGTTCCAACGTTACGCTAAACGGTAGTTCTTGCAAAACTATGAACCAAATTACAATGCTGTTCAGCGCATACTATTTTACCGTTCTCTTAATATTGGCCTCTAGCATAGGCCTCGGCACTGTTTGGGCGTGCGACCGGGGATGACAGAGCGCGCGGTTTTGGTTAATCAGTAGAGCCATGGATCAAGAAACCCGAAACGACGCGGACCACGCGATCGAGATTCTGGCGCCGGCACAACAAACGGCGCCGGTTGTTTTTTCGTCACCCCATAGCGGTCGCGCATACCCCGAAGATTTCCTCGCTGCGGCACGCCTCGACGGGCGAGCGATCCGGCGCTCGGAGGATAGTTTCGTCGACGAAATATTCGCCCGGGCGCCCCACTACGGCGCGCCGTTGCTGAAGGCTCTATTTCCGCGTGCCTTCGTCGACCCCAATCGCGAACCCTACGAACTCGACCCCGCCATGTTCGATAGTCCGCTGCCGGGGTTCGTCAACAAGCGGTCACCGCGGGTCGCGGCCGGTCTGGGCACGATCGCGCGGGTGGTCGCCAACGGCGCCGAAATTTACAGCGACAAACTGAACTTCGCCGAAGCGCGCCAACGCATCGACCGGTGTTACCACCCCTATCACGCGGCGCTGGAAGACCTCATCGACACGACCCGGGACCGGTTCAACCACTGCATCCTGATCGATTGCCATTCCATGCCATCGGTCGGCGGGCCGATGGAAAACGACGCCGGCCGCCGGCGGCAAGTCGATTTCGTACTGGGCGACGCCCATGGCCGCAGTTGTTCACGCGCGTTGACCGTAATGGTCGAAGAAACACTGCGCGAGATGGGCTACACCGTGGTGCGCAACGCGCCTTATTCGGGCGGCTTCATTACCCGCAACTACGGGCGTCCGGCCAAAGGCGTGCACGCCCTGCAAATCGAGATCAATCGCGGGCTCTATATGCACGAACCGACCTACAGCCGGGCCCGCGGCATGGCTGGCGTGATCGAGCATATGTCCCGGTTAACCGAGCGTCTCATCGGCCTCGAGCCGCAAGCGCTCGCCGCTTAGCCTGACACCACACGGCTCGAACGCCTTGCCCGGCGACGGCATTTCAATCCGCGATGCGACCGAAGACGACCTGGCGGCGATCCAGGCGATTTATGCCCATCATGTTAACCATGGGCTCGCCTCGTTCGAGGAAGTTGCGCCCAACGTCGCCGAAATCTCGCGCCGCCGCGATGTCGCGCGTGACAATGGCCTGCCCTATCTGGTGGCTGACGAGGACGGCGTTGTGCAGGGTTTCGCCTATGCCAGCCCGTTCCGCGCCCGCTCTGCCTACCGCTACACGGTAGAGGATTCGGTCTATGTCGGCCCCGACGCGGTTGGCGCCGGGATCGGGTCGGCGCTGCTGTCGGCCCTGATCGAGCGCTGCACCGAGCGCGGTTTCCGGCAAATGGTGGCGGTGATCGGCGACAGCGCCAACCAGGCCTCGATCAGACTTCACGCCAAACACGGCTTTACCCAAACCGGGCTGATGCCGGCCGTCGGGTTCAAGTTCGGCCGCTGGGTCGACAGCGTGCGCATGCAGCGGCCGCTCGGCGACGGCGACAAATCCCTGCCCGAATAACGCCTATCCCGATCGCTCGGACGCAGCCAGTTTTCACTTCTTCACCCTTCGGGACGGGCCTACCGGCCCTCCTCAGGGTGAGGTTATTGGGTGGCCCTAACAACAAACCTCATGCTGAGGCGGCGCGCAGCGTCGTCTCGAAGCATGAAGCGGGGTTAGAATCGACGACGAACGTCGCGTTCGCACCAACCGAATCCGACCAATACTCAGCCAGCGCCAGCATCGGGCAGGGGCAGCGCCGTGGTGTATTTGATTTCGCGGAGCATGAAGCGGGAATTGACCGAGGCGATGCACGACAGCGCCAGCAGGTCGCGATTGAGGAACCCCTCATACTCCTCGATGTCGCGCACAGCGATTTTGAGCTGATAGTCGCGGTCGCCGCTGACCGCATGGGCCTCGAGAATTTCCGGGCGGCCGGCGACGAACGCGTCGAACTCGGCCACTGTGTCCTCGGTATGGCGCACCAGCGATACGCTGGCAAAAACCACCACGCCGATGCCGGCGGCCTTGCGGTCGAGCAGGGTGACGCGCTTTTGGATAACGCCGGCCTCTTCCAGTTTTCGGATCCGCCGCCAGCACGGCGTTACCGACAAGCCGACCGCTTCGGCGACCGCGGCGACGGGCAACGCGGCATCCTCCTGCAAAACACCCAGTATTTTCACGTCTATCGAATCCACAGGAATATTTTACACTTTTTTCGACAATTAAGAAAATTTTTTCTATTTTATGGCGAAACTGTAGAAAGAACGCAAATATATTGTTCGGGAAATCCCCTATATTGGAGTCGAGGGAATTTGATGACCGCGACAGAACATAACCCCGACCCCTACTACGACGATCGCGTGATCGCGCAGGATTGGGACGGCTATAGTGCCCAAGACCACGCCACCTGGCGCACGCTGTTCGAGCGCCAATCGCGGCTCCTCGTCGGCCGCGCCTGCGACGAATATCTCGCCGGGCTCGACCAGTTGGGCGTCTGCGCCGACGGTATTCCTGATTTTCGCCGATTGAACGACGTGCTTGGCCGCACCACTGGATGGCAAGTCATCGCCGTGCCGGGTCTGATTTCCGAAGCGGCGTTCTTCGGTCACATGGCAGAACGCCGGTTTGTCGCTACCCGCTGGATTCGCAAGCCCGAGCAGATGGATTACCTGCAGGAGCCCGACGTTTTCCACGACGTGTTCGGCCACGTGCCGCTCCTGACCAATCCGGCGTTCGCCGATTATCTGCAAGCCTATGGCCGCGGCGGGCTGAAAGCCCTGCGCCTCGGCGCGCTCGATATGCTGGCGCGGCTCTACTGGTACACCGTCGAGTTCGGCTTGCTGCGCACCGCCGACGGTCTGCGCATATACGGCGCCGGCATCGTGTCGTCGAAGGGCGAATCGATCTATTGCCTCGACGACGCCAAGCCCAACCGGATGGCCTTCGACCTGAAGCGCATATTGCGCACGCGCTATCGGATCGACGATTTCCAGGAGACCTACTTCGTGATCGACAGCTTCGAGCAGTTGATGGCCGAAACGGCGCCCGATTTCGCGCCGATCTACCGCGAGCTTACCGGTCTGCCCGAATTCGAACCCGGCGACATTCAAGCGTCCGATACCGTGCTCAGCGGCAATTCCACACAACGCCCGAGCGTCTAAGCACCAAAAAAAAGGCCGCGGTAAAAACCACGGCCCAAGTAAAGGGAGGAAACGCTGAATGTGCGGCCTCGGCGCAACGCCGTTACCGCAATGCAATATATACTTCGCAGTTGCAGCATCCTCAAGGACAAAGGTAACTCTTTGAAAATAAGAATTTTTTGATCCAATACGCCTAAGTCGTCGAAATAATATTTCGCATAAATATTGCGTTGCACAATATTTTCTCTGCTTGGGACAGAGATTGCCCAAAAAATGCGCGTTTTGGCATGCGATTTGCTCCTTCTAATCCATGCGAAGCATTTCTCAGCTATCGGTCTTCACTACGGTAACCCTGGCCCTATACCTGTTGGGATCGGTGGCCAATGCGGCGACATCCCTGCCGATGGCGGAATTCCGCCATTATTGCCAGCATGCGATCCAGCATGCCGAAGCCAGCCGCGCCCTGCCCGAAGACCTGTTAATGGCGATATCCTTTGCCGAGGCCGGCAAATGGGACGCCGATAGGCAGGAAATTATTGCCTGGCCGTGGACCGTCACCAGCCGTGGCAAGGGACATTATTTCCCCGACAAGCAAGCGGCTGTTGCCTTTGTCCGCGAACTGCAACGCCAAGGCGTCCGCAACATCGACGTCGGCTGCCTGCAAGTAAACTTACATTACCACCCCGACGCTTTTTCGGGCCTGGAGGAGGCACTCGATCCGCGGACGAATGCGCTCTATGCCGCAAAATTTCTGACACAGCTCCACCGGCAAAACAAATCCTGGTCCGAAGCTATCCGGCGCTATCATTCGGCCGATCCCAGCCGCGGCGACCCTTACCAGCAGCGCGTGTTGAGCTTTTGGAACAAACAGCAGCGCACAACAGCGGAAGTCTACCGACAATCGGTCATCGCCGCCTACAAGCAGCGTCGTGCCGAGCGTCAGCGCGAACGCAACCGCAAAGTCTTAGCGCGAACGCGCTAAATCCCGACACGATTGCCGCGCAGCGTCGGCAACACTGGCCGACCTTCCGTCGACCGGTAAACCGTGCCATCCTGCGCATTGAATCCTGCTCCGGGGAGCAAGGGTCATTGCGCAAGGATGTATGGCGGTGACAACGCATGAGCATGGACGCTGGCACGGCGGGACACATAGGCACGGTTGATAGCCGGCGTGACGGCGATCTTTGGCGCATCGTGCTCGGCGGTGAATGGACGATCGCGGCGGCGGCCGGCATCGACCGTGCGTTGAAAGCCCTGCCGGCCGCGCCGGACCGTCGGGTTACCATCGACATGGCGCAAGTCTCCGCGCTCGACACGACCGGCGCCTGGCTGGTCTGGCGCACCATATCAGCGCTCAAAGAGCAAGGCATCGAAGCCGAATTGGTTGCGGCGAAGCCGGCCCACAGCTCGCTCATCGATACGGTGGCTCGTAACGCCCTGCCCTGCCCTGCGCCGCCGCCGCGCCGCAGCGCCTTCGTCAATATGGTCGAACGGGTGGGCCGCGCGACCTTCACGGTGTTCTATGAAGCGCGCGATCTGATCAACTTTCTCGGCCATGTGGTGATCATCTTCGCCCGCTCGATCGTGCAGCCCCATCGCATTCGTCTCACCCCTTTGATTTTTCACATCGAGCAAACCGGCCTCAATGCGATACCAATTGTCGGTCTGATATCGTTTCTGATCGGCGTCGTCTTGGCCTTTCAGGGCGCCGAGCAATTGGCCCGGTTCGGGGTCGAGATATTCACCGTCAATATCGTCGCATCGGGGGTGTTGCGCGAAATGGGGGTGCTGCTTACCGCGATCATGCTGGCGGGACGCTCCGGCAGCGCGTTCACCGCCCAAATCGGCACCATGAAGGTCAACGAAGAGGTCGACGCCATGCGCACGATCGGCCTCGACCCCATGGAGTTGCTGGTCTTACCGCGGATGTGGGCGCTCATCATCGCCCTGCCCTTGCTCACGTTCTTCGCCAATGTGATGGGGCTGTTCGGCGGGGCGATTATGGCGATGACCCAACTCGACATCACGTTTTTCCAATTCGCCCGCCAACTCAGCAGCGCCACCACCTTGTGGACATTCTGGATCGGCATCATCAAAGCGCCGGTGTTCGGTTTCATCATCGGACTGGTCGGCTGCTACGAGGGTCTGCGCGTTGGCGGGGATGCCGAATCGGTCGGCCGGTTGACCACCCGCTCGGTGGTGGAATCGATCTTCCTGGTCATCGTCCTCGACGCGCTGTTTTCCATTTTGTTTGCCGAGTTGGGGATTTGATGAGCGTTGCCGTGACCGACCAAGAGCCGGCAGAAATTGTCCTGCGGGTATCCGCGCTGCGCACCCAATTTGGCGACCAGGTCATCCATGACAATCTCGAGCTCGCGGTCAATCGGGGAGAGATCATCGGAATTGTCGGCGGGTCGGGCACCGGCAAATCGGTGCTGCTGCACACCATTATCGGCCTGATCCGGCCGGCGGGCGGCCAAGTCATGGTGTTCGGTCAGGACATAACCAGGCTCACCGGCGATGCCCGCGCCGCGCTACAACAACGCATCGGCGTGCTGTTTCAAGACGGCGCCCTGTTCAGTTCGCTGACGGTGGCGCAAAACATCATGCTGCCGCTGGCCGAGCATACCGACCTGCCACCTACGTTGCGCCGCGAAATCGCCGAAGTGAAGATAAATATGGTGGGTCTCCCGCCCGATGCCGCAAATAAGTATCCGTCCGAACTTTCCGGCGGCATGCGCAAGCGCGCCGGTCTGGCACGGGCGCTGGCGCTCGATGCCGAGATTCTGTTCCTCGACGAACCGACGGCCGGGCTCGACCCGATCGGCGCCGCGGCGTTCGATACGTTGATCGGTGACCTGCGCAATTCGCTCGGTCTAACCGTTGTCATGGTGACCCACGACCTCGACAGTCTCGAAGCAATCTGCGACCGCATTGCCGTGCTACTCGACAAACGCATAAAGGTCGGCACAATGCAAAGTCTGCGGCAAGAAACCGAGCCGTGGATCCATGAGTACTTTCACGGACCGCGCGCCCGCGCGGCGCTCGACCAACCGTCAGCTGGCAACGAACAGCGATAATGGAAACGCGCGCAAACTATCTCCTGGTCGGCACTTTCGTGCTGTTGATATTGATCGGCATCACCGTGTTCTTCCTGTGGTTGGCGAGGTTTCAATTCGATGTCGAATTCACCCGCTACGATATCCGGTTTCCCGGGTCGGTCAGCGGCCTGAAAGTGGGCAGCTCGGTCGAGCTAAACGGTGTATTGGTGGGCGAAGTCATCGACATCCGCATCGATCCGGAGGCGGTGGAGACCGTCGTCGTCACCATCGAAGTTCCCACTACGACGCCGGTGCGCGAAAACACGCTAGCCCGGCTGCAGCTCAAAGGCATCACCGGCGGGGTCAACATCCAGCTCGCCGGCGGCACCCAAGAAGCCCCGCCCCTGATGCCCGAAGCGGGCAAGAAAAGAGCGATTATCGCTTCACAGGCATCCCCGCTCGAGCAATTGCTGGAGGACGCGCCCGAATTGCTGGAGGGCCTGCAGGTATTGGTCAGCCGGGCGTCGGCGCTGTTGAACGAAGATAACCAGGCCGCCTTTGCCGATTCTCTGGCGAACGTTTCGGCTCTAACCGGCGCATTGGCCGCGCGCACCGACGATATCGAAGCGTTGTTCGACAGCGCCTCACAAACCATGGCCAATCTGCGCGACGCCAGCAACGCGTTGAAAACGACGGCGGGCACCATCAACGAAACGGTTGACCGGAATGAGCCTGAGGTTGCGGCCCTGATCGCCGATCTGCGCAAATCGGCAACAACCATGACCCGGGTGTCGAACGAAATCGAGGCGCTGATTGCCGAGAACCGCGAGCCGTTGCGCGATTTCACCAGCGAGGGATTGTACGAGTTGACGAACTTCCTCAGCGAGGCGCGGGCCTTGATCGACGGCTTGAACCGGGTGACGACCCAGGTGGAACGCGACCCCGCGCGGTTCATTTTTGGCGATCAGCAGCAGGGTTACGAAACGCGGCAGTGATATGAGAGTTGGTAGCGACAAAAACCGCCGCATCCCGGCACAGAACCGCCGCCGCTTGTTGAGAGCCGTGGCCCTGTTGGCGTTCGGCACACTGACCAGCGGTTGCGCCGGTGTTCTGCCGGGCGCGGGACCGCCGCCGCGCCTGTTCCGCCTGACGCCGAAGAGTACATTCCCCGAAGACCAGGAGCCTGTTGACTGGCAACTGATAATCGAGGCGCCGCTGGCGCCCGCCGGGCTGGACACCACCCGCATCGCGCTGCAACGGGCATCGGTCGAGCTCGAATACTATGCACGCGCCAACTGGACCGACCTGTCGCCGGCGATGATCCAAACTTTGGTCGTCGAATCTTTCGAAAATTCGGGAAAGATCGTTGCTGTCGGGCGTGAATCGTTGGGGCTACGCGCCGATTTCGTCCTGAAATTGGAACTACGGGAGTTTCAAAGCGACTATTCCCGAGGCGCGGTTCCCGACGCCCATGTGCGGCTGAACGCCAAGCTGGTGAAAATGCCGCAGCGAACGATCGTTGGGTCGCAGTCGTTCGAAGCGAAAGTCGGCGCAAATGCCGACCGCATCGAAGATATTGTCGCAGCGTTCGACGACGCGCTCGGCAAAACCCTCAAAGATCTTGTGCTCTGGACTCTGCAAACGGGACAATCGGTCCGACGCGCTTAACTAAACAACCAGGCTCTAATCCCGGTCGTGCAACGCCGCCTGAATGAAGCGGATCAGGACCCGCAGCGCCAGCGGCTTGTCGACGACGGCGAAGACATCGAGCTCTTCTTCAGACGCGCGTTTGATTTGATCGGCATAGCCCGACATCAAAATAATCTTGGCTTTGTTCTGCAGGCCGGACGCCAATTGCGCCGCCTTGATGCCGTCGAGGCCCGGCATTCGGACATCCATGAGAACGACGGCCGGCTCAACACGCCGGATCGTGTTGACCGCGGCAAATCCATTATCCTCGAGCAGCACGGCAATGCCGAATTTCGACAAAAACGTACCGATTTGTTCCGCTTGCTCGCGGTCATCGTCGACGATCAGCACCGTCGGTCGGGATACGGCATCAACACCGGACGGCTGCATGTTGGCGTTTTCAGTCATTCTTCGACTCACGACCCGTGTGTGGTGACTTTTTCCGGTGGCATGGCCTGCGCCACAGAACCGGTATGTTTCGTGTCACGTGCGACCGGCAACCAGACTTCGAACCGAGCTCCCTCGGGCCCATTCGACGCGACGATGCGCCCGCCTAAACTGTCGACTATGTGGTAGCCGATCGCCAGGCCGAGCCCAGTACCCTGGCCGGTTCGTTTGGTCGTAAAAAAGGGATCGAAAACGCGATCGAGGTCTTCGGCGGGAATGCCGCCGCCATTATCATCGATCCGGATAACGATATCGCTCTGGCTGCTAACATGGTCGCCAGCGTCATGCGTTTCATACCGTACGGAAACGTGGATGCGTCCCGATTGAACGGCTCTGAAGGAGCGGCCGGATTCAGGCTCGACCTTATCCAACACCAGAGCGTCGCGGGCGTTGGCGAGCAGGTTCAAGATCACCTGTTCGAGACGAATGGGGTTGCCATGGACGCGACATGAACGGTCCGGCAATTCAATGTCGATATCCACATCGTCGAGGGCATATTGCTCGCGCACCATCGATACGGCGGCCGTTACGCTTTCGAGCGGATCGATCAATTCAAGGTCGTCGACAGCGTCTTCGCGCCGGCTGAACGCGCCCATGTGGCCGATGATGTTGGACATCCGCACGGCATTTATGGATATGCGCTCAAACTGCCTGCGTTCGAACGAGGGATCCGTCTTGCCTTGTTCCATTAAAATCAGACTGGAGTCAGCGGCCATCCGTATGACATTGAGCGGCTGATTGAGCTCGTGAGCGATACCGGCAGCCATTTCGCCCAACGTCGCCAGTTTTGAGGTTTGGACCAATTGCGCCTGAGCCAATTTGCGCAGCGTGATATCTCGAACGATGCTGAGGATCGCCGGCGCGCCACCATAGGTGAACTCCAGGCTTACGCCCTCTGCCTCGAATTCCGTCCCGTCGTTACGCAGGGCGCGAAATTCGTACGGCGAACCATCGATCCCGCCCGCTTGTACGGTTGGCTGGGAAACGCGCAGATCGGCGTGGTAGTCAGGATCAATAAATTCCAGCACCCTGCGGCCAATCAGGTCTTCCGGCGACGATACACCGACCAAGCGCGCGCCGGCCGGGTTTACAAAAACAAACCGGCCATCCTGGTGGATGGATATGAAATCCGGTGAACTCTCGACCAGCTGGCGATACCTCGTCTCGCTTTCCTCGAGCGCGGCAACGGCTGTGCGTTCGGCGGTGACGTCGGTCAGCAATAGCACCCAACAGCCGTCTTCAAGGGGGTTGGCGCGCACCAAAAGACGCGTGCCGGAAGGACGCACACGTTCGATCTGAAACGCAGACCCACTTTCAATTAGATCGGCGATCGTCGGCCCGCCGGCGGACGGGCCGACCGGCGATTCTGTCCTGCCATCACGCTCCAGATGCCCGATAATATCGACAATCGATGTGCCGATGGCATAAACGTCGGGCGGCTGGTCGAATAATTGCTGAAACTTATTATTGACCAATGTCACCCGTTCCGAGCGGTCGAAAACGAGTATGCCTTCACCCATCCCTTCCAAGGTAGCTTGCAGCAGGGTTGTTTTCTCCGCCAGTTCCTGCTGATCGCGCCGGATGGAGGTAATGTCGGTGAGGATGGCGACGACGCCGCCGTCACTGGTCGGCTGTTCGCTCACGCGCAACCAGTGGCCGTCGGTCAACTCCACCTCGAACGGCTCGCCGTGGCTGCGATGCCGCCGGATCGATTGCGCAACCCATTCGTCAACCAGCTCCGATGACGCGGCGGCGAGCGTGGCTTTGGCAAACAAACGAACGAAGTCGTCATAGGTGGTGTCGGATTCGGTGCGCTCGTTCAACGCCGGAAGCAACTGGCGCAGACGTCCATTTGCCAGCATCAATCGATCGTCGGCATCGAATAGCGCGAAGGCCTCCGACATGCTGTCAATCGCGTCTTCCAATCGCCGCTGCATATTCTCAAGGCCGAGCGCGAGATAGGCGTTCTCGAATTCCAAGCGAACGCTTGCGGCTAAGTTTCGGTGTGCCGACGACGCCAGCAACAGAAGCACCACCATGAAAATAAGTCCGAATATTCCGAAGGCGTTGTGCATCGTCGTTTGCTGGAATAGCAGGATTGTGGCAATCGGCAGGGTCAGCGGAACCACATAGACTGCCAGGGCCGGAAAATAAGGCCCAAAACTGGCCGTCGCGCCAGCGCCCATGCCGAGGACCACGACGATCAGGAATGCCTGCAACGTAAAGTCGTTGTCGGGAAATAAAGCCAGCATTCCGCCGCCCCACACCAACCCGCTCAGGCAGATCGTTACCAGGAACGCACGTCTGGTCGAATCGGGGACTCTGCCGCGTGCCGACGCGATGCGTTCAAACCGGTAATGAACGATGCCGCGCGCGAGGCTGACCAAAACGACGAGTGCCAGCCAAATGGAAATTCGGCTGGTGCTGACTTCGTTCCACAATACAAAGCCGACAATCGCGGCGATGAACGGCGAGGTCAGGTTGGTAATACGGCCCTGGCGATTAAGGGCGGTAAACTGCGCCATGCGGACTCGATCGTCCTTAGCCGCCATTGCGGCGTCCGGAATGAATCCGGTACGGCCCGTCAAGTCGCCATTATCGGTTGTCGTGGCCATCAATCGCACGCATTTCCGTTACACGATCCGTCGTTCTACAGGGTCCTAAGCATCTAAATCGCGCGAGTCCAGAGACCGTCACCCGGCGGCTAGCCCCATAATGCGACCGATGGTGGTAAAATACGGCTGCC
>CAJICQ010000484.1_pt1 | contig 11753 bp, 8 predicted proteins | sample 9199721 | NCBI WGS metagenome assembly CAJICQ01 (sample SAMEA7708344, study PRJEB35096) | sediment metagenome | biome: marine neritic benthic zone biome [ENVO:01000025]; feature: sediment [ENVO:00002007]; material: shallow marine sediment [ENVO:03000034] sea grass bed [ENVO_01000059] ...
AGCTCAATTTCTTGTCCCACGGCACGCTCGAATCGACCGATCTCGACAAAAGCCGGCGCTTTTACGAGGAATTCCTCGGCCTCGAGGTCATCCGCACCAGCCCGATCTCGCTGCTGATGCGCCTGGGCGGCAACAACACCATCGCCGTCGTCGAGGTGAAGGAAAAGGTGCCGATGCCGATGCTCAATCACAACGGGCTCGATGTCTCGACCAAGGCCGATGTCGACGCCGCCCACGCTGCCGCCGTCGCGCAGACCGAGAAATGGGGCATCAAGAAGATCACCCGCCCGCTCGACCAGCACGGCACCTATTGCTTTTTCATCTGCGACCCGGACGACAACTGGTGGGAAATCCTGACCAATCCGGCGGGCGGCTATGCGTGGATGTTCGAACGCGGCGAGCAGGCCGGTCGTGGTCACCTCGACAAGGATTTCGAGCGCCCCGCCGAAACCAAGTGATCGTTACCGGCCGAGCCGATCGGAATTACCCGGTCATGCCAGCTCGAACTTGTCGCGTTTGACCCCTTCGAGGTTTTGCCCTTCCATTCGGATCAGGCGCGTTTCGTCCTCGCGCCGGGGCGCGTGCAAGGCTCCCTTGGGATAGGCCACGGCCATGCCCGGCTCCAGCAGATAGGTCTTGCGCGCGGTAACGCGGCCCGGTTCGCCGTCAGAGGGCGGCGCAACCAAATCGTACTCGGTCATCTCGGTTTCGCCCTTGGCCTGGCCATAGATCGCCCAGGAGGGACCATGGTCGTGCGGCGGCGCAGTACTCGCGCCTTTATAGACATGTGCGAGGATGCAAAACCCCAGGTCGGGATCCTCGTATAGGACCTTGCGGTTCGAATCGTTATCGGGACCGAGATAGGTGGCGACGAATTCGGCGTCGGTCAGCAATGGTTCCAGCTTCTCACGCACTGCTTGCAGCCCTGACGGGCCCGGGTCTGCTTTCAGGATGTCGTGGCACTGGGCCGCAAAAGTCTCAAGTTTTTCGTCCATCTCAACTCGCTCCAGCTAAAGCCTCGGCGCCGGCGCACCGATAATTTTTAGCTTTTACCTAACTATGCACCGGCTGCAAATGATGTAGCGCAACTCCCTGCAATTCGGCGCAAAAATCCCGGGCAGCGCCTGCCGGGGGGCCCACCGGTGTAAAAGTGTTGCTAAGAGGTTAAGGCGCCGTCTTTACCGGCTCGCAAGATCTGCCGCGGCTGCGCGTGGATCTAGGGGATTACACTTAAGTCTTTCTACATATTCATATTGCACAAGTTATTTCGATCCTCGCGGCCGGCCACCGTTCCAACGGGCGGCTCGCGCGTCGAATCGCGACCCGGGTGCCCAAGACACGTACAAGAGATGAGCGAAACGACAGCAACCACTGGCGCGCGCGATCTGTCAGAGCGCGGATTTTCGGCAGACGTGGCCGGCGTGATGCACGGCACCAATTGGGACACGGTCGCCGCAACATTTCTCATCAATCTGCTGAGCCTGGTTCTGCCGCTGACGTTGATGCAGGTCTACGACCGGATCATCCCCAACGCGGCCCTCAATACGCTCACCTTTTTGGTGCTCGGCGTTGGCGCGGTCCTGATGTTGGAGGCGCTGATGCAATATTTGCGCGCCGTCACGGCGGGGTGGTCGGCGGCGCGCCATGAGCATCTCGAGGGATGCCGTGCCGTCGAGCGCATGTTATCCGCCCGCCTGTCGCCTTTCGAAGAGCAGGGCGTCGGCGAACATCTGGAAAACTTCAACGCCCTGTCGCGGTTGAAGGATTTTTATGCCGGCCAAGCGATGCGCGCGCTGATCGACCTGCCCTTCGCGCTTATCTTTGTCGCCGCCGTCGCCTGGCTCGGCGGCTGGCTGGCCTTGGTGACCGCCGGCATATTGATCCTGTTCGCGCTTACTGCGGCGTGGCTGGGCCGCCAGTTACGCAAGGTTCTCCTCGATCGCGCATCGAACGACAACCGGCGGCAAAACTTTATCGTCGAGGTGCTGAGCGGCATTGGAACGGTCAAGGCGATGGCCATGGAAGCGCAAATGGCCCGCCGGTTCGAGCGCTTGCAGGAAACCTGCTCGAAAACCAATTACAAGGTCGCCGAAGCCAGCTCCCACGCCAATGGCGCCAGTACCTATTTTTCCTACGCAATGCTGTTCGCCGTTGCCGCGACCGGCAGTCTGCTGGTGATCGACGGGACCTTGAGCGTCGGTGGCCTTGCCGCCTGCACGCTGTTGTCGGGACGGGCGATGCAGCCGCTGCAGCGCGCGATGGGTGCCTGGACCCGGTTTCAGGATGTTCGCATCGCGCGCCGCCGATTTCAGAAACTTCTCGACCTGGAAGTCGAGGAGGCGGGCCGGGCGGAACACGTAAAGCTGCAGGGCAACGAAGCGCTGGAGCTTAAAAATGTGTCGTTTGGCTATCGGCCCGATGATCCGCTGGTATTGCACGACATCAATCTTCGCCTCGAGCCGGGAAAAGCGATCGCCATCCAGGCCGAAGGCAACGGCCACGGTCGAACCACGCTTATCCAGCTCATGGCCGGCGAATTAGTGCCCACATCCGGTACCATAACCTTGGGTGGCCACGATCTGTCCGATCTGGCACCGGCGACCAAGAGCCGCGCGATTTCCTATCTGCCGTCGAAAGGGATCGCCTTAAAGGGCACGATTCTCGAAAACATCACCATGTTTCGGCCCAAGCGAACGCAGATCGCCCTCGAATTATCCCAGCGTCTGGGCCTCGACCAGATCGCCGCGCGACTGCCGCGCGGTTACGAAACGGTGATCGGCGACGGCGTCGGCGATTCATTGTCACAGGGTGTATTGCAGCGAATTTCGGTGGTGCGCGGCCTCGCCCCACAGCCACTATTCATCTTGTTCGATGAGGCGAATTCGGCGATCGACGGGCCCGGCGACGCCGAGTTGCGGAACATTCTGGAGGAAATCAAGGCGACAAGCGGCCTGGTCTTGGTCTCGCACCGCCCGTCTCTGCTCAAATTGGCCGATGCAACCTACAAGTTGAAAGGCGGCCGAATATCGCCGGTTCGACCCGCGGCAGCTGCCGCGGCCCTACCTGACACCGGTGGAGCCGGCCAATGACCGACGCCGCCCTTGAAGATCAGCTGCCATTGTCTCCAGCCGCGCTGGAGGACGAAGCGGACCGCCTCTCCGGCGCCGCCAGTGCCTGGCGCGATCCGAGTCAAACCGGTTGGTTTACCCATAGCTCGGATATTTCGGCGTGTCTCAGCCCCCTTCTGCAGGCCTTGGGGGTCAACTTCAATGAAATCCAGATCTTCGAGGCGCTGCCCCATTTCACCGACGATCTGGATATCGACGGTTTGCGAAACACGTTGGCAAACCTGCAATTCGAAAGCTCTCGTGTCGCCATCAAACTGGCCGATCTCGACCCGCGCGCCCTGCCAGCGCTCTATCTGCCAAACCGTGGGGCCGCCATGGTGGTGCTATTCTTTGCTGGCGACGAGGCACTGGTGTTCGACGGTGACGCGAGAGAAAACCGGCGTATCAGAACGGCCGATATCGACGGTGAGGCTTTCTTTTTTCGTCATCTCGACCAGGCGGAAATTTCGCTCCGGTCCAACTACAAGGACTGGTTCCCGGCACTGATGGGACGCTTCCGGCCGATTCTGAAGTTGGGATTGGGTCTGACGCTGCTGATCAACATCATCTCGTTGGCGATCCCGCTGTTCGTGATGGCGATCTACGACTCGGTGGTCGGCACCGGTTCGATATCGATGTTGATACATCTTGTCGCGGGCGCCATCTTGACGCTGGCCGCGGATTTCACACTGCGAAATCTGCGAACGCGCGCCATCTCCTATTTCGGTGCCCGGATCGACAATCTGGTCGGCAACGAGGTGTTTCGCCACATCCTTTACTTGCCGCCCGCTTTTACCGAGCGCGCGACAATCAGCTCGCAGGTTGCCCGACTCAAAGACTTCGACGGCATTCGTGATTTCGTCACCGGCCCGCACGCATTGATCCTGTTCGAGTTGCCGTTCGTGGTCGTTTTCCTGGGCGCCATCGCCTTGCTGGCCGGACCTGTGGTGTTCATTCCGATCCTGATGATTGCCCTGTTCGGTATTTTGTTCTGGGCGCTCAATGGGCGGGTTTCACGGGCGGTGGCAAAGTCGGCGCGGGCGATTGCCGAGCGGCAGGAATTCGTCATCGAGGCGATGAAATACCTGCGCACCCTGAAATACACCAACTCGACGACAATTTGGATGAACCAGTACCGCGCCAGTTCTGCCAAGGCCGCACTCGCCGGCTTCGAAACCGCAAGGATTAATGCGCTCGTTTCCGCCACCTCGCAGTTCATGATGATGTCGGCCGGTATCGCGACGGTGGCGCTGGGTGCCCTCGAAGTCATCGATGGATCGATTTCGGTGGGCGCCCTGATCGCGACCATGATCCTGGTCTGGCGCAGTTTGGGGCCGCTGCAAATGGCGTTCGTCTCATTGCCGCGATTAGCCCAGGTGCGCGCGGGCACGCACCAGGTCGACGCCATTATGCGCCTGCCCCAGGAGCGCGCCCGCGAAGACTTTGTGCCGTTGGCGCCCAAAATCTCCGGCACCGTGCAGTTTTCGCGCGTCACTTTCCGCTATGCGCCTGACGCCGATCCGGTTTTGTGGAATATCGACTTCACCGCCAAAGCCGGCGAAATCATCGCCCTGGTCGGCGACAACGGCAGCGGCAAGTCCACTATCACCAAACTGCTGCTGGCATTGCATCGGCCGCAAAGCGGCGCCGTTTTGATCGACGGGCATGATATCCGCCAATTCGACGCGCTCGAGCTGCGCCGGATGATCGGCTACGTGCCGCAAATCCCTGAGTTCTTTTATGGAACGATCGCGCAAAACCTGCGTCTCGCCAAACCGTCGGCCTCCGACGACGATTTGCGTCGAGCCGTGCGCGACGCCTGCGTACTGGACGAAATCGAAGCACTGCCAGACGGATTCGAGACCCGCATCGGCGACGGCAAGAACAGCCGGCTATCCGCCAGCGTCATGCAACGGCTCAACCTGGCCCGCTGTTACTTGAAAGACGCGCCGATCATTATCCTCGACGAGCCCGGCACCGCGCTGGATTTTGAGGCCGACAAGGCAACCATGGAGGTGATCAAGCGCATGAAGGGCCGCAAAACGGTACTGCTGATCACCCATCGGCCAAGCCACATGCGGCTGGCCGACAAACTGGTGACACTAGACACCGGACGAATTCGCGACATCGTCGACCAAACGCATACCCAGAACGCCGCCAACGGCGGAGGAACCCAATGACCGCAGACGCACAACCCACCACCGCGCGCGCCCGGCGCAAGCAAAAACTGCTGCCCTATGTCGCCGATTCGATCCTGTTGGAGGAAACCGGCATGCCGTGGCTGGTGCGCAGCAGTATTTATGCGGCCGCATCGATCGTGCTCCTGTTTATCGCGTGGAGCGCTGTGACGCGCACCGCCGAAGTCTCCGTCGCGCCAGGCGCGATTACGCCGAGCGGCAAGGTGCAGGCGATCCAGCATCTCGAAGGCGGCATCGTCACCGAAATTCTCGTCGACGAAGGCGAGATCGTCGACCGCGGTCAGACGCTGGTTAAATTGGAGCCCGCCGCGGTGGGCGCCGACCTTGCACTGGTGACCGGCCGTCAGACAGCGCTGTCTCTGCGGGCCGAGCGCCTACGCGCGTTCATCGACGGTCGCGAGCCCGACTTCGGCGACGCCGAACCTGCCTATACGGCGCTGGCTGATAATCAGCGGCAAATCCTGGCCGGCCAGATCGCCGCGCGCGAGGCCAGCCGGCGCGTTTTCGAGCAACAGCTCAGCGGTCAGAAGAGCCGGCTCGCCGGGCTCGAAGAGCGCACCGAAACCACCCGCCGACACATTGCGCTGCTGAAGGAAGAGCTGGATGCGCGCAGCGGTCTGGCGGAAAAGGGCCTGACGTCGCGGTTCCAGCTGCTGCGCTCGCAACAGGAGATGAACCGGGCGCAGGGCCAGCTGACGCAAATCGAGGCCGAAATAGAACAGACCACCCGCGCCATGGCGGAGACGCGCGGACGCATCGCCGAGCTCGACGCGACGGCGCGCGCCGACGCGCTCACCGAACTGGACAATGTGATCGACGATCTGCGCGACATTGAAGAGACCACTCAAAAGCACGACAATCGCTTCCGGCGCCTCGACATCCGGGCGCCGGTGCGCGGCATCGTGCAAACGATGAATATTCATACGATTGGCGGGGTCGTCGCGCCCGGTGAGACGATCATCGAAATCGTGCCAATAAATGACGAACTGGTTGCCGAAGTTCGGTTGTCGCCGCGCGACATCGGCCATATCGCCCCCGGGCAACCCGCCAAGGTAAAATTCACCACCTACGATTTCGCCCGCTACGGTTCGGTCGACGGGATTCTAAAGTCCGTGTCGGCGACCACCATCTTCGATGATGAGGGCCAGCCCTATTACAAGGCAATCGTCGAGCTTAACCAGAGCCATATCGGACCCGATTCCGGCCGCAATCCGATCACGCCCGGCATGACCCTGACCGCCGAAATTCTCACCGACGACCGCTCTCTGTTGCAATATTTGCTCAAGCCCGTCTACCGCGGCGTCAATGAAGGCTTCCGCGAACGCTGATATATTGGCGGCATAATCCGTCAATAGACTACTAAAATACCGCGTATTAACTCTAATCCTGAAGATTTCGTAAATCATAAAAACCGACACTGTCATCGCGACCCGAAACCCCTGAGGGCCAGACGATGGCGGACGAAACTATTCGCGACGGCGAGATCGAAGGCGACGAGGAAGCCCTCCTCGACCAGCCGACCGGCAATGCGCATTCGGCGTTCCTGCCCGACGAGGAACTGCACGACCAACTGCCCGACGAGGCGGAAGGCGACGAGCGCACGGCGCTGACCGCCGCCCATCAAGGCGCGCGCGGCACGTCGACGCCGGCTGAAAGCGCGGCGGCATTTAACCGCTCCGCCGACCCGGACTTGCTCGACGTGGCATCGGAGCGGGCAGATTCTCGCTCGAACGCAACAAACCGGGCGTTCGACGACCCACTCTCTGGCAACCCTGCACTTGATAATCTAGCCGGCTTTGATTCCGAGCCGTCGATAATCGACGGCGATGCGGCGCAAAGCGCGCCTCAAAGCAGCGGCCGCGCGGCAGCGGCGACTACTGAGCAGAACTCCGGTAATAGCCAGGCCGCGCGCACAAATGTCGGTGACGAACCGCAACTCAATGATGATGGCGCCAATCAGGATGGTGCGCACACGGGCGCTTCGCACGGCGGCACAGCTGAAAATCTGTCGCTGGATATAGAGTTGCCGGCAGACGCCGCAACCGGCGCCGACAGTCTCGGCGCGAACGATGACCAAGACGATCAGCAAGCCGGCGCCGGATCGGACGACGACCCGGAAGAGTATATAGAGGAAACTGAAAGCCAAACCACCGCCGAAGGCGGGGGCGGGGGCGGGGGCGGTGGCGTAAATCCGATTATCGGCGATAAGTTCAATAATAATCTCGGCGGCACCGACGGCCGCGACATGATCAACGCGAAGGACGGCGACGACACCGCATCGGGCGGTGCCGGCGACGACCTCATCATGGGCAAAAAGGGCGACGACTGGCTCGAAGGCGGCTTCGGTGACGACACCTTGAAAGGCGGTCACGGCGACGACACCTTCGCCTTTTCCGACGACGACTTCGACGGCAACGGCTGGACCGACGTGGTCGACGGACAGGGCCAGAACGGTAATCCGTCTTCCGACTACGACACCATCGATCTGTCGAACGTCACCCAGGGCTGGACGCTCGAAGTCGACGGCGCGGGCCCCGGCGCAGAGGCCACCAACCTAACGAACCCGTCGGTATATACCGAAGGCGGCGCCGAATTCAGCGGCACCATCACCTTCGCCGACGGCTCCGAGATCATCTTCGATAATATCGAGAAGGTCGATTGGTAGCCGAAACCAACGACACCAAAACGTACCCTTTTCTCAGAGCCCTATGCGGCTCCTGCCTTCCTCATCTACACTGCGTTCCAACGCAGTCGAACGAGGGAGGCAATTCCATGCTGTTTACGATGTTTTGCATCGACAAGCCGGGCGTGCTGGAAACGCGCCAGGAGGTCATGCCGGCGCATATCGAATATCTCGCCACCGAGCCGGTCAAGATCGTGATGTCGGGTCCGCTGGTCGCGGATGACGGCGAAACCATTGTCGGCAGCCTCTACCTGTTCGAGGCCGATGACCGCGCCGCCGTCGACGAATTCCAGCGCAACGACCCGCTGGTCCAGGCCGATATCTGGGAAACCGTCGAGGTCCGCGCCTTCAACAAGCGCGTCGACAATCGGGATTAGGGCACAAACGCAATAATCCAGCTTGGTCTCATGCTTCGAGACGCCCGCCTTCGCTTATGGCTGCGGCGGGCTCCTCAGCATGAGGACGAAGTGTAATAGTGCAGATAGTAAATTCCCTCACCCTGAGGAGGGCCGCAGGCCCGTCTCGAAGGGCGAGGGAATTTCGCTCAATATGATCCGCCTCTGGCGAACGTTCACTCCAGCCCACTAGCTCGCGCCTGTTCGCGCGCCACCACCGCCCAGTCGCGCTCGCCGTCGCCGTGGGCGATCGCGCCGAGCAACCGGTCGCGCCACACATTGGCGCTGGGCAACGGCATGGCCGCCGCCTCCGCCGCGGCGAGCGCCAGATTACAGTCCTTCAGGCCGATCAGGGTGGTGAAGCCGACGTCGTCATAGGCCTCTCTGACAATGATATCGCCGTAGATCTGGTAGGCCGGCGATCCGAATATGCCTTCGGTAAGCACCTGGTGGAGGACCAGGGGTTCGACGCCATATTTACGCACCAGCGACATACCTTCGCCCATCACCTCGATGGCGCAGCCGAGGACAAAATTGTGGGCAATCTTGATCGCCGCTGCGGCCTCGGGATTGTCGCCCGCCGGAAATATCCGCCGCCCCATCGCCTCGAGCAGCGGGTGCACCTGCGCCACCGCGTCGGCGGGGCCGGCCGGCATAATGCCCAGCTCGCCCGCCGCGGCGCGGTCGGGCCGGCCGAGCACCGGCGCGGCAACGAAAACCTGTCCGGCGTCGGCGTGCGCGGCGGCAATCGATTTCGTCATCTCGACGCTGTTGGTGCCCATCGCCAAATGGATCTTGCCTTGCGGCAGGGCTTCGATCAGACCGCCGTCGCCCTTGGCGATCGCTTCGATCGCGGCATCGTCGGTGACCATGGTGATCACCACGTCGCGGTCTTGCGTAACCGCGGCAATGGTATCGACGACCGTGGCGCCGGCATCGCCGAGATCCTTAGCTTTCTCCGGCGTCCGGTTGTAGACGATAAGGTCGTTGCCGGCATCGAGCACGCGGCGGGCCATGCCCTGGCCCATGCGGCCCAGTCCGATGAATCCAACCTTCATGTCACGCTCCTTTTCTTGGAATCGGCGACAGCGGCCGCCTGGTGTCACGGCAGGCTAGATCAGATCGACCTGCCAGTCGCGATCCTGCAGGCATTCGCGGACCTTATGCAGGAATGCCGCCGAGTAGGCGCCGTCGATCGCGCGGTGGTCGAACGATTGCGCGATCACGCCGACGGGGCGAATGGCGATGGCGTCGCTGCCATCGACATCTATCACCACCGGTTTCTTGGCGACGCCGTCCATCGACAGGATCGCCACCTGCGGCTGGCTGATCACCGGCGCGGTGATCATGGTGCCGAAGGTGCCCGAGTTTGAGATCGTGTAGGTACCCTCGCTCATGTCATCGGGCGTTAGTTTTTTGTTGCGCGCCTTGTCCGACAGCTCGCGAATCTCCTTCGCCAACTGGGCGATCGACTTGGTGCCGGCATCCTTCAACACCGGTACCATCAGGCCCTTGAAGTTGAGGTCGACGGCAATGCCGAGGTTGATCCGGTCGAACATCACCAGGCTCTCGCCCTCGACATGGGCGTTGATGCGGGGGAATTCGGCGATCGCTTCGCACACCGCCTTGGCGATGAACGGCAGATAGGTGAGCGAAAACCCGTACTGCTGCTTCCACACTTCGCGCAGCGCCAGCCGGGCGCGGTCGACGCTGTGGAAATCGACTTCGACCGCCTGCAGCACATGGGGACTGGTGGCCTTCGAACGCACCATGTGCTCCGCAGTCAGTTTGCGGATGTTGTCGAACGGCACAACGGTGCGGCCATCCTGCGACGCCGGCACGACCGGCCGAGCCTGCGCGCTGGCGAGATAGGCCAACACATCCCGGCGCGTGATGCGCCCTTCGCGGCCGGTGCCGGTAATCGCTTCGGGCGCAAGGTTGTTCTCCGTCAGCAACCGGCGGACCACCGGCGACAGCGGCACGCCGCGCGCATCGCGTCTGCCGATCGGGCCGCTCGGCGCCGCTGCGGCAACGGCCGGCGCTTCGGTCCGGCGCGCCAAATAGGCTTTCACATCGTCGCCGGTGATGCGGCCGTCGCGGCCGGTACCGGTAATCTCTTCGGGCGCCAAATCGTTCTCGGCGAGCAGGCGGCGCACCAACGGCGACAGGGGTACGCCACGGGAATCGCGGGTGCCGATCTTGCGCTTAGACTCGGCGGCTGGCGGCGGCGCTGGCGTCGGTGTAGCGGCCTGCGGCACCGCGGCCGGCAGGTCGGCCTTGGTTGCCGCTGCGGGCACTTCAGTCGCTGTTGCACCATCGCCGATGACCGCCACGGTCACGCCGACGGCAACGGTTTCGCCTTCGGCGACCCGGATTTCGAGCAGTTCGCCGCTGGTCGGCGCGGGGATCTCCATTTCAACCTTGTCGGTCGAGATGTCGAACAAATCCTCGCCTGCCTTGACCTGGTCGCCGACTTTCTTGTGCCAGACCGAAACCGTTCCTTCTTCCACGGTCTCGCCCAGCTGGGGCATGATGATGTCCATCGGTATTCCTCAGCGCGCGGCCCAGCGGCGCGCGTGTTTTGCGTCCAGGTTCAATCGATGCCCTTGCGGACTTCGTCGTAGATGCGGTCGGCCGAGGGGATCATCAGATCCTCCAACTGGTCGGCCGACGCCAGCGGTATATGCGGGGTCGTAATGCGGATGATCGGCCCGTCGAGATCGTAGAACATCTCTTCGGCGACGATCGACGAAATCTCGGCGCCCCAGCCGCACAGCCGCGGGTTTTCCTCGACCGTCACCAGACGGCTGGTCTTGGCAACGTCGGCCAGAATGGTCTGCGTATCGAGCGGCACCAGCGAGCGTACATCGATGACACTCGCCGAGATACCGTCGGCGGCGAGCCGCTCCGCCGCTTCCAGCGCCCGCGGCACCATCAGCGCCAGAGCGACGATGGTCACGTCGCTGCCCTCGCGCAAAATCTTGGCCTTGCCCAACTCTTCGACGTATTCGCCGTCGGGGACTTCGCCCGAGGTCGCGTACAGGGACTTTTGCTCGAAGAACAACACCGGGTCGTTGTCGCGAACTGCTGCCGCGAGCAGCCCCTTGACGTCGGCCGGGGTCGACGGCGCCACGACTTTGATACCGGGCACCGCCATCGCCCAATTCTCGACCGACTGGGAATGCTGCGCGCCGAACCGCGAGCCGCCGCCGTTCGCCGTGCGCACCACCAGCGGCACCGACACCTGGCCATCGGTCATATAGCGCGATTTGGCCATTTGATTGACGACGATGTCCCAGCACACGGCGAGGAAATCGGAGAACATAATCTCGGCGATTGGCCGCATGCCGGTCATCGCCGCGCCCATGGC
>CAJICQ010000527.1_pt1 | contig 11726 bp, 11 predicted proteins | sample 9199721 | NCBI WGS metagenome assembly CAJICQ01 (sample SAMEA7708344, study PRJEB35096) | sediment metagenome | biome: marine neritic benthic zone biome [ENVO:01000025]; feature: sediment [ENVO:00002007]; material: shallow marine sediment [ENVO:03000034] sea grass bed [ENVO_01000059] ...
CTGCGCCTGGCTACGCGCACGACTACGAAACGGGTTTGGCCGCCTTTAAACTGGGCGATTACGTGACCGCTGCCGATGCGTGGCGTACCGCCGCCTGGATGGGCGACGCCAGGGCACAGAACAACCTCGCCGGCATGTACGATGCCGGCGTCGGCGTGCCGCAGGACCCGGCCGAGGCGGTTCGCTGGTACCGCCGCGCCGGTGATCAAGGGCTGGTGTGGGCGCAAGTCAATCTCGCGCACATGTATCGTGAAGGTCTCGGCGTCGCGCAGGACCATGGCGAAGCGGTTCGGTGGTATCTCAGGGCTGCTCTGAGTAACTTCGACTTGGCCCAGAGCAACCTCGGCTGGATGTACCTGAACGGCCTCGGGGTCAAACAGGACGATCGGGTCGCCGCGCAATGGTATCGGCGGGCCGCCGATCAGGGAAATGCCGAGGCGCAGAACAATCTCGGGGTTTTGTACGCGACCGGCCGCGGTGTGCCGCATGATGACGTGCAGGCCTACGTTTGGTTCACGTTGGCGGCCGATCAAGACTACCCGGATGCAGCGCAAAACCGGGATCTCAGCGCGGAGAATTTGACGCCCGCCCAGATACGTGAGGCCCTTCTCGGGATCGGGGAAAAGTAGGCGCCGGCGTGCGCTTTTCGGCGGTATCACAGAGGGCTTTGAGCTAGCCAGACTCGCGTTTGCCTGCTCTATATATGCCTATGAACCGTTTGCTGATTTTCCTCGCCATTTTCCTGTCGATGGTCCTGCCCGCCGAGGCCCAGGAGTTGTGGGCTAGTACGCAAGCCGGGATGTCGGTCGACGAAGTTAACCAAATCTTCCCGAATGCTGAGCCGCCTTCGTCACCGGTCTCGTCATCGCCCGAGACAGAAGTTCTGCTCACGATACCCAGCGTCGAATTTGCCGGCAAATCGTACCGCGTGGCGTTCTTTTTCCGCGATAAAAAATTGGACAAGATCGTTCTTAATTACATCGGAAAGCAAAGTTTTGAGAGCCTGCTTTCCGTCTACAACTCTGTACTGGACGTTTTGCGCGGCCGGTACGGCAAAGAGATAAGTAATCGCTCTGACCGCAGTAATATGATCAAAAACGAAGAACATACCTGGTTCTCCGATGGCCGCGCCGTTCAGATGAATATGACGTCTCTTGCGGATGCGGATGCGGTTTTTGCCATTCGCTACCAAGCCAAGAGATTTGAATAGACGCGGTCTACCGGGCCGGTGAACCGTTCCGTAAGCGGTCTTCACGGCTGCGTTTATTGCGCAGGAAAGCCTGCCCGCATGTAGGTAATGACTTTCCAAATGTCGTCTCTGGCAAGCGTGCCCATGAAAGCCGGCATGCCCGTGCCGAACGCCTGGCCGCCATCCGAGATCGTCCACAGCATGTATTCATCGACCGCCATCGGCGTCTGGATCAGGTAGGCGAGCAGGGCCGGCGAGGGATTGAGCGCCTTCGCCTGGTCGCCGTTGCCGGCACCTTTCGGCCCGTGACATGACGCGCAATTGGCCCGATAGAGGGTGCGGCCTTCGCTGATTGTTTTGGCATCGCTCGGCAATGTGTTTCGCGCACCGCGATAATCGGGCGGGGCGCCGAAATGCATGAACGTCCAATGGCGCAGCATCCGCTGTTGGACGCCAGGGCCCATTTGACCCTGGCTCCACATGTCGCGTTGCATCCAGAACGGATTCCACATGTCCTGCTCGAGCGGCTGCGTTGGTTTTTCACCCGCTTGCGCCGCGACAGGCACCGAATCAAAAATTACGCCCGCCGCGAGGGCCGGCACGGTAATGCCTAAAATTGCCAGGATGTGCCTGGTCCGCTTGACCCTCATGATGCGTCTCCTCGTTCGAAATGTGGCGCTGAACCGGTGGCAGGCCGTTGCATCCATGGCCCGAGCCTCCGGCTATGGCGTGCCGATCGCTGCGGCCTATTTCGGCTCCAGTTCGAGACCGGCGATACCCAACGCGATGCTGAGACCCTTTAATCCCTCAACACTGAGGGGTTGCAGGACAAACGACTTTTCAAATCCGCCGACCAATGCGTTCACCCCGACACCATAAGCGGCGACGATTTCGGCCGAAGCACCACCGAAGCTGCCGGCGAGGGCGCCCTCTCCAACATCGTTTGAGGGCGCGATGACGCCCCACAAGATAACGCCGGACTTGCGAAAACCGATATCGACACCATAGCGCGAAATGGTGCCTGAGTACCGGTCGACGCGGTCACCGACTTCCGGCGTGTAGGTACAGTCCACTTTCTTGGTCGAGCCGAAAATGAAGCTGGTCGATGCGTCAACGCCGCAGCGCAAAAAACCCGCCTTGACGCCTTGCTCGGACTGCTGGGCCGCCGCGGTCGCGGCGAAGAGTGTGGTGGTAAGCAGCAATGCGATGGCGCCGCCAAATTTGGCAAAACACGAAGGTTTCATAACTCTGGTTCCTCTCCGAGTTCGAACTTCGAGTTGGCCTGTGCGATTGCAGGGTCGAAGCGGGCGCGGCCAACCGGCCGCCGAACATGATTAGAACGCGTTGGGTCCAGCGAACAGTTGATGTCGATCAACGAACTGCGCGAATGACACCTTATTTAGTCACCTAATAGTAAGCCGGTGCCGCCGGAAGCTTACGCGCCCCGAACCTCGCGCATGGTCTGGCAGATTTCCGCGATCAGCTCGTCGCCGGCTTCCAGCTCCTCGAACGTCATCTCTTCAGCCCAGGCATCCTCGGGGATTTCGTCCTTCAGTTCGAAGATGTGGTAGCTCTCGAGCCCCAGCGCGACGCCGCCGAGCGCGCCGGCGTAGCTCGGGTCGCCGGCCTTGAAGGTGGTCGCCATGATACGCAGATTGGCCGGCTCGTTGAGCCCGAACACCACCACGAGCGCGTCCGTGCCGTGCGCATCGGCCAACTTCTTCATCTCTTCCTGCTCCGCAAGACCTGCGGCGCCGGCGGCAGTTCACACGAAGCAGGACGTCGCTTCGTAGACGACTTCGCCACCGGCGGCTGCGACGCATTTGCGAATGGCCACGCCGGTTACATCGTCGCGCTCGCCGAAGATGGCAACTTTTTTTCCTTTAATCATAATAGCTTCTTCCTAAAACTTAGGATTTCACTTTGGGGTTCGCTTCGAGCAGGAATGACACGCCATCATACAGTTCGGTCAGGCGATTCAGGAACAAACTAGCCTTGCATAAAAACATCACGCGTCGCAATTCGCCCCGCCGCATTGCGTCAATTGCGTGCCCCATATACGGCACGGCCGATGGGATATGGCCCTGGGTCGGCGCAAACCCGACCATCCCGATGCGCCCGATAAACGGCGCCATCTCCGGCTTGGTGATTTGCCCGTCCATAACCGCCAGGGCGGCGATAATGCGGTAATTTTTATGCACGACGTCGCCGGAGCCGGCGTGCTCCATGATCTCGGGGTTGTGCAGCTCCGGCGCATACTTATCGATGTCGGACATGCTCAGGCCAAGCGTCTCCAGCGGTTTGAGAATGAGTTCCCGATACACCGCCTGATCGGAGGTGCTGGCGCCGATCCGGGCCATGCCGACCGCGCCGGGCTCCAGGTGCAGCAGCGGGCTGGCGCCGTCGTCGGCGGTGACCAGAAACGCGCTTGCGCCCAGGCAATCGTCGAGGATCGGCATGCCGCGCTCGAGGAAAGCCTGAAACTTCATGCCGAGCTTGGCGAGCGATCCGCCGGCGACCACCACCACGCGTTCATACAGGCCCGCCTTCACCAGCGCTCCCGCGGTTACCAACGCGGAGGCCGGTCCGGCGCAAAAGTTCTTGACGTCCATACCCGACGCGTTGGTGCAGCCGCACATCTCGCCAATGCTCTTCGCGACCCCTCCAGCGCCGCGCTGATAGCGGTCACCGGCGGCCTCCTCGCCGCAGCTGATCACGTAGTCGATCATCTCCGGGCCGATACTCTGGCGATGCAGCAGCGATTGCAGGGCGATCGAGCCGGACGCCTTGACACACAACGCTTCGAGCAGCGTGTTGGCGTCGAGATTGTCGTCTTCGCGGCCCTCGGCGCGGTTGTCGCGGCGCACGCCGCCGCGCAATTCGCCGCCGGTGCGCAGCGGCAGGGCCGCGCCGTCTGCGATTTCCGCTTCGATCGACGACGTCGCCCCGACCTCGCCGTCCGAAAAGGCGGAAAACACCGGATGGCCGCGTAACTCGGAGACCGGTTTCGCGCGGCCCCCCGCCGTGAGTTCGACCAGCGCCGGCGTTAAGACATTGGCGCGCTCCAGGACTGCATAAAACAGGTCTTGCGAGACGATTTCGCCGAACGGGCCGGCGGCGACCGCGCCTGTACCGGCACCCTCCGAGTACCAGGGCCGTGGGGTTGCTGCGAGCTGGTCGGGCGAGAGATTGCCGATATAGGTCTGGTTCGGCGCGTAGCGGACCGCGTCGTCGAAGGTGCGCAGAGATGACGTCAGCGGTTGTTCGACCGCCGGATCCTGGGCAATTTCGCGGCGCGGCTTCGAGCCGTAAACCACCAGATCGGGCACGTGGACCAAGCATTGCGCGCAATCCCTGATCACCGGGTTGGTGTGGCTGGTTCCGTTTGCTGGCGATGGCATCTGCCTGGTCCCGCGAAAACTGACGCTAAATCATACCGTTACTTATTCCCAACCGCGTCGTTACGCCATTGAGCCGGATCAACTCCGCGACCGCAACGATGCGGCAAAATAAAAAATATTAGCGTTCTGGCAGGTGCGATGTGACCTCCGCCTTGTGGATCAATGGAACACGGGAGTGAACCGATTAGCCAGCAACGCCCCGAGACCGCAGACTTCATGACGCTGTTCCTGTGTGGCGACGTCATGCTCGGGCGCGGCATCGACCAGATCTTGCCGCACCCGAGCGATCCGCGCCTCTACGAGAGCTACATGGACTCAGCCCTCGACTATGTCGCACTTGCCGAAACGGCGAACGGGCCGATTCAACGCCCCGTCGATTATGCCTACGTTTGGGGCGATGCCCTGGATGTACTCGCCCGTAGGCGGCCCGACGTCCGGATCATCAATCTGGAAACCAGTGTGACCGGCAGCGAGGAATTCGATCCCAAGGGCATCAACTACCGGATGAACCCGGCGAACGTTCCCTGCCTGACCGCTGCCGAGATCGATTGTTGCATCCTCGCCAACAATCACGTCCTCGACTGGGGCAGGGCGGGTTTACAGGAAACCTTGACGACCCTGAAGGAAGCGGGCGTCGACAGCGCCGGGGCGGGCGAAACGATCGAGCAGGCGTCGACGCCGGCGATCCTGACCGTCCCCGGCAAAGGGCGGGTGATCATCTTCGCCTTCGGGTCGACGACAAGCGGGATCCCGCAGGGTTGGGCGGCGACCGACGATGATCCCGGCGTGAACCTGTTGGCGGGCCTGTCGGAGCGAACGATCAGCGCCATTTCCCGGCAGGTAAAAAAGGTCAAACAGCCCGGCGATATCGTCGTCGCCTCGATCCATTGGGGCGGTAACTGGGGCTACCACATCGAGCGGGCCGAGCGAGAATTTGCCCACGCGCTGATCGAGCGCGCGGGCGTCGATGTCATTCACGGCCATTCGTCGCACCACGCCAAGGCCATCGAGGTCTATAACGGCCGGCCGATCCTTTATGGCTGCGGTGATTTCTTCAACGACTACGAGGGGATCAAAGGCTACGAGGATTTTCGCGACGATCTCGCGCTGATGTATTTTCTCACGCTCGATCCGTCGAACGGTCAATTGATCCGGCTGGAAATAACCCCGCTACAGATCCGGAATTTCCGGTTGAACCTTGCCACACCGCAAGACGCAAGCTGGATCGGTCAAACATTAAGCCGGGAAGGAAAAAATTTTGGCACGCGGCTCGAATCGGCAGCCGATAACACGCTCAATCTTGTTTGGCAGTAAGATAACCGTAATCGGAGCCGTACAACCGCGCCGCCGCATGGATTGATGCAGATTAACGCCATTCGGCAGCCGCGGCGGTAGCTTTGCTGCGATTGCAAACGATCCCCCAACGCCGGGGATAGGGGAAGGGGCTATGGATAATCGGCAAGAGTTACTTAACCGGATGCGCGCGGTCTTGCGCAGCGAAGCGGAGGTCGACCTGCACGAGTATCCACTGAAACTGGACTTCGTGGACGGCCTGGTGACGCTGGAAGGCGAAACCGTAAGCATCGTCGCCAAGAAACTCGCGCTCGAGGCAGTGGCGGCCTTGCCGGACGTGACCGGTATCGTCGACCGCTTGCGGGTGCGGCCGGCAACGCCGATGGGCGATCGTGAAATCGGCAACCACGTGCGCGACGCGCTTCTGCAGGAACCTGCCCTGTCGGACTGCGCCCTTCGTCTGCGCGATGATGGCCAGTCGGTGCAAGTGCGCGCGCCCGATGACTCCATCGGCGAGATCGAGATTGCCGTGGCCGACGGGGTGGTGACGCTCAACGGACGCGTGCCGAGCCTGGCCCGTAAGCGCCTCGCCGGCGTCCTCGCCTGGTGGGTGCCGGGCAGCCGCGACGTCATCAACGGCGTGGCCGTCGAACCGCCCGAGGACGACAACGACGAGGCGATCGCCGACGCAGTAAAGGTGGTTCTCGAAAAGGATCCCTTCGTCAACGCGAGCCAGCTCCGTATTGGCGTGCGCGATGCCGTGGTGACGCTAAACGGTCAGGTCCCCACCGAATCCGAGCGCGAAATGGCGGTGTTCGATGGCTGGTACATATTCGGCGTCGACAAGGTCCACGACGAGATCGCCGTGCGTGCCTAGGGCTGAGCGAAAAATGAACGACAGCGAATGCGTTCAGTTTCTGCAAACCGTCTTGCCGCGCCTGCATATGCGCTGGCCAGGGTTCCGTAAGGTCCGCAAGCAGGTTTGCAAGCGCATCGGCCGGCGCATGCGCGAGCTTGGCCTGGCCGACACTGCCGCCTATGGCGACTATTTGGCGGCCCACCCGGAAGAGTGGCAGCGGCTCGATGTTATGTGCCGGATATCTATCTCGCGGTTCTATCGGGACCGGGGTGTCTTCGACGCGCTGCGCGATAGCGTTCTGCCCGACCTGGCCAACGCGGCCAGCGGCCGTGGCGAAACAACCCTTCGCGTCTGGAGTGCCGGCTGCGCTTCGGGTGAAGAGCCCTACACATTGACACTTTTGTGGAACCTGAGCCTGGCCCGGCAATTCCCCGATTTGACGCTGCGCATCACCGCGACAGACGCCGACGAGCGGCTGCTCGAACGGGCAGCCCGGGGCGTTTATCCACACGGCTGCCTGAAGGAATTGCCGCCCGCCTGGGTCGCCGCAGCGTTTGAAGAAACTGGCGACGGTTTTCGCATCCGCTCTGACTTTCGCGATGGCGTCGCCTTCGAGCGCCAGGATATCCGCGAAGAAACTCCCGAGGGACCGTTCGACCTGATCCTATGCCGCTATCTGGCATTCACCTATTTCGATGCGGCGCTGCAGCGTTCGGTGTTGGAGCGGCTGGTCGCTCACTTGCGAGGCGGTGGTTATCTGGTTCTCGGCAAGCAGGAGGCGCTACCCGATGCGGCGCTGGGCCTCGATGTTTTGGACCGGCGTCTGCCGATATACCGGTGGGCGGGGCAAGCCGTACCAGAAGCGGCTTGAGGGGCCTTCCTTGGACCCAATCATTGACATCGCGGACAGTCGGCCGGCCGCCCTTTCGCCTGACCAAATTCCTCGTCGTGCGTGGCATAACCTCGCGACCGATGAGGTTTTGGCTCTGCTTGAGGTCAGCGAAGCGGGGCTCACTGGCGATGAGGTCGACGCGCGCCGGGCCGCGTTCGGCCCCAACGTTTTGCCCCGGCTGGAGCGCGTCGGCGTTCTAATCATTTACCTGCGGCAGTTCAAGAGTCCGCTGGTTTACCTTCTGCTGCTTGCCGCGGCAGTCTCGCTGGGGGTCGGCGAGCTGACCGACGCCCTCTTCATCTTCGTCGTCCTGCAAGCCAATGCGATCATCGGCACCTACCAGGAGCATCGTGCCGAAGTCAGCGCCGCCGCCCTCGACGAGCTGGTGCCCAACTTTGCCGTCGCCGTACGCGATGGCGCGCCACGCCGGATCGATGCGCGCGATCTGGTCCCGGGCGATATCGTGCGCCTGCTTTCCGGCGCGCTGGTGCCCGCCGACTTGCGAATGCTGGCGGCGCAAGAGTTCACGGTCGACGAGTCATTGCTGACCGGTGAATCGGTGCCGGTTGAAAAAGACGCCGGCGCGCTGGTGGCTGACGACACCGCGCTCGCCGAGCGTTGCAACATGCTTTACGCCGGAACCACCGTGCTGTCCGGCCGGGTCACCGGCGTGGTTGCCGCAACCGGCGCCGCGACCGAGGTCGGCCAGATCGCCGCGGCGCTAGCGCGCCGGCGAATCGCGCAGCCACCGCTGGTCGCCCGGCTGGCGCGGTTCGGCCGCGTCATCGGCGTTATCACGCTCGTCTTGATCGGCCTGATCGGCGCCGTCCAGCTTGCCCAGGGGGTGCCGTTGGTGACCGTGTTCCTGGTCGCCGTCGCCTTGGCGGTCGCGGCGATTCCCGAGGGACTGCCCGCCGCGATCACCATTGCGCTAGCGATCGCGACCAATCGGATGGCGCGGCGCAACGTTATCGTTCGCGCCTTGCCCGCCGTCGAGGGCCTCGGAGCCTGTACCGTCATCGCCAGTGATAAGACAGGTACGCTCACCTGCAACGAGTTGACCGTGAAGCGGGTCCTGCTGTTCGGTGACACCGCACCAAAGGCAACCGTAGATATCGGCGGCGAGGGTTACCTGCCAATCGGCGAAGTTACTATTGAGGGCCGCGACCTGACCGAAGCCGAGGAAGACCTTTTGACACGCCTGGCGGCGACCGGTGCGTTGTGTAACGAAGCCGCGCTGCGCGTCGACGGCGCGGCGGTCGAACATGTCGGCGATACGGTCGATGTGGCGTTCCTGGTGCTCGCCGCAAAGCTGGGCCTCGAACAGCGTATCCTGCAGGCGACGCAGCCCCAGCTCGGGATCATTCCCTACGAGCCGCAACGCAAGTTCGCAGCGCTGTTCACGCGCGACGACGGGGACCACTTGGCGGGCAGCGAAGGTGAATCGGCGATGGCGCTGGCACATGTGAAGGGCGCCGCCGAGATCATCGTGCCGATGTGCGAAGGCGTTGAGGCCGCGAGCGCGCTGGCTGCGGCGGACGACATGGCGGCGCAGGGCTACCGCGTGTTGGCGCTGGCCCGCGGTCCGGTGCCGATGAATGTTGCACTCACCCCTTCGCAGGCCGACCTGAAGGGTTTGCGCCTGCTCGGCCTTGTCGGCCTGATCGATCCGCTGCGGCCGGAAGTGCCGGCGGCGATCGCGCAATGCCGGGTCGCCGGGATCGATGTGCGGATGATCACCGGCGACCATCCGCAAACCGCGCTGGCGATTGCGCGCGATCTGGGGATTACCGATACCACCGAACACGTTGTGACCGGTGCGGAACTAAGCGCCGCCCAGCACGACTCCGCGGCGTTCGACACGCTGGCGCAAGACGCGCGCATCTTCGCCCGGGTCGAGCCGGTGCAAAAGTTGTCGATTGTCCAAGCCTTGCAGCGGGCGGGCCATGTGGTGGCCGTCACCGGCGACGGGGTCAACGATGCGCCGGCCCTGTCAACCGCGGACCTCGGCGTCGCGATGGGCCGCGGCGGCACCGACGCGGCGCGGTCGGCTGCCGATCTGATCCTCGCCGACGACAATCTTGCGACCATTGTCCCAGGCATCGAGGAAGGCCGCATCGCTTATGACAATGTACGCAAGTTGATCTACCTGCTGATCACCACCGGGCTTGGCGAAATCGTCCTCTTTTTGCTGTCGATCATCGCCCAATTGCCAGTGCCGTTGTTCGCGGTGCAATTGCTGTGGCTCAACCTGGTGACCAACGGCATTCAGGACATCGCCCTCGCCTTCGAAAAAGGCGAGCCCGGCGTGCTGGCGCGGCAGCCGCGGCCGCCCCAGGAACCACTGTTCGAGCGGCGCATGATTACCCAGGTCCTGGTTGCCGGCGGTTATATGGGCGCCGCCGCCTTTGCGTTTTACGCCTGGACCCTCGATCGGGGTGTTTCAGAGCCCGTTGCCCGCAATCTGCTGTTGCTGTTGATGGTGTGGTTCGAGAATGTGCACGCGCTCAACGCTCGGTCGGAGACGCGTTCGGTGTTCCGAATCCCGTTTGCCGCCAACCCGTTCCTGATCGTCGCCATTGTGGCGGCGCAGGGGCTTCATATCGCCGCGATTTACCTGCCGGGTCTGCGCGACGTGTTGGGCCTGCAACCGATCGCCCTGACCGACTGGCTGATGGTGGCGGCGATCGCGGCATCGCTGCTGATCGTCGGCGAAATCCTGAAGATCGCGACCAGAGCGCGGAACAGGCGCGCTAGTTCCTGATTTGGGCACTGTCGCAGACGAAAAACGGTCAAAGCCGAATGGTTGCGACAACTACGATGTCACCAGTATCGGACGCGCCCGGTATCGAGGTGGATAAAGTTGGATTTTTTGTAATAGCCGACGCCGCCTGCACGCATAGCGCGCGCCGCGCGATAAACTGCGCGAAGCTCACGGTCCGGCAGGCGTACGTCGATCGCCAGGCCGCGCGTGTGCAGGCTGCGCTTGGCGACACCCCTGCCGGCGTCGATTAGTCTCTGGTTGGTTTTCGGCGATCGATATCCTGAAATCACGTGGAACGGCTCGCCACTTTCCAGCGTGCTGTGGAGCGCATGCAGCGTATCCAGCAAGCGCGAATCGATCGGCTTCACTTCACCGGATCGGAAGTCTCGCAGCAGGTGATTGATCTCCCCCAGAGAATCCGAGATAAAGTCGCCACCTGCCCAATAGGTAGAGGTCAGCCTTTCGCCGGTATGCAAGTTGAGAAACGACAGCGTGCGCTCCTCGCGCCGCCCGATTGATGCGATAGCCGGCAGCGGCGACATCGCACATAATCCGGCGACGCTGCCAAGCAAAAGCTTGCGCCGGTCGAGACCTCCGGTCGCTGCCCGATCGTTTCCTTTAATTTCGTTCACGAACCCTCCGCGGGAATTTCCCCGTCGTTACGTTGTAGCCAGGATCAATTATTAGCGGCGATAGTATTAAGAGAATCTATACAGGATTCTTCCGCCAAGTCACGTGTTGGATGGGTACGGAAATGTACGGCGCCGTCCGTGTCGACCCAGGCACTTATCGCAACAAGATGGACCGGTATGGGCTTCCGCAACCGGACAGTGACCTGGGTGCCATCCTCAATTGCCTGCTCGAGATCAACCGGCGGCGCATGCGAATGGGTCGCAAGGATCAATTTCGCCAACTGCACCGCATCTTGCACACGCACACAGCCATGGCTCAGGCTTCGCTTGGTGCGCTCGAACAACTGTGGCGCCGAAGTGTCGTGCAAGAAGACGTGCTGGGGATTACTCAGCTGAAATTTGACCATCCCCATCGGGTTTCCCGGGCCGGGGTCCTGGCGCAACCGGAACGGCCGCGAATCTGAGCCAACTGAAGTCCAGTCGATTTTCGCCGGATCGAGCTCACGCGTGGGCCCGCTATCGACACTGAGGACCCGAATTCCTTTGGACTTAAGATAGCCGGGATCCTCGATAATTCGTGGAATTACCTCCAACCTTGCGATGCGCGGCGGAATATTCCAGTACGGGTTGATCTCGATGGCCGGTATGGCGTCGCTGAGGATCGGAGTGGGCCAGTCGGTTCGCCCAACAATGACC
>CAJICQ010000198.1_pt1 | contig 11638 bp, 11 predicted proteins | sample 9199721 | NCBI WGS metagenome assembly CAJICQ01 (sample SAMEA7708344, study PRJEB35096) | sediment metagenome | biome: marine neritic benthic zone biome [ENVO:01000025]; feature: sediment [ENVO:00002007]; material: shallow marine sediment [ENVO:03000034] sea grass bed [ENVO_01000059] ...
ATTCTCATCACCAGCAGCGGCACGATGGCGTTGGCGGTCAACTACGGCTATCGCCAAGACCGCAAAAAGACCGCTATTTTACTGCTGTTGACAGCGCTGCTCGGCGCATCGTTCGTCGGCATGCAGGCCTTCGAATGGACCAAGCTGATCTCCGAGGGCGTGCGCCCATGGGGCAACCCGATGGGGGCGCCTCAGTTCGGCTCGACCTTCTTCATGATTACCGGGTTCCACGGCGCCCACGTGTCGTTCGGCGTGCTATTCCTGATTATTGTCGCAAGGAAGGTTTGGCGCGGCGAGTACGACTCCGGAAAGCGCGGGTTTTTCACCAGCCGCCGGGGCAAATACGACGACGTCGAGACGATGGGCTTGTATTGGCATTTCGTCGATCTGGTCTGGGTCTTCATTTTCGCATTTTTCTATCTCTGGTAGGGGGTACCGATGGCAACCGCTGAAGGCCAACAACATCCGCTTGGTATCTATTTTAAGATCTGGGGATTACTGTTCGTCCTCTCCGCCCTGTCGTACTTGGTCGACATAGTCGGTTTAGAAAGTTATCTGCGCTGGTCGCTGATCGTCATCCTTATGCTGTTAAAAGCCGGGCTGATCGTCGCCGTGTTCATGCATATGGTGTGGGAACGCCTGGCCATCGTCTACGCCATCCTGGTGCCACCCTTGGCATTGCTCGTCTTGATGCTTTTGATGGCACTTGAGGGCGATTACACCGAGTTCACGCGGTTCCTGTATTTCGTCGGCGGTGGCTAAACCATAAGAGTACCCGACACCTGCCTCGCAGTGCCGATTAAGTTGTAACGAATCTGATATACTGGCACTGTTGAATATGTGTTGCGCGGTCGCACATGCGGCCACCGGGGCAACCGATTCGAGGGGCGCGGCCATGTCGAATGAACAGTCGATCGACTATGCAGACAGCGGCTCGGCACGGCCGACCGTCAACAAGATCGAGATGTCGGACCTCAAAGACGTCCTGATTAAAGGTTATCAGGACTTCGACGCCAAACCGACCCACTTCGTTCTACTGTTCATCATCTATCCCATTGTCGGGATCATTCTGATCAACCTGACGGCGGGATATCAGGTTTTGCCGCTGATCTTCCCGATCATCGCCGGGTTTGCCCTGATCGGACCTTTCGCCGCGGTCGGCCTCTACGAAATCAGCCGGCGGCGCGAGCAGGGGCTCGATTTTTCGATCAAGTACGCTTTCGAGGTCCATAAAAACCCGTCGTTCGGCGCGATTCTAACCTTGAGCATCATCATGATGGTGATCTATTTCGCTTGGTTGGGCGCCGCGCTGCTGATTTTCGAGCTGACCTTCGGCGAAACGCCGACCTCGTTCTTGACCTTCGCGCGCGATGTGTTGACCACGCAGGCCGGCTGGGCCCTCATTATTATCGGCACCGGCGTTGGGTTTGTCTTCGCGGTGGTGGTTTTGGCGGTCGCGGTCGTTTCGTTCCCGATGCTGCTCGACCAGAAGGTCAGTGTGGCGACGGCGATGAGTACCTCGGTACGCGCGGTAGCGGCGAATCCGGTGATCATGGCGATTTGGGGCTTTATCGTCTCCGCCCTGCTGATCCTCGGTTCGATCCCGTTTTTTTTCGGCCTCGCCGTCGCCATGCCGGTGCTCGGTCACGCCACCTGGCACCTCTATCGCAAGGTCGTTCAGCCGTAAGATTGCGCGGGCGGCGCTAAAACGCGGCGGGTTCGACGATCAGCGCGGCGAACAGCACGAACAGATAAAGTATCGAGAAGCCGAACATACGCTTGGCGGCGTGGTCGCTTTTGGTGCGCACCACCTGCAGGGCCAGCCACAACAAGTAGGCGCCCACCACACCCGCCGCCGCGCCATAGGCGTAGCCCGCCGTCCCCAGCGCCACCGGTGCAAAACTGAGCGGGACCAGCAGTAGCGTGTAGATGAGGATTCGGCGCCGCGTCTCGGCCGGACCGGCGACCACCGGCAGCATGGGAACGCCGGCTTTGGCGTAATCGCCCTCGCGGTAAAGCGCCAGCGCCCAGAAGTGCGGCGGCGTCCACATGAAGATGATGAGGAACAGTGCCAGCGAGTCGAGGCTGACCGATCCGGTTACCGCCGCCCAGCCGATCATCGGCGGCACCGCGCCGGCCGCGCCGCCGATGACGATATTCTGCGGGGTCCGCCGTTTCAGCCAGACGGTGTAGACGAAGATGTAGAAACCGGCGGCGAATGCGAGCAACGCGGCGGCGACCCAATTGAGCGCAAGGCCCATGATCGCGATCGGTATCAGGTTGAGAGTGATGCCAAACACGAGCGCCTTGTGTGGCGCCACCCGCCCGGCCGGAATGGGTCGCTTGCAGGTGCGTTCCATCAACGCGTCGATGTCGCGCTCGTACCACATGTTGATTGCGCCGGCCGCGCCGGCACTGAGCGCGATGCAGAACACCGCGACGGCGGCGAGGAGCGGATGCAGGGTGCCGGGCGCCACCACCATGCCGGCGAAACCAGTGAAAACGACCAGCGACATGACGCGCGGTTTGAGCAGCGCGAAATAGTCGGCGAACCGCGCACCGGTGCGTCCGGCGATGCTCTGAGCCGCGCCCGTCGTCTCGACCGTCATTGGCTGGTTCTCCTCCCACCAACATTGTAGCGGCATGGTCCTCTGCGCGTAACACTCTTTGCCCGGCTAGCTGCGGATAACCGGCCAAAATCGAACTGCGGCGAATTGCCGCGCATGACGACTGCCGCGGGACGACGGGAGGAAAGATCACTGGCCGTACAATGGCCATATTGTGGCGCTACATGGCTATTCGCAGCCTTGCGGTGTGCCGGATTCGGTTGTTGAGGATATGTCCCGATTACGGCGCGCGCGGGACTGTATTCGGCAGCTTTTCGCTGCTATAGACGCGTTATTGAGTTGTCCGTTTTAAGTCGAGGAGACACTGGTGAAACACATCATTGCAACCACCGTTTTGACCGTCGCGCTGACCGGCGGCGCGGTCACCGCGCATGCCGAAGGCGATGCGGCAGCCGGCGAGAAAGTATTCAAATCCCAATGCTTGCGCTGCCACACCATCGAAGCGGGCGCTAAGGATAAAGTTGGTCCCAACCTGTTCGGCGTATTTGGCGGCACGGCTGGCACACGCGTGGCCAGTTATGAAAAACGGCACTCGAAAGCGATGAAGGAATCGGGCATCGTTTGGAACGACGAAACGCTCGACGGCTTCTTGGCCAATCCCAAGAAATACATGCCCAAGAACCGGATGGCGTATGGTGGCGTAAAGAAAGACGACGACCGGGCAAATCTGATTGCCTACTTGAAAGCGGCCAAGTAGCGTACGCGCTCTCGCGCCGCTGTGGCCGCGTGTGAGAGGTCTTAGATGTTCATCACGCCAGCCCATGCCCACGGGCTTCTCGGCGGCGAAGCGGGCGCCCATGACGGCCCGCTCATCTTACTGATGGTCCTGGTGGTGGTGGTGTCTCTGCTGGTCGCCGAATCGAAGTGGCGCCGCCGCAAGCGCCGGCTGCAAACCCATGCCGATGAGGCACCCCAACCCGATCCAAATTTGCCGGATACCAAGCAAGTCTAAAGAAAACGCCGGCGCTGTTCACGCCGGCGTTTCATTATCAACGACAGATATCGAGCCGGACTAAACCGTCCAGGTGTGGCCGCGGCGCAGCAGCTTGTCGAAGTCGCCGTCGCCCTTATCGGCCTTAATGGCGTTGAGCTGCTCGTGAACCGCGGCGTCGTAGGTCGGCACCGGATCGCAATAGAGCACACCCAGCGCGACCGGAAACGCCGGCGGCTTCATGCTGGCCAACAGCATCGCCAGCGGCCGGTTGGTTTCGTCGTGCAAAAGGACATCGTCTTCGCTGATGCCATCCTCGCCGATGGTGACGACTTCCAGCCACATCAGGCCTTTTTGTATGCGCAGGCCCTTGTTGGACTCGGCGCCGAAAATCAGCGGCTTGCCGTGCTCGACATGAATTTGCATGTCGGCCTGGAGGTTCTTCTCAGTGAAATGTTTGAAGACGCCGTCGTTGTAGACGATGCAGTTTTGGAAAATCTCGACGAACGAGGCACCCTTGTGCTCGTAAGCGCGCTTGAGCACCTCCGGCAGGTGTTTCTGCAGGATGTCCGCCGAGCGGGCGATGAACCTTCCGCCGGCGCCGATCGCGAACTGGGCGGCAGAAACCGGCCGGTCGACCGAGCCGTACGGCGTCGACGGTGAGCGCGTGCCGGTCTGCGAGGTCGGCGAATACTGGCCCTTGGTCAGGCCGTAGATTTCGTTGTTGAACAGCAGGATCTGCAGATCGACATTGCGCCGCAGCACGTGCAGGGTGTGGTTGCCGCCGATCGACAGCATGTCGCCGTCGCCGCCGACGACCCAGACGTCAAGGTCGGGATTGGCCAGCTTGACGCCGGTGGCAATCGTCGGCGCGCGGCCGTGGATCGTATGGAACCCATAGGTCTCCATGTAGTAGGGGAAACGCGCGGCGCAGCCGATGCCGGATACGAACACCGTTTTATCGGGGTCGGCCTGGAGATCGGCAAGTGTGCGCTGCACGCCTTTCAGGATCGCGTAGTCGCCGCAGCCGGGACACCAGCGGACCTCTTGGTCGGTCGCGTAGTCCTTCGCAGTCAGCTTTTCCGGTGGCGTCTGGACATTCATCTTAATTCTCCAACCGGCCGCGAATGGCCTGTTCCAACTCGTTAATCAGGAATGGCTTGCCATTCACTTTGTTCAGGCCCTCGGCCGGCACTAGGTATTGCGCGCGCAATAGGTTGACCAGCTGGCCGTTGTTCATCTCCGGCACCAAGACCTGGCCGAACCCGCTCAGCAGGTCGCCGAGATTGCGCGGCAGCGGCCAGATATAACGCAGGTGAACATGCGCGACATCAAAGCCTTCGTTGCGCATGTTATTGACCGCCCGGCTGATCGGCCCGTAGGTCGACCCCCAGCCGACCACCACCAGGCTGGCGCCCGCTTCGCCCTGGTCGACGCCTTGTTCGGGAATATCGTTGGCGATGCCATCGATCTTGGCGGCGCGCAGGTCGGTCATCTTTTGGTGATTGTCCGGGTCGTAGGAGATATGCCCCGAACCGGCGGCGCGTTCGATGCCGCCGATGCGGTGAGCGAGGCTCGGCGTGCCTGGTTTAACCCACGGCCGCGCCAGCGTCGCTTCGTCGCGCCCGAACGGCTGGAAGCCCTCAGGGTCGGTGCGGAAGCTTACTTCGAAGGGCTTGTAATCCGACATGTCGGGAATGAGCCACGGCTCCGACGCGTTGGCGATGTAGCCGTCGGTGAGCAGCATGACCGGGGTCATATATTTGGTCGCCAGACGAACCGCTTCGATTGCCACGTCGAAGCCGTCGATCGGCGAGCTTACCGAGATGACCGGCATCGGCGCGTCGGCATTGCGGCCGAAGACCGCCTGGTAGAGATCCGACTGTTCGGTCTTGGTCGGCAGGCCCGTCGACGGACCGGCGCGTTGGGAATTGACCACGACGAGGGGCAATTCGGCGGCGATGGCGAGGCCGATCGCTTCCATTTTCAACGCGATACCGGGTCCCGAACTCGAGGTAATGCCCAGCGAACCAGCATAGGAGGCGCCGATCGCCGCGCCGACCGCGGCAATCTCATCCTCTGCCTGGAACGTCACCACGCCGAACTCCTTCATCGCCGCCAGCTGGTGCAACAGCGCCGATGCGGGCGTGATCGGGTAGGAGCAGAAGGTCAGGCCGACCTTGGCCAGCCGCGTGCCGGCGAGCAGGCCGAGCGCAATCGAATCGGTGCCCGTAACGGTGCGGTACAAGCCGGGCTCGATCTCCGCCGGCGGAATGTTATAGCCGCCGATCTCGGCCGGCATCTCCGCGGTTTCGCCGAACGCGTGACCGGCATTCAACGCCGCCACGTTGGCTTCGGCAATTTCGGGTTTCTTCGCAAATTTGTTGGTGAGCCAGTCAACCGACGCCTGCCGCGGCCGCCCGTACATCCAGTAGATCAGACCCAGCGCCCACATATTCTTCGAGCGCAGCGCCTCTTTGTTCGATAGGCCGAAATCCTTCACCGCCTCGACGGTCAAGCGCGACATGTCGATCTTGATGACCCGGTATTTCTCCAGGCTGTTGTCTTCCAAAGGGTTGGTCTCGTACCCGGCCTTCGCCAGGTTGCGGTCGCTGAAAGCGCCGGTATCGGCGATTACGATGCCGCCGGGTTTGACGTCAGCCAGATTGGTAATGAGCGCCGCCGGGTTCATCGCGACCAGAACGTCGAGTTCGTCGCCCGACGTCATAATCTTGCGGGCGCCGAAATTGATCTGAAACGCCGACACACCAAACGTGGTGCCGGCCGGCGCGCGGATCTCGGCCGGGAAATCGGGGAAAGTGGCCAGATCGTTTCCCGCAAGCGCTGCAGTCAATGTAAATTGCGTACCGGTCAGCTGCATGCCGTCGCCGGAATCACCGGCAAAGCGGACAACCGCAGATTCGACTTCGTCGCGTTTACCTTCCGGCCGCTCCAGGGCGGTTACCTCGGACATATAATTCTTCCTTGGACGATTCTTTTTTGTGAGGCGCAGTTCACACCCGGCTCATCGCGCCGGCGCCTGACTGCGGGGCGTAACTTCTTCCTCTAGCGCGTCTGTTTCAAGCACTAAATGGGACTTTTTCGGCAAAAAATAAGTGTTTTTCCGGCTAATTAAGTGCCGCCAGCATTTCCGGCACGGTCACAAACTTGCGACGGGGCGCATCGCCAACCGCGGCGGCGATTTCCGCTGCTTCGATTTTCTGCCAGTCGGCATAGTTAACGACGCGTACGTTGCGTTCGTCGAGCAAGCCGGCGAGGGCGTCGCGGCCCGGTTTGGCGCCCTCGGTCACATCTTCGAGAATTTGCTGTGCCGCGGTTTCGCCGTCGGGCTTATTGGTGCCGATCACACCGGTGGGGCCGCGCTTGATCCAGCCAACCGCGTAAACGCCGTCGCCGACGCGGCCATCTTGATGGATCACGATCCCCTTGTCGTTGTCGAACGGGACACCCTCGATGGGGATCGAGTAGTAACCGATGGCGGCGACCACCAGGCCGCATTCGATCTCGAAGAACTCGCCGGTGCCGACCGCCCGGCCACCCTCGACCTTGGTCCGTTCGATCCGCAGGCCTTCGACCCTGTCGCCGCCCAACACTTCGACCGGGTTGGCGAAGAACTCGAAATGGACCTTCTTCTGCTTGCCGGCGGGGTCGACATCGAGGAACTCGCGCAAGGTCGCCAAATTTCGCTCCTTCAAGCGCTGGTCGCGGTCGGACCAGTCGCCGGTGACTTCGTCGGGCAATTGATCGGGATGGACGATCGGCATGCAGTTTTCCAGCTTACCCATCTCGCGCAGTTCGACATTGGTGAACTTGGCTTCGATCGGTCCGCGCCGGCCCAGCAGGTAGACGTCGGTCAAGGGAGAGGCCTGCACCGCCTTTGCTGCGTGCTCGGCGATGTCGGTCCCCGCCATTTCGGCCGGCGTTTTTACCAGCACCCGGGCGACGTCGATCGCGACGTTGCCGACCCCAACCACGGCGACCGCCCCGACATTCAAATCGGGGCCCAAGTCGGTGAAGTCCGGGTGGCCGTTGTACCAGCCGACGAAATCGGCGGAGCCGAAGACGCCTTGCTTGTCGGCGCCGGGGATACCCAGCTTGCGGTCGGTCGGCGCGCCGACGGCCAGCACCACCGCGTCGTAGATCTCGCGTAGCTCGTCCATCGAGACGTCCTTGCCCACTTCGACATTGCCGAAATAGGCGACATCGTCATTGAGGGCGGTTTTTTCGTAGGCTTTCGCAACCTTCTTGGTGGTCTGATGATCGGGGGCGACGCCGCCGCGGATCAGCCCGAACGGTGTCGGCAAACGCTCGATAATGTCGATCTGAACATCGCGGTCGCTCTTGAGCAGCGAGTCCGCCGTGTAGAATCCACTCGGTCCGGAACCGATGATGGCAACCTTGGTAGTCATGAGTCCTCCCGATTTGCGGCCGGACTATAACCAAAGCATTTATTGTCTGCCATCCCGCCCGAGGGTCAAATTTGCCGAGCTATTTCTGTTATAGAACTGATTACCGATCGGCTCGATAGGGCACCTGGCTGCATTGCGCTGGGCACAGCTGTAATCAAAAGACGGCAAATCTTTCGAAGAAATTTGCAAATTAATGAATCAATTTTTCAAATATAAATGTAAAAAAAAATTCAACTTAAATTAAAATTATTTTGAAAAAAAAATTTATACGGAGAATTTCTAAAGTTCAATTTTTTATTTTAATATTGCCTTAATTAGATTTATAATGCGGTGTTTCATGACTGGCTTCGATATCTGAAAGTCACGAATAGTCCCGTGAAGTGGCCAAATCGACACCCCACAAAACACTCGGACGAAACCCGCTATGCTAATGATTTTTCGTCTTTTCCGCTTGTGCTCCCGCTATACGAAAAATAAGTCAGGTGCCGTTGGGGTGGAGTACGCATTCCTGATTTCATTGATCGCTATTGTCGCGGCAACTGGCATGACAGCGCTCGGTGGCAATCTTGAGGGATTTCTCAACACTGTCGGTGGTGGGCTCGGTGACGCGAGTAATAATGTGCCGGCGTCGCCGGGCGGCAGCGGAAATGGTGGCAACCCAGGGGCGGGCGGGCCCGGAAGTAACGCGGGCGCTGGCGGCAGCGGCACCGGCGGCAGCGCAAGTGGCGGCGGCAGTGGCGTAAGTGGCGGAAGCAGTGCAAGTGGCGGCGGCAGTGGCGGAAGCAGTGCAAGTGGTGGCAGCACCGGCGGCAGCGTAAGTGGCGGCAGCAGCGGCGGCAGCGTAAGTGGCGGTAGCGGCAGCGGAGGCAGCAGTGCAAGTGGCGGCAGTGCGGGCGGCAGCAGCGTCGGCAGCGCAAGTGCCGGCAGCAGTGGCGGCAGCGCAAGTAGCGGCAGCAGCGGCGGCAGCGTAAGTGCCGGCAGCAGTGGCGGCAGCGCAAGTGCCGGCAGTAGCGGCGGCAACGTAAGTGCCGCCGGCAGCGGTGGTAGCGCAAGTGCCAGCGGCAGCGCAGGGACAGGCGGAAGCGGCGGTAGTGCGGGCGCTGGCGGCAGCGGCGCTAGTGCGGACGCCGGCGGAAGTGGCGCTAGTGCGGGCGCCGGCGGAAGTGGCGCTAGTGCGGGCGCCGGCGGCGGCAGCGGTGGCGGCAGCGGCGGTAGCGGCGGTGGCGGATCCGGAAACAACCCGGGGCCAGGCGGACCGGCAAACCAACCGGGGGCGAATCCGGAATCAGGGGATAGTGTTGGTGGCGTGCAGCTCGCGAACCTCTCGAACTTAGCCTACGGGCCGGCGCCGCTGGCGCACGCGATGGAAGGGCCGGCGTCAATGCCGGTGCCGGAGGGTGATGCTGATGCCGCACCGGTTGTGAGGATCGTCAATCCATCCGACGCATCGACGGTGTCGGGCACGGTGGTGGTGCACATTATTGCCAGCGATCTCGAGGATGCGGCGGGCACACTGACGGTCGAGGTCAGCACCGATGGCGGCGGGACTTGGAACAGGGCCGATCCGGTGGTGGGGACGTTGTATATCTTCAGCTGGGCGACGCCCGCTGGCGCGCACGGCTTGAATCGTAGGCTGGTGGCGCGGGCGAAGGACACGGCGGCAAACGCGACGGCGTCGGCGCCGGTTCCGGTCACGGTGGACAACATTGGTCGCGGACCAATCGCGAGCGCGGCTAAATAGTCGAACCGCTAGGGGTTGGCAAACACGCTCTCAAAGAACGCCCCGAACGTGACCTCACGACAATCTCGGGTGCGTCGGCTTTGATCGGCCAAATTTGTCCTCATATTTTATCCGAGTTTGATCGGAACCTCTTACGGTCAGCGGTCTATCGATCTTTTGATTTTGATTGAACACTCGTAGTAACGGGTGTTCGCTCATGGCTGAGGCTAGCGAAGAAGTCGGAGACGACCCATCGTCACGACCGGTTTACCCCCGAGTACTGACGCGGGTATATAGGCGATTGCGGTCGCGATGCTGGCGTCTCGGTAGGTGATCAAAAACGGCGGCGTTTAGACTGCCGACAATCCGCTGCCACAGCGAAATGGGACGCTATTTAGTGTAGCTGGCTCGATAGTGCGACGTGGCGAAACTCGTTCGGCATCATCGGCCCGGCGTGGGCAACGTTGACCGAGTGCAGTTTGCCGTCGAGGTTATGAGCCCAGAAATCGAGAAATTTTCGCAGCCGCGGATAATCCGGCGCCCGGTCGAGCCGCTGCCAGACAAAGGTTTGCAGCAGACTGGGATGGTCGGGCATGTGATAGAGAATTTCGGCCGTGGTCAGCCGATAGCCGTCCAGTTGTTTTCTCACATCGTCGCTCATGTCGAACCTAACCTCGTACAGACAATAAGAATCACTCCCCACCCGGAATATTGAGCGCTAAGAATCTCACGTTCAATTAAAAAATTGTTTAATAACAATAAATTAGCAGCGACACTCGGTGAGTGCTGCCAGATGTCCGGACAAAAAGGTGAAAACTGTTGGTGGCAAACGGTTGACAGCGATCAGCGGGCTCACTAAGTGTCTGGCACTCCTTATCCTGGAGTGCTAACACCTGCCGCGCCAAGCGCGGATTCGCAATATTCTATGGAGGATCGAGGCATGAGTTTTCGCCCGTTACACGATCGGGTCGTGGTCCGCCGCGTCGACTCGGATGAGAAAACCGCTGGCGGCATTATTATTCCTGATACGGCACAGGAAAAACCATCGGAAGGCGAAGTTGTCGCCGTCGGGTCTGGCGCCCGCGCGGAAGACGGCAGCGTGACGCCGATGGACGTGAAAGCCGGCGACCGCGTGCTGTTTGGCAAATGGTCGGGCACCGAAGTGACGATCGATGGTGAGGAGCTCCTGATCATGAAGGAATCCGACATCATGGGTGTCATCGAGGCCAAGAAACGCGCCAAAAAAGCCGCTTAATACAGAACTAACTTAGGGAATTTCGAAACATGGCTGCAAAAGAAGTCAAATTCGGCGCGACAGCACGCGATAAGCTGCTGCTTGGTGTCGATACGCTCGCCGACGCGGTTAAGGTGACCTTGGGCCCGAAAGGCCGCAACGTCGTCCTCGACAAGGCGTTCGGCGCGCCGCGCATCACCAAGGACGGCGTCACCGTCGCCAAGGAAATCGAACTTGAGGACAAGTTCGAGAATATGGGTGCGCAGATGGTCAAGGAAGTCGCTTCCAAGACCAATGATCTGGCCGGCGACGGTACCACCACGGCAACCGTGCTGGCCCAGGCGATCGTGCGCGAAGGCGCCCGTTCGGTGGCCGCCGGCATGAACCCGATGGATCTCAAGCGCGGCGTCGACCTGGCCGTCGACGCAGTCGTTGCCGAGATCGAAAAGGGTGCCAAGAAGATCAAGACCAGCGAGGAGATCTCGCAGGTCGGCACGATCTCGGCGAATGGCGATACCGAAGTCGGTACCATCATCTCCGACGCCATGCAGAAGGTCGGCAATGAGGGCGTGATCACGGTCGAGGAGGCCAAGAGCCTGGCGACCGAACTGGAAGTGGTCGAGGGTATGCAGTTCGACCGCGGCTATCTCAGCCCGTACTTCATCACCAACGCCGACAAGATGATCTGCGAGTTGG
>CAJICQ010000052.1_pt1 | contig 11637 bp, 15 predicted proteins | sample 9199721 | NCBI WGS metagenome assembly CAJICQ01 (sample SAMEA7708344, study PRJEB35096) | sediment metagenome | biome: marine neritic benthic zone biome [ENVO:01000025]; feature: sediment [ENVO:00002007]; material: shallow marine sediment [ENVO:03000034] sea grass bed [ENVO_01000059] ...
CTTCGGCGATGCGCGCACGCCGTCCCGCGGTTTCCGGGCCGACCGCGTCGCGCGCGCGCAAGAACCCGTCGGCGGCCAGCCCGATGTCGACGAAGGCCGCATTCATCGCCGGGTCGAGACGGCGCACCCGGCCGAGGTAAACGCCGCCCAGGGCAGCCGGCTGGTTGTCGCGGAAATGGTCGACCTGCCACACCTGCTTGCCGCGCAGCAGGGCGGCGCGGGTCTCGCCGGGAAAGCGCTCGATCAGCAGGGTCGCGCCGTTCACGTCCGGATATATCCTAAACCGGCCAGCATGGCGGCGGCGGCCGCCACGTCGAGCCCGACCACATTGGTGTAGGAGCCGTTGATCGCCGGAATGAAGGCGGCGGCATGGCCCTGGATGGCATAGCCGCCGGCCTTGCCCTGCCATTCGCCGGTCGCCAGATAGGCGTCGATCTCGGCATCGCTCAGGCGTTTGAAGCGGACCATGGTGGTGACCAGGCGCGCCGTCCGCCGCCCGTCCGGTGCGATCGCGCAGATGCCGCCATAGACCCGGTGGCGGCGGCCCGACAGCAGTTCGAGGAACCGCCGCGCTTCGTCGGCGTCCGCGGGCTTGCCGACAATGCGCCGGCCGACCCCGACCACGGTATCGGCGGCGAGCACGAAGGCGTCGCGATGGCGGGCGGCGACCGCTGCCGCTTTGGCGTCGGCAAGGCGGCGCGCCAGCGGGCCCGGCAGTTCGCTCTTGCCGGCGCTCTCGTCGATGTCGGCGGGGTCGATGTCGTCGGGCGCGAGGCCCACTTGCGCCAGCAAGTCGCGCCGGCGCGGCGACGCGGACGCCAGGATCAGCGGCGGCGCCACGTCATGTGCCCGGACGCCCGTAATCTATTGGGCAGAATTCTGGCAGGCGGTCGGCGATCGCAGAATAAGGGGACAGGCAGCGCACGCTGCGCGACCTTATTTGAAGCGGAAGGTGATACGGCCCTTGGTCAAATCGTAGGGCGTCATCTCGACATTGACCTTGTCGCCCGCCAGCACGCGGATGCGATGCTTGCGCATTTTGCCGGCCGTGTGGGCCAGCACTTCATGGTCGTTGTCGAGCTTTACGCGAAACATCGCGTTGGGCAGCACCTCGGTTACGGTGCCGGAAAATTCTAAAAGGTCCTCTTTCGCCATATTATCTCCATACGTTGTTACCGCCGACGCGAGCGCCGGGTGCGCAGTTGGAGCGCATTTTGGCGCGAAACTCAACCCCTGCGCCGAATTCTACGTGCATTCGGCCTTGCGAAGGCGGCCAAAAACTGGGCCATTATCAGACAAATTCCGCAAACCGATGCAGGGGGAAAACACCCATGAGCGACGACATTCTATACCAGGCCGACGGCGCGGTTCGGCTGATTACCATCAACCGGCCGGCCAAGATGAACTCGTTGGATTTCGCGGCCAACGATGAACTTATCGACGCCTTCAAGGCCTTCGATGCCGACGATGACGCGCGTATCGCCGTCATCACCGGGGCCGGCGAGGCGGCCTTTTGCGCCGGCGCCGACCTCAAGAGCTATACGATGGCGTTCGCCACCACCCCGCCCGACGAATTTCGCCGCAAATTTACCAACGGTTACGGGCTCGGTGGCATTACCCGTAACCTCACTACATATAAGCCGATTCTGGCGGCTATCAACGGTTACGCCATGTCGGGCGGGTTCGAAATCGCGCTCGCCTGCGACATGCGCCTGTGCTCGCCCAACGCGGTGTTCGCCCTGCAGGACGTGAAGTGGGGCTTCCATGCCTGCGATGGCGCGCTGGTGCGCCTGCCCCACATCGTCGGGCTCAGCCACGCCATGGAGATGTTCCTGACCGGCGACCGCTACGACGCCGAGTGGGCCTACCGGGTCGGCCTGGTCAACCGGATCGTCGCGCAAGACGACCTGCTCGACGAGACGCTGGCGCTGGCCCACGAGCTGGCGAACCGCGCGCCGCTCGCCCACCGCCAGGGCAAGGAGACCGTGCTGCACGCGCTGGGCCGGCCGCTCGCCGAGGGGTTGCGTTTCGAAAGCGCCTCGTTCCGCGATCTCGGCGACAGCGCAGACCTCGCCGAAGGCACCGCCGCATTCGCCGAGAAACGCCGCGCGGCCTTCAAGGGGCGATGATGGGCAGCGCCGGGATAATCATGTGGCTAGCGCGGAATGAGTTAAGGTCGGATCGCGATCGCTGAGGCTGGCAGCGGGAGTCGCCCCCAGACGCCTCAACATCAACCGTCATACTCGCGCTCCGACGCGAGTATCCAGTTTCCGATCACACGGGCATTGCCGGGGACGAGTCCCAAGGCACGCGCCCGGCACGGCCATGGATGCTCGGGTCAAGCCCGAGCATGTCGAATAGGCGCGGTATCGATGACGGCGCGCGACCGCGCACCCCGGGCCAGCGCAAATCATCATCGATTCGCGCCAAAACGAACATGCAAGGGGACAAATTTGTTTCCGAGCCTGGAACGTTTATTTCCCCTCACCCGGCTCGCTAATGCTCGCCACCCTCTCGCGCTGGGAGAGGGTTGATCTATCGAAACAGAGACTTGATGCTTTAGGTCCTGGTGACCGTCAATCCAGCGCGGCGTCTTGCGGCGGGAAGCGCTGCATGATGCGCGCGAAGATGTCGTCGCGCAGCTGCCGATAGGCGGCGAGCTGCGTCTCGCGGTTGCCCTCGACCAGGGTGGGGTCGGCCATCGGCCAGTACTCCACCTCGCAGGCCAGCGTGCGGGTCAGATCGACCGCCCAGTGTTGCGCCTGCGGCGTGAAGGTCACGATCAGATCGATCGAGTGATCGGCGGCCTCCTCGAAGGTTTTCGGCCGGTGGTCAGAAATATCGAGGCCGATTTCGGCCAGCGCGGCGACGGCGAACGGATCGGCATCGCCCGCCGACAGGCGCACGCCGACGCTGTCGACATAGACCCGGTGGCCCAGCAGATGTTTCATCAGCGCCTCGGCCATCGGCGAGCGGATGATGTTTCGATTGCACGCGAACAGGACGCTGCCGGGAAGATCGCCCATGACCGCTTACGCCCGGATGTGCAACGCGCAGATGAGGGTGAACAGGCGGCGCGCGGTGTCGAAGTCGACATCGACCTTGCCCGCCAGCTGCTCGCGCAACCGCTCCGAGCCGTCGTTGTGGAGGCCGCGGCGGCCCACATCGATGGCCTCGATGTGCGCCGGCGTGGCCGTGCGGATGGCCTCGTAATAGGATTCGCAGACGATGAAATACTCACGAATGGTCCGGCGCAGCGGTTGCACCGAAAACGTCACGTCGCCGACTTTTTCCCCGCCCTCACGGACGATATCGAAGACCAGGCGGTTTTCCTGGATGCGCAGCGTCACGTCGTAGGGACCGTCCGGCGTGCCGCCGAAGAACGCCGGGTCGGGGCGAAAGCTGTTGGTCTCGACCAGATCGTAGATCGCGACCTCGATCTCCCGCTCAACATCCGGCTGATAGCGAACGACGCTGGGATTATCGATGGCGACGCGAACGATGCGATGGTTGGTATCCGACACGGGCCTTGAACTCTGATCCGCTATCCGGATCAGCCGCCGTCGTCCGGCGCGTCCGTATTGAGCCGTATCGTCACCGACAGCGCATGCGCCTGTAGTCCCTCGGCGTTCGCGAGAGTGACGGCGTCCGGGCCGATTGCCCGCAGACCGTCGGCGCTGCACGCGATCAACGAGGATCTTTTGAGAAAATCGAGCACGCTCAGTCCCGAGGAAAACCGTGAGGTCCGCCCGGTCGGCAGCACGTGGTTGGGGCCGGCGACATAGTCGCCGATGACTTCCGGCGTATAGGCGCCGATAAAGATCGCGCCGGCGTTGCGCACCTGGTCGGCCAGCGCCTCGGCACCGGCGCAGGCGAGCTCGAGATGCTCCGGCGCGATGCGGTCGATCAGGGAGACAGCGTCGTCGAGCGCCGGCACCAAAATAATCGCGCCGAATTGTTCCCAGCTGGCGCGCGCGATCTCCGCCCGGGGCAGGCTCGACAAGTGGCTCTCGACCGCCGCGGCAACCGCATCGGCGAATTCCGCGTCATCGGAAATCAGCAGCGACTGGGCCGCGGTATCGTGCTCGGCCTGGCTTAGCAGGTCGGCGGCAATCCAGGCGGGATCGTTGGCGGCATCGGCGACGACTAAAATCTCCGACGGACCGGCGATCATATCGATGCCGACGGTGCCGAAAACCTGGCGCTTCGCCGCGGCCACGTAGGCGTTGCCCGGCCCGACGATCTTGTCGACCGCGGCGATGGTCTCGGTGCCGTAAGCCAGGGCGGCGACGGCTTGGGCGCCGCCGATCCGGTAGATTTCGTCGACCCCGGCCAGCTCAGCCGCCGCCAGCACCAGCGGGTTCAACGCGCCGTCCGGCGCCGGCACGACCATGACGATGCGCTCGACGCCGGCGACTTGCGCCGGCACCGCGTTCATCAATACCGACGACGGGTAGGCCGCGGTGCCGCCCGGGACATACAGGCCGGCCGCCGCGACGGGCCGCCAGCGCCCGCCGAGGCGCACCCCAGTGTCATCGACATAATCGATATCCTCGGGCACCTGGCGGCGGTGATAGTCGGTGATGCGCTGGTGCGCGGTCGCCAGGGCCGCCAGCACATCGTCGGCGCAGGCGGCGCGCGCGGCGGCGATGTCGGCAGCGGGCACGCGCATGTCGTCCGCCGTCAGGCGCACCCGGTCGAACTGCTCGGTGAATTCTAAAACCGCGGCGTCGCCACGCTCGCGCACCGCCGCGATAATATCGGCAACCGTCTTGCCGACATCCGCGTCGGCTTCGCGTTTCTCGGCGAGCAGCGCGCTAAACGAGTCTTCGAAGCCGGCGGCCGCGCTGTCGAGCCTACGCGGCATCCCGCCCGCCTTCGACCGCCGCCTGGAAGCGCTCCAGCCACCCGCCCAACGCCGTCGCGCGGGTCTTCAGGGCCGCCCGGTTGACCACCAGGCGCGAGCTGACCTCGGTTATGGTCTCGATTTCCACCAAGCCGTTCGACTTCAAGGTCGCGCCGGTCGACACCAGATCGACGATGCGCCGGCACAGTCCCAGCGAGGGCGCCAGTTCGATGGCGCCATTGAGCTTTATGCATTCGGCCTGGACACCGCGCTGGGCGAAATGGCGCTGGGTCAGGTTGGGATACTTGGTAGCGACCCGGACATGGCTCCACTGCGCCGGATTGTCGACGGCGACCAGCGCCTCGGGCGCGGCGACCACCAACCGGCACTTGCCGGCTTCAAGATCGAGCGGCGCATAAAGCTCCGGATAGTCGAACTCCATGATGACGTCGTTGCCGGCGACGCCGAAATCGGCGGCGCCAAAGGCGACGAAGGTGGCCACGTCGAAGGAGCGCACGCGGATGATTTCGAGGCGCGGATCGGAGGTGGCGAAGCGCAGCGCCCGGGAATTCGGGTCGTCGAACGACGCCTCGGGCTCGATCCCGGCGCGGCGCACGATCGGCATCACTTCCGAGAGGATCCGGCCCTTGGGCAAAGCGAGGATTAGCTTGTCGTTCTGGCTCACGACAGGTCTCCGGTTACGCGGTTGCGGCGGCGCCAGGGCGCATCGACAAACGGCTGCCCGCAACTTGCCAGCGCCGATTTACTCAATCGTTAGCGTGCTGCGGTTGCCATTGTGCCGGCCAGGGCTCGCCAAAGTCCTCTAGATGGCACAGCAGACCGGTTGTTTCCAGCCGAATTGCCGCATCGCCGGAAAAGGTCAGCAAAACCGCGGGGGCCGAGCCGCCTGGCTGCTCCTCGAGCGAGATCGTCAACAGGTTCAAAAACGTGCCCGGCCGGCCGCGGTCGATGCCCTTGCGCCGGACCTTGACGACGTTGGCGAAGGAGACCCCGCAATGGATCCGGTCACCTGCCAGCCCCGCCCCGCTCGCGCGTGCGGTTTTTTCCCAGCGAAACCGGTTGGCCGCAAACATGAAGCACTGCTCGTCGGCGTCGTAGGCGATGTCGAGGACCGGCACGATGGCGTCCTGCAGCGCGCCGGCGATTATCTCTAAATCGTCGCCATCGACGGCCTTGAGCTTGAGCAAACCCCCATTCGAGCGATCGTCGTCGCTCACGCCGCGTCTTTCACCCGTTCGATTTCGGCGCCGACGCCGGCGAGCTTTTCTTCCATCCGCTCGTAGCCGCGGTCGAGGTGATAGATGCGGCGTACCACGGTTTCGCCCTCGGCGATCAGTCCCGCCAACACCAGCGACGCGCTGGCCCGCAGATCGGACGCCATGACCGGCGCGCCGGTCAAATTCGGCACGCCGCGCACGATCGCCGAGCCGCCGTGCAAGGTGATGTCGGCGCCCATGCGCTGCAGTTCCGGCACGTGCATGAAGCGGTTTTCGAAAATCGTTTCGGTGACCACGGAGGTCCCGTTGGCCGAGGCCATCAGCGCGATGAACTGCGCCTGCAGATCGGTCGGGAATCCTGGATAGGGTTCGGTTTCCACATCGACGCCGACGAGCTCGCTGTTGGCCCGGCTGACGAAAATGCCGCCGTTCTTCTGCTCGACGGTGACGCCGGCCTGGCGCAGCCGCTCGGCGGCCGCTTCGATATCGCCCATCCGCGCGCCGGCGAGCTCCACGGTCCCGCCGGTGATCGCGGCCGCCATGGCATAGGTGCCGGTTTCAATGCGGTCGGGCATGATCGCGTGGCGGGCGCCATGCAGCCGCTCGACACCGCGCACCGTCAGGGTCGCCGTGCCGGTGCCCTCGATATCAGCGCCCATGGCGATCAGACAGGTGACCAGGTCGGTAATTTCGGGTTCGCGCGCAACGTTCTCGAGGATGGTCTCGCCCTGCGCCAGTACGGCGGCGAGCAGCAGGTTTTCCGTCGCCCCGACCGAGACTTTAGGGAACACGATGCGGGCGCCGGTCAGCCCTTTCGGTGCGGTGGCGCGAATATAGCCGCCGTCGACCGAAACCTGAGCACCCAGTTGCGCGAGCCCGTGCAGATGCAGGTCGACCGGCCGCGTGCCGATGGCGCAGCCGCCGGGCAACGACACTTCGGCCGCGCCCACGCGCGCCAGCAACGGCCCCAATACCAGAACCGAGGCGCGCATTTTGCGCACCAGGTCATAGGGCGCCGTGGTGTTGGTGATCTCGTGCGCGTGCAGCGACAACACCCGGCCGATGTGGCCGTCCTTGTCGTCGTGGCCTTCGAGCGAGACCTGCACACCATGCTGGCTCAACAGGTTCGCCATCGTGGTGATGTCGGCCAAGTGGGGCACATTGCCCAGGACCAGGGGCTCGTCGGTCAACAGGCTGGCGCACATCACCGGCAGCGAGGCGTTTTTCGAGCCGCCGATGGTGATGGTGCCAGAGAGCGGGTTGCCGCCGCGAATTTGAATTTTGTCCATGCCGACGCTGCCGGGTCAGAGTTTTAGGGTGAGTGTGGCGCGGTGGTAGCGCCAGAATACGGCACGATCGTGGCGCATTATAATTTAGGAATGGTTATGCCTTGCTGGCGCATGTATTTGCCCTTCTTGTCGGCATACGACACCTCGGGCGGGCTCTCGCCCTTCAAGAACAGGAACTGGCAGGCGCCCTCGTTGGCGTAGATCTTCGCCGGCAACGGCGTGGTGTTGGAAAATTCGAGCGTCACATAGCCCTCCCATTCGGGCTCCAGCGGCGTCACATTGACGATGATACCGCACCTGGCATAGGTCGATTTGCCGAGACAGATCACCAGCACGTCACGCGGAATGCGGAAATACTCGACCGTACGCGCCAGCACGAACGAGTTGGGCGGGACGATGCAGACATCGACCTCGCGGTCGACGAAACTCGCGGCCTTGAAATCCTTAGGGTCGACCGTCGCGGAATCGACATTGGTGAAAATCTTGAACTCGCGCGATACGCGCGCGTCGTAGCCGTAGGACGACAGGCCATAGGAAATCACGCCGTCACGTTTTTGGGCGTCGACGAACGGCTCGATCATGCCGTGTTCCTGCGACATTCGTCGGATCCAGCTATCCGGCATGATCGACATCGCCCAACTTCTCCAAAGCTTTCCGGCCGGGGGCAATCGCCTTGTAGCCGATGGTCACACGCCCCACAAGCGAAGGCGCGGAAACGATTAGGAGTCTACGCTTTATCGCAGGCGATTCGCCTATTCGGTGTCGGGTTCGCCGTCGTCCCCTTCATCAGCCACCTGGCCGCGCCGCTGCTGGTGCCGGCGTTTGAGGTTGGCGCGCAGTGCCGCAGCCTGGCGGGCGAACTTTTCTTCCGCCTTTTTCTTGCCCTTGGCGGACCGGCGCGGCCCCGATGGCGCGTCGTCTGCCGTTGTTTCGTCTTCCGGCGTCACGATTTGGCCGCGACCGCTTCGACTTCGACATGCCACGCCGGCGACGCCAATGCGGCAACCTCGACCAGCGTCGAAGCGGCGGCGTGGCCGCCCGACCAGCGGTCGCGCACCTCGCGAAACGTTGCCACGTCGCCCTCGGCGGTGATGTAGGCGTTGAGGCGCACCAGATCGGTGATTTCCATGTCGATGGCGGTCAGCGCGGCGGTAAGATTTTGCAGGGTCTGCTCGACCTGACCGGCGAAATCTTCCGGGCAGGTGCCGTCCGGCTTTGCGCCGACCTGGCCCGATATGAAGGCCAGACGCGAGCCGCCGGGGACTTCGACGATGTGGCTGTAGTTGCTCGGTGGCGCGAACAACGTATCCGGGTTAGTAAGTTTTAACATTTCATCTCCCTAGTTCCTTTGGACCGCTGGCGCGGCGTCGGTCCCTATCCTACGCTGTCTCAGTGCAACTTTAACTCAGAGATTTTCCGGTGACCCCCCTCGACGATTTTATCCGCGGCGCGCCAAAGGCCGAACTCCACGTGCATATAGAAGGTACGCTCGAGCCCGAGCTGATGTTCGCGATAGCCGAGCGCAACGGCGTCGACACTGGCTACGAGACCGCCGATCAGGTCCGCGCGGCCTACCAATTCGGCAACCTGCAGGACTTTCTCGATATCTATTACGCCGCCGCGCAGGTGCTGGTGACGGAGCAGGATTTCTACGATCTGGCCTGGGCCTATTTGCAGAAAGCCCACGCCCAGAACGTGGCGCACGCAGAGATTATGTTCGATCCGCAGACCCATACCGACCGCGGCATCGCTTTCGACACGGTGATTTCGGGCCTCACCCGTGCGCTCGACGACGCCGCTGCCGAGCTTGGCCTGTCGACCCGGCTGATCATGAGTTTCCTGCGCCACCTCGACGAAGCGGACGCCGAGCGCACCCTCGACCAGGGGCTCGACCACCGCGACAGGATCACCGCGGTTGGCCTCGATTCCAGCGAGCTCGGTCACCCGCCGCAGAAATTCGCCCGAGTATTCGAGCGCGCCCGCGCCGAAGGGTTCCTGGCGGTCGCCCATGCCGGCGAAGAAGGCCCGCCGGCCAACGTCGCCGATTCCCTCGACATTCTGCGGGTCAGCCGCATCGATCATGGGGTGCGCGCGGTCGAAGACCCGGCCCTGGTCGAACGCCTGGCCAGCGCCAAAGTTCCGCTGACCGTATGCCCGCTGTCCAACGTCCGGCTCGGCGTGTTCGCATCGCTGGCCGAGCATCCGCTCAAGGCGATGCTCGCGGCTGGCCTGAAGGCGACGGTCAATTCCGACGACCCGGCCTATTTCGGCGGTTACATCAATGAGAACTTCGTGGCGTCGGCGCAGGCGCTGGCGCTAACGCGAGACGATGTCGTTATCTTGATCCGCAACAGCTTCGACGCGGCCTTCCTGCCCGAGCCCGACATCGCGGCGCTACACGGGCGTCTCGACGCCTACGTGAACAGCACCGCCTGAGCCTCGTCGATCGCCTTGGGCGGCAGGTTGAGCGAGGCGCAGATCAAGCCCAGCATGGCACGCTCGCTGGATACGAACTCGCCGTCGGCCAGGCTCATCGCCACGCAAATGCGCACCAGAAGCTCTGCCGCGCCGTCGTCTGCCACGCCGCGGCGGATCGCCTCGAACGCCGCCGCCTGGCCGGCCCCGCGATCGGCCTGTAAGGCGTCGAGCCGGGCGTCGAACAGGTCGACCGCCATGTGGGGATCGAAGATGCGCAACTCGGCGAGGCTTTCCAACACCGCATCCATGCGCGCGCGCTCGGAAAAACTCACCTCGTCATCGGCCGAGGCAATCAACGCACACGCCGCCATCGCCGCTTCGAGAAACGGCCGCCGGCGGTGGCGTATGAGTTCTTGTCTGAGCCGATCGAACATGGCTTCGCTCTCTTTTACCCATTGCAACAGCCGGGCGGAGTGCTGGCAAGACCCCTGAGCGCCGGGGAGCGGCGGCGTCGCTATTGCCGCTCCAAACGGTCCTATGGCATAAGGCGCCCTTACCCACTAAGTAACGACCACGTGCCGCCGTAGCTCAGGGGTAGAGCACACCCTTGGTAAGGGTGGGGTCGAGTGTTCAATTCACTCCGGCGGCACCATTTTTCTCGCCCAGCTTTATTGTCGCTTCGACGACCCGACCGCCGGGCCCCTTACTTGCGGGAGCGCTTCGGCGGCTGCGGGTTGTTCGCCGGATTGGTATCGTGCTTCGACATCCGGGTGACCAGCTCGCCGCCGACCAGCGGCTGCAAGTCCGCCTCGAGCGCGTCTGCGCTATCCTTGCCATAGACTTCGTTGCCGTCGACATAAAGCGTGAAGGATTTGAGATACTTCGACTTCTTGGCGGGATCCTCGATGGTCGCCTTGGTCCACTCATAAAGCGGATAATTTTCGGTGCCCTGCTTTTCGGCTTCGCTGACATAGTCGGCAAAGGCATCGAACTGGCATTTCAATGTCGCGTCGTGCTCGCGCAGGATATCGGCTAACGACGCGATCGCCGGATTGTCGGGATCGTGCCGCGCCAGTTCTGCCATCTCTTCGGCCAAATAGATTCGGACCTGGTATTGCCATTGTTCGCTCAAAGCGGATCTCCCTTGCGGATCGCGTCGCTGATGATTGACCGCCTGGCCCCGCGCGCCCGGCTCACATCATCCGGCTGATAATCTTGTCGGCCTGCTCGGAACTCAGCCCCAGCGGCCGCCGGGCGAGCGCGCCGCCTTCTTCGAGCACCGGTTCCAGCTTGCCGAGCGCCGGCCGCTCGGTGTTCTGCAGGAACAGCCCGGTATAGATGGTGTCGCCCCACTCCATGGCTTTCTCGCAGGCCGCCTTCCAGTCGCTGGTATCGTGGTCTTCGTCCTCGAGCTTTTTCACCCGCGGCTTGAAGAACTGGAAGGTGTTGACGGTATTGAAGGTGACGCACGGGCTGAACACGCTGACCAGGGCGAACCCTTCGTGTTGGATCGCCTGGGCGATCAGCGACGACAGATGCTTGGTATCGCCGCTGAACCCGCGCGCCACGAAGGTGGCGCCGTTCATGATCGCCGAGGTGATCGGATTGTAGGTGAATTCGACGCTGCCGAACGGCGTGCTCTTGGTCTTCATCTCCTGGCTGCTGGTCGGCGACGCCTGGCCGGTGGTGAGACCGTAGATCTCGTTGTCCATGACGATGTAGGTCAAATCGACATTGCGGCGCGCGGTATGGGTGAAATGGTTGCCGCCGATGCCGTAGCCGTCGCCGTCGCCGCCGGTGACCACCACGTTCAATTCGTGGTTGGCCATCTTGGCCCCGGTCGCCA
>CAJICQ010000414.1_pt1 | contig 11382 bp, 9 predicted proteins | sample 9199721 | NCBI WGS metagenome assembly CAJICQ01 (sample SAMEA7708344, study PRJEB35096) | sediment metagenome | biome: marine neritic benthic zone biome [ENVO:01000025]; feature: sediment [ENVO:00002007]; material: shallow marine sediment [ENVO:03000034] sea grass bed [ENVO_01000059] ...
AAGTGACCGGCATTTGCGCCGTCTCGCCGGGCGCCAGCGTCTGCTCGGTAAAGCAGAAGCATTCGATCTTGACGAAATAGGGTGCGGCTTTGAGCGGCGTCACGTTGAACGTCGCGGTGCCCGTCACCGCGTCGGCGTGGCGGTTACGGGCCTCGAAAAACGCCAGTCCGGTGGCGCCGACATTGAGCGTGACCGAGCGCTGCACCGGCTTGAAGCGCCAGTCGAGCGCCGGTTCGATGTCGCTATTAAAGCGGACGGTGATCTCGCGGTCGGTAAGTACTTGGTCCGCCGCCGGCGCAAACGCCTCGACCAACGGCGTCCCGGCAAAGCCGAATTTCTGGCAGAACGCGCGATAGGCCGGCACGGTCGCGTAGGCGAAGCCGTTCATACCCAGCACAAGCACCGCCAGGCCGGCGAACACATACCGGTTACGCCGCCGCCGCTGGCGCCGCGTTACGGATTCGGCTTTGGGTTGGCCATTCATCCCAATAGTCCGGCACGGGTAACGAAAACCAGATAGAAAATCACGCAAAACGCGAGCAAGGCGAACAGTACGGCACGGTTCTTTCCGCGCTGTTCGCGATGCCGTTCGCTGAGGTCGCGGCGCGCCATCACAGCCTGCCCACATCGACCGCAAGATCGGCGAGCAAGAGCGCGAAGAGCAAGAACAGATAGAGGATCGAGAAGCCGAACATCTTACGGGCCCGCCGGTCGCCGGCGGCGTCGGGCTCGCGCCAAACACCAACCGCGCTGGAGATAAACAGCAGGCCGAGCAATGCCGCGCCGGCGGCGTAAACCAACCCGGTTGCGCCTAAGAAATAGGGCGAGACGGTCAGCGGCAGCAGCACGATCGTGTAGGCCAGCATCTGCGCCTTGGTGGCGCGCCGCCCGGCGACCACCGGCAGCATGGGAATGCCGGCCCGGCCATAATCGCCACTGCGGAACAGGGCGAGCGCCCAGAAGTGCGGCGGCGTCCAGAAGAAGATGATGGCAAACAGAACCAGCGGCATCGCGGCGACATCGCCGGTGACGGCGGCCCAGCCGATCAGCGGCGGGAACGCGCCGGCGGCGCCGCCGATGACGATATTCTGTGGAGTCCGCCGCTTGAGCCAGACCGTGTAGACGAACACGTAGAACAGGATCGCCGCAGCCAGCAGGCCGCCGGCAACCCAATTGGTGGTCAGCCCCAGCAGTCCAACCGACAGCAACGCCAACAGACCGCCGAACACCAAGGCATCGTTGGGCGCCACCCGGCCGGCCGGAATGGGCCGGTCGGCGGTGCGGTCCATGATGGCGTCGATATCGCGGTCGTACCACATATTGATCGCGCCCGCCGCGCCCGAGCCGATGGCGATGCACAAAATGGCGATGATGGCGAGGACAGGATGCAGGGCGCCCGGCGCAATCAACAATCCGACGACTCCGGTGAACACGACCAGCGACATCACCCGCGGCTTGAGCAGCTGCACGAAGTCGCCGACACCCGACTGCCTCATAGTGACAGCGCTATCGCGGCGGTTGGTTAATGCTGTGTCAGTCAACGCGGTTCTCTCAGCGGCCCGTCATCAGCCGGTCAATGGGCTTCTGCCGGCGCCAGTTCGGGCAATTCCTCGTGGGTGTGGTGCGGCGCCGGCGACGGCACCGTCCACTCGAGCGTGGTCGCCCCGGCGCCCCAGTAATTGGCTTCCACGCGCCGGCCTGCGGTCAAGGTCTGGATCACGATATAGACGAACAGCACCATGCCGATCCCCGAGACGTAGGCGCCAATCGACGATACGAAGTTCCATCCGGCATAGGCGTCGGGGAAGTCGGGGTAGCGCCGCGGCATCCCGGCCAGTCCGAGAAAATGCTGCGGGAAGAAGGTCAGGTTCACGCCGATAAAGGTGATCCAGAAATGGAGCTTGCCGAGGGTTTCGTTGTAGGTGCGGCCGGACATCTTGCCGATCCAGTAGTAGAAACCGGCGAACATCGCGAACACCGCGCCCAGGCTCAGCACATAGTGGAAATGGGCGACCACGTAATAGGTGTCGTGCAGCGCCACATCGATGCCGGCATTGGCCAAAACGACGCCGGTCACACCGCCCACGGTGAACAGGAAGATGAACCCAAGGGCCCACAGCATCGGCGTGTCGAGGCGGATCGAGCCGCCCCACATGGTGGCGATCCAGGAGAAGATCTTAATGCCCGTCGGCACGGCGATAACCATCGTCGCGACGGTGAAATAGGCCCGGGTGTCGACGTCGAGGCCGACTGTGTACATGTGGTGCGCCCACACGATGAAACCGATGAACCCGATCGACACCATGGCGTAGGCCATGCCGAGATAGCCGAATACCGGCTTGCGCGAGAAGGTCGAGACGATCTGGCTGATGATGCCGAAGCTCGGCAGCACCATGATGTAGACTTCCGGGTGGCCGAAAAACCAGAAAAGGTGCTGGAACAGGATCGGGTCGCCGCCGCCGGCGGCGTCGAAGAACGTGGTGCCGAAATTACGGTCAGTCAGCAGCATGGTGATCGCGCCGGCCAGCACCGGCACCGCCAGCAAGAGCAGGAAGGCCGTCGTCAACTCGCTCCACACGAACAGCGGCATGCGGTGCAGGCTCATGCCCGGCGCGCGCATGTTGAAGATCGTGGTGATGAAATTTATCGCACCCAGAATCGACGACGCACCGGCCAAATGGAGTGCAAAGATCGCCATATCGACCGAGGGGCCCGGTTGGCCGGTCGCCGAGGACAGCGGTGGGTAGACGGTCCACCCGGTACCGGCGCCATCGCCCACCAGGGCCGACCCGACCAGCAAAATGAGCGCCGGCGGCAGCAGCCAGAACGAAATGTTGTTCATGCGCGGAAACGCCATATCCGGCGCGCCGATCATCAGCGGAATGAACCAATTGCCGAACCCGCCGATTACCGCCGGCATGACCACGAAAAATACCATGATCAGGCCGTGCGCGGTTATCACCACATTCCACAGCTGGCCGTTGATGGCGCCGTCGGCGACAAAGAATTGTCCGCCCGGATCCTGCAGCTCCATGCGCATGAAAATCGACATCGCGCCGCCGACCAGGCCGGCGATGATCGAAAAGAAGATGTACATCGTCCCGATGTCTTTATGGTTCGTCGAATAGGCGAACCGGCGCCAGCCCGTCGGGCGATGTTCGGCGTGGGCGTGTTCGGCGGTATGAGCGTCAGCCATCTTAAAACTCTCTCCTTGCCGCTCAGCGCACTGCTGCGTCCGGGGACGCGTCGTTACGGACGATCCTGACCGGCCGCGGCGTCAAATCTTTGTCGGCCTCGGCAAATCGCTCGCGCGCCTCGGCCACCCAGGCGTCGAACTCGGCCTGGGTGACGGCCTGTATGGCAATCGGCATGAAAGCATGGCCGGAACCGCACAGCTCCGAACACTGGCCGTAGTACATGCCGGGTTCGTTGATATCGAACCAGATCTCATTGGTGCGGCCCGGTACCGCGTCGGTCTTCATGCCCAGCGCTGGCATGGCGAAGGCGTGGAGCACGTCGGACGAGGTAACCAGAACGCGGATTTTCTTGCCGACCGGCAGCACCAGGTTCTCATCGGTCGATAACAACCGCACCTGGTCCGGTTTTATCTCGTCGTCGGGGATCAAAAAGGCATCGAAGGTAAAATCGCCATGGTCGGGGTACTCAAAGCTCCAGTACCACTGGCGGCCGATGACTTTGACCGTGAGATCGGCGTTGACTGTGTCGTCCGAGCGAAACAGCAAGGGCAACGAGAACAGGCCGATAACGACGAGGATAAAAATCGGGATGACCGACCACAGCACTTCGATCATCGTGTTGTGGGTGGTTTTCGATGGGGTCGGGTTGCGCTTTTCGTTGAACCGGGCGATCGTGAACAACAATAAGCCCAGGACGAATATACTGATGCCGAAAATTATGTAGAGCAGGAAATCGTGGAACGCGACCATTTGTTCCATGAGCGACGAATGGGGTTCCTGCAGGTTCATCTGCCACGGCTCGGCCTTCTGCGCCCAGGCGGGTACAGCAGCGACCGAGGCGGCGATACCGGAAGCTACCGCGGCGACAGTGCCCAGGCGGGCGGCGCGGTTAACTCGAGAGCGTTGTCGTGTCGAAATCATCGTCATCCGTATGCTCCGGCCACAGTCAAATCGGTTTCTAGCGGATGGGCACCGACTCGGGCAAAACTACGCGAACACCTTGGTAAATAACCCAGGCCCGATATACCAACAAGCTAATCCATCGCCTTTCACAGGATTTGAGACACCATGTCGCAGCGCCGCAAACGGTTGTCGATCCTGCAATATTAGAGAGTATTGATTTAACTTTGAGGCGTTTTGCCGGCCTTCACGCAGCGCGCGACGGAGCACAATTTTACCGGCCTGCAACACCGGCTGCTGACAAATCGGCTGCCAAGTTCCATATTGAGGTCAGCACCCGGCGGCTTCTTCCGCCCCGCCAGCGACCAAGGAACCCACGCCATGAGCGATATCGCACGCACCGACGAACTCTTTTTCAGCCGCACCGGCATGGACGCCAAGCGAGTGGAAGGCTTGACCGATGACGCAGTCGGCGATGCCGACGATGGCGAACTGTTCCTGGAATACCGGCAAACCGAAAGCATCACCTACGACGACGGGCGCGTGCGCAATGCCAGCTTCGACACCTCGCAAGGTTTCGGATTGCGCGCGGTTGCCGGCGAAGCGACCGGTTATGCGCACTCGACCGAGCTAACCGAAGCCGCCATTGCCCGCGCCGGCAAGACCGTACGCGCGGTCCGCGGCGGCGCGTCGGGAACCCTCGCCAGCCCGCCCGCCGGCACCAACCGCGACCTCTATGCCGACATCAATCCGCTGGGCTCGCCGGGTTTCGAAGAGAAGGTCGCGCTTCTGGGTGCCATCGACGCCTACGCGCGCGATGCCGACCCCCGGGTCCGCCAGGTCACCGCGTCGCTGTCGGGCAACTGGCAGGCGATCCAGATCGTGCGCGCCGGCGGCTTGCGGGTCGCCGATATCCGCCCGTTGGTGCGCCTCAACGTCTCCATCGTTGTCGGAGACGGCGACCGCCAAGAAACCGGTTCCCACGGGGTCGGCGGCCGCGCCGCCTATGACCAGTGGCTGCGCCCGGACAATTGGCATGCCCAGGTCGACGAAGCGCTGCGGCAGGCGCTGGTCAATCTGGAATCGGTGCCGGCGCCGGCAGGCGAAATGCCGGTGGTGTTGGGGCCGGGTTGGCCGGGCGTATTGCTGCACGAGGCCATCGGGCATGGCCTCGAGGGTGATTTCAACCGCAAGAAAACGTCGGCCTTTTCGGGCCTGCTGGGCAAACGGGTCGCCGCGCCTGGGGTCACCGTCGTCGACGACGGCACCCTGCCCGACCGCCGCGGTTCGCTCACCATCGACGACGAAGGGACACCCAGCTCCTACAACGTCTTAATCGAAGACGGCATCCTCAAAGGCTACATGCAAGATCGCATGAACGCCCGACTGATGGGGGTCGCGCCGACCGGCAACGGACGGCGTCAATCCTACGCCCACCATCCGATGCCGCGGATGACCAATACCTACATGCTCGACGGCGAGGCCGAGCCGGAAGAATGCATCCGCGCCGTCTCCAATGGCATCTACGCGGTGAATTTCGGCGGTGGCCAGGTCGACATCACCAACGGCAAGTTCGTGTTCAGTTGCACCGAGGCCTATCTGATCGAGAACGGCAAACTGGGCGCGCCGGTCAAAGGCGCCACGCTGATCGGCAACGGTCCCGACGCCCTCACGCGGGTGAAATTGATCGGCAACGACAGCCGCCTCGACGACGGCGTCGGCACCTGTGGCAAGGACGGCCAGTCGGTTCCGGTCGGCGTGGGCCAGCCAACGATGTTGCTTGATAATCTGACGGTTGGCGGAACTGCCGTCTAATACGGGTCGCTATAGCCACAGTTCAGCTATGCACCCTTTGCATGAACCGATTGCCAAGCGGCGCCGTAAAGCCAATTATGTCCGCTTGAAGTAAACTACGGGTCCCCGGACCGGTTTGCGCCGGGCCGTGGATGTATGCCGACCCATGCCAGACGACAGCCGCCTCGATAGACCGGTTAGCAGCAGCGTTCCCTTTGACCGGAGCGCCGCGCGTCGCCGTCGCGTGCGGCAAGTCCTACGCAACACAATCGTCATTGTTATCGCGCTCATCGGACTGGTCTGGGCCGGAAACTGGGCATTCGACCAGTGGCGCAAAATCACCGAAACCGACGCACGCATCACGACCGATCAGATTGCCGTCAGCAGCCGCGTCAGCGGCTGGGTTACCAAGCTGCCGGTCATCGAGGGCGATCGCATTGCGGTCGGCGACCTGCTGGTTACCATCGACGCCCGTGACGCGAAATTGAAACTCGAGGAATTGGATGCCCGGCTGCTGGGGATCGGGTCGCAACGGGCGCAGATATCCGCCGAGACCGCGATGATCGACGCCCAGACACGCAGCCGCCAGGAAGCCGCGGCCTCGCGGGTCCGGGCGGCCCGGGCGGCGGTCGATGCCAGCCGCGAGCAGCGCGACCTGGCGCGCACCGATTACGAACGGATCGAATCGTTGTCAGGGACCCGGGTGGTCTCCCAGCAACGCGTCGATCAGGCGCGTACCGAACTCAGCCGAACCGACGAACGCCACCAGATCGCGATCGCCAATCTGGCGGCGGCCGAAGCGGATGCGCGTGAGGCCGAGGCCGACCGGCAGCAGATCCAAGTCAACGAACGGTTGTTGGATAATTTGCGGTTCCACGAGGCGCAAATCGAGTCAGAACGTGAGCGACAGATCCTCGACATCTTCGACCGAACCATGCGCAGCCCGCTGAACGGTGTGGTGTCGCGCACCTTCATCGATAAGGGAGAGTTTGTTCAGCCGGGCCAGCGCCTGATGCTGATCCACGATCCCAAGAATGTCTGGGTCGAGGCCAATATCAAGGAAACCGAACTGCGCCACCTGCAACCCGGCATGCCGGTCAAACTGCACGTCGATGCTTATCCCGACCGCGAATTCGCCGGCACCGTCGAGCGCATCGGCGAGGCTGCGACCAGCGAGTTCGCCCTGCTGCCCAACCCCAACCCCAGCGGAAACTTCACCAAGGTGACGCAACGCCTGCCGATCCGCATCAGCGTCGACCAGAACCACGACATGTTGCGGCCCGGCATGATGGTGGTGGTGGAAATTGACATCCCCGGCCGTTAGCGCAAGCGCGGCGGGCTTCAGTCGCGTCCACGGCCAGCTCATCATCTTGATGTCGCTGGCGTCGAGCACGGTGCTGGCGCTGTCGGGAACGATCATCAACGTCGCGGTGCCCGACATCATGGGCGCGTTCGGCGTCGGCCAGGATCTGGCGCAGTGGATGGCGACGGCCTTCTTTGCGGCGATGACGACGGGCATGTTGGTGAGCACCTGGGCGATTCGCTCGTTCGGGCAACGCCAGGTATTCGTCGGCACGATGGGCATCTTTATTGCCAGTTCGGTGATCGGCGGCACCGCGCAAGAATTCAATATGATCATCCTTGCCCGCGCCATGCAGGGCTTCTGCGCCGGGGTCATCCTGCCGCTGACGCAGTTGGCGATGTACCGGGTCTTCGGGGCCCATCGGCGTGGGACGGCCAACGGCCTTTTCGGCCTTAGCTTCGTACTCGGACCGGGTATCGGCCCCTGGGTCGGCGGCATGGCCATCGATGCGTTCGACTGGCGGTCGACCTTTTACGTCGCGCTGCCGGTCGCCGCAGCGACGGCGCTCCTCGGTAGCTTCATATTGCCGTCGCGCGAAGAATCCGGACCGCGTCCTGCCTTCGACTGGTTCGGTTTCGCACTGCTTGGCGTTGCCCTGGTGGCATCCTTGACCGGCCTGTCCAACGGTCAGCGCCTGGGGTGGGCATCGGACAGCGTGGTGTTCTCACTGACCCTCGGTTTGTTCAGCGCCACCGCGTTCGTGTTGTGGGAATGGGTAAACGACGATCCGATCCTCGACGTTCGCCAATTTTCCTCGCGCCAATTCGCCGCCGCCAATGTCATTTCGTTCCTGTTCGGCGCCGGCCTGTTCGGTGCCCTCTACCTGGCGCCGATCTTCGTTCAATTGGTGCAGAACTACACGCCGACCCGCGCTGGCCTCGTGTTGATACCCGCCGGCCTGATCCTCGGCATCGTCCTGCCGATTACCGGCCGGATCGGCGACCGCGTTCCCCCCTTCCTGCCGATCGCGCTGGGATCAGCGGGATTTGCTTGGTCCAACTACGCGCTCGGCAACGTCGATGCGAACACCGGATTCTGGACGTTCGCGATTATCATGATGCTTGGCCGGGGAGCGCATTCGGCGATTTTCCCGCCCTTGATGGCGGCCGGCTTGCGCAATCTTCCGCCCGAAAAAATCCCCTCGGCCAACGGCACGATCAATTTCACCCGCCAGCTGGGCGGCGCCTTTGGAATCAATTTGCTGGCGATATTCCTGGAACAGCGAATTGCCTTTTTCAGCGAGGCCTTCGCAGCATCGCAATCGGCCGCCAACACGGTAACGGTGGAATTCTTGAACAAGGTTGAAGGTCTGTTGGCGACTGGCGGTTTGCCCGAGAGTATCCAGGAGCCGGGAGCGATGCTCTATCTCGGGCGGGTCCTGTCCGCCCAAGCGACAATGCTGGCGTTTCGCGAAACCTTCCTGATGTTCGCCATCGTGTCGATTTCGGCCGTCTTCTTTGCCGCGTTCCTCGGCGCGCCGAAACAGCGCGGCTAAACCCGGGGCATAGCGCGGCGGGCCAAGGTGGAGCCGCCGGGCGCTTGCTTCACAGTCGTGAAAATAAGCGGTTGGTGAAACTCAGTACGCGTATTCCTCGAATGCCCGTTCCACGTTGCGGTCCCAGCGGCTGTAGTAGGCCGCCAGTTTGTTCTCGGCGGGGGTGATGCCGGAATCAACGATCTGCTCCAGGGTCGCCAAAAAATGGGTTTCGTCCTGACTCCAAAAATCCTCGTTCGCCCGGTTCTTCAGGCCAAGCCGCGCAATTTCCAGCACCTCGCGGGCGATGTCGATCACTTGTCGGTTGCGGAACGGCGCTTCAAGGCCGGCGACCGGAACTTCGTTGCGTAGTTCGATGACCTCGTCGGCGGTCCAATCTTTGACCAGCGCCCACGCCGCGTTCATCGCCGCGCTGTCGTAGAGCAAGCCCACCCACAGGGCCGGCAGCGCACAGATGCGCCGCCACGGTCCGCCGTCGGCGCCGCGCATTTCGATGAAGCGTTTGAGGCGCACTTCGGGAAATATCGTCGTGGTGTGATCGGCCCAATCGCCCATGGTCGGCTTCTCACCGTGCAATGCCGGCAGTTTGCCGTCCAGAAAATCGCGAAACGACTGGCCGCTCGCATCGATGTACTGGCCGTCGCGAGCGACGAAATACATCGGCACGTCGAGGGCATAATCGACATAGCGCTCGAACCCGAAATCGTCGTCGAACACGAACGGCAAGATGCCCGAGCGATCGGGGTCGGTATCGGTCCACACCAGGCTGCGCAGACTGATATAGCCGGTTGCCTCGCCCTCGCGGAATGGCGAGTTGGCGAACAGCGCGGTCGCGATCGGCTGCAGCGCCATGCCGATGCGCATTTTGCGCGCCATATCGGCCTCGCTGGCGAAATCCAGGTTCACCTGTACCGTGCAGGTCCGCAGCATCATGTCGAGGCCCATCGATCCCTTCTTTGGCATGTACTCGCGCATGATCTTGTAGCGGCCCTTGGGCATCCACGGCACGTCCTCGCGCTTCAGCGTCGGGTGGAAACCAATGCCAATCATGGCGACACCGAGATCCTTGTTGACCTCGCGGATTTGCCGCAGATGTTCGTGCACTTCGTCGCAGGTTTGGTGGAGGGTTTCCACCGGCGCGCCCGACAGCTCGAACTGACCGCCCGGCTCCAGCGATATATTGGCGCCGTTCTCACCGCTCAGGGCGATGACGTTGTCGCCTTCATAGACCGGCTTCCAGCCGAACTGTTGCATGCCCTCCAGCAGATCGCGGATGCCCGGGTGGCCGTCGTAGGACAACGGCGCGTGGTCGTCGATGCGAAAGGCGAACTTTTCGTGCTCTGTGCCGATCCGCCAGGTCTCGGGAGGCTTGTTGCCGGCCTCGAACCACTCGACCAGTTGGGCCTTGGATTCGATAACCGGACCGCCGCCGGTCGAAGGAGCTGCCATGTTGTGCGATACCGTCCTTGGCTCTGCGTAAACGCCTTACCGGGGCCGGCGGTCTCGCCAGTCGCCGGCAATGGCTTGAATTACGGAAAGGGCGGCAATCGCTGCCGTATCGGCACGCATGACGCGTGGCCCCAACCCGATCTTTGTAACAAAGGGCAGTTTCGCCAATGCGTCAAGTTCGTCGGGTGCAAATCCGCCCTCCGGACCCACCAGAACGGCGCGTGGCTGATTTGCGCCATCCGCAATATCGCCGGCTACCTCGGCAATCGGACGGCCGCCGCCGGTCTCATCGCCAACCAACAAGCGGCGCTCGGCGGGCCACGACGCGAGCAAATTGGTTAACGCCACCGCTTCATCGACGTGCGGCACGGTCAAGCGTTCGCACTGCTCGGCGGCTTCGACGGCATTGGCGCGCAACCGGCCGGTATTGACCCGGGTCATCTGGGTGCGCGCGGTCATCACCGGGATCAGGCGGGCGACCCCCAATTCGGTCGCTTTCGCCGCGATGAAATCGATGCGGCCGCGTTTGATCGGCGCGAACACCAGCCACAGGTCGGGTTCTGCGGCTTGTTCGCGCAGGCACGCGCTCACCCGCAGGCCGACCGAGCGTTTGCCATGCGACGTTATTTCGCTCTGCCATTCGCCGTCGCGGCCATTGAACAGCGCAACCGCATCGCCGGCCTGCGCGCGCATCACGTTGACCAGGTAATGCGACTGCTCGCGCCCCAGCGATATCGCCGCATCCGCACCCAGATCGTCGTCGACGAACAAACGCAGTTTCGGCAACCGGGGCGCGCCGGTGTTGTCGGGAGTGGTTGGGCGATCTGCAGACAATGGGCTATCAATGGGTTGTGGTGAGTAACTCGCAACATCATAACGCCAGCGACATCCCTCGCGGCAACTGGATCGACCGACTGACGCCGCAGCCGGCGCGCCCCTACCTGCGGCTGGCGCGGCTCGACCGGCCGATCGGCACGTGGCTGTTGCTGCTGCCCGGCTGGTGGGCCTTGGCGCTGGCGCCGCCCGGCGGCGGCTGGCCCGACCCCTGGCTGTTCGCGCTGTTCGGCGTCGGCGCCATCCTGATGCGCGGCGGCGGCTGCGTCATCAACGACTTGTTCGACCGCGATTTCGACGCCCGGGTCGCCCGCACCGCCGACCGGCCGATCGCCTCGGGCGCGATTTCG